>Ga0315338_1002162_pt1 | contig 20589 bp, 27 predicted proteins | sample ASW8metaG_FD_204518 | JGI IMG/M metagenome (GOLD analysis project Ga0315338, IMG submission 204518) | Ammonia-oxidizing marine archaeal communities from Monterey Bay, California, United States - ASW #8 | ecosystem: Environmental > Aquatic > Marine > Coastal | place: USA: California | collected... | reverse complement strand
CTGCGCAAGCTCATCATGGCTAGTGTGACTCATATTGATACGAAACACGTCAACGCCAGCGCGGAAAAGCGCGTTGAGCTGTTCACCACTCTTACTGGACGGGCCTAAAGTGGCTACGATCTTGGTCTTACGGCTACGGCGCATGTTTCAATCCGATAATGTTTCTTTCCGCATCGAGAAATCCGAACACAACCAAGGCGTAGCATTTCGTACTATCACAGACGCTAAAGATGGCCAGCGCTGGGCTGGCATTGCAGGCCCACAGCGCGCCAAAGAATGTTCCGACAGAAAAACGACTCATATTGCTAAGGATGGTGCCTACCACCGTCCTGTCAATCACGGTGGCCATAGTCGGGGAATAATCATATCGCCTATAATGCCCTAACAATGGGCCAATCGTCGACCAGTCTTCTTTTTCTTTGCGACCATGCATCGAATGCGGTGCCGTCCGAGCTGAAAACGCTCGGACTACCGCAAGATGCGTTCAAGACTCATATTGCATACGATATCGGCGCGGGAGCATTGACCTCTGCCCTTGCTAAGCGATTCCGAGCACCTTCGGTTCTCGGAAGATGGTCTCGTCTTGTTGTCGACCTCAATCGAGGCCATGACGACCCGACCGTGGTCATGCGCCTCTCAGACGGGCTAATTATCCCGAAAAACCGTAATATCACACAGCCAGAAATTGATGCGCGCATCGCGCGCTACCACGAGCCGTACCATGCCCAAATTGAAAAATGTATCGTGGATATACAAACAGAGAGCCAAACACCGATCCTTATCTCGATCCACAGCTTCACACCTGTATGGCGAGGAAACACACGGCCATGGCAATACGGCATTTTATGGGACCGCGACGAGCGCCTTGCCAGGCCCTTGATTAAACGGCTACGGCGCGAGAAAAAGCTTAAAATCGGTGAGAATGAGCCCTATGTCGGTTCTCTTGAAAACGACTGCATGTACCGGCACGGAACAATGAACTGCCTGCCCCATGTCCTAATTGAAGTTCGGCAAGATTTGATCGCCAATGAAAAGGGCGTGTCAAATATAGCTGCTTTTTTGGAATTGGCACTGCGCGACGCCATAAACGCAATGGGGCCGGTAAGCATTCGCTTCACTCAACCTCTATCAATCCCCACACATCTCACCAAACCTTAAAATGCAAAAGGAGTTCATCCCATGGACAAAAAAACACAGATGGAAATTGAAGCTGCGGTGTTTCGACGTCTGGTTGCACATTTAAGAACACGCACCGATGTGCAAAACATCGATATGATGAATCTTTCTGGTTTTTGTAGAAATTGTCTTGGCGATTGGTATCGTGAAGCAGCCTCGGAGAGGGGCATCGAATTTAATAAGGACGGAGCACGCGAAATCGTTTACGGGATGCCTCCTTCTGAGTGGAAACAGCTTCATCAGGCCGAGGCGAGCCCCGAAGCGCTCGCACAATTTGCCAAGAGCAACAAGACTCACAGCTAAATCGGAAAATCGCTGCTTGCGGCTCTTCCCGCGGCGCAGTGTGCCGTCTATCTCACCCGTGCAGGTGGTTAATTTCCGGCGAGAACTTGGCAGCAGAAAACTAGGAGGATGGCCTATGACCAAATCTGGCTTTGCGGTGGGTCAACTGAAATCCATAATCGAGCGCGTAGAGCAACTTGAAGAAGAAAAGGCTGCGTTGACTGCTGATATTCGCGAAGTGTACTCGGAGGCCAAAGGCTTAGGTTTTGATTCAAAAATAATGCGCCAGGTTGTGCGCATGCGCCGGATAGACAAATCAGAGCTGCAAGAACAAGAGGCCGTGCTCGACCTTTATCTTTCAGCGCTAGGAATGCGATAGCGAAGATTGCGAGCTGGCACGCTTCGCCACAGATGCATCTAAGAGGGCAGCCCCAGATCCTTCGTCGAAGGCCACTTTCACAGGCTCGACTGTGACTTCGCGCTCGAGGCTAAATTCCTTCAACTTACGATAAAGTGTAGAGCGGCCGATCCCAATAGCGACATCCTTCGTTTTCGAAGCGATCTTGACCCGACAATAGTAAAAATGATTTCAAGCACTCCGAAAGGGATCACTTTCATCAGCCCGGGCAGGACTTTGCCAGCCTCTCCTTGGTAAATAATTAACAATATATTTCAATAGCCTATTGGAGTTTAGGTATTAATGGAGCTCGGATTTTCCTCCGGGGTACCAGATTGTTCGGTTAAAGAGGCGCAGCCAGCCAAATCTGCAATTTTTAGTTGCATAGGGGGCTGTGCCGTTAAGCCGCCTTTACAAAGTCTTGCGCCCCTCAACTCTTTCCGGCTAGTACCCCCCGCGCGTGGGAGAGAAGGGCGCCTATGGCCATGAAAGTCCGGAGCGGGAAGCGAAAGAATGCATCCGCAAAGGGCACGATGGACATGACCGAGCATTTGAGGGCCTGGAACAGGTTTGTGACCGGGGTGAGATTATCGGGTGCAGGCATCATCATAATTCTGGTTTTACTCGCCATCTTCCGCACAAACTAGTAATTGCAGTGCCTTCAGATTCGTTCTCCCTATTGGCACCTTCTTAAGTCGAAGGCCTTCAAGTCATGATAATCGCAATTCCGAAAGAACGGCAGGACGGCGAAACGCGTGTCGCCGCATCTCCTGAAACGGTGAAAAAGCTCAAGGGCCTTGGCCTCGACGTCGTCGTCGAAACTGGCGCGGGTGAAACAACCCGGATTCCGGACGCTAAGTTTGAGGCGGCAGGTGCGACAATTGCCCCGGACGCAGCCAGCACGCTCAAAGATGCTGATATTATCTGTAAGGTACGCGCACCTTCACTAGATGAAATAGCGCTGTGCAAGGGTGGAGCCATTCTCGCAGCGCTGCTCTCGCCCGCAACAGAAAAAGAAACAATCAGAAAATTGGCCGAAGCTAAGATCAATGCTTTTGCGATGGAATTCTTGCCACGCATCTCCCGCGCGCAAGCCATGGATGTTCTATCCAGCCAAGCAAATCTTGCGGGCTACAAAGCCGTGGTTGATGCAGCGGCCGCGTTTGGACGTGCCATGCCTATGATGATGACTGCTGCGGGCACCATTGCGCCGGCGCGTGTTTTGGTGATGGGCGCGGGCGTTGCTGGCTTGCAAGCCATCGCCACTGCGCGGCGGATGGGTGCGATTGTTTCTGCGACTGATGTCCGTCCCGCAACCAAAGAACAGGTAGAATCTTTAGGTGCTACTTTTGTTGCAGTGATGGATGAAGAATTCGAACAGGCCCAAACGGCCACTGGTTACGCCAAGGAAATGTCAAAGGAATATCAGACCAAACAAGCTGAGCTGATAGCCGAGACAATCAAAAAGCAAGATATTGTTATCACCACAGCTTTGATCCCGGGTCGTAAAGCTCCCGTCCTTGTTACCGAAGAAATGTTGAAAACGATGCAACCGGGCTCAATCATTGTCGATCTCGCAGCCGGACAGGGTGGTAATTGCCCGCTAAGTAAGGCCGATGAAGTGATCGAGGCCCATGGAGTAATATTGATGGGCTACACAAATCTTCCCGGTCGGCTCGCGGTCGACGCGTCCAGCCTCTACGCACGCAATTTGTTTAACTTTGTCAGCCTATTCGTCGACAAAGAAAGTGGCGAAGCAAAACTTGATTGGGATGACGAAATTATCAAAGGCGCTGGCCTGACGCGCGACGGTGCAATCGTCCATCCAGCGCTAAAAGGATAGAGCTATGGAAGCCATCGACCCATTTGTGTTCCGATTTTCTATTTTCTTGCTAGCCTGTTTTGTTGGATATTTTGTGGTGTGGAGCGTTACACCGGCATTGCATACACCGCTGATGAGCGTGACGAATGCAATTTCCTCGGTCATTGTGGTGGGGGCATTGATTGCCATATCAGTGCCGACGCTCTCAGCTGAATCCTGGCTTTCCAAGGGGTTTGGCTTCGTCGCGTTGATCCTTGCATCAGTCAATATATTCGGTGGCTTTCTGGTCACCCAGCGCATGCTCGCCATGTACAAGAAAAAAGCAAAGAAGTGAGGCGAGGAGACCTTAGATGAACGCCAATATTGCCGCCCTTCTTTATCTACTTTCGGGCGTATTATTCATTCTCGCGTTACGCGGGCTTTCGAGCCCTGAAACGTCACGGGCGGGCAATCGCAACGGTATGATTGGCATGACCATTGCGGTCATAACGACATTACTGTTAGCCGAAATAACCGAGCCGGTGACTTGGGGCCTCGTCATTGGTGGCTTTGCCATTGGCGGGACAATCGGTGGGGTTATGGCGCGGCGCATTGCAATGACTGCAATGCCGCAATTGGTAGCATTCTTCCATTCGCTGGTCGGCCTTGCTGCGGTCTTGGTTGCCGCTGCAGCGCTGTATAGCCCTGAGGCCTATAATATCGGCGAAGTCGGTGCGATCCATGCTTTCTCTATTATTGAAATGAGCCTCGGCGTTGCCGTCGGTGCTATCACATTCACTGGCTCAATCATTGCTTTCGCCAAACTCAACGGCAATATGTCGGGCGCGCCGATCATTCTGCCAGCACGGCATCTGCTTAATCTCGCTTTACTCCTCAGTATTTTCGGGCTCAGCATTTATTTTGTCTCCGCACAGGAGCCCTGGATATTCTGGGCGATAACGATCGTGTCGCTCATACTTGGTTTTACCTTGATCATTCCCATCGGCGGCGCAGACATGCCGGTGGTGGTCTCGATGCTGAATTCCTATTCGGGATGGGCCGCCGCGCTGATCGGGTTCACCCTAGAAAATTCTGCATTGATCATTACCGGCGCCCTAGTCGGATCATCGGGTGCGATTCTCTCCTACATTATGTGCAAGGGAATGAACCGTTCTTTCATTTCCGTAATTGCTGGTGGCTTTGGCGGTGATGCTGCTACGGCAAGTAGTACCGTCGAAACACGCCCAGTCAAACAAGGATCAGCCGACGATGCTGCCTTCATCATGAAAAACTCCGCATCGGTCATCATTGTCCCCGGCTATGGCATGGCCGTTGCCCAAGCCCAGCATGCTTTGCGCGAAATGGTGGACAAGCTAAAAGAAGAGGGCGTGAAAGTTTCTTACGCCATTCATCCGGTAGCTGGTCGTATGCCTGGCCATATGAATGTGCTCTTGGCCGAAGCAAATGTTCCCTATGACGAAGTCTTCGAGCTCGAAGACATCAATTCAGCCTTTGCCCAAGCAGACGTCGCCTATGTAATCGGCGCCAATGACGTCACCAACCCGTCCGCTAAAACTGATCCACAATCGCCGATCTTTGGCATGCCCGTTCTCGATGTTGAGAAAGCCAAGACGGTTCTGTTCATCAAACGCAGCATGGGCGCAGGCTATGCAGGCATCGAAAACGAGCTTTTCTTCCGTGACAACACCATGATGTTATTCTCAGATGCCAAGAAAATGACGGAAGAAATCGTCAAAGCGCTGGATTAATTCTGTTCTCAGAGAATTGTCTATTTAGTCGGATGCCCCCTCGCCTCCGCGCATGGTTTCGCGCAAAATGAGACCATGGATGGGTTTCTAACAGCAGCCGAGTGGGAGGCGCTTACGCTTTCATTCAGGGTTGCGGGCGTCGCGGTGCTGAGCGGCCTACCGTTTGCCTTTTTTGCTGCGCTGCTTCTGGCGCGGCGGGAATTTCGTGGCAAGGCGCTGGTCGACTGTTTGGTGCATTTGCCGCTTGTCTTGCCGCCCGTTGCGATCGGTTATCTTCTTTTGGTGAGCTTTGGCACGCGTGCACCGCTGGGTGCGTTCCTCTTTGAGACATTTGGGATCCGATTTGTGTTTAGCTGGACCGGCGCGGTCTTAGCCTCAGCGATCCTGACCTTCCCTTTTCAGGTGCGTGCGATCCGCCTTGCACTAGAAGCCCAAGAGCCGGGGCTGCGTGACGCAGCCCAAACCTTGGGCGCAAATGGCTGGGATCGGCTCTGGAGCCTTCATCTTCCCTTGGCCTCACCAGGAATCATTGCCGGAGCGGTAACTGCTTTTGCTGCTTGTCTGGGCGAGTTTGGCGCCATCATCACCTTTGTCTCAAACATTCCGGGCGAGACCCGAACTATTCCGCTGGCAATCTACACCGCAATTCAGGCACCCGGAGGCGAGCTTGCGGCAGCACGGCTCTCAGCGCTCTCCATCGCACTGGCGCTTGCCGGACTATTATTTGCCGAATTTCTTGCCCGCCGTGCGCGTGTCGCCACGGGCCAAATCACGTTGCGCCAATGAGTGCCAAGATTTTTCTTCGCTATAGCCAAGGCGCGTTTCAGCTCAATGCGACGTTCGGGATTTCCACGCCGGGCGTGACCGCACTCTTCGGGCATTCGGGTGCGGGCAAATCAACCATCATCCATGCGCTTGCAGGACTTACAAATCCCGATGAAGGTAAAATAATTATTGATGGTGAGACGCTTTTGGATACCACGCAAGGTCTATCTGTTCCTTCGCATGAGCGGCGCATGGGCGTAGTGTTTCAGGATTCACGCCTCTTCCCTCATCTGAACGTCAAATCAAATCTCTATTACGGAATGCGCCGGTTGAAAGAGAGGCCAAAAGCAGGGGTGGTCGACGGTATTGTGTCGCTATTGGGACTTTCGCATTTACTTGAACGAAAACCACGCACACTTTCGGGTGGTGAGCGCTCGCGCGTTGCTCTTGGGCGCGCAATTCTCATGCGGCCACGTGCGCTTCTTCTCGACGAACCCCTGGCGGCGCTTGATGCCAGACGAAAAAATGAAATCCTTCCTTATCTCGAACGGGTACGCGACGAGAGTAAAATTCCGATTCTTTATGTCAGCCATTCGATGGACGAAGTTGCACGTCTTGCCGAGCGCATCATCGTGCTTCATGAGGGACGCGTTATTGCAGAAGGCTCGGTATTTGACGTGACCTCAAATCTCGATTTGATCGGTGGGGGTGCACAACTGCCCGGCTCGGTCATTGAGGCGGTTATTAGCGCTCACGATGAAGCCAATGCTTTGAGCGAACTAAGTTTATCGGGTGAGACGCTTATTGTTCCCGCGCTAAGTCGAAACATTGGCGATAAAGTTCGTGTCCGCATCAACGCACAGGACGTGATGCTCGCCCTGTCGAAACCGGAAGGGATCAGCGCTAATAATGTTTTGGCTGCATCTATTTCCGGAATCCGCGCAGGAAGTGGGCATTACGAAGATGTGTTGCTTAGCGTCGGCGAGACAAGATTGGTGGCGCGCATCACCCGCAGATCGGCGTTGCGGCTAAAGCTTGAAACAAATCAAAAAATATTTGCGGTGATTAAATCGGTTACTGTCGGCGGCAGATAGAAGGGCCAGCACCAATTATAGACATAGTTTAGTTCCAAGTGGGGCGCCCAATCATTGTTTGAAACATATCTTCCAGTGCGGATTCGAGTTCAGGAAGAGAAACCGTCTTTTGTTCCTTCCAGTCAGGCGACGCCCCGTGAACACTGACTCGACCGTCTTCCTCCAACTCGAGCCACATATGACCGGCACACTCGTGATGGGTGCCAATCCAGTAATAAACAATAAGCGAACGTAAAGCTGGACTGTGGTCGCAGCGATAGACATGTAATTTGTGCTTCTCCGCCCATGGCATCAGCATGGGATCAACCCTAGCCAAATCCGTCATTTTCAGACCGTTCTCCAGTATTTATGTGGTTCTAGGCAGGAACATCATATTTTTCTGGAAGGCAAGAAAGGTGCCTTACGCTAAGTCAAATTCAGGCGATTGAGGCGGCCCCGCTTCATCCTTTGTGGGTTCGTGCTAGGCTTCCAAGTGATTATTATGGTGCATACAAAACTTGCTGCAAGCATTGGTGTGTTGGCGCATTTCAATAGCACTGACCACCTAACGTTCAATGGAGTAATTAATGACTAAAAATTTGAGGTTGTTGCTAGGTGCAGGATTGGTCATCACAGCCGGAGCAGTTGCCTGGGCGGCACTTGACCAGGGTGGGGAACCAACTTGGACGGTAAAAGGTACCATGCCTTATTCACGCTCTGAGATCGCAGCAGTAGACGTGGATGGTAAGATCTATGTCTTGACCGGCCATATTCCTGGCACGCAGGCCACCATGTTTACCCAGGAATATGATCCCGTAACAGAAGAGTGGCGCGATCTCCCCTTCGTGCCTTACCCCGCATCCCATGGCGGCGCAGCTGCGGTTGACGGAAAAATCTACCATGTAGGCGGCTTTGTCGCGAATGTTCACGTCGGTGCACATGATCGCGTATACGAATTCGATACCGTCACCGAGAGCTGGCGGCAGGTTGCCTCGCTCTCGTCTCCTCGTGGCTCTGTGGGGGTTGTCTCCTTGAACGGACGCATCCATGCTATCGGCGGACGTAATCCAAATTTGGAAACAGTTGGCACACACGAAATTTATGATCTAGCGACGGAATCTTGGACACTCGCTGCACCGCTTCCAATTGCGCGTGATCATCTCGGCATCACCGTTTTCGACGGAAAAATCCATGTCTTTGGCGGGCGGACTGGCGCAACCAGCGCTCCTGTTACTCGCCATGATGTTTACGATCCTGCGACGGATAGTTGGAGCCAGGCAGGCGAACTTAATGTGCCGCGTAGCGCTGGTGTTGGTTTTGTGATGGATGGCAAGATTATTTATGCAGGTGGCGAGTGCAAAACGCCCGATGCAGATGTGCGTCTTACCTTCGACAATGTAGAATCTTATGACCCTGCCAGCGATAACTGGACCGAATTAGCGCTTATGCCGGAAGGAAGGCATGCCGCTGCAGCCGTCGTCATAGATGACGAAGCGTTAATCATCGGCGGTAACGCCGGATGTGGTGGTGACCTCCGGCGGGACACGGTGCTGTCCCTCGCTTTCAACTGAGGCTTCAAACAGCAGATGCGCGGACCAAACGATATTGGTGGACTTAACGCCGGCCCAGTGGACACTGAGCCACACAATATGAGCTTTTGGGAAAAGCAGGTCGACGCGCTGAATATGCTGCTGGGGGCCAAGGGAATCAGGCGAACCGACGAAAACCGGCGCTATATCGAAATGCTTGGGCACGATGCTTACAATACGCTCTCCTATTACGAGCGCTGGACCGCATCGATGTCACGGCTCTTGATTGACAAGGGCTACATTACCCAAGATGAGATCGACGCCAAGATTTCTGATTTACGCACACGCCTAGGCAATGACATTGCAAGTGAGGACATTAAAGAGTGACTAGTGGCGCCGTGCTTAAACCAGGAACGCGCGTCGTGGTACGTGAGGATTACCCCGCAGGTCATATCCGTACGCCAGTTTATATTCGTGGGCATGAGGGTAAAATTACACGGCGGATTGGAAAATTTTGTAATCCAGAAACGCTTGCTTTAGGGCACGACGGCTTGCCCTTAAAATCGCTATATGAAGTAAAATTTAGGCAGAGGGACCTATGGCCCGATTATGCGGGCTCTTCAGACGATTCACTTTTGATTGACCTCTATGAGCACTGGCTCTCAAAGGTTAGCAATGACTAGTCATACTGATCACCAGCCCGGCCACCAAAATCATGAGCATGGCGAAGACCGCCCACACGCCCACGCGCCGCCAGCAAAAGACGAGAAGATTCACAGCTATTATCAATTATTAGGGTTGGCGGTGAAAGAACTTCTCATCGAAAAAAAAATCGTTACTGGCGAGGAAATTCGTCAAGCGATCGAGGGACGCGATGCTATCACTCCAGCTCTTGGCGCCAAAGTCGTTGCTCGAGCGTGGGTTGATCCATCCTATAAAGAGCGGCTACTAGCCAACGGACATGACGCAATTAAAGAGCTTGGGATTGAACCTGGGGCACTCAATCTTTCGGTGGTCGAGAATACGCAAAATGTTCACAACGTCATCGTCTGCACGCTCTGTTCGTGCTATCCGCGCAACGTGCTGGGACTACCGCCCTCTTGGTATAAGAGCCATGAATACCGCTCGCGCGTCGTACGCGAGCCCCGCGCAGTGCTTGCCGAATTCGGTACCACGCTCTCCGACGATATCGAAGTCGTTGTCCACGATTCCACCGCTGATCTTCGCTATCTAGTCTTACCGAGACGCCCTAAAGGCACCGAGAACCTAAGTGAAGAAGAGCTTGCCGCGCTGGTCTCGCGCGATTGTATGATCGGCGTGAGCGTGGTGAAGAATTAGCTGATATCTCGCTTTTTCGACCGAGCAATTTGACCAGTAGTGTGGGTATTGATGGTGTGGGCCATAACAGACTGGAGCAGTCTTCACATATTAGAAATACCGATAATGCGCTGGACTTTTGAATTCCGTACAAGTCAGATTATTAGGCAACTATTTTGCTATCTGAAATTTCAGGGTACTAAATAAAACACCTATATTACAGATGTTTACCTCGCAGCAGATAGTAAGGTTTGAGCAATCTTCTGATTAATGTATTGTATGGGTGGGCTTCGCCCATACAAATTTTAAAACAGGGGGAATGTGGAAAGATGGAAAAATTATCTGGGTTAGCGCGGGCGCTGACCGTTGTCGTAGCAGTAATTGCCGCCTTCGCAGCTATACCAGAGGCAGCGCTTATTTTGGTTGTTCTCGGCCTTATAGCAGGGCTTGGCTATAACGCTGCTGCGATTCCGAACCTTACCCTAACAATATTGGTGCTTCCCTTGGCCGGGGGTGCTCTTGCCAATATTCCCAGTGTCGGGGGGCAACTTAGTAGCATAGCAGACAACGTGGCTCTTGGCCTCGCGGGTGCTGCTGCAACAGCTGTGGCCGTCTCTTTGTTCAATCTTGTAAAAGACGACGCCACTAGCTTGACTAAATAAACTTTGTGGTCTTGGGCTTCGCGAGGCATCTGCCCGCGAAGCCCGGACTGCAGGCGTGTTTGCACGCGCCTAGGAACCTAAACTCCCCTACACGCCTTATTCCAAGCACGCCGAGGATGAGCTTGCGGGGTTCGTTTTGCTTGAGCGCCCCATCAGCAAGAGAACTCTGGCACCGGTTAAACTTGGTTCGACATCACTGCCACCGCTAAGATGACGCGAGCGTGGTACGACATGTTACGTTTTGTCGAAGAAGTCCAATGACCCTGTTACTACTTTTGGGGGAGACCCTATGGCCGCTTTAGCGCAAGTGCTTAAGTCTATGCGGCAATTGTCAGTCCGGTGATGTTATTATCCTTGATAGCCTTGGCGACTAGACCAGAGGCTTTGATGTCTTCAATGAAAGCGCCCAGATATTTTGCTGCGCCGGGCCTGCCTTTGGGCGCGCCAGCAGCCTGCTGTACGGCAGTGAAACGACCTTCTACAATACGTGAACCTGGTAGCGTTTCCTGGTCGGAGACCAACCGTGGACGCAGGCTAGCGAAAGCATCAAAGCCTTCGTCAACAAAGCGCCTGAACGATGCATTGGCTCCTTGCTCACGTGTGAGAGTTGCATGCTTTAGTGTGCGAGTCAGATAAAGCTCATAGGCGGCCCTATTTGGTACGATAATACGAATGCCTTCGCGGTCCACTTCCTCAGCACAGCGCAGCGGTGAACCAGACGGTACCAAATAAGTTGCATCGATCTCGACATAAGCTGCAGTGAAATCGATCTCCTTGGCGCGCTGCGGCTCAACAGCGAGGAAGCAAACATCCCACTCGTTCTGGTTCGCGGCATCCGCCAGCGCACCCGGATTTGGATATGGGTGCATCGAGACCGGCAGCCCGACCCGACGGGCTAGTTCACAGGCAAGATCGTGCGCAACGCCGGCTGGCTGGCCACTTAAGGCGTCGGTGCGGGTCAACAAAAAATTGCTCATGTTCAACCCAACCCGCAGTGTGCCGGTTGGAGCGATTTCTGAACGGACGGTAGCAGTTAATTCAATCATACCATTAAAATAATGAACTCATGCCTGCTTTGGGTCAAAAGCCGACATCTCATGTTGCGTGGTAGAGTAACGCTTTCGCAAAGCTCTACCACGCATGGCAACAACGCATTCTAACCTTGAGGTCCAAAGATTTCCTCTAGGCACATCATGGCTAAAGCGTGATAGCCCTGGCCGACACCTGGAACTCCGCCAATGCCCATGGCGCCAATCAATTGATCGTTGACGATAATGGGTACGCCACCGGATTGTCCGGCATCCAAACCAATCTGATGGTAACGGAAGAGTTGCCATGGATCGTCGGGAATTCTCTCATTAATGCTAAGTGTCGAGCGACGGTAGTTCAGAGCAACATGCGCTTTGTTTTCCGTAATTTTGATACTGGTGTAGCGTTGACCGTCTTTTGAATGTTGATCCACTACCAGGCCGTAGGGATTAAGTATAACCACCGTCGCACTGTTAGCGCCTGTTTCACGCTCGATGACATCAAAACATGTGTTGGAAAGACGCCGCGCGGTAGCAGAATTGATTGAGAGATAGTCGTTCAGCGCCGCCGCAGCCGATAACTCCGTGCCGTCCGGAAGCGTAAAGGTAAGCGCCGAGCCGCCAATAGTGAACTCGCCTGGAACGCGTTGCGCCATTGCTGTTGTCGCGGTGGCAGCGATGACAATCGCAGCACCGGTTGCAAGCCATTTTTTTGAAATGCCCATATTTCCCTCCTAGAATTTACAAATGTTTAGCTACAAATTGCCCTTAGATTACGCTCTGTTGTGTTGTGGCGCGGGCCTCAGACTTACACGAAAAACTCGTACCATTCAGCGGATGGAGAATGCATAGGCAAGCCCGATGCGCAATTGGGTCTCGGATGCGCCATTGACCGAAGCCTGCCGTATGGCAAAGTCAAATGCGAGGTTATCCCTGGCCTCCCAGATGACACCTGCGAGAGCGGCAAAGGCTTCTGTTGTATGAAATTCGCGCTCATAGACGAGTTCCGCGACCGGGCGAACGGCCCAATTGCTGGGACCCTCGACAATCATGCCGAGGAACATTTCTGCGTTCTTGTCACGCGTAAGCGCAGTAGCCACGTTGAAGTGTATCGCCCCCCAAAGTGCTTGGTGTCCAACGATACCCGCCCATTCAAGTCCCATACCGGCGTCATCATTGATGCCAGGCAGCAAGGCTCCGAACTCGGTCGCAACGCTCGGACCAATTTTCCCCTGAAGTGAGCCTTCATGCACCACCGTTTTGAGAAAAGCTGCATTGCCGACCAATGTGCTTGAAGACCCGCTAGATTGCGGGTGCTCGGCTTCGCCTTCAATTACAAACTCCCAATTCTGGGCAAAACCGTAATTGAATTTTAGCTGTGGTGCGAGCAAGGTCTTGCCGGAATCCTCCCAAACAAAACTAATTGGGCTAAACTCTATCTCGAATTCTCCAGGGTCGGCGACCGCGGGGTCAGTGGAGTCGAATGGCCTGTAGGCAAAAGCTGTTGAAGGCCATCCCACCAGCACACTCATTACAAACAAGAAATACGTGGTTAAGCCTAACTGACGCACATACATATTATTCCTAGAAAATTCTGCAAACATTGTTGATCAAGGAGCCATGCGCCACGGAGAACGATCGGGCCATGTCCGCAATGCGGCGCTGGCCCAATCATTTGTTTCTTCGGTATGGCAAACATTGCACGCGTTGGGAACGTTCAAATGTTCTGATTCACTGGGCGTTACAAAGCGAAATGTGTGACTGCTCACATTTACCGTGCTGATGGTTCGCGCGATCTTCGGCATGTGACAGGCGACGCACTGGCTGCCAGTGCTGCCTGGTTCGTGATGGGTATGCGACTCGATCGAAGCCGCGCGCGGTCCGTTCTGAGAGTTCGGCGCGTGACAACTCAGACAGACTTCGTTGACAGGCTGTCTTAGGCTGGCTGCGTTCTCGCTGCCATGGGGATCATGGCAAGAAGAGCAGGTCACGCCGCGTTCATACATTACGCTCTGAACATAGTCATTGCCCTGCATGCGGTTCTTATGGGCGGTTCCATCAGCAAAATGGGTGAAACTTTCTTCACTGAGTTCATGCTCTTCGAATTTCCAAAAATCAGCAAGCTCCAGGCCAGGATGAAAACCCACGGGCCAGTCATAATAGGTTCCTGCGATGGGATTGCTCAGGGGCTGGCCCTGGGAATGGCATTGGATGCAGGTATCATTGGCTTCGACATAGTCCAGCCGCGCCGGATTAAGAATATTGGACTGAATAGGATTATCAACATGCTCAGAACCAGAACCATGGCAACGCTCACAACCAACATTCCATTCAGTAACCGTCTTAGTTGCGATGTCGTAATTTACCGAATGGCAACCGTCGCATAGTGGCCCTGTCGGTCTCTGAAAATTGTCAGGCGGGTAATGCTCGGTCCACCATTCAGTGCCATCAGCTACGAAGTAAGGCCGCCACTCTTCATTCATAATGTCCCATTGTGCAGGGAAGGGAAAATAATCATCCCCGACCCGGGCAAAGTAACGCTGCTTCCATCCACTGCCGTAGACGAACGCAATGTCCTCTTCTGAGAAGGTAAGCAGCGGATCAGGAATGGAAAGATCAGGTAAGATTGCGTCGGGGTGTTCCCTTGGGTCACGGACGACATTTGCCATTCGCGAGTCACTCCAACGTGCATAAATGTCTTCATGACAGCTTTGGCAGGCGGCCGAACCAACATAGTTCGCGGACGTGACGGCAGCCCTTTGTGCCATGACGATTGTGTCAGGAGCTATGGGAGCGGTCACTGGCAACTCACGGATAAATGCAACCAATTGCCAGATCTCTTGATCAGGCATGTCCCAAGCAGGCATTCCGGTGTTTCGGATTCCATTTCTGATGTGATAAAAAATTTCGCCATCGGACATTGGCGCCACGTTCATCGTACGAAGCGCCGGTGGTCGTGGAAATTGCCCACCGCCCATCTCCGTTCTGCCGCTGCCATCATAGGCGTGACAGATCTCACAATCTTTTTGGAAAAGATTGCGGCCGGCAGTAACGCTTGCCGGGTCGTCACCAAGCGGGTTGACTGCACGCCGCGCTTCTACGGGGACGCTATTACGCAAGAGCCACGTCGCGATCTCAACTTCAAACTGCGAGGGCTCGTTGCGCGCAACCGAAAGCCCAGGAAGCACCACTAAATAGAGAACACCTATCAATGCCAGAGCGGCAAGTGCCAGGGCAGAAACTATTCGTGTAACCGACACCACAAGACGCCGTTTTAGAGGCATATCAATAAATCCGTTTCACGGGGCTCTATTTGCGGCCACTCTAATGCTGACGATGACATTTGGACATAGCGCGGTGACACCTTCGTGGGCACATTGATGGGTCGGGAAAATAAACTAGGGGGTATTACTTAGAACCGTGCCAATTACTGCGCCAAACTTGGGACAGTGTTGTTGAGTTGGGCATCTAGTCTCAATCTCAACGTTTGATCAAACCGTGACGGCAGGGCTTGGTCCAGATCACCGCGTTCCGGCATGACAATTGCTTCAACGAGATACACGCGCTCGTTCTCAGAGTAAAAAGAGGCCCGGATTCTGCGTCCGTCTTCGGTGTCCACCACCATTGTAATGCCGAATGTCGCGTTTCCCCTCAAACCGACCCTCGGAAAGTCGTGAAAGATAACGTTTCCCTGGCGCATTAGATTATAGGCCGCTTCAACGACAAAATTTGCGCCCTGGTTAACTAGGTCGCCAAGTGCAAACACCCTAGCCTTGAATAGAACATTGTCATATTCGGCCGAATAGAACCTCGTGGGGAGCGGTTCAGTGATGGTGGTTTCATAAAATTCAGTGCCCGTCGTCGGCGGAACAGGAAATTGGACCGCAAATTCATCTTCGGCGTAGATATATTCGACCCAGTCTGCAGCTGCATTCGCCTGCGAAACAGTAAAAACACATAGTATGAACGCCAATGCATTTCTGAACATGGCCAACCATCTCCTATCGTCCATCTAATTTGGTCATATTTGCATAGATCGACGTTAGTATTGCACTAAAAGTTTTTAGAAGTGTTTTGTTCGTTGTGGAATCAAATTATCTCAACTCCTGTCAGCTTAGTGCCAAAGGCTACAAAAGTCCGAACGTATCAATAGCTGACACCACCAGAGTTGATTAACCTATAGAATTTGCAATTGCTTGTGCCGGCGCGCGACACGCAATACACCAAAATAGCTTTTGTAAAAGAACAAGGGTCGAGCGCCGGCTCGATCACCGGCGCTCAACTCTCATACTACTCTGGAACTGCAAAGCCCCCGGTAGACTGTTCCTCATCGAACTCACCAAAACCCCAGGTCTGTGTTGCCACAAGTTGCGCCCCAGTGATCGGCGGTCCCGCAGGCAAGTAGCGTACACGCCAGAATTTATGGTCGAATTCTGTGTTGCCGAAAAACTCAGGATTGATGATTCCTATCGAAGCCAGAAAAAGCGCCGGCTGCCGCGCACTCGGGGGCTTTTCAGCCTCGGCGATGATAAGGCGCCGCTGGTCCATCTCATCGTCCTGATGCAGCATAAATACGACAAACAGAGTATTACCGTTAGGAAGTTCGAGATTTAAAATATGTCCCGGAATACGGTCCGATCGCACGAACTGATCTAGTATCACGGTGCCTTTTTGACGGTAATTGTGGGCCGCTTCCATCATCGAACCCTGAACCGGCGACTCGTTCTGCTCGTACTGGTCCACAAAATCAACTGACGTAACTGCAAATTTCGTGCCGCGCGAATCGGTGAAGCTATGGCGCCAAGCGGGCATGGTCCGGAATTCATTGGCACGTATATCGTAATCGATCACCTCGGAGGTGACTTGGTCGGCCTGAGTTATCTCTGCAACAAAAAATGAAACCCTCGATTCAACGTGGTTCCAATAGCCCCTTGCCATTTCTTGTGCGTTTGCGGGCGCGGCGGCCAGTGTCGCTGCGCCAAAAGCCGCACAGAAGGTAAGAGACCGGAACTTTGCACGCATTACGAGTGAAGGTACCTCTCGGAAGAGAGAGGTGATGTCATTACGGGCTATTTTTTGCATTTGAACTAATTCCTTTTTCCTTATTCAGCTCCAAGGATCGTGCCGTCGGGAAGCGTAACGGTAACGAGCAGGCCGCCTGGCGTTCCGTCCCGCTGGGGAGCAAATGTCACCGAGATCTCGTCGCCCGGCACTATGCTGTCTTGAGACCAGTTTGCGCGGATCAGACGGCCCACATTGCCACCTGTCTGCATCGCCCATTCGATCACTTCACCGCTCTCGTTCTCAACGTTCATATAAATGAAAGCGTGTGGATTAATCAGTTGGTATTCAACTGCCACACCTGTGAGCTCTTGCCGATCATCCTGGTTGAAATGTGCGTTAGAATGATGTGCCCAAGCCGTTCCGGCCCAGACAGCTCCAGTAAATGCCAGTGTTGTTAAGACGAAAATACTACGTGGTTGGAATGCCATCCTACCCTCCCTGAAATGGCTGCATCGGTTGCTGAAATTACACTGATTGACAACGAAAGCAAAATGTCGCCTATGACCTGCCGATTTTGTCTTCTTCCCATAGGAAGTTGGTTCCAATAGGGAGGGGCATCTATAGTCTTAAGAGGTCATTTCAAACAAAAGGCCCAGCACATGTGCAGGGTCTTTGTTTGGGTGCGGGGATAGGATTTGAACCTATGACCTTCAGGTTATGAGCCTGACGAGCTACCGGACTGCTCCACCCCGCGTCAAAGAGGCAGGCGGTATAGGTGATAGGCTTGGGGCTGTCCAGCCCTACTCAAGTGGCAGTTTTTCTGCCAACTAGGCAGCTTTTCTTGCCTTCAGGCGGGCCGGAATGTCGGCGATTTCGGGCGCGCCAAGCTTTACTGCCGCAGCTATAGCCACTTGGGCACAAGCGTTCGCATCTTCCGCGGCATTGTGATGCTTGAAGCGAATGCCGAGATGGCGTGCGACATTGTCTAGAGCTTTTGATTTTAACTCTGGCCAAACCGCCCGGGCAATCATCAGTGTACAGAGAAATTTCATTTTCGGCGGTTTTATGCGGTAACTCTGCGTGCAACCGCGCATCACGCCTTCATCAAAACCCGCATTATGTGCAAGCACAAGCGCACCATCGAGATCATCACGAAACTCATCCAGTACTTCAGGAAATTCCGGCTGATCCCAGACATGCTCCTCAGAAATACCGTGGCACCAAGTGAAGGTGAAATTCATGTCGCGCGGACGGATGAGACGCTCTTCCACACGCGTGACCTCGAGCCCTTCAATCCAGGCAAGACCGATCTGACATGCATTGCCCGGTTGCGGGCAAGCGGTTTCGAAATCAAGCGCTATGGTTTTCATTTTCATCATAACTATTTGAGTCGGATGCAATAAAACAAGTCCTGCGAAGTGCTCAGAAAAAGGCCCCGCGATTTCTTAGCGCGAGGCCTTGTTAATCTGGAACATTTCTTGTTCAGAAGGTTAATTACAGCTCCCCCCGATTGCAGGATCCGGACCAGAGCCACCGCGGCACCATTGCTGCTCGCCAGTAAAGGGATCACGCGGCGGAGAAATTGGAAGCAATGGGGGCTGCGGCCCAATGACTTGAGTCAATGCGTCGTGGGCACACATTTCGTCAGTAAACTCTGGAGATGGCGCTGCACCCCCAACACCAATGGCGCCTATGAGCTGGTCGTTGACCACGATTGGTAAACCACCTGAGTTTGGAAACAGACCATGGGCAGTAATTTGATAGAGCTCATAGAAAGGATTGTTTCGCGCTCTATTCATGCGAGCGTGGCTGACTTCGCGCGTTTGTAGTGCGGTGCGCGCCTTCATTTCGGCGGTGCGGATATTGTTCCAGCCCTGACCATCCATACGCTGCATGGCAACATGGTTTCCAAACTGGTCAATGACGTAGATGCTAACGCTACGTCCATGCTGCTCGGCAAACGCCAAACAGGAATCGACGATTGCACGCGCTGTCGCCATATTGATCTGATTGAATTCCATAATATCACGCGCGGCCTCACCCGAGACGACAAATTCTTCGGATACGTTTTGTGCCGCAGCACCTGCTGCGATTCCCAACGCTGATGCCAATGCGATCCCAAAAATTTTTTTTCTCATCACACTCTCCTTCAATGATAAAGATAGATTTTCTCAAACTCCTTCCGGCGTCACCAACTATGACTATGTAGTTGGCACGCCGCACCACATCTCAAAATACTTGTCCGGCATTCTATATGCGTTACCAGCTGCCGGTATTGGGCATAGACGCCCAGGGTTCTTGGGGCGCGAGATGCTCGCCCTTTTGCAAAAGCTCTACAGAAATACCGTCGGGCGAGCGTACAAAGGCCATCCAGCCATCGCGCGGTGGGCGGTTTATGGTCACGCCCCCATCTTGAAGACGCTGGCATAGCGCGTAGATATCGTCGACCGCAAAAGCTACATGACCAAAATTTCGACCGCCCTCATAGTCTTCCGGATCCCAGTTATAGGTTAGCTCCATCATTGGCGATTCAGTGTCGGCTCGCGCGCGGGATTCATCACCAGGCGCCGCAAGATAGACCAGCGTAAAGCGGCCCTGTTCGCTCTCATGGCGGCGGATCTCTGTTAGCCCAAGCTTGTCGCAATAAAACAAAAGGCTTTCATCAAGGTCCTTCACTCGGACCATAGTATGCAGATATTCCATATTAATCCCCGTGACTATTTCCCTTGTTGGGCTTACCTATCACTGGCTTAGCCACGACGGTTACGTAGCATTGACCGCCTAAATGTAGCGCCTCAATAATTTTTGGATCCCTTTGGCATCATACTCTCGTCGAAATTACGGATCGTCCACTATGGGTGGCTGCGTACCAACGACTTCTTCTATCGCGCGATGCGCGCAAATCTCGTCACTCCATTCGGGCGGCCTCGGCGTTGAGCCACCAATGCCAATAAAGCCAATAATTTGCTCTCCAACCCAAATCGGCAATCCACCGGCATTTGGAAGGAAGTTCATATTATACTCGAATTGCGCCCTGTTCGGATCCCGCGCCAAAGCATTTTGCCTTAAATGCGTGGAGGCGCGCGTCATCATGGCCGTTCGAGCTTTTCTCTGCGCGAACATCATGGAGCGAATAGTTTCGCCATCCGCCCTACTCGCATAGGTCAGGTTCCCTAAATTATCTAGAATCACAATTGCCATTGTCTCACCGCGTTCTCCCGCAATACGATGACATGCATGTGCAATTGCTTCTGCCGTGGCGAGATTGATCATATTCGATTCGCCATTCTGTGCTGCCGCTTCTCCGGTAATAATGAGGCCCTCATTGACCTGCGCCCGCGCAGCCACAATACCGAAACTGACCGCTATAGCGGCAGCTGCACCGGCACCAATTATTTTTTGTACGATGTTCATTAGAAGCTCCAATCGGATCGGCGCGGTGGAGGCACGCACAAACGCGAGCCTCCAAAAGCACCATTTTGAACTTTCATATCCTAGCCATTGAGGTCTTCGATCAGTGGCGGCTGCGGTCCAATGACTTCTTCCATCGCGCGATGGGCGCAAATTTCATCACTCCACTCCGGAGGCCGAGCAGCCATTCCACCAACGCCAACGAAACCAATAATCTGTTCCCCCACCCAAATGGGTAGCCCACCCGCATTCGGGAAAAAGCCAAGATTCCATTCGCGCACGCTACGGTTAGGATTACGAAGAACATTGTTCATCCGCGCCTTGCTGGGCCCACGGCTACGAAGCGACGTTTGGGCCTTTAATTCCGCAGTGTGG
>Ga0315338_1002161_pt1 | contig 20592 bp, 19 predicted proteins | sample ASW8metaG_FD_204518 | JGI IMG/M metagenome (GOLD analysis project Ga0315338, IMG submission 204518) | Ammonia-oxidizing marine archaeal communities from Monterey Bay, California, United States - ASW #8 | ecosystem: Environmental > Aquatic > Marine > Coastal | place: USA: California | collected... | reverse complement strand
GGCGGGCGCATCGGGAGCGGCCGCATCGGGCGCTCTGGCGGGACGGCGACGGCGTCGCGGCGTGGGCGGCGGGCTCGGCGTTGTTTCTACTGAATCGTTGTTCTGCTCAGTCAATGCTTGTTCTTCTGGTCCTTCCTGGCGCACCACGATCGAGCGGTGCCGTCATTCGCATTCTATCGCGCAGGGCGGCGGCGGCACACGGCATCAACGTGCTTCGGTGCCTGAGATCGCGCCGCGCACGTACGCCGCGGTGGTCGCGACATGGTAGTCGGTGCCGCCATCCACCAGCGACTCGATGGCCGCCTTGGCTGTGTCCATGGAGGTATAGCAAGGGATCCGTTGCTCTGACGCGGCGCGCCGAATCTCGAAGCCGTCACGCAGCGACGCGGCCACTTCGGCGACGGTGTTGACCACACCGTCCACCGTGTGATCCGCAACGATGGAGTAGGAGTTGGGCTCCGCCTCGTCCAGCTTGCCCACCTCGGTGACCTCGATTCCGAGCCCACGGATCAGCGCTGCCGTACCCGCGGTGGCGTACAGCCGATATTCGAGCCGGGCCAGCGACTTCAACCATGGCACCGCCTCGGCCTTGTCCCGGTCGGCGATCGTCACGAGCAGCGCGCCGGCCGGCGGCAGCATTAGGTTCGCGGCGATTAGCGCCTTGGCCAAAGCGGGTCGCAGGCGCGTGTCGATGCCCATCACCTCGCCGGTCGATTTCATCTCGGGACCCAGATAGGTGTCGACACCTGTTAGCTTGGACATGGAGAACACCGGAGCCTTGACGCTGACCATGGGTGGCTCTGGCTGGAGGCCTCCTGCGCGGCCTTGCTGGGCCAGGCTTTGTCCCTGCATCACGTTGGTCGCCAACTGCACCAGTGGTATTTCCGTGACCTTAGAGATGAACGGGACCGTGCGGCTAGACCTGGGGTTCACTTCGATCACGTAGACGGACGAGTTGCCGCGGTCGGCCGCGACGGTGAGCCCGAAGGGGCGGCTCTGGTTGATGATGATGTATTGGATGTTCATGAGTCCGCGCACGCCGAGGGCCAGCCCGATGCGCGTGGTGTAATCCACCAGCGTCTCCCGCTCGGCATCCGACAGGCTCACCGACGGATAGATGGCCATGGAGTCGCCTGAGTGAACCCCGGCCCGCTCGACGTGCTCCATGATGCCGGGGATGAGCACTTGCTCGCCGTCCACGACCGCGTCCACCTCAACCTCACGGCCCTCGAAGTACGTGTCGACCAGGATCGGGTGCCCCGGCGCCGCCTCCACCGCGCGGGCGAGGTAGCGCATGAACTCGGTGGAATTGTCGACGATCTCCATGGCGCGCCCCCCCAGCACGTAGCTGGGGCGTACCACGAGGGGGAATCCCAAGCGTCGGACCGCCTCCATCCCCTCTTCGAGCGTCGTGACTGTCGCGCCAGGCGGCTGGGGTACGCCAAGCTTCGCCATCAGCTCACCGAACCGCTTGCGGTCCGATGCTACGTCGATGGCGTCGGACGACGAGCCTAGGATGGGCAGGCCCGCCCTGCCGAGCGCTTGCGACAGGTTAATGGCGGTCTGCCCGCCAAACTGCACGACAGAAGGTGGGTAGTCTGGCCCGTCCTCGCCGTCGAGCGCTTCGTTCTCTATGATGTCGCGGACCGCCTCCTCGTCCAGGGGCTCGAAGTAGAGACGGTCGCTGGTGTCGAAGTCCGTAGAGACGGTTTCGGGATTCGAGTTGACCAGGATGCTTCGAACGCCGGCCTCACTCAGTGCCCAAGCGGCGTGGACGGAGCAATAGTCGAACTCGATGCCCTGGCCGATGCGGATCGGACCGCTGCCGATGACCAGCGCGCGCGGTGCGGCCAGCGGCTCGGCCTCGTTCTCCTGCTCGTAGCAGCTGTAGAAATACGGCGTGACCGCCTCGAACTCCGCAGCGCACGTGTCCACCATCTTGTACACAGGCCGTAGCCCGTGGAGCCGGCGAAGCTCGCGGCCCTGCCCCGGCAGCAGCTCCGTGATCTCCTCGATGCTTTCGTCGGTCATGCCCATGCGCTTCGCGTCCCAGAGCAACTCCCCGGACATCTCCTCGCTGGCAAGCCGTGATTGCATGCCTGCGATGCGTGCGAGGCCGGCTATGAACCACGGGTCCACATGGGTGACCCTGGCGAGCTCGTCCACGCCCGCACCGCGGCGAAGCGCGGCCATCATCGCCCACAGCCGCAGGTCCGTGGGATGCAGCGGCAGGCTCTCCCAGTTATACCCCAGCCAATCCGGGTCCTCCCATTCGAGGGAGCGGCTGCCCAGTTCCAGGGAGCGTACCGCCTTCTGCAGCGCCGGCTCAAAGGTGCGGTCGATGGCCATCACCTCGCCCGTGGCCTTCATCTGCGTGCCGATGCCGCGGTCGCCTGTGGCGAATTTGTCGAAGGGCCAGCGTGGGATTTTGATCACGCAATAGTCGAGCGCCGGCTCGAAGGCCGCCTTCGTCTGCTGCGTCACCGCGTTGGGGATCTCGTCGAGGCGGCGGCCCACGGCGATCTTCGCGGCCACGCGGGCGATCGGGTATCCCGTAGCCTTCGATGCGAGCGCTGACGAGCGACTCACCCTCGGATTGACCTCGATGACCACGTATTGCATGGGCTCGGGTGTACCGCCGGGAAGCACCTCGCCGATGACCGGGCTCGGCGACAAGCCGAACTGGATGTTGCACCCACCTTCGATGCCGAGCGCCCTGATGATCCGGATGCTTGCCGAGCGCAGCATCTGATACTCCTTGTCGGAGAGCGTTTGCGATGGTGCGATAACGATGGAATCGCCGGTGTGCACACCCATCGCGTCGAAGTTCTCCATGTTGCAGATGGTGATGCACGTGTCGGCTGAGTCGCGCATGACCTCGTATTCGACCTCGCGCCAGCCCACCAGCGAGCGTTCGAGGAGCACCTGGTGGATAGGGCTGGCCGCTATGCCCGCGGCGGCCACACGGCTGAGCTCCTCCATGGTGTGGGCGAAGCCGCCGCCCGTGCCCCCCAGCGTGTAGGCGGGACGCACCACCAGCGGCAGGCCAATCTCCCCTCCGAGCAACATCGCTTCGTCCAGCGAGTTGGCGATCACGCTCGGCGGCGTTGGCTCGCCCATCTCAATGAGCAGGTCGCGAAACAGCTCGCGGTCCTCGGCTTTCTTGATCGTTTCGATCGGTGTGCCAAGCAACCGCACGCCGTAGCGCTCCAATACCCCTGCATCGTGCAGCGCGACCGCCAGGTTGAGGCCGGTCTGCCCTCCTAGAGTGGCCAACATGCCGTCGGGACGCTCGGCCGCGATGACCCGCTCGATCACCTCGACGGTCAGGGGCTCTATGTACACGGCGTCGGCGATGCCGTCGTCGGTCATGATCGTGGCGGGGTTGGAGTTCACCAACACCACCGACACGCCCTCTTCGCGCAACGCTTTGCACGCCTGGGTGCCGGCATAGTCGAACTCGGCCGCCTGCCCGATGACGATGGGCCCGCTGCCGATGACGATTACTTTCGCTGGCTTGTTGGTCACGTACCTCTCACCATCGCCACGAACTCATCGAAGATGTATTCGTTGTCCTGCGGGCCGGGGGAAGCCTCGGAGTGGTATTGGATCGTCAGCACCCGGCGGTCCGTATGGCGCATACCCTCGATGGTGCCGTCGTTCAGGTTGCGATGGGTGACTAGCACGCCAGCGGGCAGGCCCTCGTCAGCGACCGCATAGCCATGATTCTGGGCGGTGATATAGACGCGCCCGGTGCCTAGGTCCTGCACGGGGTGGTTGCCGCCGCGATGGCCGAACTTCAGCTTGTAGGTCTGCGCGCCCAGTGCCCGGGCGATGATCTGGTGGCCGAGGCAGATGCCCAATGTGGGGACCCGGTCGAGTACCTCCTTCGCCGTTGCCACGGTGAGCCCGTTGTGCACGGGGTCGCCTGGCCCTGGCGAGAAGACCACGCCGTCGGGCGGGAGCGCCAGCACCTCGTCGGCTGTGGCCGTGGCGGGCAACACGCGCACCGAGCATCCGCGGTCGGCTAGCAGGCGCAGGATGTTGTACTTGACGCCGCAATCCACCACCGCAATCTTCGGCCCGTTGCTCCCGCTCCACGTACCCTTGCTCCAGTCGAACGCGACGGTCGTTGACACACGCTCGACGAAGTTCACGTCGTCGTACGAGGGCAGGCCGCGCAGGCTCGCCAACGCCTCCGCCGGGTCGCCGGCGGTGAGCATGCCCATCATCACGCCGTGGGCCCGGATGCGACGCGTGATCGCGCGCGTATCCACGCCGCTCAGACCGAACACCTCTTCGGACGCCAGGTAGTCGTGCAGCGTGCCCGCGGAATCGAAGTGGCTGGGCGTGCCCGAGTGCTCCCGCACGACGAACCCCGCCACCTGGATGCGGGCCGACTCGCCCACCTCGCCGTTGACCCCGTAGTTGCCCTGCATCGGGTAGGTGGGGACAACGATCTGACCGGCGTAGGACGGATCGGTCAGCACCTCTTGGAACCCGGTCATGGACGTGTTGAACACCACTTCGCCAAACGCGGGGTGCTCCGTCGGCGTGAGTGCAGCGCCGAAGCCGATGCCTGGGAAGATCGAGCCGTCCGCCAGCACCAGATGCGCGGTTGGAATCACTCGCGCACCTCGTCGTAGGCGATCTCGCCCTGCGCGACCGTGAGCTTCACGCGCCCCTTGAGCGTCGCGCCCGTGAGTGGTGTGTTCTTGCCCTTGGAGGCGAAGCTTGCCGGATCGACGGTCCACTCTTCGTTGGGGTCGAAGAGGACGACATCGGCAGGAGCGCCATCGACCAACCGGCCGAGTCCGTCGGCGCGCGCTCCCAGCACCGACGCCGGACCCACGGTGAGCCGCCTCACTAGTGTGGACAGGTCGATGCTGCCGGCGTGCACCAGCCCCATCAGCGAGCCGAGCGCCGTCTCCAGCACCGAGATGCCGACGGTCGCTTCGTCGAAGGGCACCGCCTTGTCGCCAAAGGTGTGTGGCGCGTGGTCCGTGGCGATCGCATCGATCGTGCCGTCGTGCAGGCCCTCGATCAACGCATCGCGGTCGGCGGTAGAGCGAAGTGGTGGGCTCACCTTGGCCCGCGTGTCGTAGGCTGCTGTAGTGAGCACGGCTCCCTTCGCGACGCGACCGTGCGTTCCCAGCACCCACTCCTCCGTCATCGTCACGTGGTGTGGCGTAACCTCCGCGGTCACGCGCAGCCCCCGTGCCCGTGCCCGTCGGACCTGATCGACGCCGCCTGCGGTGCTCAGGTGCGCCACGTGGAAATGGCCACCGGTCAGCTCGACCAGCGCGATGTCCCTGGCGATGATCGATTCTTCAGCCGCAGACGGATACCCGGCGAGCCCGAGGCGCGACGATACCCAGCCCTCGTTGATGCCCAGGCCCTTCGTGATGCCGTGGTCCTCGCAGTGGTCCATCACGGGCAGCCCAAGCTCGCCTGCGTACAGCAAGGCCATCTGCATGAGCTGCCCCGTGGCGACCGGGCTGCCGTCATCGGTGAAACCGACGACCCCGGCGCGCGCGAGCTCCTCCATGTCAGTGAGTTCCTGGCCCGCTCTGCCGCGCGAGACCGCGCCGAACGCCAGCACCCGGACCGGCCCTGCGGCCCGGGCTCGCGCGGCGATGAAGTCGACCACGGCGGTGGTGTCGATGGCGGGCGACGTGTTGGGCATGCAGCACAGCGTGGTGAAACCACCGCGCGCACCGGCCGCGGTCCCCGTGGCGATCGACTCCTTGTCCTCGAATCCCGGCTCGCGCAGGTGGACGTGCAGGTCGATGAATCCCGGGGCGGCAACCAGACCGGTGCCGTCGACCACGCGAGCGCCGCCAGGCGCTGCGACGCTCGAAGGCCCAGAGGCTGCGATCAGGCCATCGATGATCAGCAGATCGCCGATCCTATCGGTGCCGGAGGCAGGATCGATGATACGGACATTGTCGATGCGCAGTGTTGCGGTCACGTCAGCGAGCCCCCGTCCGAGCCTTGCAGCAGTTGGTAGAGCACCGCCATACGCACTGCCACGCCATTGGTCACCTGCTCCTCGATCTGCGCGCTTCCATGGGCGAGCGAGGAGGTGATCTCGACGCCTTCGTTCATGGGGCCGGGGTGCATGATCAGCGCACCTGGCTTGGCCAGGCGCATCCGGTCCTCGTTGATCTGCCAGCGGCGCGTGTATTCGCGCAGACTCGGCATCATGCCTGCGTCCTGGCGCTCCTTCTGGATGCGCAGAGCCATGACCACGTCCGCGTCCACGATCGCCGTATCGAGGTCCGGCTCGACGGCTACGCCCGGGAGCGAAGGCGCCCCTCGCGGGTTGAGCAGGTCCAGCGGGATCATGGTGGGCGGTCCCGACAGGGTCACCGACGCGCCCGAAGCGACCAGACCGAATATGTCGGAGCGCACCACGCGACTGTGCAAAGCGTCGCCGACGATGACCACCTTGGCACCGGCAAGCGATTCGAGGTGATCTCGCATGGTGAGAAGATCGAGCAACGCCTGAGTGGGGTGGGCGTGCCTACCGTCGCCGGCGTTGACGACGCTGGTGTTCTCGAGGCTGCGGGCCAGGAAGTACGGCGCGCCGGAGGCTTCGTGGCGGATGATGAGGATGTCGGCGTGCATGGCCTGGAGCGTGAGGGCGGTGTTAAGGAGCGACTCGCCCTTCTCGGCGCTGGAGCCGCTGCCGCCGATGTTGATCACGTCGGCGCTCAGCATCTTGCCCGCCTGCTCGAAGGAGACGCGGGTGCGCGTTGACGGCTCCAGGAAGAGGGTGAGCACCACTTTCCCCCGCAGCGACGGGACCTTCTTGATGCTGCGGTGGAGCACCTCGCGCATGGCTTCCGCCGAATCGAGGATAGTGGTGATCTCGGCGAACCCCATATCGTCGAGGTCTAGCAGGTGTCGCCGCGGCTGCAGAGACGTGGCCTCGATGCCAGGCGCGGCGGCCGGCGCACGTGTGGTCATACGAGCACTCTCCGTTCGTGTTCGATCAGCACAACCTCGTCGACCTCGTCGAACTCGCTCACCCGGACCTGGATCTCCTGGTCGTGCGAGGTAGGCACGTTCATGCCGACGTAGTCAGGGCGGATCGGCAGCTCCCTGTGGCCGCGGTCAACCATCACCGCGAGCTGCACCACCGTCGGGCGCCCAAGGTCCATCAGCGCGTTGAGCGCCGCACGGGCCGTCCGGCCGGTAAAGAACACGTCGTCCACAAGCACGGCAACGCGTCCTTCGATGGGCACAGGCAGGCGGGTAGGGCGGACCAGCGGCTGAGGGCGACTGGTCAGGTCGTCGCGGTAGAGGTTGATATCCAGGGCACCCACGGGCACGTCGGCGCGCTCGAAACTGGCAATGGCGGCCGCGATGCGGTTGGCCAACGGGACACCTCGGCGCTGGAGGCCGACGAGCAACACGTCGGCTGCGCCGTGGTTGCGCTCCACGACCTCGTGGGCGATACGGCCGATGACGCGGCGCATGTCCTCCGCGGTCATGAGCGAGTGTTCCGGCTGGCTCAAAAAAACCTCCCGCCCGAAGTGGTAGGAGGTGGTTACGTAGACGACCAGCTTGGCACGAGCCAACTGGTGCTCCGGCACCGTTTCCTTGCCAGCCTCACGGGACTGAATTAAAGGGTTCGGTAACGATATGCGGTTGTTACGTCACCCCTCAGTATAGGGATGCCGTACCGACGAAGCAAGGCGAAGTGAGCGGTCTTCCCTGGTGAACGGGCCTAGTAACGAGCGCGGGCGTAAGCGCTCGCGACCAGCGCACCCAGAGCGGTGACGCTGCCCCAGATGAGCGAGGTCTCGATGCTGCCGAGCAGGTAAGCGATGAGCCCCGCGCCCGCACTGATGCCGAAAGCGAGCTCGGCCGGGCTGTCGGCCAGCAAGTGGCCCGCCAGATTGTGCCGTGGGTCCTCGCGGTCGTAGTGTGCGACGAGCTTGCCCCGTATCTCGCGGATGTGCAGGCCGTCGGGCCCGCGCCATTGACGCGATGCACCGAAGAACCAACCCATGCGGGTCTCTTGACAGTTAGGGGGGAGCTCGATCAGCTCGAAATTCATGCCGTGTCGCAACGCAAATCCAATCAGCGGGCCAGTTGGGGGTCTCCAACTTAGGCCAATAGCAGTGCCGCCGTCAACATATGAAGGCTGGACTAGCGGTGAGGATCGGTGGGCGTTCGGCCACGACCGGCTGGCGCGCGGTCAGCTCCGAACCCGCTTGGTACGGTTGGACATGTAGTCCACCAGCACGTACTGGCCGAGCGTTCCTGGACTCGTGTAGAGGGCCCGGCCGTTGTTGATGCGCGTGAGCCGGGCGATGAAGTCCTGAAGATAGACGCTGGTCTCCAACATGAAGGTGTTGATGACGATGCCCTCTTGAGTGCAGCGCCGCGCTTCCCGCAGCGTCTCTTGGATTGTGCGATAAGTCGGCGGATAGGAGAAAAACGTCCGGCCGCTCTCGATGTGGGCGGTGGGCTCGCCGTCGGTGATCATTAGGATCTGTTTGGTGCAATCCTTGAACGGAGCAAGCAGGCGGCGCGACGAAGCGAAGGCGTGCTGCATGTTCGTGCCCGACCCATCGCTCCAGGTGATGTGGGGCAGGTCGCCCGCCGTGATCTGCTTGGCCATGCCTGCGAAGCCGAGGATCCAAAAGTGGTCACGTGGGAAGCGCGAGCGGATCAGTGATTCTAACGCGATGGCCACCTTCTTCGCGGACGCGAACGACCCGAACAAGCCCATGGACCGACTCTGGTCAATCAGCAGGACTGTGGCCGCCTGGGTGTTGTGCTCGGTACGTGTAATCTCGAAATCCTGCACCTCGATCCGGACAGGCGTTCCGGCCCCTCGGCGCTCGACCGCATTCATGACAGTCTTGTGCAGGTGAACGTCGAAAGGGTCGCCGAACTCGTACCGTTTCGTATCGTCCGTATGGTCGCCGCCGCTGCCGCGGATGTGGATGTCGTGCTGCCCGGCGCGCCCGCGTCTGAGGTCGGCGAACAGATCGCGGAGGGCCTTGTGGCCGATCTTGCGTACGCCGGCGGGGGTCAGCACGATCTTGTCACCGTTACGCTGGACGTAGCCCGCATCCTCGAGCCGCTTGGCGAGCTCATTGAGCCGCTCTAGGTCCTTACGCGCATCCTCGCCGAGCAATCGCTCGAGCTCGTCCGCGTCGATGTCGCCGAGTTCCCCTCGCCGCATCACGTCCTTGAGTTGCGCCTCGAGCTGATCCATCGACTGCATCTCGGCCATCGCTTCCATGGCCTGATCCAGGGTCAGATCCTCGCCCCCGAAGAAAGGGTATTGCTTCCCATCGCCTTGGGACGGCATTAGTTTGGCCATGTTCTGCGCCAGCTCGGCGAGCTCGGCTGCGGTGGCGTCGTCCATGGCCGCGTTCATGGCCTCGAACAGCTCCTGGCGCTGGTCGGGCGACATGCTGCTGAGCAGCGACTGCATCTGAGCCATCTGCTGGACCATGATCTCCATGAGCTCATCGAAGCTGCGCGGTGGGTTGTCGCCGAACATCCCGCCCCACTTATCCATGAAGCCGTCGAAGCCGGGCTCCTCCCCTTGCATCTTGTCCCGCATCATGCGATTGATGTCGCGCATCATCTCGCGTATGGCGCTCATGTCCTGCGGGTTCATCTGCTCGATGCGCTGCTTCATGTCGTAGGCGACGTTGTTGAGCATCCGCTTGCGCAGCGTGTCCATCAGTTCCTGGAACTTGCGCTGCGCCTCGGGATCCATGAAGTCGTAGTCCTGGAGCTCGCGGATGCCGCCGCCGAGGTCGGGAGGCAGGTGGTCGAGCTGCTCACGGTGCTGGCCGGCACGCTGCTCGAGCATCTCCATGAGCCTCGCATGCTCTTCGGCCTGGCTCGGCTCCATGCCGCCGAGCCGCTCGCGCGCCTCGTCGACGCGGGACTTGATCCCAGCATGCTCTGTCTTGACCACGTCCGCGAGCTGCTCCTTCAGATCGGCGACGACCGAGTCGAGGTCGTAGCGCTGGAGCATCTGCTGGCGGCGCTGACCCAGGCGATCAATCAGATCGCGCAGTCCGGGGGCGTTGGTGCCGTCGTCGTTGCGCATGCCGCGCTGGAGCAGGTCGCGCAATGCGCGGCGCAGATCGCCGTGCTCGATGACGTCCTCGGCGAGCTCCTCAATCAGCGCATCGGCGTCCGGCGCGAACGGCTCCTGCGTGCCATCCCATTGAGAGAAGCGGAAGTGGGTGTCGAGACCCATGAGGGGATAATACACGAGCCCTCGCGTGCGAGGAGCCGGTATGCGAATCAGCATCGGGGGCTAACGTGGTGTATGCGCACGGCGATATGAGGCGGGACGTGAGGCCGCCGCGAATCATGTGGCTGGCGGTCAGTTCTTTGGCGACCGCGGCTTCGCGTTCGCTGGTGGTCACGGCGAGAAGACCTCAAGCGGCGACAAGGTGATGACCAGGGCCGCTGAGATACTGGACTGGGACTCGGCGGTCTTGGTCTTCGCGATGAAGCAGGCCAAGAAGGAGCCCGAGGAGGAGCGGTTTGCCTCGATCGAGCCGGAGCTCATGGCCTTGGCCGAGTCCGGCGATCTGTCGTAGGAAGAGGCTGACGCCAAGCTCGAAGCGACCCTAGTCGGGGCGGATAAGGCAAAGGCCACGAAGAAGATCTGGGCAACGAAGGAAGAGGGCGGGACCACAAAGTTGCGGCTTTTACTTGAGCCGCCGGGCGCGGTTTGACTCGCGGTCGCCGTTGCTGAGCGGCAGCGAGTGGGTGCGGGGTCGCACTCTGCCTCAGCCGACAGGATCCAGCGTGTTGGGCGCGAACAGTTCCTCGACGTTTGGTGCGCGATCGGCCAGGCCTTGCTCGTGGAGGTACTGCGGCAGTGCCTCGAGCGCCGGGCGGTTCGGGCCTATGCCGTAGGCCCAGAAGTCGTCGCCCATGATCCGGCGCGTCTCTTCGAGCTCCGCCAGCACCCACGGCAGCGTCACCTTGAGCGCATCCGTCTCCTCGAGCTGCTCGTACGCGTACGCCTTCGCCTTCGCGAACGCAACGTACAGGCTTTGGGCGGCCCAGGGGTTGGCCTCGTAGATTTCACGGCGCAGCACGACGGTGTGCATGATGGGGAAGATCCCCGTTCGTGCGAAGTAGTCCTTCTCCGCTTCGCGGTAATTCTCAAAGAGCCGGCGGACGGGCGAGGGGTCGTCGTTGAAGACGGCGGGCATGTTCGGCGAGATGATGGCGTCGAGCTCTCCCGACTCAAGCATGGGGCCCATGTCCTGCTCCATGGGCATGCGGTGCAGCACGACACCAGGGGGCGGCTCGAAATCTATGCGCGACGGCCGTGCCAGGCCGTCTTGGGTGCCGCTGAACCATTCGATCGTGTCGGGCGTGACGCCATACTCGTGCAGTAGCAGGCCTCGGGCGAACACGGCAGCGGTCATGGAGTATTCGGGTACGCCGACGCGCTTGCCGGCCAGGTCCTTGGGCTCGTCGATGCCACTTTCCTTATTCACGTAGATGCAGTTGTGCCGGAACATGCGCGACGGGAACACCGGGATGGCGATGAACGACGTGTCACCGCGGGCGCGCAGCATGGTGTAGTTGGCCAGCGACAGCTCCGCCGCTTCGAACTCGGAGAAACGAAGCATGCGATAGAAGGTCTCGCTTGGCCGGTTGATGATAGGCGTAATCTCGATGCCCTCAGGCTGGATCGTGCCATCGAACAGAGGGCGGACGCGATCGTAGTCCCAACACGAGAGGGTGAGATGAAGCTTCTGCATAGCGTTCTCCCTTAGGCCGTGGTGCGGGTCTGATGCTCGGTGCCTCCGGCCCAACGTGGCGCATGATACGCGCCGACGCCGCCGGCCATCAACGCGCACAGGCTTGGAAGCCTGCCAGCATCCGTTGCTCATGCGTAGAGGATGCGGCGGGCGAGCAGGTCACGTGCGACTAGGCGTACTACCTCGGCGGGCACGGAGAGCCCGTTTGGAGGGGAGGCTCCTTCGGCGACATATCGGCGACATGCCCCGAAGCCTGGTTCGTCGAGGGTGACTATGTGGTTGCGATGCTTTACGAGTTCAAGCAGCCAGGCCTCTACGGATACCTCAACCACAATCTTTTCGAGGCAATCCTTCTCAGCGCAGCTGCCCACATCAATCTGGGCGGAGAGGGGAAATTGATGGTGCAGGGCCGCGCGCCTGCCGGCATAGCCGGGTCATACTAGGCGTCCCGCCGGCGCCGCACGCGTTAGAATGCGCCGCGTCCCTTCAGCGGGAGCCGGGAGGTCATGCCGATGCCCATCGCCGACACTGCGGACATCGTCGTCATCGGCGCCGGGGGGTGCGGCCTGATGGCGGCGCTCGTGGCGGCGAGGGCCGGGGCCTCTGTTTTGCTCTTGGAGAAGACGGATGCGCCAGGGGGCGGCACCGCTTTCTCTTCCAGGGGCATCCGCGCTGCGGGAACGCGCCTTCAGCGTGAGCTGGGCGTGGTGGACGGCGCGCAGCAGTACGCCGCGGACATCCTGGGCCGGAACGACAACGAGAGCGACGCCGCCCTTACGAGACGCCTGGCCGAGGTATCTGGGCCGGTCGCGGACCTCCTTACCGACGTTGTGGGCATCGGATTCTCGCTGGGCGAGTTCGTCTTCGGCCATAGCGCGCGCCGATCCCACTCGTGGAAGGAGGGCGCGCCGATCACAGACTTCATGTTCGCGGCCGTGCAGCGCGAGCAGAACGTCGAAGTACGCTTCTCCACGCCAGTGCTCTCCATCGAGCAAGATGCCAGCGGGGCTGTGGCCGGAGTGAAGACGGAGAGCGGAACCATATCCGCCCGTAGCGTGATCCTCGCGAGCGGCGGGTTCGGGGCGAACCAGGAGCTCCTGGCTGAGTACATACCGCAAGCGGTGGGCATCCCTTTTCCTGGTCACTATGGAAGCACCGGCGATGGTATCAAGATGGGGCTGGAGCTCGGGGCGGGCGCCGCTGCATTGGGCTCGTTCCAGCCCTATCCTGCCTACGTCGGTCCTGAGAAGCGTTCAGTGCCGCCAGAAGTTGCGCTCGCCGGTGCCGTCATGGTGAGCAGACAAGGGCAGCGATTCGTCGACGAGACCCGCTACCCAGGAGGGCTCTCCGCCGGCATACTCGATCTTCCCGGGAAGCAGGCGTGCGAGATCTTCGACGACCGCATCTACCAGGCCCACCGTGGTTCCTTGGACGCTTTCGCTGAGAGAGGATTGCTGCTAAGCGCCGGCACGACGGAGGAGCTGGCCGATGCGCTGGGCATCGATGCGGGAGGTCTGAGCAGGACGGTGGTGGAGTGCAACGTGACGGCCGGCAACGGTCCGGACGTTTTCGGGCGCACGCTACCAGCTCTACTCGAGGCTCCCTTCTACGGTATCTGGGTGAAGGTCGCGCTCTACCACACCCAGGGCGGGTTGATGGTGAACGTCGACGCCCAGGTGCTCCGCCCGGATCACACGCCAATCCCCAACCTATACGCAGGAGGCGGTGTTGCAGTCGGTGTTTCAGGTACGGGTATGGCGGGCTATCTGCCTGGCAATGGACAGCTCGCCTCACTGGGATTGGGGATGATAGCCGGGGAGCACGCGGCCGGGTCCCTGGGAGCGAGCAGCTGATCCACCGGGACGCCTCCCGGTACTTCTCGGACCGGTACGCGTTAGAATGCGCCGCGCCCCGCCAACGGGAGCCCTGGAGGTCGTGCCATGTCCGTCGCCGATAAATGCCGTATCGGTATAGCGTCGCCCCACATCTTCCCTGACGGTACCGTGGACATGGCGCTCGTGGCCCGCTTCGCGAGGCGCGCTGAGGAGCTCGGCTATGCGAGCCTGTGGACGCAAGAGCGGGTGACGGGCCGACCGACGGTGCTCGACCCGGTCACGTTCATGAGCTACCTGGCTGGGCAGACGACCAAGCCGCGCATCGGCGTGTCGGTGCTGGTGCTGCCGCGCCACAACCCCATCCACCTCGCGAAGCAAATGGCGTGTATCGACCAGATGAGCGACGGACGCGTCATCGTCGGCGTCGGATTGGGAGGGAACGGCGCGGAGTTGCCCGCCTACGGCATGACCGCAGAGCGTCGCGTGCGCCGATTCATGGAGCACGTGGAGATCATGAAGGCACTCTGGACGCAGACGCCGGCGAGCTACTCCGGACAGCTCTACGACATTGGCGACATGAACATCGAGCCGAAGCCAGTGCAGAAGCCTCACCCGCCGCTGTGGTTCGGCGCGAGTGCGGACGTGGCAATCCGGCGAGCGGTGCGTCATGGCGACGGCTGGACAGGCGCGGGTAGCTCTGGTCGCGATAGCTTTGGCGAGCGCGTGGCCTTGGTGAAGGGACTGCTTGCGGCGGAGGGCCGCGATGCAGCGAGCTTCCCGATCTCCAAGCGGGTATACATGGCCGTGGACGACGACGAAGGGCGAGCGCTCCGCCGCCTGAAGGAATGGTCCGGCTATTACTACGGGAACCCGGATCTGCCTGAGCACGTCGCCGTTTGGGGAAGTCCTGCACGGGTACAGGAACAGCTTGCGGCTTGGTCAGAGATAGGCGTGGACGAGTTCATCTTGAACCCCGTGTTCGACATGGAAGAGCACTTGGAGAAACTGGCCGACATCACCGGCCTTAGCTAGCTGGAGCGGCGAAAGCCACCACGCTCTAGCCCGGAGCGCCAGGCACATAGGTGGACAGCCAGGACCCGTAGCGAAGAGCAGGCGCATAGCCAAATAGGAATAGTGAGACCGATGCCCACCATCGCAGTTATCGGAGGAACCGGACCTGAGGGACGAGGACTCGCGCTGCGGTTCGCCATGGCGGGGCATCCCGTCGTCATCGGGTCCCGAGACGAGAGCCGGGCCTCCGAGGCCGCCGCCGGAATTCTGGAGATCCGCGATGGCTTGCCCATCACGGGCGCGGGCAATGCGGACGCAGCGGGCGAGGCCGACTGGGTGCTGCTGTCGGTGCCGTTCGAGGGGCTCACGGCAACGGTCTCGTCGCTGGCGCCGGTGATGGCGGGCAAGCTGGTGATCAGCGTCGTTGCGCCCTTGACGTTCGAGGATGGTCAGGGCAAGGCCGTGCTGGTACCGGAAGGCTCGGCCGCTGAGATGGTGCGCGGTCTGGCACCCGAAAGCATCGTGACGTCGGCGTTCCAGAATTTGAGCGCTCGGGATCTGCTGCGGCCTGACTACGAACTTGCCGGTGACGTGGCGGTCTGCGGAGACGACGATGCGGCCCGTGCCCAGGTGGTGGAGCTGGCGAGCGGGATTAAGAGCCTGCGCGGCGTGGATGCCGGAAGCTTGAGCAACTCGCGGTACGTCGAGGATTTAACCGCGCTGCTGCTGAACATCAACAAGCGATACAAAGCACACAGCACCATCCAGTTTCTCGGTATATAGAGAGGGAATGGTGGGTTTGACGGTAACTAGACCAGTTATTAAGCTATTGCTAAATGACTGATGTATCCGGTCCACCGCAGCACCAATCACCCGGAGCGATCGCGCGGGAGCGCGTCGATCGCGGTTCCGCGTCGCTCCGCGGAGCTTCCGACTACATGCGCTCCGCGGAGCTATTTCGTGCGCTCGGCGACCCAAGCCGCGTCAAGATCGCCGACATGCTTTTGAGCCAGGAGCTATGCACAAGCGATCTCGCCGAGGTCACGGGCCTCTCGGAGTCGGCCGTATCCCAGCACCTGCGGGTGTTGCGCATGTTGCGCATCGTCACGAGCCACCGACATGGGCACCGTGTGTTCCACACGCTCGACGACGAGCACGTTCGCAACCTGCTAGAGCTGACCATGGCGCACCTGCGCGATGAGCTCGGCGCGAGGCATGCGGGGTAGCGCGGTTATGGACCGGCACCGTCACTCCCATTCGCGATGGCCACTGCTGGTGGCCGGTTCCATCGTGTTTGCCTATTTCGGCGTGGAGGTCACCGGGGCGATCGTCGGGCACAGCCTGGTGCTGCTGGCCGACGCCGTGCACACAATCTCCGACGTTGGCGCGCTTTCGCTGGCCGCGGTCGCGGCGTGGCTCGCCTCCCGCCCGCATACGACGAAACGCTCGTTCGGCAACCTGCGCGCCGAAGTGCTCGCGGCGCTCGCAAACGGCGCGCTGCTGCTGGCGATGGCGGCCTACATATGCCTCGAAGCGATCATGCGCATCGCATCGCCCGAGGACGTGCGCGGCGGGATCGTGTCGGCGGTCGCAGCGGGAGGGCTGCTCGCCAATGCGGCAGCGGCAGTGGTGCTGCTGAGAGGCTCGCGCCAGAGTCTGAACACAAAGGCGGCGCTCTATCACGTCGCGGGCGACGCCTTGGGGTCGGCGGGTGCGGTGGTTTCGGGGCTGCTGGTGCTCGCCTACGGCTGGCGGCTGGCGGACCCATTGGCCAGTATATTCATCGGATGCATCCTGGTGTACGGGGCGCTGCGAGTCGTCAGCGACGCAACCCACGTGCTCATGGAGGGCACGCCAGCGCATATCGACGTGGCAGCGCTGTGCAAGGATATCGATGAGATGGCGCTCGTCGTTGGCGTGCACGACATGCACGCGTGGACGATCACCTCCGGCTACGACGCCATGAGCGCCCACGTGATGGTCAAGAACGACTGCTCCCGCATCGATACCGAGCGTCTGTTGGAGCGCGTTCGGCAGTTGGTGGCGGATCGCTATGGTATCGCGCACGTCACGATACAGATCGAAACGAGAGACGAGGAATGCGAGGAGGCGCACGTGCCGGAGGTGGTGGTGCACTTGGAGAACCACACTAGACTCAAGGCGCGTAGATAGCACGAGGCACCCGACGGCCGAGCACGGCGCATAGGGCCTTGTAGGTTCTCTTGGTGTGTACCCAAAGTACTCTTGTGGGGCGGGTCCTGATATGCTCATGAAGGCTTTAAAGCCCGAAACCCTGGTGCGTGGCGCGCAAAGGGGCTCGGTGGGTTGCCAGGTAGGGGAGTAGTCGGATGGGGCAGCGGTATCAGCGCGAGATCGAAGAGATACTCGACAAGGTCAACGAGGACCAGCCGGCGGGACCCACCGCCAGGCGTGCCTCTGGGCCTCGGCGCGAGCGGTCCGCGCAGCGCACACGCGCTCCGCGAGAAGGCTCGCGCTTCCGGCTCGAGTTTTCTCCCAGCAAGTTGTTGCTCAGTGGGATCGCGCTGCTCTTGGCCGCGTTCGCGATGCTCCTGATGGGCCTCACCACCTTCGCCGCGCCCATCGCTTGGGTGGGGATTGCCGCGTTCATCAGCGCCTACGTGTTGTTCTTCACGAAGCCTCGCAGGGTGGTCGAGCGGCGCTGGCGAGGGCAGAGCATCGAGGATGTTCCGGAGCCTGGGCCGCTAGTGCGGTTCTGGCGCTGGGTGAGCCGAGGCTAGCCAGTTGCTAACGGTTCCGATGCGATGCGCCCAGGCGCGGAACAGCAAGTAAAAAGAAGAGATCGCCAATGCAAGCCGGCGATCTCTTCTTCATTGCGGAACGTACGAGGACGCGTTCTAGAAACGAGGGCGTTCCTCCCGAGGCCTTGCCTGATTGACGACCAGGGCGCGACCGCTGACCGAATAGCCGTTGAACATCTGGATAGCCTGTTCCAGGGAGCCCTCGTCCTCCATCTCGACGAAGCCGAAGCCCCGAGGCCTACCCGTCTCACGGTCGGTGGGGATGTGCACCGAGGTGACGGCCCCGGCCTGAGCGAACAGGTCGTAGAGCTCGTCGCGGGTCATTCGGAACGGCAAGTTGCCAACGAACAACCGATTCCCACTATCCATCGTCACAATAGAACCTCCATCTGTCCTTCGGCGTCCGCCATGGGCCGCAGGGGCTGCGCCGGCACGATCCGTGCGCGCATCGAGGCCGACCGCGCCGGTCGGCGCGCATTGTAGCGACGCCCTTTTGTTGAAGCAACCCCGGAGGGCTTTGGCGCTGGAAACGCTTAGTTTCGACTCGATTTGGCGCAAGATTCCGTAGAGGAACAGCCGTTACGGAAGCGTGGTTGCGACGATTTTGTTGGTGGCGCTACGCCGTGCCGTCCACGATGCCGAGAACCTCTTGCAGGCCGCGGATGGTGAAGTTGCCCGCCACGCCCAATCCGGCGAAGGAGCAACCCGCAGCCGCGGCGGCCTGCTTGTCGAACAGAGAGTCGCCCACCATCAGCACGTCCCACGGCTCAGTGCCCAGGACGTGGCACGCGCGGAAAAGCATGTCAGGCGCGGGCTTGGGCATGGGTACATCGCTGCTGCCTACCAAGGCGTGAGGGATAACGCCAACCGCTTCAAGCATCGCTCGTGCGATGACCGAGGGTGTATTGGTGACCACCGCCGTTGGGATACCGCGGCCGTCAAGGGCCTCGAGGAGCCACGCCGCGTCTGGCATGGCCGTGACGGCGGCCGCGTGCTCGTCGAAGCATGCGGCGTATTGAGCCTCGACGCTCTCGACGGTCTGACCCGGGTAGAAACGCTCGACGTCCGCCTCGGTGGATTGGCCGAAGGCCTGCCCGAACGCGTTACGAGAGATAGGCGGGAGCCCGAAGTGGACGGCGGTGGCGTTCATCACCGCGCACCACGCTCCGAAGCTGTCGAGCAGGACGCCGTCCATGTCGAGCAGCACGGCGGTGATGCTCACGAGGTGGCTCGCGCGCGGTCCCTGGCCTCGCGGTAGCGCTGGTCCGCTTGCAGGGTGCGCTTCCGCATGCGGATGTTTTTAGGGGTGACCTCCACCAACTCATCACCGGCGATGAAGTCAAGCGACTCCTCTAGGCTGAATCGGATCGCGGGCTCGAGGCGCTCGATGATCTCGGAGGTGGAGGAGCGGATGTTGGTCATCTTCCGCTCTTTGCATATGTTGAGGTTCAAGTCCCCGTCGCGGTTGTGACTTCCCACGATCATGCCTTCGTAGACCGGAGTCTGCGGCTCCACGTAGGTTTCGCCGCGCTCCTGTGCGTTGCGCAGGCCGTAGGTGACGGCCATGCCCGTTTCGGCGGCGACGATCGCGCCCGAGCGCAGTGACCGTACCTCGCCTTGCATGGGCTCCATGCCCAGGAGTTCGCTGTTCATGACTCCGTTGCCGCGCGTGACGCGCAGGAAGAAGTTTCGGAAGCCAATCAGGCCTCGTGTTGGGATCTCGTACTCGAGCGCCACGTTGCCCTGACCGTCGTGGCGCATGTCTCGCAGCTGGGCGAGCCGCTGTGCCAGCTCCTCGGTCAGCACACCGACGTACTCCTCTCGCGTCTCCATGCTCAGCAACTCGCGCGGCTCGTGCATCTTTCCGTTGATCAGCGTGGTCACGGCCTCCGGCTTGGAGACCTGGAACTCCATCCCCTCGCGGCGCATCGATTCGATCAGCACGGCCAGGTGGAGCTCGCCTCGGCCCGACACGAGGAACACGTCGGCGCTATCGGTGCGCTCTAGGCGGAGGCTGACGTTGGTGCGCAGCTCTCGCTCGAGCCGCGTCCACAGCGTGCGCGAGGTCGCGTATTGTCCATCGCGTCCTGAGAAGGGCGACGTGTTGACGCTGAATGTCATTTTCACGGTGGGCTCTTCGATGGCTATGCGCTCGAGGGGCTCCGGAGATTCGGGTGCCGCGATGGTGTCGCCGATGGACACGTCGCGTAGCCCGGAGACCGCGGCGATGTCCCCGGCCCCGACGAAGGCGACCTCGCGGCGGGCGAGGTCGCGGAACTGGAAGACGCGGTCGATGCGGAATGGAGTGACCGTGCCATCGTGACCGACGGCTACGACCTGGGTACCGGGAGCTACACGTCCGCGGAACACGCGGCCAATCGAGATCTGTCCAAGGTGGTTGTCGTAGTCCAGTGCAGCGACGAGCATCTGCGCCGATCCATCCGGATCCGCCTGGGGAGCGGGCACGTGCTCTAGGATGGCATCGAACAGCGGTGCGAGGTCCTCGGCGTGACCGCCTGGGGTGGTCATCGCGTAGCCGTCACGGGCGGATGCGTAAAGGACGGGAAAGTCGAGCTGGTCGGCCTCGGTCGCCAGCTCCAAGAACAGATCCTGAATCGCGGACAGCGTCGCCGCTGCATCGGCGGTCGGGCGGTCTAGCTTGTTAATCACCACCACCGGCCGAACACCCTGCGCGAGGGCGGTGCGCAGGACGTAGCGCGTCTGCGGCATGGGTCCATCCACCGCATCGACCACCAGCAGGCAGCCGTCCGCCATATTCATCACGCGCTCGACCTCGCCGCTGAAGTCGACATGCCCTGGCGTATCGATGATGTTGACCGTGACATCGCGGTAGGCGATGGCGGTGTTCTTCGCGAGGATGGTTATACCGCGCTCGCGCTCCTGTGGATCGGAGTCCATGATCAGCGTGCCGACATGCTGGTTGTCGCGAAAGACGCGGCTGAACTTGAGCATCGCGTCCACCAGGCTGGTCTTGCCGTGGTCGACGTGGGCGATGATCGCCACGTTTCGGATATGCGACTGAGGTTCAAGCGTCATGAGCTAGATCCGTGGGCGGACGTTGGGTCCGCTATGTAGCGGATAAGCCAGTTGTACAAACGCCGGGCTTCCTATTATCGCAGGGGTTCTGGGATGGCGCCATGGTGTAGGGCTGCGGAAGCTTGCGTGCTCGGC
>Ga0315338_1002160_pt1 | contig 20593 bp, 23 predicted proteins | sample ASW8metaG_FD_204518 | JGI IMG/M metagenome (GOLD analysis project Ga0315338, IMG submission 204518) | Ammonia-oxidizing marine archaeal communities from Monterey Bay, California, United States - ASW #8 | ecosystem: Environmental > Aquatic > Marine > Coastal | place: USA: California | collected... | reverse complement strand
TGGCTCGAGTTGAGGCATGCGAGGAAGTCGACGCATTTTCGCGGTCGTAAGAACGATCGGTGGATGACCGCGCTCGATAGGTGCCGGCTTTCAGAGGAGGCGCTGGTGTACAGCGTCATGGTTGGTGGCCAGTTCCCGAATGATGCGGGACTCGCGAACAACGCCTTGATGATTCTGGTTCAGTCGGGAGTCATCGTCGTTACCGTCTTTGACGACCCGACCGCTACGAGCAACAACGGGACAATTCCGGCTATTTCCCGCACGAGGAGGTTGAGTCAGTCAGGGCGACATATGCACAGGTGCTCAAGTTCAGTGGCGAGATATCACTCAGGCTGCATGGCGATCGAGCGTCGATTGACCTGATCGGAGTTTCGAAGAAGGCCAGTGTTGAGATGGCGGCGATGGCGAAGCGGCAGTTCGCATGGTGATCCGACGGGTATGCCGGTTCAGGTTCCTGGCTCTGATTGCTGGACTGGCGGTCGTCGCCGCATCGTGTTCTACGGGCGGTCTTGGCGATCACGAGGCGATCGAGGCGACCGAACTGAGTCCTACGGAGATTGCGGAAGCTTGGGAGCTTCTGGCTCATGCAGCTGAGCACGCCGACAAGATTTATTCGAACCTGCCCGACGATCTGCGACGGGTGTCGAACCAGTTCTGGTTCAAGGCTTTGGAAGTCGACTACGGCGAGGTCCGAGGACACACGTGGGGTGAGTTCGGCGATCTAGTTACTGACGATGCGCTTCCGATCGCGCTCGAGCGCGAGCACACAGAGTTCTTTAGCCGTCAGACGCCAGAGACAGGCAGCCAAATTGAACAGCCCACCAGAGAATTGTCTCTGGTGGGCCATGGTTCAAACATCAGTACTTTGGTGGAGGTGGCGGGAATTGAACCCGCGTCCTTCAACGCATCAATGAGTCTTCTCCGAGCGCAGCCGACGAAAGATTGTCGGGGATCTGCCTGGCGTCGGCGCCGAACTGATCCCTTAGCTGATGAGAAGTCCCCGGCGGCGTACCAGCACCACTTCCGAGCAAGTCCTACTTCATGAAGGCCACCGACGTCCGTAGGACTGGGGCGCCGGGGCCGTTACTCACCGCTTACGCGGCGAGCGCCAGGTCTTCGTTTGAAGTATTGGCGTTTGTGTTTGTTTCCGGCTCTTTAACGTGGATCCGGAGACCACGGCTCGCTTCTCTCACATCATCCGTCAAAGTCGAAACCGATCACCCCCTGGTGAGCTGTCCAGTGTACGGCCTGACTGGTCAGCATCTACTTCGCCGAATCTGTCACGAGTTGACTACCTCCAGGGTGGTCAACTCCTGAACTTTTGGGGGATCGGGTCAGCGGCTGTAGCGGCGCATGGCGCGCTGCGCTTCGAGGTCCGACTCGCGTTTCGCGAGGGCCTGGCGCTTGTCGTACATCTTGCGGCCCTTGGCCATGGCGATCTCGACTTTGGCCCTGCCGTCCTTGAAATAGATACGTAGAGGAATGAGCGACAGGTTCTGTTCGTCGACCTTGGCTCGGATGCGGTTGATTTCCGCCCGGTGCATGAGCAGCTTGCGTTTCCGCTCCGGGAGGTGGCCGCTGTGCGCTGCGGAATTCAGCCAGGGCGAGATGGTGACGTTGAAGAGCCACATCTCGTTGCGTTCGACTCTGGCGAACCCGTCAGCCATCTGGACGTTCGCCTCACGAAGCGATTTGACCTCGCTGCCCCGCAGTACGATTCCGCACTCGTAGGTGTCGAGAATGTCGTAATCCCGTCGGGCGCGTCTATTCGAGGCAACAACGACGTTGCCGTCCGACGTCTTCGCTCCACTCTTGTTGGCCATCGACCGGGAGCGTATCGGCTCGACCATGGCAAAGAGGAGAGTCGTCGGCGCGTGACGCCCACCGGGCGGAGTTGGGATCGGTCGCCCACCGACGTTTCCCAGCCTCCGTGCCCAGGAGGGCCCACCGCCAGACCCAGCAGGTAGGGACTCCACCTCGGGCCCTACCTGTTGAGTCTGGAAAGCAGATGCGAATCACCGGAACGGGGGAACCTGCTCCAGCAACATACTCATCGCTTGCTGAGCAAACATAAGCTATGCATGCACAGCATTCAAGTATATGCCTGAAAAACATGCACGATCTATGTCGTTGGGCAATCCGTAGCTATGATGCGTGCGTATCTGCTGATGAAGTGGTTGTGGAGCGAGGTGAACGATGAACGGGGTGACGACGCGCGACGAGCTGGTCTCGTCAGGCCTTGACATCGTCCGCGAGTCCGGAATCCAGACGGTTCTTCCTGACTTCACCGTCCGAGAGCTCATCGATCGAGCCGACGGGGCAACCCGGTCGGCCTTTCAACATGCGTGGCCGCAGCGAAGCGATTTCGAACAAGACGTGATGGAGGAGGTGCTCGCGGCGCGGGCGCTCGTTGCTCCGAGCTCGCTCACGAATGTTCCAAGGGCGATCGACCTCATCGAAACCGGTCCCGATCTCCAGCAGTTCACGCGGCTGACCTACCTGAACGCCGATGGCGCCCCTCAGCGCAGGGATCTCCGCGACCGGGTTGCGGTGACGTGTCTCGCCTCAGGCGACGGCGATCTTGCAGAGTTCGCCAAGCAGTCCGAGACCGCTCGCCAGGCAAAGGCCGACGATCAATTGGTTTCGGTTCTTCGCATCAGTGGGGTCGCGTTCGGACTCGAACCGGTCGAAGGGTTCACGTTTCTCGACTTGGCCCGTTGTCTCGGTGTGTTGAACGCGGGAATGTTGATGCATCGCATTGCGAGACCGGACGGTCGGTTCACGGACTTCGTGCTGAGAGACACTCCCGGGTGGTCGCTCGAGTCGGTGTGCGCCAATGCCCTCGTTCGGCAATTCACGCGACCGCTCGGCCCAGATCACGACGTGCCTGCGGCGAGAAAGCCCCACCCGTCCGAAGCGTCACGGCCAGCAGCCGAGGTCCCTTCGCCGAGGAGGCCTCCGACAACTCGATCTCGGCTCATCGACGCGGCCGTCGAGATCGTCAACGAACGCGGCTTGTTCTGCGCTCTACCGAACTTCACCGTCGCCGACCTTCTCGATCGAGTGTCGTCGCCGGTCACTGAGGGCGCCTTCCATCACAGCTGGCCCCGCAAAGTCGACTTCGAGAACGAACTGCTGGTCGAGCTGATCGCGCCCGACATGAATCGTTACTCCGAGACTGCTGAGGCGCTCGTGCGAGAGCCTGGCATCGACCGTTTCTCGACGGAGCAGTTGCTGCACGTTGCAGCCAGAAACGCGCTGTCGCGCCCGTTCGATCCGACGTTCATGTACCTGGAGACTCTTGTCGAGTCGGGCGCCGCTGGCGTAAAGGCCAAGGAGAGCACGCGTCTCAACTTCGTCGAGCGCAGCGCGATGCTCACCGAATCGTTCGTCGCCCTTGGCGCCTTGACGAATCGGACGCCTTCTCCAGGGCTCGCGTGGGAGCAGTTGGTCTGGATTGCCATGGCCATGACCGACGGTATGCAGCTGCGTCTCATCACTGAGGCGGGTGCTGACGAGATGTCGCTTGAACAGATCCAGCCGGGGGCGGCGCCTTCTCTGCTGGGTCATGCGTTCAGTGCGATCTACACGCACCTCACCGAACCCTGCTGACTGGGGAATTCGGCTGCGATTCTGGGCGTTCCTCTCCGCGTCCGCACAATTGTTGATAATCCAGGTCAACTTTGTATGGATTCGCGAGAGGAGCCCACGATGTCTGTCAATGTCCGCCTTCCCACAATGCTTCGTCCGTTCGCCAACGGCGACCGTTCTGTTGCCTCTGACGGGTCGACCGTCGGTGATGTCGTTGTTGAGTTGATCGACAGCTATCCGGCGATGAAGCCGAATCTCGTCGATGACGCAGGCGCGCTCCATCGCTTCGTGAACGTGTACGTGAACGACGAGGACGTCCGCTACCTCGACCGACTCGACACCGTTCTGGTCGATGGTGACGAGCTGTCGATTCTGCCTGCCGTTGCAGGCGGCTGACCGCAGAGTCCTCCTCAAGCCATGTTGCATCAGTCTGTCGAAGAACTCATCGGCAACACGCCGACTGTTGACATCAGCGGGCTGAGTCCGAACCCCGACGTGCGAGTGGTGATCAAGCTCGAGGGACAGAATCCAGGAGGGTCGGTCAAAGACCGCATCGCCCTCGCGATGATCGACGCCGCAGAGCGCGATGGTCGACTGAAGCCTGGTGGAACCATCCTCGAACCATCCTCGGGAAACACCGGCATTGCCTTGGCAATGATCGCGCGCACACGTGGTTACCTGCTGAAGGTCGTGCTCCCAGAGAACGTCACCCCAGAACGTCGCCAACTGCTGGAGGCATTCGGAGCCGAGATCATCTCGTCGCCGGCTGCTGAAGGATCGAACGGTGCGGTCACGAGAGCTCGTGCAATCGCCGCCGACGACGATGGTGTGGTGTTCCTCTACCAGTACGCGAACGACGCGAATCCGATGGCCCACTACACAGGGACCGGACCCGAACTTCTCCGCGATGTTCCTGACATCACCCACTTCGTTGCCGGCCTTGGCACGAGTGGCACGCTCATGGGTGTCGGAACGTTCTTGAAAGAGCAGGGCAGCTCAGTCGAGCTCTGGGCGGTTGAGCCACCAGCAGGCGAGATGGTCGACGGTCTACGCAACATCGAAGACGGATTCGTTCCGCCGATTTTCGATTCGTGGCGCGGTGAAGAACTGCTCGATCGGAGGATCATTGTCAGGCCGCGCGAGTCCATCGTCGCCACACGCCGACTAGCTGATGAAGCCGGCATCTTCGCCGGCATCTCGGCAGGGGCTGCATTCGCCGGCGCGCTGAAAGTCGCCTCGAGCATCGAAGCAGGAGTTGTTGCATTCGTTGCCGCAGATGGTGGCTGGAAATATCTGTCGACCGGGGCGTGGACCGACTCGCTCGACGAGGTCGAAGAGCGAGCGAGCAAGACGATCTACTTCTGATCACCCGCTCGTGTCGCGGTCACCCGAGGGCCGAGAACACGATGCCGACCGGGATGACGAGCCACCCGGCGGCGAGAAGAATGACTGCGACGAGCGCGAAGGTCTTCGATTGGTCTTTCGGAGGATTCCCGCATCGGCCGATCGTTTGCCACAACGCCTTCATTGGTCCTTCGGTCGTGAGCTTGATCCTTCGCCTCGCGATGGCCGCACCGCGGATGACGACCCAGCTCATAGCTGCGAGCACGAGGAACATCACCACTGTTGCTGCGATGCGGGGGCCGGTTCCGCTGGCAGCTCCCCGCAGAGCTCCCTGCGCAGCACTTGCTGCGAGCGACACTGCTGCGCCACCGAGAAGGAACGTGGGAACGCCCAGTGGGTTGCGTTTGAAGCCAGGAGTGAGCTTTTCGGTGTGATAGCGCGCTCTCGCGAGGAGCTCTCTGGCCGGATCGCCATCGAGCGCGTTGGCCCACCGGCGGGTGTAGATCTTGCGCATCGCGTCGATCGTTCCCGACACATAGCTCTTGACGATGAAGCCGGTGACGAGTCCGACAAAGTAGGCGGCTACGGGGTCGAGTGGACCAGCGGCCTTGACCTTGATTTGGCGCGTGCCATTTCGATCGAGCACCTCGAGCGACCGGACGGCGAGTGCGTGAGCGGCGGGGAACTGTTTCACGTTGCCGATCGGGCGTTTCGCCGAGACCTCGAGGATGATCTGTTTGTCGAGCTCGTCGTTGGCCCCGAGCTCGCTGAGAACGCCGTCAGCGGCGGCAGCATCGCTCTTTCGGAGCACCTGGAACGACGAGAATCGATCTTCGAGTTCGTCGAGGAACGTGTTCGGTTCCTCTTCGGTAGCTGTCTCGACTCCGTCTGCCATGGTTTCTCCGGTCTCTGTACCCGCCGACCCCGACGGGACGGTAGTACGCAGCGCGACTGCGACGCCCGCTCGGCTGGTTCTACCCTCCTTGGCATGCGTTCGTCCGCCACCGTGTTCGCCATCGTTCTCGGAGTCTCCGCCTGTACCGGTGGCTCGGACAGTGGTGCACCGGCCGCGCTGCCTGGTGTGGTGTCGACCAGCGCCCAGACAACATCTCCCGTGACCACGACACCTGAGACAACCTCGGCACAGACAACATCACCAGCGACGACGTCCGCGGAAACCACGTCGCCAGAGACGACCTCGCCGGTCACCACGTCGCCAGTGACCGCTTCGCCGGTCACGACGTCACCACCTGGTGAGACAGCGCTGGTTCTGCATCAGAACGGAATCGGGCCGCTGTCGTTCGGCACAGGGCCCGACGCTGCCATCGAATTCATCGCCGGCGCGCTTGGGCCTGCCTCGGACGACACCGGCTGGGTCGAATCGTTTACGTCGCCATTTGGCGTGTGTCCCGGCACCGTGGTGCGAGGCGTGACATTCGGCTCGCTGACACTGTTGTTCGGCGACCCTGACGGATCTCGAGAGTTCTACGCATGGTCATACAGCGCCTTTGGCGGAGACTCGTTCGGCCTCGTCACCGCACGCGGCGTCGGGCTTGGCGCGACTGCCGACGCGATCGCCAGTGCATACCCGGGCGCCGACATCGAGCTGGAAAATGAAGTCTTCGGCTCGTTCGCTGACACCATCGACGGTCGCTTCTTCCTCGAAAACGACGCCATCAGCGGGATGTACGGCGGAACCGGCTGCGGGGAGTAGCTGGCACCGAGTCCGTCTTGGTTCTTCTCGTGACGCGATGGTGTAGCCGTCGAGGTGGCTGTGCGACTCCGGCCCGTTGCGTGAGAATCGCGTTGAGCTCCGCACCGATCAGCAGCGAGACGTTCAACAGATAGACGAGTGTGAATGCAAGCAACGCGCCACCAGCAGCGCCGACAGCTCCGTTGCCGCCTCCGCTGACCGAGACGTAGATGGCGAAGCCTCGGATCAGCGCAAACCAGGACAGCGCCGTGACGATCGCTCCTGCGATGTCGTACTTCCATGGGGTCGTGTGATCGGGGCCGACATGGAAGATCGCAGCAGCCCAACCGACGAGAGCTACGGCCACGATGAGTCGCCCAGACCACACAACGAGCACATGGGTACCCACCGAAGGCCAAATGCCGTATGTGAACCACAGCATCAATCCTGCGAATCCGAGGGTCGACATCCCCATCACCAGACCTGTCAGGCGGGTATCGAACCACGAGCGGTGGTGGTCGAGGTCGTAGGCAACATCGAGCGCTCTGACCAGACCGGCGAATCCTCGCGTGACCGACACGAGGGCGACAAGAAGCGACAGCGTCAACAGACCCGACCGCTGATTGTCGAAGAGGCCATCAACGGTGTCGGTCAATGTGACTGAGTTGAACGTCGAAGAGACGTAATCCGAAATCGACGATCGCGCATCGTCGGCGAGGCCAGCGCCGATCAGGCCTTCGAGTGAGCCCAGCCCGGCGACGAAGGCCAAAGTCGCAGCAGGAATCGACAGGATGGAGAAGAACGACGTTGCCGCGGCAAGATCGGTGATTCCGTCCTCGCTCCACTCGCGTTTCATGTCGAAGAACGTCAGCTTCACCCAACGCCACGCGCGTACTGCACGGTCCCCGAGATCGGGTCGAAGGCTCAGGTTCATCGGCCAGACCGTACCCTTGTGTCGTGGCCGATCGACCGATCGCGATGTTCGACAGTGGCTTCGGCGGGCTCACCGTCGCCCGCGCCGTCATCGATCTGTTGCCCGACCAGCACCTCGTGTACTTCGGCGACACTGGTAGGTACCCGTACGGTCCGCGCCATCTCGACGAGGTTCGACAGTTCGCGCTGCAGATCGGCCGCTTTCTCCGTCATGAGCACCGGGCGAAACTGCTCGTCGTTGCGTGCAACACAGCTTCTGCCGCAGCGCTGGACGACCTGAGAGCCGAGCTGGACATTCCCGTTGTGGGCGTGATCGAACCTGGAATTGTGGCCGCGAGCCAGGCCAGCGCGACCGGCAATGTCGGCGTGATCGGCACCGTCGGCGCGATCGGCTCTGGCGCCTATGCGACAGCAGCTGACGACCTTGGCCTCGCGATCAAACTCACTTCGTGCGCGTGCCCTGGTTTCGTCGAATTCGTCGAGCGGGGCGAGACCGGTGGTGAAGGCGTCGAGCTGCTCGCCGACCGACTGCTTCGGCCCGTTATGGACGCGCATGTCGACTCGCTGCTGCTCGGATGTACGCACTATCCATACCTCGCGAGAACCATCGGTGATGTCATGGGCCGCGACGTCACCCTCGTGTCGTCGGCCGACGAGACTGCGTTCGAAGTGAGACGGCTCCTGATCGAGGACCACCAAGAAGGCATTGTGGGCAGAAGAACGTTCATCAGCTCCGGCGACGCTGGAATGTTCGAGTCGATCGGAAGACGACTGTTCGGTGCCGAACTCGTTGGTGCGACCGAACATCGCTGGGACATGTCAGGAGACGCACGATGACCTTTTCGATGACTGTGCTCGGTTGCAGTGGCAGCTACGCCGACGTCGGCGGCGCGTGCAGTGGCTATCTCGTCCAGTCGGACTCGTCGACAATCTGGGTCGACGCCGGCCCAGGAACACTGGCCAACGTGCAGCGGCATGTTTCACTGGCCGACATCGATGCGGTGGTCGTCACCCACGAGCACCCCGATCACTGCGGTGAGCTCGCGGTGTTGTACAACGCATTGAAGTGGTACGTCGGCAGAACCGATGTGCCCTTGTACGCGACTGCCGGCGTCGAACGGGTCGTGAAGGCGTCGTGCGGGCCGACCGACGACGTGTTCGCGTGGACCTTGCTGGAGTCCGGTGACGGCGCGTCGGTTGGCGACATCGCGCTTGATTTTGAACAGACAGACCATCCGGTGTTCACCGTTGCTGTGCGCCTCGCGCATGGCGACGCTTCGATGGTCTACACGGCGGACACGGGGCCGAATTGGGATCTCGCGAACTTCGCCGCTGGCGTCGATTTGTTGCTCGGCGAGGGAACTGTGCTCGACGAGAACTGGCACGCCGAGATCCCTCACTTGAGCGCGCGTCAACTCGGCGAGCGAGCCAGAGCTGCCGGCGTGCAGCAACTTCTCGTCACCCACATCACGCCTGGCGACGACACAGCGCTATACGCGGCCGAGGCGGCGGCGGCCTTCGGGCAGGCCGCGGAGGCCGCGGTCATCCACGAGAGCTACCCAATCGGGGGCTGACCCGACGGCTCGCGCAACGTGCCACAATCTGCGAGATTCAACTCTCTCGACAGGATTCCCATGCGACACGACGGCCGCGCCAACGACGAGCTCAGGTCCATCGCCTTTCACCGCGACTTCACCGACGCCACGCCTGGGTCAGTTCTCGTCTCGTTCGGAAAGACGCGTGTGTTGTGCACGGTGTCGATCAATGACGACGTCCCCCGCTGGATGCGCGGCAATGGAACCGGCTGGGTGACCGCCGAGTACGCGATGCTGCCCGGCAGTGGAACCGACCGGGTTCAGCGCGAGGCCAAGAAGGGCAAACAGAAGGGCCGCACGCTCGAGATCGAGCGGCTCATCGGCCGGGCTCTCCGTGCCGTGACCGACATGAAAGCGCTCGGCGAGCGCGAGGTCACCATCGACTGCGACGTGCTCCAGGCCGACGGTGGCACCAGGACAGCTTCGATCTGCGGCGCCTGGGTCGCGCTCCACGACGCATTCGAGACGCTCATCGGTCGCGGCGAACTCTCGTCGAATCCTCTGGTCCAGGGTTGCGCTGCGATTTCGGTTGGCATTATCGATGACGAAGCTCGGCTGGACCTTCCGTATGAGGAAGATTCGCGCGCCGAGGTCGACATGAACGTCGTCATGACCGGTGGCGGATCGTTCGTCGAGGTCCAAGGAACCGCCGAAGGAGAGCCATTCGATCGCGGGCAGCTCGATGAGCTGCTCGCCATCGCCGAGAAGGGAATCGGCGAGATCCTTGGCATGCAAGCAGCCGCAGTCGCCCAACCTCGACCGGCCTAGTCATGGTCCTCAGCCGGCTGGTGTTGGCAACTGCGAATCCGGACAAGGTCGTCGAGATATCTGCGCTGCTTCCCGGCACCGAGCTCGTTCCGCGCCCTGCTCACATTCCAGAGGTGATCGAGGACGGCGACACGCTCGAGGCGAACGCTCTGCTCAAAGCCCATGCGATCTGCGCAGCGACCGGTTCGGCGGCTGTCGCTGACGACACTGGCCTCGAGGTGATGGCCCTCGGCGGAGCTCCAGGGGTATGGAGCGCCAGGTTCGCCGGCGAGAATGCAACGTACGCCGACAACGTCGCAAAGTTGGTTGCCGACCTCGAGGGGCAAGCCGAACGCGCCGCTCGTTTCAGAACGGTTGCCGTGATCGTGACGCCCGACGGCGAGGAGATCGTGGTCGACGGCGTCACGCACGGAACGATCGCCACCGAGCCAATGGGCTCAAAGGGTTTTGGGTACGACCCGGTGTTCATCCCCGATGACGGTGACGGCAGGGTCTACGCCCAGATGACCCTTGCCGAGAAGAACAAGCTGAGCCAGAGGGGGAGAGCGTTCAGAGCTCTCGCCGCGGCGCTCGATCTCGGCTGAGACTCACCAGCCCCGAAGGTCGATTGGCCAGCTGTCGACGACGTCGTCGTTGCGCACCATGACGACTGCGCTGTGTTGCGCCATTGTCGGATCGATGTGTGCGGGTGTGAGCGTCACACGGTCGCCGACACGCGCTCCGTCGTGAGGGACGAAGACCGTGTGTTCATCAGAGCAACCCCTGACCTCGCCTTGAACCATGGTCGGGTTGCCGTGGTCCATACCGAGAGCCTTCAGACCGACGTCGCACACAGCGTATTTGGGGGCCACCGAGATGACGGTGCCCTGGATGAACAGACCCTGTTCGAAGGGTTGCTGCTGGGCGGTGTACGCAGTGTCCATCAGGATGTAGCTGCCGGCCTGGAGTTCGTTGACGGTGGTGTTGATGTCCCAGGTCCCGGTGCCTCCTCCGCTGACGATGTCGCCGCCAACGTCGGCGTGGGCGCGTGCAAGGCGTTCCATTGCTCCGTCGGCGAGTCGTGTTCGTTCCGCCTTGTCGAGATTGCCCATAGCGTGGCCCTCGTAGCCCATGACGCCGCGCACATCGAGGCCTCCGGCTCGCGCCCGATCGGCGAGCGGACCAGCTTCCTCGACCGCGCAACCGCAGCGGAATCCGACGCGTAGGTCGATGAGGACTGCGCTGATGCCAGCAGCGATGGCAGCGTCGACTGTGGCTTCGCTGTCGACAGCGACGGTGGCTCGTCCTTCGATGGCCGCCATTGCGGCCAGGCGACTCGGATCCACCGTTTCGTTCGCGAGCAGGACGTCGGACCCGAGACCGACGTCGGCGAGGCCGATCACTTCTCTTGGGGTAGCACACGTGAAGGCTGTGTGCCCGAGCTCAGCCTGGCGTGCAGCGATGCGCGTCGTCTTGTGCGCTTTCACGTGTGGTCGAAGACTCACGCCAGGCCAAGCCGTTGACATCGTCGCCAGGTTCTTTTCGAAAACATCGATATCGGCCCAGAGCACAGGCGTGGAGAGCTCGTTCAGTTCCATCGAGACCGAGACTATTCGCGCGACGCAGCTCTTCACATCTGGCGACACCAGTCGACGTGATGAGCACAACCGATGGTGCGAGTTCACTCACATCGCCGGGTACCCTGCCAGCTAGCACTCTGGCGGGTCAGCACCAATGCCAGACACATGCGACCCAACCGTTCGACTCATCGTTCCGCACCATTGCGAGGTCATCTGATGGACATCAAAGCGCTCAATCCTGGAGCTCAGACCACTCCGTTCGACATCTTCGCCAAGTTGCTCAGTGACCGGATTGTGTTTCTCGGCACCGAGGTCGATGACGACATTGCGAACCTGATCGCCGCTCAGATCCTCTACCTCGAAGGTCAGGATCCCGAGGCCGACATCTGGCTGTACGTCAACTCGCCAGGTGGATCCGTCACTGCCGGTATGGCCATCTACGACACGATGCAGTTCGTCAAGCCAGACGTCGGCACCCTGTGTATGGGTCTCGCCGCATCGATGGGTCAGTTCCTGCTCACTGCAGGAGCCGAGGGCAAGCGCTACTGCCTCCCTCACGCACGAGTGATGATGCACCAGCCACTCGGCGGAGTTCGTGGCCAAGCTTCCGACATCGCCATCCAGGCCGAGCAGCTCGCGTACGTGAAGCGCCTCATGGCGGAGCGGATTGCCCATCACAGCGGCCAGACGGTCGACCAAGTGCAGGCAGATTCCGAGCGCGATCGTTGGTTCACCGCTGAAGAAGCAGTCGCCTACGGATTGTGCGACAGCGTCATCTCGAGCCGCACCGACATCGGTTGAGCCTCAGCCCCCAGGGGCTGACGTGCAATTCCGCGATGCGAAGGTCGCCACGCGCTCGAACGCGGCGTCGATGTCGGGTTCGCTCGCAGCTGCAGCCGCGAGCAGAGCAGCGCGATCGAAACTGTCGTCAGGATCCGCGGCAATCGCTGCTTCGGCAAGCGCAACCCCGAACCGGGCGACCGTTGCGGTTTCATCAGCGATGGAATCAGGACTTGCATCAGACAATGCGCTGAACTCGTCGCGAAACGTCGTGAGCGCGATCAACATTGCGTCGCTGTCGCTGAGGTCCACGCCGGCGAGTTGCTCGTCGATCGACTGCATCGACACGACCTGATCACAGAACCCCGCCACTGTCGGACCTCCACCGGAGCACGCCGTCAGAGTCAATGCAGTGGCGATGAGCAGTCGTGCCGATCTCGTCGAAACCGACGCCAGGAGTCGCATCAGGTGCGAGCTGCCTCTGCGATGCTACGAAGGTCCTTGACTCCATGACCAAGGCCTTCGGGGTACGTGAACAGAGCCGATCCCGACACGAGAACGTTGGCGCCAGCGGCCGCCGCGCCGGAGATGGTCGATGCACTGATGCCGCCATCGACCTCGATGTCGATTTCGGGAAATCCGGCCTCATCGAGGCGGCGGCGCAGCTCGCGGATCTTCGGCTCCATCGTTGCGATGTACTTCTGGCCGCCGAAACCCGGGTTGACGGTCATGATCAGCACCATGTCGAGAAGGTCGGCGACTTGGATGACCTCGTCGATCGGCGTCGATGGATTCACCGCAACTGCCGGCTGCGCTCCGAGATCGCGAATACTCCCAAGAGTTCGATGGAGGTGAGGCGTTGTCTCTGCGTGGACGATCAGCATCTCGCACCCGGCCTCTGCGTACAGATGAAGTAGATCGTCAGGCCGCTCGACCATGAGATGAGCTTCGAATGGCACGTTGGCGTGCGGCCTACAGGCTGCGATGACATCTGGACCGAACGTCAGATTCGGGACAAAATGTCCATCCATCACGTCCCACTGAATCTTGTCGACACCCGCTTCATCGAGCGCGGCGCATGCCGCACCGAGCGCAGAAAAGTCTGCGGGAAGCACGGAGGGAACGATCTGGATGGGAAGCGACATGAGTTTCCTCGTCTCGACTTGCGGCGTTTGAGAGTATCCGCGTATCCGCGAACCGTATCCTCGCCGACATGGACCTTGAGATGGTGCACATTCACGATCTTGCGGTCGGAGGCGAAGGGGTCGGCCGACTCGAGGACGGCCGAGCCGTGTTCGTCGGCGCAACCCTTCCTGGCGAGTCCGTCAGGATCGAGTTGATCGAGGAGAAGAAGCGATGGGCTCGCGGTGTGGTTGTCGAGGTCATCAACGCTGCTACTGGGCGAATCGCTCCGCCGTGTGAGGCAGTTGACCGCGGGTGTGGTGGATGCGACTGGCAACACGTCGAAGAGGCCTCCCGCTCCGACCTCATCCGCGGCACTGTCGACTCGGTGCTGAAGCGACAGGCCGGAATAGACGGCGAATGCTCATTCGGAGGCGCGGTGTCAGCGCTCGCGTATCGAACCACACTCAGGGCAGCGGTTCGGAACGGGAAGGTCGGCTTCCGTGCAGCTCGGTCGAACGAGGTTGTGGAGGTCGATCGATGCGAGGTTGCCGAGGATCAGCTGGCCGACCTGTTCAGCCTCGACTGGGGGACCGCAACCGAAGTCACGTTCAGGTGCGGCGCACGAACAGGCGAGCGGCTCGTTCTTGTCGATCCGACGGTGCCCGACGACTTGCAGCTTCCAGAGGGTGTGAGGGCAGTCGGCGTCGACGAACTTGCCGCTGGGAAACGGGCATGGATCCACGAGAAAGCTGCCGGTAGAACGTGGCGGCTCTCTGCTGAATCGTTCTTTCAATCGGGTCCCGAGGCCGCCGAACTTCTGTCGTCAACGGTGGGCCGAGTCATTGCCGACGAGCTCACGGCCGCGACCACGATTGCCGATCTGTACGCGGGTGTTGGTCTCTTCGCTGGCGCTCTTTCGCACCTGACCGTTGCAAAGTGGACCGTGGTCGAGTCGGCGCCGTCGGCTGTTGCTGACAGCAGGATCAACCTCGCCGACATCTCGCCGAGATTCGTCAAGGCCGACGTTTCGCGTTTCCGCGACGGTCCCTTCGACATCGTCATCGCTGATCCGCCGAGATCTGGTCTGCGCGATACAGGCGTCAAAACGCTGGCAGCGATCAGACCCACCACGCTGTGCTTGGTCTCTTGCGATCTTGGAGCATTCGGTCGCGATGCTCGGCTACTCGAGGCTGCCGGGTTCACCTGGAGAGAGTCGGTCGCCCTCGATCTCTTCCCGCAGACCTCTCAGGTCGAGCTGGTTTCGGTCTTCGACGCCTGATCGCTCGCACTGAGTGGGCGCCTCACCGCCCGCCGTGCGATCGTCGCCAGAGTTCGTCGAATGGTGCCCTCATTGGACGCCAGCGCGACAGAATCCGGCCTATCGTCGGAGTCATCGCAGCCGGAAGGGTGGCATGACTCGCGCTCGATCAATTGAGGACCGAACCGACACCGAGCTGCTCCTCACTGTCGTCGACGACGAGTGGGCATTCCCCGAGTTCTATCGACGTCACTTCTTCGATCTGGCCGGTTGGTTGTTCAGACGCACCGCCGATGCCGAGGCTGCCAATGGCATCGCGAACGAAGCCATGGCGAAGGCCTTCTCATGGTCGATGAAGCCTGGCCGCGATCCCATTGTGTATCCGAGAGCGTGGATCTTCACGATCGCGCGAAACGAGCTCAGTCGTTGGCGCAAGGCCGGCGAACTCGAGACCCCTGTCGCCAACGACTTCGGATTCCCGCAGGCAGTAGAAGACACTCGTCTCGCGGCGATCGCAGAGCACTCCGATTTGTACGAGGCCCTCGACACGCTGTCCGATGACGAAGCTCTGGCTCTCGTCATGGCGTATGGAGACGGTCATTCGACCACGGAGGTTGCCGAGGCCATCGGGCGATCTCGGGAGGCGACCAAGAAAGTGATGCAGCGAGCGGCGCGCCGTGTCAGGGAACGAATGCGGGCGTGAGGTTCGTAAATCCAGAAAAACTACTTTCGCCTGTCCCCGTTTTGACCGAAACTGACTCTCAGGGCAGGCGGCGAGGGGAGTGTTTTCATGTCGGTGGAGACTGAATTGACGTCAACGAGCCATGATGATGACCTACGAGCGTTCGTCCTGACGGCGACGACGGAAGAAGTGATCGAGCGGCTCGTGCGGCTCGAACATCGTCTTGTCGAATTGGATGCACGCCTGCGGGCGGTAAGAGGCATCATCGACGACGCCAGCCTGTAGGGGTTGGCGATCAGGTGACGGCGCCATGGGCGACCATTGCCGCAAGTACGGCCGCGCTGAGGTGTCGGTAGCCGTTGTCATTGAGGTGAATGCGGTCGCGCGCCCACACATCAGTGGCATCTGGCCAGTCCCATGGGTCGAACAGCGTGATCTTGCCGCTGTTGTTGCCCTCAATGAACGCGTCTTTGAGAACGGTTGCTCGCTTCGTGAAGCGCCTGGTGCTCACGCGTCCGACGAGGGTTCCGTGAGGCACTCCGTCGATGAGGTCCTTTGCGCCGCTGGCGATTGAAGCGGCGCTTGTCCCGCCGATGAAGTCGTTGAATCCGATCATGCACGTGGTGATCATCGGCGCCAGGTCTGCTTGGCGCAACGTGCTCAGCTCTTGTTCGACGACATGAGAGATTCGGGCCCCCGTCATGGCCAGGTTGACCACTCGCCACGGTTCGCCCGACGCTTCGCGCAGCTGGTCGACGACGTTGAGGACAAACCCGTTCTCGGGGCTCGTCGCTCCGATCCCCTGGGCGAGTGAGTCGCCGAGGACCACCCACAGCGGACCGCTTTCGTTCACCGAAGTGGCGTTGTGGGCGTCCCAGAATTGGGCGAACGGTTCCCGCTGACCCTCGATCTCGGCGAGCGCGTCGTTGAAACGGCTACCGATCCGCGCGAGATTCCACGGCTTGCGTTTGACGCGTGTTCGCGGCAGCTCGAAGGTGGACATCGGGAGAGTCTGGCAGCACGACAGGAATGATCAAACCTGCGACCTGAGCCACCGTTACCCTTGACCCGATGGCCAAGATTCTCGTGCTCAACGGACCGAATCTCAATCTGTTGGGGACGCGCGAGACCGCGGTGTACGGATCGACGACGCTGGCCGACATTCTCGCGGGGCTCCGCGTCGAGTTTCCTCATGTCGAATTTCGCGACTTTCAGGCCAACGGCGAAGGAGCCCTGATCGAGGCCTTACATGAGGCTGCGCCCTGGGCTGACGGCGTGGTATTCAACGGTGGGGCCTACACCCACTATTCGATTGCTCTCAGAGATGCGATCGCCGGCATCGACGTGCCGGTGGTCGAGGTTCATCTGTCGAACGTCCACGCTCGCGAGGCGTTCAGACACACGTCGGTGCTCGCGGCCGTGTGCCGTGGTGTCATCACTGGCTTCGGCCCGAAGAGCTACTCGCTCGGTGTCGCCGCGCTTCTCGACTGACCGACAACGCGCAAACCTGTAACAAGGGTCTGACCCCTGTTACAGGTTTGCGTCAGCGGAGGCCGAACTCGGTGCTGGCGTCGGCGAGGGCACCGAACACGTAGTCGCCGAACGAACGGTCACAGATCAAGAGATACGACCGCGTGCTGTTGACATCATCACGGATGACATCGCACGTCACTTTTGCGACCGATGCCGAGAAAACAGCACCATTCGGCGTCATGTGATCGCCGAGATCGACGCTGCACACCTTCTCGAGGCCGTTCACGGCATCGTCGCCCGAGAGTCGGAATCTGGCCCGAGAATGTGTCTGATCGATGACGGTGACCAAGCCTTCCGACGGAACCGAACTGGCGATCGCAGCGGCATCGCCGAGTGGACCGATCAGGGTCCACTCGTCTGGCCGTGTCGCAGCCACCAGCGCACCGTCGTCCCGGCGGCTGGCGTGACCGAACGAAGGCGTGAGGCCGCTGTCGTTGCCGCGCACGAGAGTTTGGCTGCTCGTCGCCGTGAGGTCGACGAGCGTCAGCTGCCCTTGCGTGAAGTCGGCACTGCGTACAGGACTCTGGAATTCGAGTTGGTCAGCCACGGAGTCTGGCTCCTTCCGGATCGAAGTGTGCGTGGTGTTCCATCACCGTCGCTGGGATTCTGTCGCCGTTGAACAATTGCACCGTGACGATGTTGCCAGGAGCCGCATGTGCGGGATCGACTTGTCCCAGGCACACCGAACGATTGAGCGTCGGCGAGAACCGAGAGGACGTGATCCTCCCGATGATGTCTTTGCTGTCGGGGAGCACGATCTGCGCCGCCTCTTCCGGCACGACCGACCCGTCGACAGGCTGGAGCGCGACGAGAACCGGCAACGATGCAACATCGAGCGTCGACAGCTCGGTCTTGCCGACGAAGTCATCCTTGTCGAGTTTGATGAGGCTGCCGATACCGGCTGTTGGCGCCTTGGTGAGGCCATCGGTGTCCTGGCCGACGATGAAGTGACCCTTCTCCAGACGCATGATGCGTTGTCCTTCGAGACCGAATGGCCCGACGCCGAGGTCGGCTCCGTCGCTCATCAGGCGCTCCCAAACGTGGAGGGCGTAGCCAGATGGAACGTGGATCTCGTAACTCAGCTCGCCGGTGAATCCGATCCGCCACATGACGCAGTTGTCGACGCCTGCGATCGATCCGGTGCGAACTCGCATGTAGCCGAACGCCTCGTTGTCGAGATCGACATCGGTGAGCCGACTCAACAGCTCGCGACTTTTTGGCCCAGCGATGTTGATCGACGCGTACGCCGTCGTCACTGGCGTGACGTGAACCTGCCAGTCGGGGCGTTCGGTCTGAAGCCAGTTCTCTGCCCATTCCCAGATGGCGGCTGCTCCGCTGCTGGTGGTGGTCATGAGATAGTGGTCCTCACCAAGGTGAGCGGTGACCCCGTCGTCGAGAACAACGCCGTCTTCGGCACACATCACGCCGTACCGCACGGCACCGATGGCCAGCTTGCTCCACTTGTTCGTGTAGAGCAGGTTGAGCAACTTCGGGACGTCGGGTCCACGCAGGTCGAGCTTGCCGAGAGGCGTGACATCGATGATTCCGACGTTGTTTCTGACGTTGGTGACTTCGGCTTGAGCGTCGCCATAGTGATCGGGTCGAATCCACTGGCCCGCAAGGATCGTGCTGACGCCGTTGGCCTCGTGCCATGGATGGATTGGCGACACGCGGTCGGGTTCGAAGATTCTGCCGCCGAGCGCACCGAGACTGATTGGTGCATACGGGGGGCGCCAGACGGTAGTGCCGACCTGCTCGATGGTCTCGCCACGCGCCTCGGCGAGCACCGCGACGGCGTTCACTGTCTCGAGCTTGCCCTGGGACGGGCCCATCGTGACCGTCGTGAAGCGCTTCATCAGCTCAATCGAGTCGTAGCCCTCTTTCGATGCCGCAACGAGATCCTTCGAGCTGACGTCCTCTGAATAGTCGACCATGCCGTGGGTGTTGGAACGGTAGAGCTCTGGGTGGGGATCGCGGCCCAACGGTGCCGGCATGGCGGGAACGACGGGATCTGGCCCTTCGACGGCCGTCGCCCGCGTCGTCGCAGCTTGAAGCTGACGGCGAGCGCTGATGGCTCTCGCGCCGGCTACTTTGCCGACTCCGTCTGCATGCTCGACGAGCTCGGCGATCGAGCCGTCACCGACAAGACCTCCGACTGCCAACACCTCCAACGGAAGCTCCGTCGGGAAGAACCTGGCTGCCGTTGCGTCGTACGACGGCCGGTCGCCAGACATGTTGAGAAGCGATGTCGGGGCAGTCCAGCCAACAGCAGTGATCAACAGATCGGCGTGCACCGTCGATCCGTCGTTCAGCTTCACCGACGACAACATGCCCTTCTTCGCCTGTGCCGAAGAGATGAACTCGCCGTTGCGGCCGTCGACGACCTTGGCGACTCGAACTCCAGCTGCTTCGAGATCGGCGACAGCTGCGTCACCGTGATCGTTGGCCACCATTGCGACCGCTGTGGTGCCTGGCTTGACGCCCCACAGATTGATCAGACGTCGCGCTGCACCTGCGGTCATCACGCCGACGGTGTCGTTGCCCTCGAACACGTACGGACGCTCAATGAGCCCAGCGGCGACGACGAGCACCTTGGCCCGCGCCTTGACGAGACGTTCGACGGAGGCGTCGAGGCTGCGTTGGTTGATGCTGACCCAGTTGTGGTTGTAGCGGCCGGTGACTGTCGCGTTCGTCATGATGTCGACACCGGCGGCTCGCGCTGCTTCCTCGAGACGCGCAGCCTCGGCACGATCGGCATCGGAACCCCAGCGGAGGTGTCCTCCGACCGCGTGGTCATGCTCCACGAGCAAGACCGAGGCACCCGACTCTGCAGCCGCGATGGCTGCGGCAAGACCAGCCGGACCTGCGCCGGCCACGACAACGTCGGGGTGCGCATATCGCTTGTCGAAATACAGCGGCTTGCTCTGATGGTCGATCGCGCCACCTGGCGCGAATGTTCTGAGGACCTTCTGATAGGTCGGCCACAGGAACTGCGGTCGAACGAAAGTCTTGTAGTAGAAGCCGGGAGTCAGGAACCGACCAACCAAGCCGTTCGCAGCCTTCACATCGCGTTCGAGCGACGGCCAGACGTTCTGAGCCGAAACGTCCATGCCGCCTTCGATGAGTCGATGCCCGCCGCGCACGTTTGGCTCGTCACCGACCTGGACGAAGCAGTTCGGGTCCCAGTAGTCGGCCGTGAGCAAACCGCGCTTGCGGTGATACTTCATGCTTCGTGAGACGAGTTGAATGCCAGAGCCGGCGAGTGCAGACACGATGGTGTCGCCCTCGAAGCCTTTGACTGTCTTGCCGTTCCACTTGAAGCTGACTTTCGAGCCGCGATCGATTTCGGCTCCACCCGATGAGAGTCGTGATGAGGTCATGAAGCACCTCCGGCCTCTGGGTAGTTGATCGCCGGCTCACGGAACTGGTTCGTCACGGTGTTGCGCTCCGTCGTGAAGTACTTGCGGCAGCCTGAGCCGCAGTACCACGTCTCCTTGAGCCAGCCGGCGGGGTTGTCGTGGATGTAGAGGTAGTCCCTCCACTCCTTGATGGGGGTGGAGTTGGGATCAGGTCGTGTGTGACTCTCGCCGACGTACTTCATGTCTGCTGAGTTGCGTGGCCCGCAATGGGGGCAGGGAACGATGAGCATTTTCTTCTCCGCCTCTAGTGTCCGACCGCCGCTGCGCCCTTTTCACCGACGAGCCTGTCCTCGCCGAAGCGAGCCAGGTCGAA
>Ga0315338_1002159_pt1 | contig 20596 bp, 18 predicted proteins | sample ASW8metaG_FD_204518 | JGI IMG/M metagenome (GOLD analysis project Ga0315338, IMG submission 204518) | Ammonia-oxidizing marine archaeal communities from Monterey Bay, California, United States - ASW #8 | ecosystem: Environmental > Aquatic > Marine > Coastal | place: USA: California | collected... | reverse complement strand
CTCGTGAGGATCCCTGCGCATTCGGCCGACTCTGGCGGGAATGCGAGGACGCCAAGCGGACTCTTTCGGCTCGCAACAAGGTATCGGTAGCATGCGATTATCGGGGGCAGGCGACGAGGATGGAAATCTCGCGGGAAAAATTTGAAGAATTGACGCGAGATTTGCTCACCCGCACCGAATTTACCACCCAGCAGGCACTTCAGGCAGCGGGTTTGGATTGGGATGGGATCGACGTGGTCCTTTTGGTCGGTGGCTCAACCCGCATGCCGATGGTTGAGAAGATGCTCAAAAAACTTTCCGGAAAAGTGCCAGATCGTAGTCTCTCTGCCGATGAGGCAGTTGCCCATGGGGCCGCATTGCGAGCCCGCATGATCCTCGACAGAGACGGGGGCGCCCCGCCGACCTTTAAAATCAAAAATGTAAACTCCCATAGTCTTGGCGTTTCAGCCACTGATTCCAAAACTTCTCGGCAGCGAAATGCTATTGTGATTCCTCGGAACACCACGTTGCCTGTTACCGCACGACGCATTTTCAAAACCCACCGGGATGGTCAGAAAACAATTCTGGTAAATATTGTCGAAGGTGAGAGCGAAGCACCGGAATATTGTACGGAAATTGGTAAATGTGTGGTTCGTGACTTGCCGGATAACTTGGCCGCTCAGACGCCGATCGAAGTCCGTTTCCGATATCTGGAAAACGGTCGCCTGACGATTGTTGTCAGTGTGGGAGATCGGGAAATGTTGCACGAGATAACCCGAGAAAACAGTCTTTCGGAAGAACAACTGAAAAGTTGGCGGCAATATATTGCTGCCGTTGGCGGTTTAGAAGATGCTCTGCCGAGCAAGGATTCTGGCGATGCCCCGGCCGATGCGAGTGCGGCCGATGATGACACTGCGGCGGGCGATGATGACACTGCGGCGGGCGATGATGACACTGCGGCGGGCGATGGTCGCTGAACAAAATTAGGGTGAACAGGCTGTATTCTTTATCTGCTTTCTGTTTTTACTTCGGTAGTCATTCCTGCCGCTCCGGCGCGTACGAGAGCATATGTGATTCGGCATTGTCACCGGGACCCTCTCAAGGAGACATCCCCGTTGACCAAAGTTGTTGTGAGAGTTAGACTTGGGCATGGCTGATAATCCCTCCTCGTGTGTCGACTTTTCAGAATTTGGGCTTTCTACCAGCATGCTCAGCGCGCTTGCCCGGGCCGAGTATGCCCAGCCCACTCCCGTGCAGGCAGGCGTTATTCCCAAAGCTCTTCAGGGTGCTGATTTACTCGGACAGGCTCGCACCGGTACAGGTAAGACAGCTGCATTTGCAATTCCGATTCTTGAACAGGTTACCGCTGGGCGTCGTGGGGGGCCGCAAGCGCTAATTCTTGTACCGACCCGAGAATTAGCAGTCCAGGTTCGCGATGAGATAGCGAAACTGGCACATGGCAAAAAAGCTCGGGTTTTAGCCGTCTATGGTGGGAAGCCGATTCGGGGACAGACGGAAAAGCTGAAGCGAGGTACTGAAATTGTCGTAGGCACGCCAGGTCGAGTTCTCGATCACATGGGCCGTGGTAGCCTACAGATGGACGGACTGCATATCGTCGTTCTTGATGAAGCCGATCGGATGCTCGACATCGGTTTTCGTCCCGATATTGAAAAGATTCTGCGCCGCTGTCCTAAAGAGCGTCAGACGTTGCTCTTTAGTGCCACAGTGCCCGGCCCTGTCGAGAGATTGGCGCGGCGATACATGCGGGATGCAGAATCAATGAACTTCTCGCCGCAAGAACTTGCCGGAGATACTATCGAGCAGTTTTATTTTACGGTGGATAAGGATCGAAAATTTGAGTTATTGCGGCGATTGCTCCAACGAGAGAACCCGAGACAGGCGATTGTTTTCTGTCGTACGAAAAAAGGGACCGACCGTCTTGCCACGAAGTTGGCCAGACGAGCGCGCGGGATTTCTTGTATTCACGGTGATTTAAATCAAGGGATGCGTGATCGCGTGATGAGTGAATTCCGTGAAGGCAAGGTGCAAATTCTCATTGCAACGGATGTCGTGGGTCGGGGAATTGATGTTAGTGGGATATCGCACATCATCAATTACGATATGCCAACCTTCTGCGACGATTACATCCACCGTGTGGGACGGACAGGCCGCATGGGGAAAGAAGGCATTGCTGAGGGTGTTGCCTATACCTTTGTCACTCCAGAGGAAGGCAATGAACTGACAAAAGTTGAGATGCGCATCAACAAACTTTTAGTACGAGATGAAATTTCTGATTTTGAGCCGGTTCGAAAGAAGCAGGAGGAGACGGATGGCCCCGCTGAACCTGCCAAACCGCCTCCTCCTCAGATCAAAAAGGGAGGCAGGCCAAAGCGGCGCATTCGTCGGGCACTTTAGAGTGTTCCGCCGGATAGACATTCTTCCGATCCATGGAATCTCATTGCGAGAAGAAATGCAGGAAGTCCGCATCCGGACGCAGTCGACACAAGATGTAGTAGCCTACTGCCAGCCCGATTGCCGACGAAATGACGTGCCCGAAAATGAATATGGTGCGGCGGATGATTGTTTGTCGGCGTTGGTCTTTGAGATCTAGAAATGTTTCTGATGGGAACAGGCTGCTCGTTCCCGTCGCCTGTTCTGTATGCATCGCCAGACGAGTGGCCATCGCTGCGTCGGTATAAGGCGTAGAGATGTTTTCCGAGACCGACTTTTCCGAGGATGGCGATTCGTGCGACAGTCCGGATGTGTTGCTATAGGGGGTCGCTGATTCAGTTTCAGGTTGTTCGGCTATGGTAGGCTCGCGCGGTGAGGTCGGTTGTTCCTGAGCGGGAGTGGAAGCATTCTGTGTGCCGACTCCAAAAGCTTCATGGAGAAGATCAGCGACTAGAGTACCATCCTGCGGATCCATGATTTGTTGCCATCGGCCCAGTTCCTCACTACTCATGTCTCGCTCGCGCTGAAGTTCGATAGTCACGCGATGATCCATGTCCGGGAGAGCAGCTTCGACAGAGAGTCGCGCGTTACTTCCGTAGGAAAAGGTGATCTGAACGGGGTAGCCTTGGGGGAGATTGGCAGGTAGGTGGCGGAGGACAGAGTGTCCGATCTGGGAGCACAAGCCGGGTTCTCTGCTTTCCCCCTCGAGTACCAGCACGATCACAGAATTCTGATTGGCCGTTTGTGTTACAAAAGGTCGCGTGACCCGTGCGGGCAACGGTGTGTTGCGGGGAATGATAATCACGTTTTCGCGCCGCAAGGTACCCTGTTGGATACCCTGGATTCCAAGACTGTGAGCAGAGACATCGGTAACCTGAAATGGGGGAGCAGGTTGGTCTGTCTTTTTTGCTAATTGGTAAGATGCGAACAATGCAGCTCCCCGCGCAACGGCCTCATCTGGATTGATTGAGCGATCTGGAGAAATATGAGAGAGTTGCTCGATCATTGCCGGTACCATTGGCATGCGAGTGGAACCGCCCACCAAGAGTATCCGTGATATGTCTTGCCACGTTAGTCCTGCGGCAGTGAGAACCTGTCGGGTTGTAAACGCAGTGCGTTCCAACAGCCCCTGGCTGATTTTTTCAAATTCACTGCGTCCGATCTTGATTTCATCCATCACTCCCTGATGTTCAAGCCGGACTGTTGCATGATCGCGCAAGCTCAGTGTGTGTTTAATTTCCTCAACCGCTCGAACCAGGTTGTCCATCACTTCGGCATCGGATGCAATATCGATGCCATGGCGAGAGTGGAATTGCTCTGCAACGTGTTTGGCCAACAACACATCCCAATCTCGGCCACCCAATTGTACGTCGCCATCGGTGGCCAGCGTTTGGATATTACCGGGCGATAGTTTGATCACCGTCGCATCAAAAGTTCCGCCCCCGAGGTCGTAGACGAGGACGCGGATTGTTTCGTGTGGTTTTCCGCCCGCAGTGAGATAACCGAGTTGTTCGCCAAAGGCCAGGGCAGCGGCGGTTGGCTCATTGACGATATCGATGAGATCGATTCCGGCAATTTGGGCTGCATCGGCCGTTGCCTTGCGACGAGGTTCGTCAAAATAGGCCGGCACGGTGACAACCGCTCTAAAATCAGAACCGACCACATTTTGAATGTCTTCTTTCAGCCTCGAGAGGATAGAGCCCAGTATCGCTTCGGGTGGGATTTGCTGCCCATGGATCAGTCGAGAATAATAGCGGCTGCCGATCTCTCGCTTGGCACATTCAGCGATGCGGTCAGGATGGACGTGAGCCACTTTTTTGGCTGCTTTTCCGACCAGAATCTCGTGATCATCAAAAAAAATAACGCTTGGGGTCAGCAGATCACCATGCAGATTCCGTACAATGGCCGATCGCCCATGTTCGTCCATTCTAGCGGTTACGGAATACGTGGTCCCCAGATCGATCCCGATTGCAACTGGTGTGGCCATGCTTCTGATACTAACGGTGGAACAGGTGAACCTCAAGAGAGAACTGTTTTCGCATCCGATTCAGTTTCAAAGAGCTTCTGAATGGTCTTGGCAAAAGCAGTGATTCCTCAATCTGCAGTCTCAAAGCTAATATGGCAATCGGGAAGAGATTGAAGAAAAACTTGGCCATAGTTTTTTGTTTGGATGCGAGGATCAAGGATCACCACAGTCCCGTGATCGCGGCGGGATCGGATGAGTCGACCGAATCCCTGTTTTAGCTTCAGAACTGCCTCGGGAAGCTGGTAATCGCCAAAGGGATTTCCACCCGCTGCGCGGATTGCCTCGAGCCGTGCTTCGTGGACTGGTTCGCTCGGCACTCGAAAGGGAAGTTTTGTAATAATCACATTCACCAGCGCATCTCCCGGAACATCAACTCCTTGCCAAAAACTGTCCGTGCCGAGTAAAACACTCCTCGGCTCACTGATAAAACGCTTGAGCATTTGAGTTCGTGGCAGGCCATCGGCTTGGCTGAGAAGGACGAGTTGGCGTTCGGTAAGATAGGGCATCAATTCTTTACCGACCCGCCGCATGGTGGAATAATTGGTAAACAGCACGAACGCATGTCCATCAGTTCGGTCGACATAGCGACGAATCAGAGGTGCAAGCTTCCCCTCGTATTCTTCCTTGGCAGATGATGGGTCAGGCACGCCACCCACCAAGATGAGTTCCACCTGGCGCTGGTAGTCAAACGGGCTGCCGAGCCGAAGCTCGTCCGATTGAGTCACTCCTAGTCTAGATTTAAAGAAATCAAATGAATGCTCCCGGCCAACAGCAAGGGTGGCACTGGTCAGAACCACAGTTGGCACACGGGCAAAGAGCTCGCTCCGCAGGGCGGGGCCAACATCGAGGGGAACGGCCGAAAGAGAAATTCGCTCGTTGCCGCGCCGCGTCTCCGTAGCTTCCATCCAATAGACGGCATCAGGCACCGCTTGCTGGCACCATTGCTGCAGATTTGCTGAGAGAACGGTCAGTCGATCGGCAGAGGATGTAAAATCCTGCCGCTGCGGCTCCTCGTCGAAACTGCTACCACATTGCCGAATCTTTCTGGCAAGTTCATCGAGGATTGGGCTGAGTGTATTGGCAAAAGGCTGCGGCTCATCCACGCGGCCATTTTCCCGGGCGCGGTTTCTTAAATAGTCCTGTGCTTGCTGAAAAAAATCTTCTGCCTTTTGGAGACATTCTGCCACAGCGATTTGGGCATCCCGCATTTTGTGATGGACGAGCAGCCCTTTGTTGGTGCGATCATTGTAGAGTCGCTGTAGTATATATTGAATTTGCCCCGAGCTTACGCTCACACCCAGATGATCACTCGCGACCGACTCAAGACCGTGCGCTTCGTCAAAGATCACCACGTCAGAGTCCGGAAGCAGGCTGACGCCAGCTCGGCGCAGGGCAAGGTCGCTGAAAAACAGGGCATGATTGACGACCAATATTTGTGCATGGTCGACCCGTCGCCTAGCACGGTAGTAGAAACAGGAGTCGTACGTAGGACAGTTTCGTCCCATGCAGTTGCTGCTGTCGCTGGCCACTTCATCCCACACGGCTGCTCGGGGCCGATACTCCAGATCCGATTTTGAGCCATCGGTTGTCTGTGTGCTCCACTGATGGAGTTTGCCGACTTGATCGAATTCGCGTTCATCATAAAACAGCGAGTCAGCGCGATTGCGGGCATTCTCGAGCCGTCGCAGGCTCATGTAGTTGCTGCGTCCCTTGACCAGAACGGCTGTGAATTCACGAGGGATCACGCTGTTGAGTAGCGGAAGATCTTTCTCCAGTAACTGTTCCTGCAGGCTGATCGTGTGGGTCGAGATGATAATTCGCTTGGCGGGTGCATTCGGCGGTTTTTGCGAGCGAGAGCCAATCGAGGCCGTCTCTTCGCCCCTTTCCGTTGCGGCAAGGATGGCGGGGACGAGATAGCCAAAACTTTTGCCAACCCCCGTACCCGCTTCGACAACCAGATGTTTTTGGTCGCGAATTGCCCGCTGCACCGCATGGGCCATTTCCAACTGTTCGGACCGCTCTTCATAGTCTTCCAGCCGCGCGGCAATACGGCCAGAGGGACCCAGGATATTGTCAACCGTTAACATGCGATATTTTACAGTGCGAAAAAATAAAAGAGAAAGCACAAGGTAACAGATGCCAATAGCTTTCCGATAGCTGGGACCATTATCCGCTTTTCCCCATTTGTAGAAAACGCATTGCCTATGGCTTGCCGTTTGAGGTTGAAGTCAGTAAATTCAGGTCAGATGCTCCGCAGTTTTTCTGTCATGACGAAGTCTCTAGGGTTCTGAATCTCTGGGGAAAATTATAAATTTTCATAGCTACGTCCTCGAACGGGAGAGATCATGCCGATCGAATTTCAGTGTCCCGGCTGTGGGGCGACTCTGCGTGTTGATGATGCATCCGCAGGGCGGCAGGCCCAATGTCCCAAGTGCGGACAACTCTCCCAACTTCCTCTCGAGCCGGTTCCCGCTGCTCAAAATGTACAGATGCAGGGTGGTCCGGAGTTTGGGCAGGTTGGTGCATTGCCAACGAAAGCATTGAGACCGACACGGATCGATTTGGGGAGCGTCATCTCGCGGAGTTGGAAGGTCTACACAGCAGAGTTCGGGCTCTGCCTGGCGGTGATCGCAGTCTTTCTGGCCATCCAGTTAGCTGCCGGTTGTGTCTCAAATATTCCCGGTGATATACAAATCGTCATCGGTATTGCCCGTTGGGTCTTGGATACCTGGCTCGCAGCAGGGCTCATCCTCTTTTTCCTCAAGGCGGTTCGTGGCCAGACCTTGGTGATTAATGACCTGTTCGCCGGCGGGAAATATCTGCTCCGACTACTGGGTCTCTATTTTGTTCTTGCAGTCTTCTTCGGGATCATTCTTTTCGTCGGCTGTCTGCTGCCCGCGGCGATTGGATATATTGCCAGTGCCCCAGGGCCCGAGCAGAAGCATGCAGTCGCACTCGAAGTGCGGCACGTGGCCCAAGAAAAGCAAGAAAAGGTGGCCGAGGACGATGACAATTCCGAGTCGGGCAAAGAGGCCGAGAAGGATGAAGATCCAGAAGCGGGGCGATCAGAAGAACAGTTGACAAAAGAACAACAACTTTTAGTAGAGTCTGCTATTGGTGACTCTGTTATCGGTGTAATAAAGAAAAAGTTACAAGAGCCACAAAGCCAAGTTGCGATCATGGTTTTCGCCGTTGCGTGTCTGATTTGGTGGGTGCCGATCATGATCCTCGGGCTCATGTTCTCCCAGTCCCAGTATCTGGTCGTCGATCGGGACGTCGGAATTTTCGATGCGCTGAAACTCTCCATCAGGATTACTCGGGGGAACAAGTGGTCCTTATTCATGCTGGGATTGTTTGGCTCGGTGCTGGTGATTGCTGGACTGCTCGCATTTTGTATTGGCCTGCTGTTCGTCATACCGCTGCTGTATCTCTTGGGTGCGACCGCTTATCTTGCGATGAGCGGCGAGTTTACCGAGAGTCCCGCCGAGGGTGCTGCAGATGAGATGGAAAACCAATTTGCCTGATGGGCTTCTGAACCGGGCTTCTGAACCTGAGTCTCCAGCAAACGAGAATGCCACCCGTTCCCATCAACGGGGCTTGGGATGGATCAGACCCTCTTGAGGACTGCTGGCGGTGGCGTAGAGCTTGCGGGGAATGCGGCCCGCCTGGAATGCTCGGTAGCCGGATTCAATCGCCTGCCGCATAGCGAGGGCCATCTGCTTGGGATCCTGAGCGTGCGCGATGCCGGTGTTGAGTAGTACGCCATCGACTCCCAATTCCATCGCAACCGTCACATCGCTGGCAGTTCCCACACCCGCGTCGACAATCACCGGGTAATCGGGGTCGTCCTGCTTGAGATATTCCAGACAGATGCGAATATTGTTGGCGTTAAGAATTCCCTGCCCGGAGCCGATCGGGCTTCCGGCCGGCATTACGCTTGTCGCTCCCGCTTCTTTGAGCCTGCGGGCCAACATCGGGTCGTCGGTCGAGTAGCAGAGGACCTGAAACCCCTCGGACACGAGTTTCTCGGTCGCTTTGAGTGTTGCGACCGGGTCGGGCAAGAGGGTTTTGGCATCGCCCAGGACCTCGAGTTTGACCCAGTCGTAGCCGGGATTTTCGAGCCCTTCTAAAATTTCGCGGCCGAGGCGAGCGGTTCGAATCGCATCTTCTGCGTTAAAACAGCCCGCCGTGTTCGGCAACAGCGTATACCGCTGTGTATCGATGAAATCGAGAATGTTGTTGCCTGCCGCATCGATGAGCCGCTCGCGACGGACCGCGACGGTAATGCAGTCGCTTCCGGAGGTCTCAAGGCACTCCCGCATCAACTCGTAGCTGGCGTACTTGCCGGTCCCCACGAGCAGGCGACTGGTAAGCGTATGGCTACCAAGTTGCAGCGGTGCTATCTGGGGAGAAGATTCTGGAGTAACCGTGGGGCTCGTCATCGGTCAACCGGTTCCGTAAGGCGGGACAATGCCGCATCATAGCAGAGTGGCATTGAGAGACAACCGGCGGGACTATCCGCCACCGACGAGGGTGACAATTTCCAATGCATCCCCATCGCACAAGCGGTGTTCGGCGTGAAATTTTCGAGGGACTAAATCGCAGTTGACCTCCACGGCCACCTGACGAGGCTCAAGGTCTAACGTTGAGAGTACCTTGGCCACGGTCGCTTCGGAGGGCACCTCATGTGTCTGGCCGTTGATGAGAATGTTCATGGCTTGTCCTCTGCATCTTCAGACGAGGTTGTCTCTTCTCCGCTAGATGGTATTTCAGAAAAAGTAAGTTGATCGAGTGGGATTAATTTACCGTAAAACTTCTGGTGCAGAGATCGGGCATTTGGAAGAGATTGCATGCCGTAGGCAACACATTTTCCGGAGTTGAGCTCCGTGACATAGATCACAGATCGGGCAAAACGTTTACCCGCCTGAAAATTGAAAACGGCGCGACCGGTGGTCATCAGGTAGCGTGGATTTTTTCCAGCGGCCGGGGCAAAATCTTTGGCGATGTTCCGGGTGTAAAAAACCTGAAACTTGTAGTTTCTTACATTGAGTACCGCCGCCCTGAGAAAACTCGTTTCGGGGTCCAGGAAGGCAACCAGTTCGACATCCTCATTGAGTTCCCCGGTGGCCAGGGCATGGTTGTTTTGCCCATGCGTGGCCGTGGCCTGCACGAGGATGGGGTTGCGGGAGAGTCGTCCCCCGAACAGCATGCCGAGGACGATGCCCACAAGCAGCCCCAATGAGATGCCCAGCAGCAAGTCTCTCTTAGACAACTTGAGAATTTTGGAGTTGTTCTTCGCCATCGAGCTACTTTTTTCTAGAGTGAATTTTTAATTCCCCGCCAAAATCCTACTCTTATCAATGCCGTGCGACCAGAGAGAGATGGTCTCTTTCCACTTTCGCCAGTTCTCGTAAGGGCGAGGCTACTATTTGATGTCGCTGAGTGCTACGGGCGACCGCTGTTTGTCCGATTCGACGACAGCCGAAAGCACCCGCTGGACTTTGTAGGCATCGGCAAAATCAGCCAGGGGAACCACAGGCTCACCACCACCGATTACGGTAACCATGTCGGCAGCTTGATTGATAAAACTGTGTTCGTATCCGAGGACGTGGGCGGTTGGCCACCATGCTCCGGCATAGGGATGGTTGGCGTTGCCGTTGGTGACGTTGATCGTACTCCAACCCTGCAACTCCTCCGGCAAGGTTGCATCGTACCAATCGAGTTCGTTCATCCGCTCGAAGTTGAATCGGATGGCACCTTTGTCACCATGGATCTCCAAGCGGTTGGCATTCTTGTAACCGGTTGAAAGCCGCGTGGCCTCAAAGGTCGCCAGAGCACCGCTATCCATCCGTGCCACAAAGAGGACGATATCATCGACGGTGCTAGCGCCCTTCTTCTGGCTCGTCGCCGCGCCATGTCCTGATATTTCACCACCCCCGGTCTCAAGGATAACGCGTTCTTTGATGACCGTTTCCATGGCCGCCCCGACCACCTCGGTCACTTCATCACCCGTGATGAACCGGGCAGTGTCGATCGTATGGGCACAGAGATCGCCAAGTGCTCCCGATCCTGCAACATCTCCCTCGAACCGCCACATCAGCGGGGTGTCGGGACCTGCCCAGTCCTGCAGGTAGCAGCCACGAATCTGGTAGATGCGGCCGAGCTTGCCACTCTTACAGAGTTGATGTGCCAGAGCAACGGCGGGGCATCGGCGATAGTTGTACCAGACAAACGTCTTGCCGCTTGCCTTCTCGGCAGCTTCGACCATCTGCTTGGCATCGGCCAGGGTTCCGGCGAGCGGTTTTTCGCAGGCGACGTGTTTGCCTGCCTCAAGGGCAGCAATGGTATGTTCGGCATGCACGTTGTTCGTTGTCACCACATCGACAAGATCGACTTCCGGATTGGTCACCGCCTCCTGCCAGTTTGTGGCACAGTGCTGCCAACCCCAGCAATCGGCAAACGCTTTGAGTTCGTCCTGGTTGCGGGCGGCAACCGTATGCATGACAGGTTTGAGGGGTAGGTCGAAAAATTTATCGACTTTCAAATAGGCGTTCGAATGTGCCCGTCCCATGAACTTGGTCCCGATCATGGCAATGTTGCATGTTCCTGCTGGCATCGTGCTGGACTCCTCTTTATCGATGGAATGTTGTCTTTGATTGCAATGGCAAAAGGTTGCCGGGGGAAAATCAGTAATTGACGTCGGTCCATTGTTGCGATTTATTGCTTTCGAGAATGGCATCGCAAATCGCCATTTCCTTGTGCCCGTCTTCAAACGTACTCCAATCGGGCTCGGCAGGCATTTGCCCCGCCTCCACCGTGCGGTAGACGTTGCGGAAGAGATTTTTTGGCCCATCGGGATATGCTTCCGGATGTCCTCCGGGATAGTGGGCGTATTCCCTGGCCGCTTCGTGCAGCAGCGAAGGATCTTTGACGAGAATTTCGTTCGGTTTTTCTCGATAGCCGACCCACATTTCGTTGGGACGTTCCTGATCCCACGCGATCGCGCGTCGGGACCCGTCGAGTTCGAAATAGAGGCGATTTTTGCGGCCAGCTGCTACCTGAGAGACAGTGAAGACACCGTGTGCTCCTCCCGAAAGTTCCAGGAGCACCGAGGCGTAGTCTTCTGTGGCGATGTCCTGAGGCTCATAATCGCTCGGCGTCAGTTCTTTGCCTGCATAGGTCTCGATCTCTTTTTTCGGTTTCATGCGCGTCTTGTGGACCGTCCGCAGATCTGCCATCACCCGGGTGATGGTCTCTCCGGTAATGAACTGTAGCAAGTCGCACCAATGGCTACCGACATCCGCTACCGCACGACTCTCTCCAGATAGTTCTGGTTCCAGGCGCCAGTTCCAGTCGGTTGCCAGATAGAGCCAATCCTGTAGGTACGACCCGTGTAGGGCATACACGTCCCCAAGCTCACCTTTCTGGACCATCTGTCGGGCATGTTGTACGAGGGGGTAGTACCGGTAGTTGAAATCAACAGCATGGATCAGGCCGGATGTTTTCGCCAACTCGACCAACTCTCGACTCTCGGTCGATGTCATCGCTAGTGGTTTTTCACTGATGACGTGTTTTCCGGAAGCCAGAATATCTTTGTTCACCTGGTAGTGCAGGTGATTTGGTGTGCAATTGTGGACGACCTGAACATCCGGGTCGGCAAGCAACTGACGATAATCTCCGTAAGCACGGTCGATCGAGAGTGTCTCGGCCTTCAAGCGGGCCAGTTCCTCATTCGCTTCGGCGATCGCAATAAACTCAATATTTCCGAGCCGCCGAGCCGCCTCAACGTGCGCCGGGCCAATAAACCCCGTGCCAATAATACCGGCTGCAATTTTGTTTGCCATGCGTTGATCACTCTCCTCTCCAGATACGATTCTGCCTGGATGGTGGGGTCAGGGTGTATGGGAAGGAACTTCAAACAGGAAATTCTATCGATTGGGTAAGGACTCTAGCAACCGGCCAGCGTCGATTTTCTTAGATGCGGCAGATGGTGCGCTACCGTACCGGTTGGAGAACCCCATCATCGAGTTCCATTTGCCGCTGCATTCGCTCTGCCAATTGTGCGTTGTGGGTCGCTATGAGAAGAATGGTGTCTTGTTGTTGCTGGAGTTCCAGCATCAACTCAGTCACTTGTTGGCCGCTGGTGCGGTCGAGATTTCCCGTTGGCTCATCGGCGAGTACCAACAACGGTTTTAGCAGCAGTGCGCGAGCAAGGGCTGTCCGCTGGCGTTCTCCGCCCGACAACTCCGCAGGTCGGTGATGCTCGCGGTCACAAAGTCCGACGCGCTGGAGCAAATCGCGGCCCCGTTCCACCACAGCCGGTTCGACGCGTCCCTTGGCAACCGCCGGCAAGAGGATATTTTCCAGAACGCTGCATTGGCCGAGGAGATGGTGGTCCTGGAAGACGAATCCGATATTGTGATTTCTGAAATCTGCCAAATCGGGTTCATCAAGCAGAAATGGATTCTCTCCATCGAGGAAGATCGAACCGGAGGTGGGGACATCAAGCGTGCCGAGCAGGTGCAAGAGAGTACTCTTGCCAGACCCACTCGGTCCGCTGATGGCGAGATTCTCACCCCGCTTGAGTTCGAAACTAATTTCGCGGAGTACTTCGAGCGGTTCGCTCCGGGTGGCAAACGTCTTAGAAACCCTGTCAACGGCCAGTCCGGCTCGGGAAGATGCAGTCATGACACTATTATAAAACTTTGTCTCTCAACCGCGATGCCCTGCATTTCACTAGGAGGCGAGCAGGGCGAGGGTACCGAGGCCATAAAATGTGTATTCGACGTCTTTGCCTTCATCCCAGGCGGCCCCATGAAAGCCGCCCGACTCGTCGGCCATCCGCTTGGCATATGCGGCAAGATCTGCTTGCTTGATGCGGTCTTCACTGCCGAGATCTATGAGAGTCAGAAGCCCTGTAAAGGTACTCAGCAGGTCGGCGATAGGGATGCGCGTGTTTGCGCGGAGACCGCCTTCCAGAGTTTGCATGCCTGCAAAAAATTGGGCGGTCCGCTCACAGATATTCTCCGAAAGACAACCAAGCATTCTCAGGGCACCAATGGCGGCCGCCGTTGGGTTGGTCCCGCTCCGCCGCATCGGTGCAAATTCGACAAAACCGCCATCGGATCGCTGTTGGGATTGCAGGAAACCAGCAATCTTTTCAGGTTTCTCCGGTGGATGATCGAGAAGATCTAGACATAAGAGGATCAGAAAAGTGTGGTAGGTGCTGCTCTGCCCGCTCTCCGGACTCTTTGCATAACCGCCATCCTCCCGCGAACAGGTCTCTAGGAGAGCGACGATCTGTTTTAGCCAATCCTCGGGGCAGGCTTGTAACAGATGAATTCCCGAACAGGTTTCGAGCATCTTCGCGCTATAAAAGATTGAAAGAATATCGACCAAAGCCATTTGACGACCGATCTGCACCTGTAAAATCTGCTCGGTTAGAAATTGTGCGGCCTGTTGGGCAATCGTGCCGTAGAGCTTTCCGGTAATTGCCAATCCTCGCAGTGCAAAACTGGTGTAGTAGAGATCGCTCATTTCGTCACGACCTGCGAATCCACCATCCTCACGTTGGGCGGACTGAACATAGTCGACATGAATCTTTTGGATTTCTTCCGGAAGTCTGCCAACACCGGTGGCAAGTCGTAGCGTCAAATCCTCCAGATAGTTCACCGCTGGTAATCGGTTTTCGGTTGCAGTGACGAGTGTCATGAAGGGGCCTTGGCTAGGACATCACGAACATTGCCTGGAATGTCCACTGCTTCTATCTTGTGGTCATCTGCCAGACGGCAACAGACAGTTGTTGTTTGCCCGGTCGCTATCTGCGTTTCATCCCGCTTGAAATCGAATTGATAGGTGACAGACCTGTGCCCGACTTTGGAAACGGTCACGTTCACCAAGACAGTCTCGCCAAAATGTAAAGGTGATTGATAATCACAACTGGCGGCAACTCGTGGAAAACTGATGGGGCCATCTTGGTCTTCTAAAAAAACATCCAGCCCCAGTTCGCGGAGCATGGCGTGTTCCGCTTCTTCCATGTAGATGAAGAACACAGAAAAATGCACCATGCCAGCGGCATCGGTGTCACGAAATTCAATCCGCCGTGGGTAGCAAAACGGCTTAGACATGGGCGAAGCCTCAAAGGCATGCCTGAACGGCCATGTGGTTTAGTCGCCCGTGTAAGGCATGAGGGCCATAAATCTGGCACGTTTAATAGCCTGCGATACAGCATGCTGACTGACTGCTCCGCAACCGCTTTTGCGGCGGCCTACAATGCGGCCATGCCGGTTGGTCAGTTTAGAAAGCAACTCCAGATCCTTGTAGTCGATGTGAAGCGGGTGCGGCCGGTTTCCATCGATGAGAATCGGATCTTTTTTGGGAGTCTTTGGTTTGGCCTTCGCCCGCCGGGGTTGGCGATTTTGAGTAAATTTTGCCATGAAATTTTTTGTTCGAAAAGTATGCTCGTTGGAAAACCAAACCGAGGTATTGGTATCAATTAATGTCAAGATATCATTGTGTACGATTTGGCAGCATGCCGCAAGACACCCTTCAGTCCGTTTCGACCTGCAGAGCGTGTTCTCTCTGTGGGTTGAAAAATTTTCCCAAGGTGCTTTCTGAGGGTGGTTTCGTCAGCAGGGAGACAATGATCATGGCAAGGAGCGAGGAGAGAAAAATGGTCGCTACAGGCATCGTTTCGTAGGTTGTCTCTCCCAGGGTGAGTTTGACTGCAAATTCACCATTCGCCCCCATATCAGATTGCCAGAAGAGTAGGCCCCAAACAACGATCGTAGTAACAATGCCTGCAAACGCGCCTGCTTTCGTCAGTCGCCGCCAGTAGAGGGCCGCAAAGACCAGTGGAAAGAGGCTGGCGAAACCACTGAAACACCAAACCCCCAGGCCGAAAACGCCTCGCTGTGGAAAAAGACTCAGTCCGTAGGTAATCGCGACGATGGCGACAATGAAAATGCGGGCCAACAGGATTTGTCCGCGATCGCTCACCCGTGTACGACCGTAATAATGCGTCACGATGTCATTGCTGAATATGGTTCCCAGGCAAAGGAACTGACTATCGAGTGACGACATGATCGCGGCCAGAATTCCAGCGGTCAGCAACCCGCCCAGTAGAGGCCCGGTCTGTGTCTTGACCAGGAATGGCAGGATGGCGTTCGGGTTGGAGGGGAGGGGCGGCTTTTCCGGGATCAGGCTCGAGGTCGCCCAGATGCCGATCAGCACGCAAGGAACCCAGACGATCATGATGAAGATTGGATGGGCGACCACCGGCAACTTGAAACTCGAAGCCTTCTTGGCGGTAAGCCAGTGCTGGAATAGATGTGGGAACATACCTACCGACAGTGGAATGAGTAGATAGGTAAAAAATTTCATCTTGGACATCTCGATCCGCGTCAATTTATTATCCGGTACGGCCGCAGTCACCTTACGGAGGTTTTCTAGTAGTGTGTCCTCTCCCCCCAGTTTTGTTGCAATGACATGGAAGGCGAGGATGCCGAGTACCATGAAGACGATTGTTTGGAATGCATTGGCCCAGGCGGTTCCTCGCATGCCACCGAAGAAGACGTATGTGAGAACTACGAGACAAGTGATCAGCGAGCCGAGCCAATTCGGGATACCTCCATGGGTACCGGGACTTCCGGTGGGAAACAAGTCGGGAAAGGATCCCGACGTCATGGTTTGGATTACTGTTCCACTGGCAATCACACCGATCAGTAGGTAGGGAATCACAAGGCCCACAAGAATAGGAAACAGGAGTAGGCCGATCCGATCGCTTTCGAGTCGGTCCCGGAAGAATTGGATTTGCGTGGTGTAACCGTGCCGACGACCAAACGACCAAAGTTTAATCCCGATCAAGAAAAAACAGAGTGAATGGATGATACCGCTCGAAGAAGCGAGCATGCCATAGACCCCGATTCCGACTTTGTAGGCTTCGCCAGAGGACCCCACTAGGGCAAAGGCGGTCATGGTTGTCCCAAACAGGGACATCAGCAGCAGAAAAGGCCCGATGGAATGGCTCGCCAAAAAATAATCACTTTTGGTCCCTTTAAACATCCTGCTGGCAGCCATGCCAAGACCGAGTAGCAGGAGCAGGTAAAGCCCGATAATTGTCAATTCGCCGAATCGTTCAACCATTAGTTGCCACTCTCTATTTCGCTGGAGGCAACTTCAGGCGGGTCGAGTTCGGTGGGCCAAATGAGGTGGATGGCAAGAAACCAGGTGATTGCAGATGCCAGCGAAATACCTGCCTGATAAAGCAGGCCAATGGGCATGAAACCGAACACAAGCGTTCCGTTGTCCCAGAGCCAGTTATCCTGGTGGACAATAAGCAGCAGGACGACAAGAGCCCAGATGGAGTACCGTTTCATGGTAACAACAATACCGGCGGTTCAGAAAGTTGGGCGAGTGGAGTTCTGCAATAGGTTATTTTGCCTCGGGCCTTCAGCACAAGGGGGATCGATATGTGCTAGACACAGACAAAAAAAGCCCGGTCCTTTTGGAAGGACCGGGCTTTTTTGAGCAATGATTTTACTTCTTTTAGTATCAAGAACTGGGTTTAGTACCTTGGTAGATGCCGATTATCGCCCCGACAACAATGGCAGTCACGACCGCAGCGGTAAACCATCCACGACTGGTTAACTGTCCGCGGACGGTTGGGGTGGTATCTACGAGAACGGCCTGATGGGCCGAAGGAGGGGCAGTGTTGGCAGCCCAGGTTCGCACTGTCGTGCTCGCATCGCCAATTTGGAGGACCGTAACCCCTGCTTTCACGTTGGTGAATACAAACTGGCCCTGCTCGTCTGTAACGGTCTCGGTGATCGTTGCTTCCTTTGGATTGGAGAGAGAGATCGTTGTCCCGGCAGCAGCATTGCCATTGGCATCTACAGCTTGACCGTACAATTCGTTCTGGCCGTGGAGTGCGATATCAAGGACTTTTGGATGGATATCGTTGTCTGGCGTTGCAGCGATGAGCTGGATCGGCGCGCTCAAGACCATCATTGCAATCGCGAGGCCAGCAAAGGTTATTGGTAATTTTTTGGTTCTCATAATTACACGCTTCTCCAAAAAAACGAATGGGTATGTGATTGGCGTTAAATTGCAAGGGCCTGTTCAGTCTAGAAACTAGCCACACAATCAACTATCGGTGCTTATGAGCCATAAATAAAATACGATTCCGATCATCCGAAAGGCTTACCAGAATAGTAAACCTAGCGTAACCGTTATATTTTTCCACAAGCGTTTGGCGGGGGATCGTACATTTCTCATGGGACCAGGTCAAGGTTACTATCGTTGAAAATTCCTGGTTCGAAATGGGGATTCACCGGGAGCTTACGAAATTCTCCGGTGGCTATCCGATTTTTTCTGATAGCACTGCTTCTGCGATCCAGGGATCCATATCCTGAAAGATACGACTCGCTTCAGGATGAAAGATGCGGCCGATGAGCAGGTCCGTTAAATTGTCCAGATGCTCAGGGTGGGCCTTAATGAACTTTCCGAAGCTGAAACCGTTCGTGTAGAAAGCGGCGACCAGCTTACGAACCAGATTGGCCGCGAGATCAAATTCATCTGCCCAACTGCCTAACTGCGCTGCCGAAGTATCTTTGGTTCGGAGCCCTTCAATGACGCAATCGGCGGCAAGTTCCGCTGTCTTTAGAGCAAAATAGACACCAGATGAGTACACCGGGTCGATAAAGCCATAGGCGTCGCCGACCAATACCCAGCCATCTCCAGCTGCCTGACTGGATTTGTAGGAAAATTCTCTCGCGACATGAAAATCTTCAGTCTGGCGAGCTTCTACAAGTCGCTCTTGCAGGGCAGGGCAGCGGGTACGTTCTTCCTCAAATACAGTTGCTGGATTACCTCGTCCCTTGAACAGGGAATCGATGTCGCCCACGAGACCAACACTTGTACTGCCTCCGGTGAGTGGGATGAACCAGAACCAGGACTGCTTGTCTTCGGTGTGGAGGATGATTGTAGCCCCCGCGTCGATTCCACAATCACGTTTGGCGCCCTGATAGTAATTCCAAATCGCGCCCTTTCGCATCTTGGGATCGTTGCGCCGAATACCCAGCGCGTTGGCGAGAAGAGACTGCTGGCCAGTTGCATCAATGACAACCGAGGCGCCAATTTCCTCGTGGGTTCCCTGCGAAGAAATAATGCGGACACCGCGAGCCCGCGGGCAGTCTTTTTCGAATAGTACTTCGACAACTCGAGTCTCGTCTCGGCAGTCGGCACCCTTGGCAATTGCATTCTTAAAGAGCATATGGTCGAATTCGCCCCGCACGACTTGCCAGGTCTGCGAACACTCACGCTCATCATGTTGATGAAAATAAAAGGGCGTTGACGCATGGCCTTTGTGGTTCACAAACTGGACACTCTTTTTTTTCGGATGGCTACTCGCTTTGAGTTGGTCCAGGACCCCGAGTCGCTTCAGGGGCCAGTAGGTTTCGGGCATCAGCGATTCACCCACGTGAAAACGCGGCATTTTGTCGCGCTCCAGCAGCAGGGTTTTGAAACCCGCTTCTGCCACCAGCGTAGCCGCTGCTGAGCCTGCCGGGCCGGCACCAAGAACGACACAGTCAAAGGAGTCAGGCATTTGCAAGCGGGTTCCTATTTAATTGTGTCGTATCCCATTTTAGGACGTTCATTTTGCTTGACCAGTAAAAAAATCAGTGTTCTGGAACGACAATTTCAAGCACATCGACCGCTCTGCGGCCGCTGAGGTCAATTGCTGCTGTGCGACCATACGTGACATCGGATGCTTTGCATTCAAAAATATTCTTCAAGTCGTCGCCAGGTACCACGCGCCAGAGTTGATCGAGATGAACACTCCGCATCACATTGTGACGCACCAAAATTCGTCCCAAGGGCCGCATCTGCTCCTCGATTTCCTTTCGGACCGCTTCGGACAAGAGGGACAAATTTACCTGCAGGATTCCGAACTGCACGACCGCATGATCACGTCGACGGCGGAGAAGTATCTTACGAGAGTAGTTGTTTTCCGCTACGGTCGTTTCCAGGATATCAACATCGACAATGCTCTCGTGCCTAGCCTCCATGGCCACCGTCATATGCTCTTCGTGGGCAAGCATCTGCCGGTATGCCTCAGGCATCTCGGCAGCTGCGATCGGAGTCATCTCTCCCAGTGCCGCAGGATCGTTGTAGAAGAGAGAAACCAGGGCGGAAAGATCAGACTTGTGAGGTTGCATTGGCACTTATCTGGACGACCGGCAGTTCAGGGAGATTGGAGTTACCTCGATATAAAACAGTATCGATCAGGTAATACAGCAAACGACGCAAACTTTCAGGTTCGATCTTATCTGCAATTTCTTCAGCTCGCTGCTGGTATTTATCGACTAGTTGTGCGGCCTTTTGAAATACATCGGCTGCAAAATAAAGTTCGCTGACACGAGTCACAAGCGTCTCAGTGGGAGGATTCTGGTCGAAGAGCGTCAAAATATTTTGCTGCGAGCTGTCCGAGAGCGATTCAAGTGCCAGTGCCCAAAGTATGGTAGGCCGTTTGCCAAGAATATCGGTGCCTGCTGTAAGTTTGTTGTCTGCGTCAGCCGTCCAGTCTTTGAGGTCGTTCAGTATTTGAAATGCCACCCCAAGATATCGAGCAAATTGCTTGATTGGTTTTTTGTAATCGTCCAAAGGTCCCGCGAGGCGCAGCCCAGAAAGTAGCGCCGCTTCAAAGGCGGGCGCCGTTTTGAGGGCATAAATTTTAATCGCGTCGATTGGCTTGAGTAATCTTTGTCGTCCATCTCGCCACATCAGTTCCGCTCCCTGGCCTTCGGAGAGTCGCATATGGGCATCAGAAAGCACATCGAGAATGTCGGCGGCTACCTGATGGCTCAGTTGGTCTGCATCCCGGCTCACCAGTCGATAACCGAGACCGATCAGGTAGTCGCCAATATTGATCGCGGTTGCCGTCCCATGTTGCCGATGGAGCGTTTCGCTGCCGTAGCGATAGAAATCATCGTCTTCGATATCGTCATGTACCAGTGATGCCTTGTGGAATGTTTCGATCGACATCGCGGTACGACGTACCGCATCGGGAAGCTGGTTGCAATACTCGGCTCCGTCCGGAAGCGTGGCACGCCCTTCCTGCATTGCGTCGTAGGTTGCCAG
>Ga0315338_1002158_pt1 | contig 20596 bp, 14 predicted proteins | sample ASW8metaG_FD_204518 | JGI IMG/M metagenome (GOLD analysis project Ga0315338, IMG submission 204518) | Ammonia-oxidizing marine archaeal communities from Monterey Bay, California, United States - ASW #8 | ecosystem: Environmental > Aquatic > Marine > Coastal | place: USA: California | collected... | reverse complement strand
CGAACCCCATTGCGCCATGGGCATGACCGGCGTCATCGAGGTGGCTGATCCTGTGTGCGAACTGACTCGGCCGGACGTCGAGGGGCCGTACTGGATTTCCGGCTCACCCGAGCGCTCGAATCTACGCAACCCCGGCGACAGCCCTCTGCTCGACCTGAACCTGTCGGTAGTCGATCAAGGCTGCGTGCCCGTTCCGGGTGCGTGGATCGACATCTGGCATGCCGACCCGGATGGCGACTATGACAAGAACGGCTGGGGATATCGCGGACACCACTTCGCCGACGGCGCGGGCCACTCGCTACTAGAGACGGTAGTTCCTGGTCTGTATCCAGGCCGCACACGCCACATCCACGTGAAGGTCCGTGGCGCGACACCGGCCATCTTTACAACGCAGTTGTACTTTCCCGACGTGCCTGAGAACGACGACGACTTCTTCTACCACCCGGATCTCGAGGTCACCGTCCTCGACGAGGATGCCGACGGCAACATGATCGCCGAGTTCCGATTCGTAATCGAGGACACGAATACCTGCCCGGCCGATCTTGACAGTGATGGTGTAGTCGGCGTGGATGACTTGCTGGCGGTGCTGGCTGCCTATCAACAGGACGCCGACGGTGATTGCGATGGTGACGGCGACACCGATGTTGATGATCTTCTGCTCCTGATCTCAGCCTGGGGCCCCTGCCCGTAATCCCCCACCACAACCCCACCACCCCACAGCACCTCCGGATTCACGGGGGTGTTGTTGTTGATGGTCGTCGGTGAACTGCCCCAAGGTGCTTGGCAAGTCCACCTTCACAGTGCTACTACATCACATGTCTGGGGCGCGGGTAAGATCTACCAGAGTTCAATCAGGAACCCAATCTGACATGAATCCCTCCACCACAGCCATCATCCTCATCGGATTCCAGGACGACTACTTCAGCACCGACGGTGTCCTTCACGACCTGCTTGAGGACTCCGCCGGTACGAGGGCCGTGCTTGGCCGCACCGTCGGCATGCTCAAGTCATTGCGGGACAGCCCGGTGACCATGATCTCGACACCCATCATCTTCTCCCCGGACTATTCCGAAATCCGGCAGAAAGACGGACTGCTACTTGCGATCCGTGAAGCGCAGGCCTTCAAGGCCGGCACGCCCGGTGCCGAAACGGTCGATGAGTTCAAGGCCTTTGGAGACCGCATTCAGGATATCCCGGGCAAGCGCGGCTTCAACGCCTTCACCGAGACAGGACTTGCACGCGTACTCGGCGATGCCTCCATCACCCATGTCGTAATCGCCGGCGCGGTGACCTCGATCTGCATCGATTCCACGGGCCGAGCGGCCTATGAACTGGGTATGCAGGTAAGTATTCTCAGTGACTGCACGGCTGCTCGTACCAACGTGGAGCAGGAGTTCTTCTGCACCACGATCTTCCCCGCTTATGCAACGGTACGCACCGCGGATGAGGTTGTCGCCAGCCTCAGCCAAGGAGCGCACTGATGGCGGCCACTGGATCGATGAACAGTACCGCGATGGTGATGATGGGTCTACAGCATGACCACTTCGCCGACGATGCGCCCATACGCAGCATGCTGGACGACTCCGACAGAATCGACACGGTCAAGGGACAAGTGCTCAATGCAGCAGCCGAACTGGCAAGATCTGGAGTGTCCCTGATTCACGTCCCTATCGCCTTTGAGCCTGGACACGCGGAAATTACGCAGTCGGTAGGCATCCTCTCTGTGATCAAGTCGCTCAGCCTCTTTGAAATGGGAAGCATGGGCGCAAGGCCGATTCCCGAACTGGACAGCCTCGGCGATGGCCTGCTTACGCTCTCGGGACGAACCGGATTCAACGCCTTCCGCGGGACGAACCTCGACGAGGTGCTCTCTGATCGCGGAGTGACGCGCATCCTTCTGGCTGGAGCGTCGACAGCGGCATGCATCGATTCGACCGCGCGGATCGCATATGAACTGGGCTACGAAGTCGTGATTCTCCATGACTGCGTGATCTCACGGACACACTCGGAACACGAACTGTTCTGCGGGACGATCTTCCCCCAGTACGCCACCGTGCAGAGCGCAGACGAGTTCATCAAGCCTGATGAGCAGTAACCCGGAAACTCGGTCCGCGGAACTCGCCAGTACATTCCCGGTGAACCACAGTCCCACCGCGACCGTTCGACCGGGCGAGGCGGAGAATGCGATGCTCCTTGAGCTGGCCATGCTGGATGGTGCCGTTGCGCAACCGGAGATGCTCCTTTCGGAAGGCAGGACGAGCGCCCTAGGGGCGGCGCATCTTCATGTCGAATCATTCCTCGGGGAAGGTGGCCTGGGCACTGTGGAAGGAGCTCGTCAGAACTCGCTGAGCCGGTTGGTGGCGGTCAAGCGCGTACGTGCCGACCGTCGGTCCACACGTGCGGAAGATCAGTTGCGACGTGAGGCGATGCTCATGGGAAGGCTCGAGCACCCGGCCATTCCACCGGTACATGGATTGGGGCAGGATGCCGATGGAAACACGGTACTCGTCATGAAGCTTGTCGAAGGCCGATCATGGCTCGACGTACTCAGGGAAGATAGACAGGCCGAAACGGCGCGGCTCAGCCGCCCGTTCCTCCGCAAGCACATCGAGATCCTCGTGCGCATCGGCGAAGCGGTTGCCTATGGACACACGCAGGGCATCCTGCACCGGGATGTCAAGCCCGAGAATGTCATCTTGGGTGACTACGGCGAGGTCTACCTGCTGGACTGGGGCATCGCGGTGGAACTCGACGATGATGGTTGCTACACCGGCGCTGGTTTTGTGGGAACACCCTGCTACGCCGCACCGGAAATGCTCTCAAAGCGGCCACTTCTGGATGTCCGTACCGACATCTACCTGCTGGCCGCAACGCTTCATCATGTATTGACTGGTCGTCCACCCCACGACGGCGGCACAACGCAACAGGTCATAGAGTCCGCGCTGATGCAGCCCACGCCTGCACGCCCCCCGAACGTACCCGGGCCACTCGCTGAGATCTGTTCCTTTGCCATGGCGGCCGACCCTGAGGATCGTTTCGCTTCCGTCGAAGGTCTGCTGGAGTGCGTAAGGCACTATCTGGATCACAGCGATACGGCGGAACTGCATTCTGAGGCTGTCGACCTTCTCGGACAGTTGAAGCGGATGGCGGAGACCGCCGATGCGAGCGTCGAGGAGTTCGAGCAGTTGGGGCAACGATGCCGGTACGACCTTGAACGTGTGCACCACGCCTGGCCGGAAGACGAGTCGGTCGCAGAGCAGTTGCGCAGGTGCCTGTTGATGCTCTGTGACCACGCGATCAGCCGTCGTCGTCTCGCCGCCGCCCGCATCCTGCTGGACCAGTTCGTGCAACTGGTCGGCGACGATCAGGCGTCACGTGTGGTGAGCCGCCGAAACCGCATCAACGCATTGGCCGAACAACTCGTTTCCCGAAGCGACGAACTCAGCGTGAACATCCAGGTCTCTCTGGTCGAACAGCTCGCCGACCAGAAGCGTGCCTATGACGAACTCATGAACGAGTACAACGCCCTCCGGGAGAGCCGGGAGGGCTGACGCAATGCAAGCTCAGGCCTTGAAGGGACAGGTGTCCAACACCGCCGAGTGTTTGACACCCTCCTGCCTTCTGGCACCCTCCTCTTCAGAGCAATCCTTGACTCCTCACGCCTCTCGCCTTCCACAGGAGGGTGGCCGACTGCTGGTCTGCCAAGGCGAGAGGAACCCATGCGACACATCTACTCGCCGTGTTGGCGACGTATCAGCAGAACGCCGATGGCGACACCGATGTCGGCGATCTGCTGCTGTTGATCTCGGCGTGGGGGCGTGTCCGTAGAGCGTGGAAAGCAGAGCGCAGGGCGCGCCTCTACGCTCTCGCGGGCCACGGACGATGCCAGGGGTTTGGATTGGTTGATTACGTGCGTACTGCTGATCTACTTCTTGCCTGGATCCGCGGGGGGTGGAAGTTCGATCAAAGCCGCGCCCATGAGCAAGATGCCCGCACCCTGCGACCCCGAACCCATGCTGATCCTTGGGGATTCGTTCCCGTCCAAAAACGCCGCGCCAGCCTCGCCCTTCGGATCGACCCCGATCGCGATGCGTGCCTTGCCATTGTGGTCCAGTATCGCGATGCCAACACCGCCATCCTTCTCGTTTGTGCCCATCCCGATGCGAGGCTTTCCATCCTTCATGATCGTCAGTTCGTTCATGATCGTCAGTTTCTCGAGCGTCATTTCCTTGGGCGCCTGCTGAGTCATGCCAAGGAACAACGCCACGGAAAGCCCAAGACACATGCCAGTCATGCCAAGCCGCTGGCGACGAAGGCGCGATTCAAGATTGGCTACTTTTTCTTCGATAGTCATGTACATCTCCTGTTTGGAAGCCTGTTTCAAGTGATTCAGTACGTCGATACAGATGCATCGTAGATACAGGTACACCACAGAAATCCGCTAGCGGTAGAACCGCCATCAGAACCAACTCCACCACCCCATCCGCCTAGGCGGACCTTTGGCCATCCGGATTCACGGGGGTGTTGTTCTTTAGGCGTTAACCTTCCCCAAGGACATCGCTCTAATGATCGTTGTCCGCAAAGGAGTGCGATGTTTGAAATCGAATGTCTTTGGGAGTGCAATGATGGCCTGGGAGAGTCGCCGCTCTGGTCCCCCGAGGAAACCTCCGTCTACTGGTCCGATCACGCGGGGCCTTCCATGGAGTTGGCCGGCACACGACAGCCGTCGATAAAGCGATTGAATGTCGTGACTCGGCAGCAGGACGTTTGGCGCATGCCCCAACAAGTGGGATCCTTTGGCTTTCGGGCAACCGGCGGATTGATCGCCGGCACAAATTCTGGCTTTTGTTCGATCGATTTGGAAACCGGCCACATCGAGCAGATCGCTGATCCCGAGAGGGACAACCCGCACAGCCGGCTGAACGATGGGAAGATTGACCGTCGTGGACGCTATTGGTGCGGCAGCATGGATTGTCAACTGAAAGATAAGTCGTCGTACATCTACCGCTTCGATCCAGATCTTACGTGCCACAAATGCGCAGAAGACTTTTCCTTTGTGTGCAGCAATGGGATTGCGTTTTCCCCGGATGACACTCGGATGTATTTCGGCGACACGAAAGGAAACGCGGTCTATGTCTTCGACTTTGATATTGACGAGGGCCGCATTGACAATCGCAGACTGCTTCTCTCACTTGAGGATCGAAAACCTGGAATTATCGACGGTGCGACGGTCGATGCCGAGGGGTATTACTGGTTTGCCTTGAACATGGGAGGCAAGATTCTTCGCATCGATCCTCAAGGCCGAATCGATCGGGAAATCGACATGCCGATCCCCAGCCCGACCTGCGTGACCTTTGGGGGGGACAACTACGAAACACTTTACGTCACATCACAACAGGCCTTCGTGACCCCGGAGCAATTGGCAAGGCATCCACGGCCGGGAAGCCTGTTCGCAATTCACGGGCTCGGCGTGCGAGGGCTACCCGAACCAAAGTTCAGTGGTTGATGGCGATGTAAGTTGCATGCAAATTGCCGGATGCCTGTCCATAATCCTTCGCCACCACCCCACAGCACCTCCGTATTCACGGGGGTGTTGTTCTTTACCGACATCGGTGAACTGAACCAAGATGCTTGGCAAGTACACCTTCGTAGTGCCACTGCATCTTGTGCCCATCAGTGCTACCCTCTGCGTCTAGCGCGCTAGTTAGTTTCAGCATCCTTGGCCCCGATGTCCTCCAGCATGGCCCGGTACTGCTGTGCTTGCTCGGGCTTGTCCCAGGCGTGGTAGAGTTTGATCAGGGATTCGATCGCAGAGAGCGTATCGGGATGCTCATCGCCCATGACGCGGCGTCGTTTTTCCAGGGCCTCCACGTAGTAGGGCATCGCCTCGTCGTACTTGCCTTGCCACAAGAGCAGTGTGCCCATGCTGCCAATCGAGTAGAGCGTGCGGGGATGCTCATCGCCCAAGATGCGGCGTCGTTTTTCCAGGGCCTCCACGTAGTAGGGCATCGCCTCGTCGTACTTGCTTTGCAAGGAGAGCAGTGTGCCCATGCGACTGATCGAGGTGAGCGTGTCGGGATGCTCATCGCCCAGGACGCGGCGTCGTGTTTCCAGGGCCTCCACGAAGTAGGACATCGCCTCCTCGTACTTGCTTTGCAAGGAGAGCAGTGTGCCCATGCGGCTGATCGAGGTGAGCGTGTCCGGGTGCTCAGCACCAAGGACATCTCGCCTTCCGTCCAATACCTCCTGCAGGATTGACGATGCTCCATCGAAACGGTCCTGGTGGATTCTCAGTGTAGCCATCTTGCTGCGCACGTCCAATACACGAGGGTGGTCTTCGGCCAGAAGTTCCTGTAACCGCTCCAAGGCCTCCCTCAGTTGCGACTCCGCTTCCTCGAGTTGACCCATTTCCATGAGCAACTGGCCCATCTTGGTGAGGGGCTCCACCATGAAGATGCTGTCACGGCCATGTTCACGTTCCACGATGCTCTTCGCGTCCGTGCAGAACACCATTGCTTCCGAGTGGCGCCACTGATCACGGAGCAAGTCGCTCATCATGTGCTTCGCGGTGCTGTTGTTGGGATTGGCTTCAAGCACCTGGAGATACAGTTCCTCAGCCTCGCCATACCTAGCTTGCTTACGCAGGTTGTCCGCGAGCCGGAGGGTCGACGTTCGAGTGTTCCTGTGCTTGTTGCCGAGTACGCGCTGGTTGGCCTCCATCGCTTCACGGTAGAAGTGCTCCGCTTCGTCGTATCGGCCCTGCTCCATGAGGAGAGACCCCATGTTGTGAATCGTGACAAGCGTCCTGTAGTGCTCGTTGCCGTAGACTTCACGGTTCCCCTCCAGCACCAGTCGCAGGAGTCCTTCGGCATTGTCAAAATCGGATCTCAAGGCAAATGCCTTCGCTGCGTTCGCCATCTGCCTGAAATGGCGGGGATCCTGGGGCCCATAGACTTTCAAACTGGTAGAGAGGGCTTCCTCGAACAGGTCCAGTGCCTCGTCGTATCGGGCGAGGATGTAGAGCAGGTCACCCAGGTTGGTCATGGCGGTAATCGTGTGCGGAGCATCGTTCCCAAATGCGAGTCGGCTGGTTTCCAGAGACTCCCGATACACCTTCTCGGCTTCCAGGTACCGCTCGTCATCTTGCAGCAACTTGCCTAGCGCCGTGAGCGTCCACAGCGTGAACTCGTGTTCATCACCATGCACGCTCCGATACCCCTCGAGAGCTTGGCGGTAATACGGTTCGGCTTCGGCATACCTGCCCTGGACCTTGTGCAGCAGGCCCATAATGTACTTCGACTCGAGGACCTCGACATGGCTGGAGTTGCGGAGTTCCTCCCGGATTTCCAGTGCCTTGCGAAGATGAGGTTCGGCTTCCTTGAGCATCGTCAGGCCCAGGTAGGAGTTCCCGATGATGTAACGAATACCCGCTTCCACCAAGGGCTGGGTGCCGGTTTCCTCGTCCAGCCCCTGGTGGACGAGAAACCGTGACGAGGCCGCCACGGTTTCCTCGTCCAGCCGTTGCTCGGCAGTGGCGAGCATCTGCTTGACCATGTCCGTGTCCAGGGTCTCGGCCTCCGCAGGGTCGAAGGTCAGCATCTCTTGTAGGAAATCAAGGGCTGCGCGACCTCGGGAATATTCCTGTGTGAGCTTCTCAAGTGCTTCCTGGTTATTTGCGAGTGCAACTTTGAGTTCCGCAGTGGCCAGAAGTGTTTCAACAGTGGCATCATTCGCGATGCGTCGCTGTGCATTTGCTTCTACCGCGAAGATCGAGATCGCGATCACAGCACTCACCAGCACCACGAAGATCGCGGCGATGGAAACCGACGCAGCCTTGTGTTTCCTGGCAAAGCGCCTGATGTAATCAATGGCGCTTGGCGCCTTGGCGGTGATGGGATCGCCAGCGAGGTACCGATCAATATCTTCTTCCAAGGCAGTGGCAGACTGGTATCGCCGGTCGCGATCCTTCTCCAATGCCTTGAGCGCGATCGTCTCGATGTCTCCGCGAAGACGCTTGTCCAGGGAAGAGGGCTTCGTGGGCTCCTCCTCGCGGATGATCCTCGCAGCCTCGTGGATCGCCGCGTGGCGCAGCGCATACGGAGGCTGATCGCACAGCAGCTCGTACAGCACCACGCCCAGCGCGTACACGTCGCTGCGGATGTCGATGTCGTTGGGATCGGCATCGCACTGCTCCGGGCTCATGTACTGGAGTGTGCCGATCAAGGCCCCCACGTCTGTCTGCAGGGTCGTCACGGCCATGTCCGAGTCGGTGCTGCGAGCTACGCCGAAGTCGATGATCTTGGGCACACCGCTGGAGGCGACCAGGATGTTGCTGGGCTTGAGGTCGCGGTGAATGATGCCCTTGGCATGACCGTGCTGCACGGCGGCGCACACCTTACTGAAGATGTCCAGACGCTCGCGAGTGCCGAATTTCTTGTCCTTGCAGTATCGCGTCAGCGTCTTTGCGCCCGGGAGGTACTCCATCGCGAACCATGGTCTGCCCCCCGAGCCGTCGTCCCAGGTGCCCGCCTCGTAGATCTGGGCAATCCCGTCGTGGCGAAGACGGCCAAGGGTTTGCGCCTCGTACTCGAAGCGGCGGAGCGCACTCTTGGAAGTCACCCCAAGCTTCATCATCTTGAGGGCGACCGTTCGGCGCGGCGACTGCTGCAGCGCTTCGTACACCACGCCCATGCCGCCCTCGCCGATCACCCGCTTGATGCTGTACTGATCAACCTTGGTGCCGATGAGTGGATCCCGTGTCGGCTTCGCACGAAGCAACGCCTCGGAATCACGGCGCGTCGTGTCTTCGGATCCGGGTTGCTCGGCACCGGGATCTGGATTGGGCGGTTGCTCGGTCATCAACGTTCAATGTACCGCGGACTCGGTGGCATGATGGCAAACCATCGTTGCTGGCAAAGGCGCACCAAAGCGCTGACGTATTTGCTGTCACTGTTGACCCCTGGCCCAGCAAAACCCCCTTCTCCGGCTCACAAGAAGCGCCCCGGCGAGCGGCTTTCGCCTCACATACTGGAGGTACAGGGGGACGCTTCGCTACTGGCACGGGCCCCAATTGAGGAACACCACCATGAGGTCCTGCATGTCGAACCTGCCGTCACCAGTCGGGTCGCTGGAAGACGCCGAGTCGCCCCATGAATCGATGATCTGCAGAAGTTCGGCCAGCCCGACCTGACCATCGTCGTCGATGTCCGGGCACGGAAGCGCACCGATGATCAGGACATCATCGGCAGTGACGTTCATCTCCAAGGGGATGTCGCTGGCGAACACCGGATTGATGAACGAGAGTTCAGAGCCCGCTGGACAGGAAAACATGATCGTCACCAGTTCCACCGGGGTCTCCGATGGCGGCATACTGTTGGCGGGGTGCATGGCGAGGCAGAGCACGCCGTTGCTGACACTGAACAATCCCCACCCCTGATTGCATTCCAGGGGTGTCACGGACAGCACTTCAACATCAGGGATGTTGAACTGGAAGCCGCCCAACATCGTGTCGCCTTGCCACAGTACTTCGGCGGTCCCCAGATTCATCGCCGGGTCCCAGGTTGAATCGCCCCAGGTCACGGTTCCGGTTCCAGGCAACGCCGGAACGCTGCTCGCATCGCAGAGTGCCACGCTGCACAGGCACAGGGTGATTGTGGTCATGAAGATGTCAATGCGCATTGCGTACCTCGTTCCGTTGTCGAAGGAGGATGTTGCGTATGGACCTGTGCCTGCCGGCCGACGCCGTCAAACAGGCCTCACCGGGACCGACTATGCGCCTGCAAGGTGCCGATGTGCCGAAACGGCTCTGGAGTCTGCGGGGCGAGCCGCACAATCCAACCCCCCTGTGCCCATCGGGAGCGATCGCTGGTGAGACCTTTGTGCAAGTTTCTGCGGGCGCTTACCACACCGTCGGACTGCGTGCAGACTTCGACTTCCGAAAGCGGCTTCAGCATGACCCGGCAGGGAATGGAACTCCAGAAATGGCTTGACGCATCACTTCAGAAATGCGATGCCATGCGAATACCGTCAAGAAATGCCCTACACCATCCATTGTCTCTCCTGTTGCGTCCGGCTTGTACTGCCGCAGTGAATCAAGATCCAGCCGACCGCGTGCAGATGCGACCATGTGCATGGGAACTTCGATGTCTGAAAGGGACTTCGAAAACTCGAGACTGCAGATCTCCTCAAGAAGCCCGATGGCGATTTCCGGCGGCTCGCTCATCATGCCACTGAGAATGGACCTGGAACATTCCCCCAACTCGTCTGGAAGGAAGAACGCGTCGGCGCAGAATGTTTCGAAGATGTCTCTATAAGGTCCATTCCCGAGATCTCGCGCGAGCTTCAAGTGACTCTCGCGAACTGTTTCAGGGAGTGGAAGCAAGCTGTCCAGCACCAGGACGCTGGACAACGGCAACATGCGTGACTTGGCGATGTACGCCGCCAGCATTCCACCCATGCTGTGACCACAAAGCACCGGTCGTTCGATCCCACGTTCCTGAATGAGTTGCACCACATCCTCACAGATTGATTGAAACGAGATCCCCGACTGTCGGGCCATCATCCGGTGCTGCCAGTCTGGCACAAGCAGCCGGAATTCATCGGACAGCGCATCAACCTGCGGCCCGAAGTCGCCTGTACGACAACACCATCCGTGCAAGGAAACCAACGTCCGTGATCCGATACCCGTGTCGATCAATCCGGTCGTTTCCAAGTCAGTCAACATGATCGGGAATATAGCCCCTCAGCACCACACATACCCGTTACACGGTCGTGTCTTGACCTGACGAATCCATGTAAAGTGTGAACCCCGTCACAGGGAGTTGTACCGCACCGGAGTTGCAGGCCATGACATCCTTCCCGTACTCGTGGCGCATTGCCGCCGCCCGCCTCTGGCTGATCCTGTCCGCCTCGCTCATGCTCTGTGGCTGTAACTTCGGCAAGACGGTGCAATCCAGCGTCAAGCCCCTGCAGTCGACAGTCGCAGTTACAAGTGCGGGGGTTGATGTCCGCACCACCAACGGACGCATCACGCTGCTCGCCGATCCCGATGCAACCGAGGCAAGGATCGAGGCTGAGTTCACCGCCGGGGGGGAGACGCAGGAGCAAGCTGAAGCAAGAGTTGGACAGGTCAGGATTGATGCGAGCATCAAGGATGGCACGCTGCACGTACGCGGGATCTTCCCTGAGCCGCGCTATGATGGGGACCGTGTGGATCTGAGCATCACCTTGGCCTCAATCACGACGGCGATACTACGGTCCAACAACGGCCGGATCTTGATCACCGGTGCATCGGGGAAAGTGGAAGTTTTCACAGACAACGGACGTGTGGAGGCCATTGGTTGCACTGGCGCACTACACGTGCAGACTGACAACGGGCGCGTCGCGGTATCCGACCACAACGGCGGAGTGGCTCTAAAAACGGACAACGGCGCGATTGCCGTTGCGTTGACCGACGCCTCCAGTGATCCGGTTCAACTGGTCACCAGTAACGGCAGCGTCACGCTATCCGTCGGATCCGCATTTCACGGCGAGATCAAGGTGGAGACAAGCAACGGCTCGATCAAGACCGACGGGGCAACCGATCGCCTGACCCACACCTCCATCAACGACGGCCGCGGAACCGTGCGCATCGGCGAGGGTGGGCCCCGATCGGCGATCAAGACCGGCAACGGCAGCATCACAATCCAGTCACGTTGAGTTGGGAGTCTCGCACGCCCTCTGGTCCATGGGCACGCGGGTGTTGTTCTTTAGTTGTTGCTCTGTCCCCGGGCTTTCTCTCTAATGCAACTTGGCTTTCGTTGAGAGAGAGGAACGCATGCGCTTTAACTGCACTTCAATCCTGGTCATGTTGATGGTGGTCGAGATGGCGAGAGCGGAAACCATACACGTCCCCGCCGACTACCCGAACATCTATCAGGCGGTTGCCATTGCCATCGACGGCGATGTCATCGAAGTCGCCGATGGAACCTACCTGGGCTCCTACCTCAGCCCGCAAGGGAAGAGCATTACCATCTCCGGGGCACTCAAAGAAGATGGAACACCTGCTGTCATCCTTGATGGGCAGCAATCTGGAGCCGTACTCTGGTGCTACCACGGCGAGGACACAGCGACCGTCTTCAGGAATCTCATCCTGACCAACGGCTCGTCCTACTACGGCGGAGGCCTGTCATGTTATGACGGAAGTTCTCCAGCCCTCGAGAACTGCATCTTCCGTGACAACATGGGAACGATTGAGGGGGGAGGAGTCCATCTTCGAGAGAATTGCAACCCGACATTCAGCAACTGCCGCTTTGAGGACAACTTCGCGATGGGGCCCGGCGGGGGGATGTTCTGCATGGAAAGCAGCAATCCCACGCTGACGAGCTGCGTGTTCGAGGGAAACGACGCAAATTCGGACGGCGGCGGAATCTACTGCCGCGACAGCAGCCCCACGCTGACGAACTGCACGTTGATGAACAACGCTTCGTCCCTGGGCGGCGGTGTTTACTGCATCAACAGCAACCCTGCGTTCTGGGACTGCCTGATCAAACTGAATACCGCTTCCTTCGGCAGTGGAATCTACTGTTCCGGCGGTGGCAGCAATCCGACATTCGCTGACTGCACGATTGAGAACAACACGGCGGAGTACTACGGCGGAGGTATCTACTGTGACTACAACGCTGCTCCATATCTCTCACAGTGCACGATCTCGAACAATGCAGCGAGTTCTGCCGGGGGTCTCCACTGTGAGGGGAGCAGTGTCCCCTCATTAAATGCATGCACGATCTCTGGCAATACAGCAGCAGATATCGGTGGCGGCATATTCTGTTCGACAAGCAGCCCGATCATCACGGACTGCACGATCACCAGTAACGTTGCAAGCGGGGGTGACGGTGGAGGGATCTGGTGCTACTACCAGAGCTTGCCGCTGATCAGCGGCACGGTCCTGTGCGACAACAGCCCGGATCAGATCCTCGGCTCTTGGAGCGATGGCGGGGCGAACACGATTGCAGACGAGTGTCCTGTTGACTGCGATGGCGACATCACTGGCGACGGCCACGTGGGGGTCGATGACCTGCTCATGGTGATCGCAGCGTGGGGCGCCCCATACGACGTCAACGATGTGCTGACTGTGATTAAAAATTGGGGCCCGTGCCCCTAGTCCCCCACCACAACCCCACAGTGTCCTCTCCCCCGATGCCCCGAATTCTGCGGCCGTTTTCCCGTTGGAACACTTAGGTGCGTTCTGAAGAATTGGAAAGGAAAGTCGCCTTTGACGCGGTTCTACCATCTCTTGAGATATTCCATCATGCTGACTGCATCGGGGACGTCCCAACGTGCACGCTACGTACAGTGTCACAGGTAAAATCTCCATGCTTGCATCCATTTTCATTTCGTCCGCGGCTCTGGCCGGCGTCCCCTTTGACGGGCTGACGCTGTTCAACTTAACCATGGGCAACGGCATCAACAGCACCACGCTGATCAACAATGACGGCGATGTGGTGCAGCAATGGACGGGGCTGTCACCGATTGCAAGCACCCCCTACCTGTTGCAAGGCGGCGAACTCCTTCGCCCCTGCCGCGTTCAGCCCACCCCGCCAATGACCGGCGCCGCGTATGGCGGCCGCGTGCAGCGCTTCGCGTTCGACGGCACACTGCTATGGGACTTCACCTTCTCGGATGAGAACAACCAGCCCCATCACGACATCTGCGCCATGCCCAATGGCAATGTGCTGCTGATTGCCTGGGAACGAAAGACACAACAGGAGGGCCAAGCTGTAGGACGACAGGATCTCAACGACGAGATATGGCCCGCCCAGATCGTCGAAGTGCAACCCACTGGCCCCAACTCAGGCGAGATCGTCTGGGAGTGGCACCTGTGGGATCACCTCATTCAGGACATCAATCCGACACTGCCCAACTACGGCGTGATCTCAGAACACCCAAAGAAGCTCGACGTCAACAAGGGCAACATTCACCCCATGAACGGCGATTGGATTCACCTCAATGCCCTCGACTACAACCCAGATCTCGATCAAATCGTCATGAGTTCAAACACTCTCGATGAGATCTTCATCATCAATCACGCAATGACCACCGAAGAAGCGGCCGGCCCCGCGGGCGACTTCCTGTACCGCTGGGGCAACCCATCCAACTATGAGCGTCCGGGCGAACACGTCCTGTGGAATGTGCACGGTGTGAACTGGATCGACGAAGGCCTGCCCGGCGAAGGCAACCTGTTGTTGTTCAACAACGGCAATGACGATGAGATGTCCGATTTGATTGAGCTCACGACACCATTGTCCGCAGATGGCACCTACGAGATCGCCGATGGACAACCCTTTGATCCTGTGCCGGGGGACTACGCGTTCTTCTATGAGTCCCCGGACTTCTACGGCGATCACCTGTGCGGGGTCTACCGTCTGCCCAACGGAAATACGGTGGCGACAAATGGACCTGAAGGCGAGATCCGCGAAGTTGACGCTTCTGGCACGGTCGTCTGGCAGTACTTCACGCAACAGTCGCTCATGCGCGCGGTCAAGTACTCGATGGACATTCTGAATCCGCCCAATGCGTGCACCGGCGATGCGGATGGCGACGGGGTTGTCGGCGTCGATGACATGCTGCTTGTGATTGCAACCTGGGGACCGTGTGCTACGTGTGATGGCGATGTCACTGGTGATGGCGACGTGAATGTTGACGACGTGCTGTTGATCATCAGTGCCTGGGGCGATTGTCCGTAGGCCGGCGAGCCAGAGAGATGGTGTCTGACGCCCTCTCTTCCCGTACCGTGCAGAGTGACTCCACCCAAGGATGCCCGTGCCTATTAGCACCCCACGGCACCTCCGTATTTACGGGGGTGTTGTTGATGGATCTTGACCAAATTCAAGATCTCCTCTCTACTATGTGTGGCGTGGCCGATCCTTAGGCCGCCGGAGAGAGGAATTCCATGCGCTATTTCTGTACTTCTATCGTGGCCACGTTTTTGTTGGCTGGGACGTCCTTCGCAGACACCCTCACAGTCTGCTTGGTACCTGGATTTTGCGACTACACAAATATCCAGGATGCGATCAACGCGTCATCTAATGGTGACGTGATTCAGGTGATGGCAGGAACGTACTTCGAGCACTCCCTCAATCCAAACGGCAAGGCCATCACGCTCCAAGGCGCTGTCGACGACGACGGCACGCTGTTGACCACCATTGATGCCCAAGCCAATGGCAGTGTGATCAGGATCTACTCCGGCGAAGGCCCCAGCACCGTCATCAAGGATCTAGTGCTGAGGGGTGGATCCGGCACGTTTATGGGCCTCAATCATGGAGGTGGTGGCATCAACTGCGGTGGATTTGGCCCCGGCGAATGGGGACTACCCAGCAGCCCAACGATCACCGGTTGCATCTTTATGGATAACCATGTCCCCGGCCATGGTGGAGGCATGCACATCCGCGCAGGCGGCGATCCGATGATCTTAAACTGCGTGTTCGAATACAACACATCCGGGCACAAGGGTGGCGGCCTGTACAGCAGAGATGGCCATTTGACGCTCGTGGCCTGCGAGTTCGAAGGCAACACCTCTGTGCAGCGAGGTGGCGCACTTAGACTCTTCTACAACGATGCAACCATTTCAAACTGCACATTCCTCGACAACACTGGCCAGTCGGGTGGCGCTGTTGCCTGCCATGGTGGCAATGAAGCCACATTCGACGACTGCGACTTTGAGAACAACAATGCGGAGAATTTAGGCGGCGCCGTCTTTGTGTATGACAATTTCCACGCCAGCTTCTCAAACAACTGCACCTTCATTGGGAACGAGTCGCTCAACCTCTGGGACGGAGCCGGCGGCGCGCTGGTCGGATGGTTTAACGCCTCAATTCGACTGGAAAACTGTGACCTGCAGAACAACACCGCCCCCTTCGGCGGCGCTGTCCTGGTGTATGACAACAGCATTTGCGAGGTCATCGATACCACGGCCTCTGGCAACTCCGCAGGCGATTGGGAATGGCCGGGCTATCTGGCCTGGGCCGCCAGCGGTCTCTCCTTCAGCGGCAACTGCACAGCCGACGACATTGGCGCAGTCATGACCGGCTCCGCGATCTATCTGAAATCGGATGCTCGAGTCGATGTGGGCGGCGACTTTGCGCTGTTCCCAGATGACGAAAAGACCCGAGGCTCCTGGGCCATAGTGGATATTGATGCACCAAATGAGGAACCGTTCATCGATGCGGACGGCAATCTGTACATGTTCGGCAGCCTCGTGATCGAAAACTCCAGCGATAGCCTCGCAGATGCAACGGCTGGAGACGTCTACCCGATCTTCTCTGTCACAGACACGTATGGTGCATTCGGCAGCATTGTCACGCCGATCATGGAAGACGGACTATCCCTCGAGCTCAACGAGGACACACCCGGTGAGTTCCAGTTGGAAGTCGTGAGCGTCGAAAGCGCGGCACTTGGCAATGTCGACACAATCATCACCGGCACCGCAACACAGGTGAAATTGGTCGCCACCGATGTTGTTGGCGGAGACGGCACCGACGAATTGCTGGGGCTCTTCGACACTGGATCCAACGGCTACGTGCTGGCGTGGGACATCTTCACCGATCCCGAAAGTTACACGGAACTTGAAGACCTGTACGCCACAACGGGGCCAGCTCCAATTGACATGGATGCCGGTGATCTCAACGGTGACGGATATGCAGATGCGATCATCGCCAACGCAGGCGATTCAACACTGACCGTACTACTTGCGGACCCAGTGACCGGCGGGTGGGACGCCAGCACGCCGAACATCACTGTTGAACTGCCCGGCGGCGCTACGGCAGAAGACATCACGTGCATGGCCATCATTGACTGGGATGGCATTGGCGCCCTTGACGCTGTGGTCGGCGTGCAACGCAGCGGCACCGTGGCGGGGTATCAAGTTGTGACCGACGTCGTCTCTGGTGGCACGACCAGTACATGGATGGGCATTCCGGAATATCAGATTTCATCCGAAGATGAGAGTTTCACCTTTCCCCAGACCCCCCAATCCGTTGCCGCGCTTGGTGGCGGTGAACGAGGATTCATTGGCTCGACACTGTACGGGCTGGTGCACAAGGGGGATGGTAATGATGCGTCCCTCAACGTCATTGGTGACCTGAAAGGCAACGACGGTACACATGTTGCTGTGGGTGATCTTGATGGCGACGGGGTGCAGGACGTGGTGTGTTCCTCGTTGGCTGACGAAAGTTTGCTGTTCATCCAGGGCGATGAAAGCGAAAGCGATGGCTACGCCACCTTGTTGCCCATTGGTATCGGCGCTGCAGTCAGCGGCGCGTGCATCGCAGACGTCGACAGCGACGGTGATGGGGACCTGATCGTCAGCATCTTTGACGAATCAGACCACCCAATTCGATTCCTGCGAAATGACAACAACACCGAAGGCTTCCGCGGCGGTGGTGCATTGCAACTCTGGTCGCAACACGCCGTCGAAGAGCATGAAGGTCTTCGCAGTTTTGGTCAGGGGCGCGGCACATCGCCACCAGTGTTCGGCAGCCACTCCAAAGGTGGCGGCACCGCCTCCGGCGGCGGCAGCATGCCCATGGGAGGGCTTCGTGATGTACAGGAGTATTGGATCACATCCTTGAGCGTTGGATCGCAAGCCAGTGAGCCATGCCCGGCTGACGCCGATGGCAATGGTGTCATCAACATCGAGGATCTCCTTGTGGTGCTGGGCAATTACAACGGATCCGGCGAGGGCGACGTCGACGGCAACGGCATCGTCAATATCGAAGACATGCTCATGGTCCTTGGTTTCTGGGGCGGCACCTGCTGAGGCAAATGCCCCGCCGGGTGTAGGCCGTACCATGGCCAATGAGCCATGGTGGACAACGACGACACGACAACTGGCCGTCCCAACCGCGATCTCCCCAAGGACGACACTCCTTCCAGGGGTGACAAGGTTCGTGTCTCAAGTGACCAAACTATCGTCGATGACGTGTTCGAGCGCGTCGTCGTCAAGATGCCTGAGCGCATTGGCTCGTTCATAGTGGTGAAGGAATTGGGTACCGGCGCCATGGGCACGGTATACCACGCTGTCCAAGACAACCCGCACCGTGATGTTGCCATCAAGGTCATGAATCCGGGCACGGTCTCGAAGAAGTCGCTCCGTCGGTTTCAGTTTGAAGCGCAGGTGCTGGCTAATCTCAATCACTCGGCCATTGCTCAGATCTACGAGGCTGGAACCTACAACGATGGCGCCGGCGAACGCCCCTATTTTGCGATGGAGTACATCACGGATGCGAGGGAACTTGACAAGTGGGTCGACCTTCGGCGACTCACCCTGCCCGAACGGCTGTCGCTGTTCCGTGCCTTGTGTGACGGCGTGGAATACGGCCACCGCAACGGCATCATTCATCGCGATCTGAAGCCTGAGAACATTCTTATCAACGCCGAGGGCCGGCCAAAAATCATCGACTTCGGTGTTGCGAGGAGTGCCGACACGGACGCAGCGGTCGGGGGCACGTTGGCCACCGAAGCGGGCCGACTGATCGGCACCCTGCAGTACATGAGTCCCGAGCAGGTCGAGATGAACCCCGACCAGTTAGACACTCGCACTGATGTGTATGCCCTTGGCGTCATTTTCTACGAGTTGTTGTGCGAACGGCTGCCGTATGACGTCACGCAGCAGACCATGCACGAAGCTGCGAGGATCATTGTCCAGGAGCCGCCGATCGCGCCATCCACGATCGAGCGCCGGCTTCGAGGTGATCTCGAGACCATCTGCTTGAAGGCTTTGGAGAAAGATCGCGACCGCCGCTACGGCAGCGCTCAAGCCTTTGCGGATGACATTCGTCGCTTTCAGGAACATGAGCCCATCGAGGCCAGGCCGCCAAGCGTTGGCTATCGAACCCGAAAGTTCGTGCAAAAGCACCGCGCCACCACCGCTGCCGCAATGGTGCTGCTTCTGGTAATCATCGTTGGTGCGATTGTGAGCATCGTCGGGTGGCGCGAGGCAGACCGTGGCTGGGCCGAGGCGCAGCGGCAAACCGATCGGGTCAAGGAAAAGAACCTCATCATCAGAGATGCGGTCGATCGCCTATTGACCACGGTCATGGGGCAGATTCAGCACCTCGGAAATTCAGCGCCGGCCAAACGTGCGCTGTTGGGTGTCGTCAACGACACCGCAAAGCACATTCACGACGACAGCGACAGCCCCGCCGCGTTGCGTGACCAGGCGTTCATTCTCGTGCAGCTGGCGCACTCTCATTTGAGCACGTCTGGTGTGGGCTTTGGCGACACCGACGACGCAGTTGCACTGCTGGAGAAAGCGAGGAAAGCGCTCAACAGCATTGCACCTGATGCGCCATTGACACCATCGCTGGCTGCCTCCATTCAGGGCATTCGGTTTGATACTGGGAAGTACTTGGCCGAGGCCCAGGAGGAGCGTGCAAGCGTTGCATCCGACGATGCGGCACGAGTGGCTGCGCTGGGCGTTGCGGCGGACATCTACCGAAGCCGGGCGGCCGAAGGGCTTGCCTATCAGGACTCGGGGGGCGACGTAATCATGGCGCTCGATGCGCAGCTTTCATCGCTGCAAGGGTTGGGGGTGGTGCTTGAACGTTTGGGTGATGCCAACGGCGCGCTGGGGGCCTATCGCGAAGCGAATCGGCATGCGCTCAAGCTTCTAGATTTGGACACCTCGGCTAGGGGGCAGCGCATGCGTGACAACGCCATTTCTCTTCAGGCTATCGTGAAACTGGATCAGTCGTTGGAGCCCGAGGCTGCGTTGGAACTCTATGCCGAAGTGATCGACGTCTTCAATTCGCTGGTCACGCTCAACCCAAACAATGTGCGTGCGCCTCGCGATCTTGCCACGGCGTTGTTCGAACGTGGGTGGTACCAGTGTGCCACTGCGTTGAATGGTGATGCCGGCATGGCGGACTTTGAGCTTTCGGTTGAGTTGTTCATCCAGCGCGCCATCAACAGCGGCGAGGAGGGTGCCAGTCAGCGTGAATTGCAAATGGCGTTGTACGCCATAGCGAGTTTGCTTGACGGCACTGAGTATGTGCCGCAGGTCCGTCAGCTCTTTGGGTCGGCCATCGCACAGTTGCAGAGCATGGCGCAGCAGCGGCGCAAGGCTGGGGATCCGACGTGGTCGAACATTCTGACGAGGTTGAACGCTCGCGCCAAAGAGCTGACGCTGAACAGTGAACACTGACCTGCGGCCCCTAGTAGAAGAGCGTTCTTCTGCTGATGCCCCGCTCGACTCCTGCAGGCGTGTTGTCCAATCGCCCCAAGACGCGTATTGTCAGTGGATGGAATGCATTGACCTCGACCACCAGCTCTCTCGCTTCGACGACCACTGGTCGCCTCGGATCATCGCCAGCCTGAATGGGCAGGATGTCAAAGTCGCCAAGTTCTCCGGCGCCTTCCACTGGCATGCGCACTCGGATGCCGATGAACTGTTTCTCGTCCTCAAGGGATCCTTCACCATGGAGTTCCGCGATCGCACCGTAGATGTGAGCGAGGGCCAGATTGTTGTGGTGCCACGCGGCGTGGAGCATCGGCCTGTCGCCGATGCCCCGTGCTCGGTGCTGTTGTTTGAGCCCGTCGGCTTGGTAAGCACCGGCGATGT
>Ga0315338_1002156_pt1 | contig 20628 bp, 15 predicted proteins | sample ASW8metaG_FD_204518 | JGI IMG/M metagenome (GOLD analysis project Ga0315338, IMG submission 204518) | Ammonia-oxidizing marine archaeal communities from Monterey Bay, California, United States - ASW #8 | ecosystem: Environmental > Aquatic > Marine > Coastal | place: USA: California | collected... | reverse complement strand
AAAGACTGTTTGACGAAGCTCACGAACTTGGGTGGCGAGCGCAGGGAATGTGTAGATCGGCTCTCCAATTTAGCGATCCACCAATGCTTGACCGAGCGATCGACATGGCCGTCGAGGCAGTGACTATGAACCCCAAATGCGGCATTGCCTATCAGACCATTTGCTACGCCTATTTCATAAAAGGTCTATCTCGTTGGGGTGAAGACCCCTCGGCGGCAGACGACCTTGCCGAGGAATGGGCCAAGAAGTTTCTCTCGCAATTGCCAAGTTCCTACATGGCGTATCAAAGCCTTGGGTTTGCCCGGTCCCGAAAGGGCCATTTCCAGGCCGCCAATCGCGATTTCGAACATGCGCACGAACTCAATCCCAACGACTCATTCGTGCTTCGCAGTTGGGCGTACAGCGAAGCCAGCTCGGGGGAATTTGAGAGTGCAAAAAAACACGCGCATATGGCAATTCGCCTTAGCCCAAAGGATCCCGCTGTCCATCCCGCGTACTTCGCCTTGGCAATGGCGGCCTTCATCGAAAAAGACGCCGCCGGCTTCGAAAATTGGGCCGGCAAGGCGATCCAATTAGGGCCCCATGTGCCGTTCCGCCGCGCGATGATGGTTGCCTACGCCGCCGAGGCCGGCAATCAGGCTTTGCTGGAAACGCACCGCGCGGAACTGATGCGCTCCACGCCCGACTTCATCGCCAGCGTTTTCCGGGGCCAAAACCAAACGTTCCAAAAGCCCGAACACAGGGAAATGTTGCTCGATGGGTTGCGCAAGGCCGGCTTTTCAGAGTGATCGCGTAGAAAAGCCTTGCACGTGCCGGTCGGGGCGTACAAAACGGCCCGAGGCGTTCGATTCGGTCGCCATTACCCAATTTTATGAGGAGTATAGAGGCTATGGCTGACACGGACGGCTCTGCGGGCGAGCGGCTTAAATCCTTTATCGAGCGGATCGAACGGCTGGAAGAAGAGAAGGCGGCGCTGGCCGAAGATATCCGCGAGGTTTATTCCGAAGCGAAGGGCAACGGATACGACGTCAAGATCATGCGCCAAATTATCCGCCTGCGGAAACTCGACTCCTCCGACCGCCAGGAACAGGAAGCGATCCTGGAGACTTACATGGCCGCGCTGGGGATGCGCTAACAGCAGATCAATCCGCCGAGTCCACGTGCGCCGAGGGGTTGCGGTAGGCGGTGAGCAGTTCCGCCTCCTTCGCCTTGGCCTCGTCGATCTTCTGTTCCTTGATATAGCCGTCGCAGCGGATATGTTCCGCCAGTCTGGCGATTTAAACTGCCGTCCCGTAATTGTCGGCGCTGAGCCGGTTTAGCAGTTCGTCGACCGCCGCCTTATTAAGACAAGCCCTGCCAGAGCGAAGCCGAAAAGAGCTAGTGCGCTGGGTTCCGGCACCGCGTTAGAAGATGCCGCCAATACCTGCGAATAATCCGTGCCGGACGTCGAGGTGATGATGACGCCGTCATCCACGATTACCTGTGTCAGAATCGCCGTGTTGCCAAAATTAGTCGAAGCGCTCCCGGTGGAGTTCCTGCTGACGCCGGCGTTGCCGAAAAGCTCGCCTATAATCACCTGAGCCGGATCGCCGGCTGCTTCGCTGGTGAATGTAAACGTGGCATCCAGGACAATTATGGAACTGGTGGATGATCTGAAGACTTCGCCGACGTTATCGGAACCAAATTCGTCGTTGGCATCGAAATCGAAATTGAACGCGGCGTCACCGCCGCCGGATATGCTACCGGTTACCGAGAATACGAAGGTAACCGTGCCGGTTCCGGCACCGCCCGCGAAGAAAAGACCATCGGACCAACGAGACGTCGCGCCGCCCGCAGAAAATCCACTGTCGTCATCCTTCGCGGTGGAGATCGCAATGCTATTGGTTCGAAGTCCGGTCTGTGCGATCGCCGACGCGCTGTAGTTGACGCCATTGAAAAATTCAGTCCCGACTTCCGCCGCGAAATCGGTGCCGGTACTGAACTCGTTGAATACCGTCGTATTATTACCGAAAACGGCCGACACGCCCGCGCTGGAAAACAATGTCGCGGATGCCGGGGTTTGCATTCCACCGACAGCAAGTGTCGCCACGAAGGCCAAGGCGCCGAAAAAAGCGATGCAATGTCTGCCGACGGGACTGGCGATGATCGAGCGCATTAATTGTTCCTCCGTAATTCCATGCTGCCCCTTGGCTTCCATTATTTGGTTATCCGTCAGCGCCAAAATGAACGGTTCAATGTCGGTCATGATGTCAGCAAGTACTTGGCTGCGCATGAAACTAACGTACAATTAACGTGAAATTTTCCTTACGGTTTAACGTTTGGCGTAGGGGATCGCGCGGATCCGTTGCGGTAATGGAGCATTGGGGTGCCTTCGCGGTGAGATATGCAGAACGCCAGACACTTTTGAGGATAGGTACGTTGTAAATGGCGCTGGTGTTCGGTGATTGTGAGCTGGATCTTGAGCGTCGGGAGCTTCGCCGGAGCGGTGGCGTGGTGCACATCCGGGCCAAGGTCTTCGATATCTTGAGCTATTTGATCGCCAACAGGGACCGGGTCTTGAGTCGCGATGAATTGCTGGCCCATGGTTGGCCAAGCCTAACCGTCAGCGACGCGGCTTTAAGTAACTGTATCGTTAGCGTGCGACGCGCCATCGGCGACGATATAAACAATCCGCGTTTCATCAAAACCCTACGCGGCCAGGGCTTCCGCTTCATTGCCGAAGTGACGCTGCAAGGTGCAAAAAACCAAAATGTCTTAAGGAATGAGTATGCGGCGCACGCGCGCGACGACGGACTTTCCATTGCAATTTTGCCATTCGCCAACCTCAATGACGATGCGAAATTGGACTATCTGTCCGGCAGCCTGGCGGAAGAGGTCACTACGGCATTATCGCGATTCAAGGCGTTTTCGGTTATCGCCCATAGTTCGAGTTTTCAGTTTAACGGGCAGGAAAACGACATTAAGAGAATCAGCGCCGAGCTGCAGGTCGACTATATCTTGGAAGGCAACGTGCGCTATGCCGACGATAAGTTTCGCGCCTCGGCGCAATTGATCCATGCGCCAACGGTGAAGCAGCTTTGGACCGAAGGTTACGACGGTCGGATTGACCAGCTGCTCGACTTGGAGGGCGATATATCGCGAAAGATAGTCACCAACATCGCGCCAGAAATCGATCAAGAAGAAATTCGCCGGGCCTCACGCCCGCCCTCTCGCGACCTGCGCGCCCAGGAAATGGCCTGGCAGGCCAGGGCATTGCTGGACAGGTCGCGGGCGGAAGCTGATACAGCACTTTATGCTCGGGGGATGAAAATGGCGGAGGCGGCCGCTGCTCAGGATTCGCAATGCCGTCAGGCCTGGTGGACGATCTCCTTCGCCAATTACGCGCTCGCCTACGCTCGCCAAGGTGCGAACCCGAAGGCCCTGCTGAAGCGAGCGCGGGAGGCGGCCGAAAAACTGCGCGCGCTCGATCGCAACGATCACAGCGCCTATATGTCCTTGGGTTGGATCAGCTACATCGAACAGGATTTCGAGCGTGCTATGATGTTTCTGGATCAGGCGCACGAGCTCAATCCCAATTGCACAATGACCCTGATGTTGATCGGTACCATCGCAACGGCAACCGGTCGGGTGGAAGCTGGTTACGACTATCTTGGACAGGCGATGCGTCTGAGCCCGCGAGACGTTTTTCTTGGCTTCATGCTCGCGGCTCGGGCACACAGCTGCTTCGCGCTGGAGAGGTTTGCTGACGGCGTTGAATTCTCGCGGCGGGCCATTCAACGGGAACCCCACGCACCGGCCAACCACATGATACTGGCCGCCTGTCTTGTAGGAATTGAGGAAATCGAGCAGGCAGGGGAAGCGATCCGCGCGCAACGCCGGATCAACGAGAATTTCTTGCGTCTGTACCTCGAAGGTAAACGGTTGCCGTTCAAGGAACGAAATTTATCCGAGCGCTACGTCGCCGCCCTGTGCCGCGCTACCGATGCCGCTGAACACGCCACAGGCGATTGATGCACGTATAGCGGTCGAGGCTAGCTTTGAAATGGCAAAGTCTGAACATGTTGGTCCACTGCCCCTAATCCGCCGCGTCGGCATGCGCCGAGGGGTTGCGGTAGGCGGTGAGCAGTTCCGCTTCTTTGGCCTTCGCTTCGTCGATCTTCTGTTCCTTGATATGGCCGTAGCCGCGAATTTGTTCCGGCAAGCTGGCGATCTCGACGGCGGTAGCGTGATTGTCCGCGCTGAGCCTGTTCAGCAGTTCGTCTAGCGTCGCTTCGTACTCCGTTATCAGCGCTCGTTCCCGTTGGCGTTCGGCCGTCCGGTTGAACGGGTCGAGTGCGCCGCCGCGCAGGAAACGAAGCTTCGCCAGCAGCTTGAACGCGCGCAGCATCCAGGGGCCGTAGGATTTTTTCTGCATGATGCCGGTATCCAAGTCACGGTCCGCCAATAGCGGCGGGGCGAGGTGGAAGTTGAGTTTGTAGTCGCCTTCGAACTGGTCCGCGACCTTGTCCAGGAACCCGCTTTCGGTATAGAGCCGCGCGACTTCGAATTCGTCCTTGTAGGCGAGCAGCTTGAAATAGTAGCGCGCGACGGCCTGCGCCAGGGCATCGGTGTCGCGGACGGCACGGGCCTCTGCGGTCTGCACCCGCACCACCAGATCCTTGTAGCGCCGCGCATAGGCCTCGTCCTGATAGCCGGTCAGGAACTCGATACGCTTTTCGACGATTTCCTCCAACGTCGTTGCGCGCGTTGGGGTCGGGGCGGCCGTTGGCGCGGCGGCCTTCTCGACGGCGGCTTGATCGTGGGCGGCGCGGCGGCCCCACAGCAGGGCGCGCTTGTTCGCCTCGACCGCGATGCCGTTCAGGGCGATGGCCTCTTCGATGGCGGCAAGACCGATCGGGATCGTGCCCAACTGCCAGGCGTAACCCAGCATGAACATGTTGCTGGCGATTGAGTCGCCGAGCAGGGCGGTCGCCAACCTAGTGCCTTCGACGAACCTTGTATGCGCGTCGCCGGCCCGGTCGGCAACGGTGCGCTCCAGTTCCTTTTCCGGGAAGGGCAGGTCGGGATTGCGGGTGAAATCGGCGACGATGGTCTTGTGCGTATTGATAACCGCCGTCGTTTCGCCCGGAGCAATCTTGGAGATCGCGTCCGGCGACGCCGCTACCACCATATCGCAACCGAGCAGTAATTTAGCCCCGCCGGAGGCGAGGCGCACCGCGTGGATGTCTTCGGGTGAATTAGCGACGCGGACATGGCTCAGCACCGCGCCGCCTTTTTGCGCCAGGCCGGTCATGTCGAGGATCGAGCAGCCCTTGCCTTCGATATGCGCCGCCATGCCGAGCAGCGCGCCGATGGTGACGACGCCCGTGCCGCCGACACCGGTGATCAGAATGCCGTAGGGGTCGTCAACTTCGGGGATCACCGGTTCCGGCAGAACCTCGAACACATCGGCTGCCGGCGTTGATGCGACGGCGGGTTTCGGCTTGCGCAGCTGACCGCCTTCTACCGTCACGAAGCTGGGGCAGAATCCCTTGAGGCAGGAAAAGTCCTTGTTGCAGCTCGACTGATCGATCTCGCGCTTGCGGCCGAACTCGGTTTCGACCGGCACGACCGACAGGCAGTTCGACTGTACCGAGCAATCGCCGCAGCCCTCGCAGACCAGCTCGTTGATGACGACGCGGCGTTCGGGATCGGGGAAGGTGCCGCGCTTGCGCCGGCGGCGTTTCTCCGCCGCGCAAGTCTGGTCGTAGATGATCGCCGTGACGCCTTCCAGTTCGCGCAGCTCGCGCTGGATGCGGTCGAGTTCGTCGCGATGTTCGACCGTGACACCCTCGGCGAGGCCCGAACGGTTCGAATAGTTTTCCGGCTCATCGCTGACCACGACGATGCGCCCCACGCCTTCGCCGAACAGCTGATGGGAGATCAACGGGACGCTCAACCCGCCGCCAAGCGGTTGGCCGCCGGTCATGGCAACGGCGTCGTTGTAGAGAATCTTGTAGGTGATGTTTGCGCCCGACGCGACCGCGGCGCGGACGGCAAGCAGGCCGGAATGGTAGTAGGTGCCGTCGCCGAGATTGGCGAACACATGTTTGGTCGAGGTGAAGGGCGCTTGGCCCATCCAACTGACGCCTTCGCCGCCCATCTGCGTGAAGGTATCGGTGCTGCGGTCCATCCATTGCGCCATGTAGTGGCAGCCGATACCGGCCAGCGCGCGGCTGCCTTCCGGCACTTTGGTCGACGTGTTGTGCGGACAGCCGGAGCAGAAATAGGGTGTACGCTTGATCGGCGGCTCGAGCCCGGCCAGCGCCTTGTCCTTGTCGTCCAGGAAGGCGAGCCGTTCCTGAATCCGAGGGCCGGTGTGGAAACGTTCGATGCGCTTGGCGATGGCGCGGGCGATCAGTCCTGGGGTCAGTTCGTTGAAGGACGGCATGATCCATTCGCGGTTTTCGTCGAACTTTCCGACCACCTGCGGCCGCACATCGGCGCGCCAGTTGTAGAGCTGCTCCTTGAGCTGATTCTCGATTAGCGCGCGCTTCTCCTCGACGACAAGGATCTCATCCAGCCCTTCGGCGAATTGGCGGATGCCTTCGGGCTCCAGCGGCCAGGTCATGCCGACCTTGTAGATGGACAGGCCTATTTCCTTGGCGAAAGCTTCGTCGATGCCCAGGTCTTCCAGCGCCTGCATGACGTCAAGATAGGACTTGCCGGCGGTGACGATGCCGAAACGGCGGTTCGGCCCATCGATCACCGCGCGGTTTAGATTGTTGGCCCGCGCATAGGCGAGCGCCGCGTAGAGTTTGTGCCGATGCAGCCGCTCTTCCTGTACCAGCGGTTCGTCCGGCCAGCGGATGTTGAGGCCGCCCGGCGGCATATCGAAATCGTCCGGAATGATCGTTTGGATACGGTTCGGATCGACATAGACCGAAGCCGACGTATCGGCCGTTTCGGCGACGACCTTGAAGGCGACCCAACAACCGGAATAGCGCGACATCGCCCAGCCATGGATGCCCATGTCGAGGAATTCCTGCACGCCGGACGGGTTCAACACTGGGATCATCGTGTCGGCAAAGCCGAATTCTGTCTGGTGTGCGGTAGTGGAGGATTTGCAGGTATGATCGTCGCCGGCCAGCAGCAATACGCCGCCATGCTTTGAAGATCCTGCGAAATTGCCATGCCGCAGCACATCGCCGGAGCGGTCGACACCAGGCCCCTTCGCGTACCACATCGAGAAGACGCCGTCATAGTTGGCGTCCGGGAACAGGTTCAGCTGCTGACTGCCCCAGACCGCGGTCGCGGCGAGGTCTTCGTTGACGCCCGGTTCGAAATGGATGTGGTTCTTCTCGATGAACGGCTTCGCCTGCCACAGCTGCTGATCGAGTGCGCCGAGCGGCGAGCCCCGGTAGCCGGAAATGAAACAGCCCGTATGGAGACCGTTCGCGACGTCGCGCTGGCGCTGCATCAGTGGTAATCGGACGAGGGCTTGAATTCCGGTCAGGAAGACCCGCCCCGATTCCAGCGCGTACTTATCGTCGAGCGATACCATCGGTGCGGCCATCGTGTTCATCCCACTCTCGTCATGTCGTAATGATCGACTCGGTAAAAAAGGTATCGCGCCAGAGGCTCATTTCAAATCGAATTGCCGGAGAAATGCGCGATTCGCAATGTCCTTGCCGTTAGCTGCCGCCGCAGTTGCTTAAATTTCGGAAAATACCGCCGAAATTACCTAAAATTATCGGCAATCTCGTATCCGCATTGAACCCGCACTCGATCAAACAGGTCTATCGCCGGCTACGGTTACCCTGTGCATATGGCGTATAAACTTCAAATTGTAGGGCAAGGCGTGATGCATGGCGCGCCGATTGTCCCAGAATAATACGTCGTGCTGCCGCCATTGGTGCCGGTAGACGAAATCCTTCCGTGTACTGAAGGCGTACAGTTCCTGAAGAAGTGACTGGGCTTCGCTATCCGGCAATCCGCCGATACCGATCGTATGTCCTTCGTTGACGTAGAGCGCCTTGCGGCCGGTATCCGGGTGGGTGCGGACCATCGGATGCGTCACCTCGCCGAGCGTCGCCAGCTGTTCGTCGCTGAGCGGCGGGCGGTCCGGGTTCTTTGCGCGCGCTTTTTCATAGTCCCGCGTGTAGTTGTAGACGCCCTTGAGCCCGGCGATCCGCTCTCTCGTTTCAGATGGCAGCGCGTCCAGTACGGCATGCATGTCGGCGAAAAGCGTATCGCCGCCTTCCGGCGGGATCTCGTGCGCGTAGAGCATGGAGCCGAGCGGCGGCCGTTCCGAATAGGACATGTCGCTGTGCCAATGGCGTCCAGCGTCGGCGATGCCGACCGGCTCGCCGTTTTCGCGCCGGTTCGACAGCACGAGGATTTCCGGGTGCTCGGGCAACAGGAACTTCGACAGCACGTGCCCTTGCAGTTCGCCGAAGCGCTTTGCGAAGGCAATTTGCGATTCCGGATCGATTTCCTGATCCCGGATCGCAATGACGCCATGGTCGAGGAATGCCGCGCGAATGCGTGCAAACTGCTCATCATCGTCCCAGCGGTTCAAATCGGCACCGGTTACTTCAGCGCCGAAGGCGTCGGAAAACGGGGTTACGGATATCTGCATCGCAATTGGTTCCGTTGCTGCGGTGTCGTAGTTTGGGACATATGCTAAAATTCGTCCAATCGGAGAGGCAGAAGCGAGAGATCATGACAGAAATCAGTTTCGAAGACCTCACGGCAAATGTGGGGTCAGCGGTTCACGGGCTCGACATGCGAGGGCCGCTTTCTGACGAGACGCGCGACCGCCTCGATTTGGAACTAGCCGACCGGTCAGTGTTGCTGATCCGGGACCAGAACGACCTTTCGCCGGAACAGCATGTCGCCTTCAGCCGCCGGTTCGGTCCGCTGGAAGCGCATGTGCTGCAAAATTTTTGCCTGCCGGATTATCCTGAGATTTTTGTCGTCTCCAATATCGTCGAGAACGGCAAGCATGTCGGCGCCTATGGCGGCTCGAAGGAATATCATTCCGATCTCGCCTATATACCCGAGCCAAGCATGGGATCGGTCTTCCATTGCCTGGAATGCCCGGAGGAGGGCGGAGAGACGTCTATCGTCAGCATGAGTGCGGTCTACGAGGCATTGCCGCAGGCGCGTCGCGAATGGTTGGCAGGGCAGCGCGCGGTCTTCGATTATGTCTGGCAATACGAGCGCGCGCATCATGACCGGCCGACGCTGACCGAGGCACAGAAGGCGCGTGTCCCGCCGGTCGGGCATCCGGCGGTGCGCACCCATCCCGTGAACGGCAAGCCGGCGCTGTTCCTGTCGGAAATTTGGGTGCGGCGGTTTGAAGGCATTGACGACGCCGAGAGCCAGGAGACGATCCGCGAGATCCTCGACTTTGCCATGCAACCGGAATTCACCTATGTGCACACATGGCAGCCGGGCGATGTGATCATCTGGGACAACCGCAATTCCATGCACAAAGCCTGTCCGTTCGACGAGGCGAATACCCGCCGGCGCATGCATCGCACGACGATCAAGGGCACGGCGCCCTTTTACGAATCGGCGGCGTAACCCGACATGGCCAGCGCATCTTCAATGAAGGTCATCTATGCGGCACTGATGGCTAATTCGGCGATCGCCGTGGCGAAATTCGGCGCCTCGGCGTTGACCGGCAGCTCGGCCATGCTGAGCGAAGCGATCCACTCGGTCGTCGATACGGGCAATCAGGGGCTGCTGCTGTACGGCAACAAGAAGGCGGCCAAACCGGCCGACGCGCAGCATCCGTTCGGCTATGGGATGGAGCTGTACTTCTGGACCTTCGTGGTTGCGCTGCTCATCTTCGCCGGTGGCGCCGGATTGTCGATCTACGAGGGGATCGACAAGGTTCAGCATCCACATGCGATCAGCAAAGAAATCATCAGTTTCTCGGTGTTCGGAACGACAATCGGGTTCAGCCATGTGGCGGTGAACTACGTCGTACTCGGCTTTGCGCTGGTGTTCGAGACCTATGCCTGGATCATCGCCTATATCGAATTCCGCAAGAACAATAGCGGTAGCCAATTGTTTGCGGCGATCCGGCAAAGCAAGGACCCGACAATTTTCACGGTCCTGTTCGAGGATACCGCGGCGGTACTGGGTCTTATGATCGCCTTCTTTGGCATCTATCTGGCGGACGTGCTCGACATGCCGGTACTCGACGGTGTCGCTTCGATCGGCATCGGCATTGTCTTGGCGATCACCGCGGCGCTGCTGGCCTACGAGTGCAAGGGTCTGCTGATCGGCGAGGGCGCGGCGCCCCATGTGGTCAACGGTATCCGTGACATCGTCGATGCCGATCCGCGGATTAAGCTGACGAATGAGATACTGACATTGCATTTGGGACCGATGGATGTGCTGCTGAACATCAGCCTGGATTTCGTCGACGAGATCGACGCCAACGATGTCGAGGCGGCGATTTCAGAACTGGAAGCGCGCATCAAGCAACAGTTCCCGGAAATCACCCGCATTTTCATCGAGGCACAGAGCGTCGCCGGCCATCGCCGGGCGCAGCAGGACGAGGCGGCTCAGAACTGAAAACAAGAGGTGCAATCATGCGCGGTTTGATGATGGACACGCCGCTTCTGGTGTCGTCGCTGCTTCGGCATGGCGCGAGTATTTACGGCGACCGCGAGATCGTCTCCCGGACGCTCGAAGGACCGATCCACCGCTATGGTTACGCGGATGCGCACAAACGGTCGCAGCGGCTGGCGAATGCCTTGACCGCGCTCGGTGTTCGGCACGGCGACCGGATCGGCACGATCGCGTGGAACACCTACCGCCACTTCGAAATTTATTTCGGCGTCTCGGGAATGGGCGCGGTGTGCCACACCATGAACCCGCGCCTGCACCCCGACCAGATCCTCTACATGCTGGACCACGCGGAAGATAGCTATGTCTTCGTTGACACGACCTTCCTGCCGCTGATCGAGCAGGTCGCCGACCAGGCGAAGTCGCTAAAGGGCGTCATCGTCCTGACGGACCGGGCGGGCATGCCGGTGAGCAAACTCGATAATTTGATCTGTTACGAGGAACTGATCGGTGCGGAGTCGGACAACTACGAATGGCCGGAATTCGACGAATGGACCGCCTCATCCCTTTGCTACACGTCGGGCACGACGGGCAACCCGAAAGGAGTGCTGTACTCGAACCGCGCGACGGTTTTGCACTCGATGACGGTGGCGATGCCCAATGTGCTGAACCTTTCGGACAATGAGTGCATCCTGCCGATCGTACCGATGTTCCATGCCAACGCCTGGGGCGTTCCCTACGCCGCGGTGATGACCGGCACCAAGCTGGTCATGCCCGGCGCGCGGCTCGATGGTGAATCCGTATACGAGATGCTGAACGACGAGCAGGTGACCTTCACCGCCGGCGTGCCGACGGTCTGGATCATGCTGCTCGCCTATATGCGCGAGCATGGCAAGAAGCTCGATCACCTGCAGCGCATCGTGATCGGCGGCTCCGCGGCGGCGCGCTCGATGATCCAGGCCTTCGAGGAAGAGTTCGAGGTCGAGGTGCGGCACGGCTGGGGCATGACCGAGATGTCGCCCGTCGGCGCGATCAACACCTTGGCGCCGGAGATGAGAGATATGCCGGCCGAGGAGCGGCTCGACATCCAGTGCAAGCAGGGCCGCCCGCCCTTCGGCGTGGAAATGAAGATCACCGACGATCAGGGCAACGCGTTGCCGCATGACGGTGTCGCCTATGGAGAATTGAAGGTACGCGGGCCGTTCATCTGCAGCGGTTACCTGGGTCTGGAGACGTCGGAAGCGCACGATGATGGGTGGTTCGATACCAACGACGTGGCGTCGATCGACGCCCGGGGTTACATGCAGATCGTCGATCGTAAGAAGGACATCATCAAATCCGGGGGCGAATGGATCAGTTCCATCGACCTGGAAGATATCGCCATGGGGCACCCCGACGTCATGCAGGCGGCCGTGATCGGAATCGCGCATCCGAAATGGGACGAGCGCCCGCTGCTGTTAATCGTGCCGGCGGCCAACAGGACACCCGACAAACAGGACGTCTTGAATTATCTTGAGGATAAGGTCGCGAAATGGTGGCTGCCGGACGATGTCGTGGTCGTCGATTCTTTCCCCATTGGCGGCACGGGCAAGGTCCTGAAGACTGAACTGCGAACGAAGTTCAAGGATTACACGCTGCCGGGCGATTGAGGCGTCAGCCGCCGTAGAGGCTCTTTAGCGCGTCGCCGTATTTTGCGGTGATGACATGGCGCCGGATTTTCATGCTGGGCGTCATCATCTCATTGTCGGTGGTGAAGGGTTCCTTGGCGACCGTGAAACGGCGAATCCTCTCTATCATACTGAGTTTCTTGTTCACCCGGTCCACCGCATCCGAGAGTTTGGCACGAATTTCTTCGTCCCCATTCGCGGTATTCGCCCATTCCTCATCTGGTACCAGCAACGCAACCAAATGCGGCCGACGGTCGCCAAACACCATGGCCTGGCCGATTTCCGGTTCGAGGGTCAGCATGCCCTCGACCCGCTGCGGCGAAAGGTTGTCGCCGCCGGTATTGACGATGATGTCCTTCTTGCGGTCGGTGATCTGAATGTAGCCGTCGTCATCGATCACGCCGATATCGCCTGTATGCAGCCAGCCGTCGACCAGTACTTCGGCAGTTGCTTTCGGGTTATTCCAGTAGCCATCCATCAGCAATTCGCCCTGCACCAGAATCTCGCCGTCGCCGGCGATCTTCACCGTGACGCCGGTCAGTGCCGGGCCGACCGTGTGAATGCGGATGCCGTTGACCGGGTTGCAGCTGATCACCGGCGCGGATTCGGTTTGGCCGTACCCTTGCAGGATGCGCACTCCAAGCGCGAGGAAGAAGGTGCCGATTTCCGGATTGAGCGGCGCGCCGCCCGAGACGAAGGCTTTCAAGCGGCCGCCGAAGCGATCGGCGACTTTGGCCCGCACCAGCTTGTCCAGCAGCCCGTCGAGGAGGCGTTGCAGGAACGAAAGCGAGTCCGGGTTCTCATAACGCTGTGTTCCCAGCGCGACCGCCTTCATGAACAGCTTTTCTTTAAGGCCGCCAGCTTGCGTGACACCGCTGATGATTCGCCCATGGATCGTCTCGTACAGCCGCGGCACGGCCGTCATGATGGTCGGTGCGGTCTCGGCCATATTGCCGACCAGCCGGTCGATGCTTTGCGCGTAGTAGATTTCCGCGCCGATCGACATGGCAAAGTGCAGGCCCGCCGTATGTTCGTAGGAATGCGACAGGGGCAGGAACGACAGGAACCGCTCGCCGTCCTCGGCGAAGTCGGGCAGCCCGCGCAACAAATCATAGGCGCCCCTGCAGTTGCACAGGATCGCGCCGTGGCTCAGTACGACGCCTTTCGGGCGCCCGCCCGTGCCGGAAGTGTAGATGATGCAGCTTGTGTCTTTACGATTGATCGCATGGACCTTTTCGGCGACGTCGTCCGGCAGGGCCCGGCCGGCGTCCAAAGTGTCTTCCCAGGTCACGATGTGCGCCCCTTGCGCATCGGACACCGAGGCTTCCATGGCGATCAGCGTGTTGGTTTCCGGCGACCGTTGGACGGCCGGAATCAGCCTTTCGGCCAGCGCCGTCGTCGAGACGATGGCCAGTTTTGCGCCGCTGTCGGAAAGGATATGGAAATGATCGTCCGGCGTATTGGTCGTATAGGCGGGGACGCTTGTCGCCCCCGCGCACATGATCGCGAGGTCAGCGATAAACCATTCCGGCCGGTTCTCGGAGACGATGACGACCCGGTCGCCAGCCCCGACGCCAAGGTCTCGCAACCCCCGCGATAGGGCGGACACTTGCTCGCCGACCGCGCGCCAGCTTAACGTTTGCCACGTTTCTCCGGGTTTAGAGGCAAGGAATGTCTCATCGCCACGGCGTTGCGCCCGGTCGAAAAACATCGACGGCAAATTGCGGATTGAATCGTAATCGATCATCTTTAAACCCCATCCCCGTTTTCCCGCTTGTCGGCGGCTTTTCCGGGACATATATCGGTTTGATCACAGGAGAGAAAGCCATGAGCGACGCGACAGCACTCGGCAGCCTGCCGGAATGGGATCTTGACGACCTGTATCCGGGACAGGATGCGCCGGAACTCGAGAGCGATCTCAAATCCGCAACCGAGTCCGCGGACAAGTTTAGCCGTGCCTATGAGGGCAATCTGGCCGGCCTGGACGGCGCCGCGCTCGCTGTCGCCATTGCCGAGTACGAGCGAATTCAGGATACGCTCGGCCGGGTTATGAGTTACGCGGGCTTGGTTCATGCGGGCAACGTTAGCGATCCAGATATCGGCCGATTCTATCAGACTCAGCAAGAGCGGGCGAACGAGATCGGCACCAAGCTGCTGTTCTTTACGTTGGAATTGAACCGTATCGATGATGATGCTCTCGATACCAAGGTCGAGGCGTCGCCGGAACTCGCCCGCTATGCGCCGTGGCTGCGCGATGTGCGGGCGATGCGGCCGCATCAGCTGTCCGATGAAATCGAAAAACTGCTGTACGAGAAACATGTCGCGGGCCGTTCGGCCTGGACGCGGCTATTCGATGAAACGATGGCGGGGCTCCGCTTCCCTTATCGCGGCCGCCAACTGTCGTCGACGGAGATTCTCAGCCTGATGTCCGACCATGAGGGCAAGATCCGCAAAGAGGCGGCGAAGAGTGTTGGCGCGGTACTCGGCGACAACATCGGGCTGTTCTCTCTAATTACGAATACCTTGGCGAAGGACAAGGAGATCGACGACCGCTGGCGGAAGTTCGCCCGGCCGGTCTCTTCGCGCAACCTGTCGAATTATGTCGAGGACGATGTCGTCGATGCGCTGGTCGCGGCGGTGAAAGAGTCTTATCCGCGCCTGTCGCACCGCTATTACGGGCTGAAGGCGCAATGGTTCGGGGTCGAGAAGCTCGATTATTGGGATCGCAACGCACCACCGCCGGACGAGGATGACCGTATCGTTCCCTGGAACGAGGCGCGCGATACGGTGCTGAGCGCCTATGGCGCTTTTTCCGGCGATCTGGCGGGGATCGGCCGCAAGTTCTTCGACAACGCCTGGATCGACGCGCCAGTCCGTCCCGGTAAGGCGTCGGGCGCTTTCGCCCACCCGACGGTGCCGTCGGCGCATCCCTATCTCCTGCTCAACTATCAGGGCAAAACGCGCGACGTGATGACCCTGGCGCATGAGCTGGGCCACGGCGTGCACCAGGTGCTGGCGGGTCCGCAGGGTCCGTTGATGTCCGATACGCCGTTGACCCTGGCGGAAACCGCGTCGGTGTTCGGCGAGATGCTGACCTTCCAGGCGATGCTGGACGCGACGACGGACGACAAATCGCGCCGCGCCATGCTGGCGTCTAAGGTCGAAGACATGATCAATACCGCGGTGCGGCAGGTGGCTTTCTACGAATTCGAGCGCAAGGTGCATGACGCACGGCGCGAGGCCGAACTGTCCGCCGAACAGCTGTCGAAAATTTGGTTCGAGGTGCAGAGCGAGAGCCTGGGGCCGGCGATCCGCTTCGAAGAGGAGTACGGCCATTTCTGGGCCTATATCCCGCACTTCATCCATTCGCCGTTCTATGTCTACGCGTACGCGTTCGGCGATTGTCTGGTGAATTCACTTTATTCTTTATACCAGGATTCCGGCCCGGACTTCGTCGAAAAATATTTCGACATGCTCAAGGCGGGCGGCACCTTGCGGCACAAGGAACTGCTGGCGCCGTTTGGGCTCGATGCGACGGATCCGCATTTCTGGCTGCGCGGTCTCGGCGTCATCGAAAGCCTTATCGACGAACTTGAAGAATTGCTGTGAGCGACACCGCCCCGCGCCGCGTCGCCGTTATCGGCGGCGGGATTACGGGTGTCAGCACGGCGCTGTTCCTGCAAAGCGACGGGCACGACGTTACGGTTTTCGAACCGGACGATTTCGGCACCGGGACCTCGATGGGCAATGCCGGCGTCATCAGCCTCGCCAGCTGCATCCCGACGGCGATGCCGGGCATTCCCGGACGTGTGCCGAAGATGCTGCTCGACCCCTACGGACCGCTGTCGATCCGCTGGGGCTACCTGCCGAAACTGACGCCGTGGCTGATCGCCTTCCTGCGCAATTGCACCAAGGATCGGGCGCGGCGAAACGCGACGGCGAAGGCAGCGCTGCTCGACCGGGCGAATGCAGCGTATGACACGTTGATCGGAATGGCCGATGCCGAGCCGCTGGTCAGCCGCCGCGGCATGATGAAAGTCTACGAAAGCGAGGCGGATTTCGAGGCGGCACGCTTCGAGGTCGAGCTGCTGCAACTCACCGGCCGCCGCTACGACGTGGTGTCGGGCGATGAGATCCGGCAACTCGAGCCAGGCTTGGCGCCGATCTTCGCCAAGGGCCTGTTCTTCGACGACAACGCCGGCATCCTGGACCCTGGAAAATTGGTCGCGCGTTTCGCGGAACATTTTGTTGCCGGCGGCGGGACCGTGGTCGCGCAGCGCGCGGTGGATTTCACCGGTAGCGGTCCCTACAAGGTGCGAACGGATGGCGGCGAGTACGACGCGGACATCATCGTGCTGGCGGCCGGCTCCTGGACGGCACGGCTCGCGAACAAACTTGGGAGCCGGTTAATGCTCGATGCGGAGCGCGGCTATCACGTCATGCTGCCGCATCCGGAGACACCGCTGAATCGTCCGATTGCACTCACAAAGCATTCAGTCTTCCTGTCGCCGATGGCGCACGGTATGCGGCTGACGACCGGGGTCGAGCTCGGCGGCAATGAAGCGCCGCCGGATTACACGCGCGCGCGCCGCATGATCGGCCGGGTAAAGGCGTCGGTGAAGGGATTGCGCGAAGAAGAGCAAAGCGTCTGGCTCGGCTTCCGCCCCTCGACCCCAAGCGGCGTGCCGTATATTGGTGCGCTTCCCGGAAACCCCGACGTCTACGTGGCGGCCGGCGGCGGACATGTCGGCATGACCATGGGCCCGATCAGCGGCCGCATCGTCTCCGACCTGGTAGCGGGACGGGACCCGGATATCGATCTGACGCCCTATCGCGCGGAACGGTAGGGAAAAATAGGCGCAACGCGGCGCCGAATTACGTCGCGGCAGTCCCCTGAAAGGCCCGGGACGCAACAAGAATTGCCCATCGGTTGCTTTACCTGAACCGGATGGTAACGAATTCCTAATTTTCTCCCGCTGAAATAACGGCCATGAACGTGTTTAAATACGCACGGTTGGACGCAACGCCGTTTGAATCCTCTGGGGAGCACTATCCTTTGACGCGCGTAAAATTTGCGTCTTTTCGCGAGATATTCGGCGCCGATCTTAGGACGTTGGCGCTGTTTCGTATTTTACTGGGCGGATTCCTGATCTTCGATCTGTGCCTCCGCGCGCGCGACTTGGTCGCGCATTACACCGATTTCGGTGTCATGCCGCGTACGGCATTGGTCGATTTTTTGTCGCAATCTTCATTCTCTCTCCACATGGCCAACGGTACGGCCGCTTTTCAGACGGCGTTGTTCGTCTTGGCCGGACTTTTCGCGTTGATGATGGTTTTCGGCTGGCGCACGCGGTTGGCGACGATCGTCAGCTGGGTGCTCCTGCTGTCGTTGCAGAACCGCAACACCGCGATCCTGTCCGGCGAGGACAACCTGGTGATGGTGCTTCTGTTCTGGGCGATGTTCCTGCCGCTCGGCGCCCGTTATTCCGTCGATGCGTCGCTCACCAAAGAGGACAAAATTCCAACCAACGCGTTTTTCTCCGCCGCCACCCTGGCGCTTTTGGTCCAGGGCATGTCCATGTACCTGTTCAGTGCGATGCTGAAGTCGGACGCGCGGTGGGTTCCGGATGGCACGGCGGTCTATTACGCGCTGCAATTGGACTATTTCGTAACGCCCTTCGCCCTCTGGTTCCGCGAGTTCGAAGGTTTGTTGCATGGACTTACCTATTACGTCTGGGGATTGGAGTTGATCGGCCCGATCTTGATGTTTTCGCCGATTTTACATCGTCCGCTCCGGGCGGCGCTGATCGCGGCGTTCATGACGATGCATATGGGATTCTTTCTGTTTCTTGAGATCGGCATTTTTCCGCTGATTTCGATCATCATGAACCTGACTTTCGTTCCAGGCTGGGTATGGGATGGGATTGAACGAAGGCTGCGGTTCCGACGTAGCGAAACATTTCGTATTTGGTACGACCGGGATTGCGATTTCTGCCTGAAAATCTGCCGGCTGCTGAAGACGTTTCTTTTCCTGGCCGATGTGCCCGTGCAACCGGCGCAGAACGATGCTTCGGCGAGCGCACTGCTCGAGCAACACAACAGTTGGGTGGTAAGCGACCGGGAAACCCGCCATATCAAGTGGGATGCAATTCGCTATTTGGTAACGGCTTCTCCCGTGTTCTGGCCCGCCGAAAAAATTATGTCCTGGCCACCGTTTCGGCGCATGGGGGATTGGACTTACCGCTGGGTCGCGGACAACCGGCCGATGCTTGGCAGGGTTACGGGAATAGTCTTGCCGTGGCGGGATGTGCGAGCCACCCCGCGCGCGTTCGTCAACGCGTTGGCCGGCGTATTTCTGATCTTCATTACGGTGCAGAACCTGTCGACATTACCGATGCTGAAAATCGAATTGCCGCAATCGTTCCTGACGGTACGGCAGCTTCTGGGCCTATACCAGAATTGGACGATGTTCGCGCCCTATCCCGAATTGACCAGCCCCTGGCCGGTCATCGAGGGCAAGCTCCGGAATGGCCAACCTGTCGACGTCTATCGCCACACTGTAGGCAAACCCGATTTTTCCAAACCGGCCGTCGTGTCCGCTGTCTATGAGAACTATCGCTGGCGCAAGATCCTGTCGAATTTGGAAGACGACAGTTACGAGGACATCCCGCAGCGGCTGGCGTTGAATTACGCGCGCTATCTGTGCCGTGTTTGGAATACGGCAACGCCGCCGGCGGAACAGCTCACGACCTTCACGATCTTCTTCAGGGTCGAGCGGACGCCGGTACCTGGTACGGCCAAGGAAGCGAAAACCAGAACCGTTTGGACGCATGATTGTTTCGGCTAAACATCCGTTTTCGCGTTAAACCAAATCTCTGGAATATTTATAAGCCGTAACCCGCGAACAATTCGTTTCCTTCCGGGGCGTCTCGTGGGGCATCGTTGCCCGGCCGTTTGGTCAGATGAAGGAGCAAAACGATGCCGCGATTACCGATCCCCTCCGATACGGACGATTTTTCCGAAGAGACCCGCGCCGCGATGCGCCATATCCACAAGACGCGAACCACCGTGCCGCCGCCGAGCAGCTATCTGACCTATGCCGGGCAGGCGGGCGCGCGGCTCTCGGATCTGGTCGAGCACCTGCGCTATCACACCTCGCTGTCAGGCGCGGAGTCGGAATTGGCGATCTGCGTCGCGAACCGGGCGGCCAACGCTCCCTACATTTGGAACGCCCATACCAAGCTTGGCTTGAAAGCGGGAACACGCGAGGAAGCGCTGCACGCCGTCGATACCTACGGACCGCTGGATGCATTGACGGCGGACGAGGCGATGATCATCCAGTTCGGCCGCGAGCTTCTAGAAACGCCCAAGGTCAGCGACGGGATCTATGAGGCTGTCCGCGCGCGGTACGGCGAGAACGGCCTCATGGAGCTGACGGCCCTGATGAGCGTGTACATGATGAACGCGGCCATCCTGCGCGTGATGGACCACCCAGCCCCGCCGGACGCGCGGCCGCTGTCGCCTCGACCCGCGTAAGTTCAAGCTCTCGGATTGTTGGCCTGCAGGAAGGTGCGGATGTGTTTCACCGCGAGCCGGATCTTCCGGTCGTTCTCTTTCCAGGGATAGAGGCTGACCTGGGCGTTCGGCGCCAGCAGTGCCGTCTCCATCGCCGTCGCGTAGGGATGCGCCGGGATGTCGTCCGGTAGGACCAGCACCGGCGTCTCGCAGCTCCGCACGAAATCGCGGTCGACGGTGAAGACGAACCCGTCCCGCCTTGTGTACATGTTATGGAGATATTCCGAGACCATTTCCATGGTGACTTCGGGCCGCCGCGCGCAGAAATCGGGCGCCCAGCCTTCGATATTGTTTTTGTAGAAGATGCCGTCATGGCTCGAGCTGTAGCCGCTGGGATGCACCAGTACGGCGCCGGCGACGCGGTCGCCCGCGCGCTTGAGCAAGTTCCAGATCATCGGGCCGCCGATGCAGAAACCCATCACCATGAACCGGTCGAAGCCGAGATGATCCGCCAGCGCGAGCTGGTCGTCGGTGAAGGCGTCCCAATTCCGCTCTATGTCGAGCGGCCCTTCGGTCTTGCCGCCATTGGCGTTGCGCAGGTCCAGCGCCGCGACCCGGTTGCTGTCGCCGAATTCCTCCAGTGGGTTGAAGGCGTGGTTGGCGAGGCCTGCGACCGTCGCGTTCAAACCGCCTCCGGGGATGACCAACAATGGAAAGCCGGAGCCGGCCTCTTCGTAGTGGATGCTGACGGGACCATTTTCATGGATCGGCATGGCGTTTCTCCTTTAGTCGTATCAGGTATGCGGTGTCAAAAATCAGGCTGCGTTTTTACCGCGCAACAACCCACCCGGAAGTTTTTGTTCTGGATCGATCGCGTCGG
>Ga0315338_1002155_pt1 | contig 20637 bp, 33 predicted proteins | sample ASW8metaG_FD_204518 | JGI IMG/M metagenome (GOLD analysis project Ga0315338, IMG submission 204518) | Ammonia-oxidizing marine archaeal communities from Monterey Bay, California, United States - ASW #8 | ecosystem: Environmental > Aquatic > Marine > Coastal | place: USA: California | collected... | reverse complement strand
AAATCATTTTTTATTCACTTAGTGAATACTATACACGATAAATCATTTTTTATTCACTTAGTGAATACTATACACGACTAGACAAAAAATAAAATAAAAAAAAAGGTATTAGTTACTCACTTTATAGAAATTAAGAAAATTAATAAAAATTATTAGTCTTACTCTTCTACTGCTTTTACTTTTGTTGCGTTTGGTCCTTTTTCACTTTCACCAATTTCGAATTCGACTTTATCTCCATCTCTGATGCGTCCTTCGATTTCTGTCTTGTGAACAAACAAATCTTTTTCTTCACCATCTCTTTCGATAAAACCAAAGCCTTTGGTTTGGTTGAACCATTTTACGGTACCTGTTTCCATCTTAAATTTTTTTGATATATGTGCCCTATTAACATTTGTAATTGATGTTAGCTTTAACTAATAATATTTACAATAAATTAGGTATAACTAAGTAATTATTTCAAAAAATATTAGGAAAACCTAAAAAAAATAAGCTTTATTATGTAAATATTACATCATATCACATGAGCAAAGAAATATGTAAAAATTCATCATCATTATGGACTAGGTTTTGGCTGTGGTATGATAGACACGTAACAGAATCACTTGTTTTAACGGCATTCATCATTTACATTCAGATACCCCATATGTTCTGGAATGCAGATTTGTATTTGCAAACAGGAGTGATTAGTAGAATCAATCCTGTGGCTGACTTTTTTTTCTATGGAGTAGATTTGATTGAGGTATTTCCAATGATCAATATTGGTTTTCTCATCTATTCAAGAGTTAGAAAAAGAGGCAGTAAAATCTCTAAACAAATTTAATTGAGCCATACCCTACAACGGATTCTTCATTACCAACAACATCTCCGCTTGTGGCATATGCTAATAGTTCACCTTTAACCGCACCTAATTTTTTACATGCAATCATAGTGGAGGCAATTGCACCATACCCACATGCAGACACTTTTTTAGTTTCTAAAACATTGTAAAATTCTTCTACATCCAATTTTAGAATTGGCTCAATCAATGCTTTGTCCTGTTGATGTGCAAAAGCATTCTCCTCATAATGTGTAAAATCAGACGAACCAATAATTATTAGTTTTAGAGTTTTTGCAATCTCAGCAATTGCAGCACCAATTTCATTTGCAGCGTCAATATCTTGGCTAGACAAAATTATTGGCAATATTTGTAATTTCTTTGAAAAAACTGTTTGTAGCATAGGGATTTGAACTTCAATTGAGTGATCTTTTGAATGTGAAAAAAAATCGTCATCGACATTTTCTGTAATACGTAAAAGAGAAGACGCAGCATCTGAGTCAACTTCAAGTAATCCAAGTGGTGTTTTCCATTTTCCATTTCGCATAGTTGCGATATTACTACCAATGCCCCAATGATTTGGTCCAATTATAACAGCCAAATCAACATTCTGTGAGGAAATTGCATAGTATGAATGTGCAGCAGATGGACCAGAATACATGTAACCAGCATGAGGACAGATAACACCATAGATTTTTTCTGAATTTAGATTTGGTAATTTTTTTCTTGGGCCATATTTATGGTCAAAGCAGTTTTGAATAAACCGAGTTAATTCATCGGGATCGCTTTCATAAAATTGTCCAGAAACAACTGGATTTCTAATCATATTCTAGTATGGATTGTTCTTCATGAATTCTTTTAATGCAATTTTTAGTACTAGTGTTTCAATTTTGAGTGGTTTTTGTCCTGCAGGAAAGAAATCAGTTGAATCAGAGTTAACAAGTATAGAACTGGCACCATCTTCCATCTCAATTTTACCAGTTGAGCCATAATCCAGTAATTCGTTTAGTTCCATGAAGTTTTCATGGTTCACATAGAGTGTTTTTTCCTCATCCTCATTAATGATCCAAGTAAATCTACATCCTTTTTCGCCTGGAAGATATGGCGTGTCAATTCTGAATTCGTCTTGCAATGAGTTAATTAGACATAGTCTACATAAAAACGATTTTTCAAGAGCGGATCTTTAGGTTTAAAAATTAAAAATTTTTGAGAGTTAGTATGGTAAATCTACCACATTTTTCAAGTAAAGCATTTTTGGCACCAATGGCAGGAGTAAGTGATCCTGCATTAAGATTGATGTGTAAAAAAATGGGTGCAGGTCTTGTTGTAACGGAATTAACAAGCGTTAATGCAATTGTTGCAAAACAGAAACAATTACAATCACAAATGAAAGACATTACAGAGTTTATAGAATTTTCAGAAAAAGAGAGGCCACTTTCTGTACAATTATTCGGCTCTGACATTATTGCATTAGAAAAAGCTGCAAAAATTGTAGAGCCATTTTTTGATATTATAGATTACAACATGGGCTGTCCTGCGCCACATATCACAAAACAGATGGCAGGTGGTGCACTTTTACAAAATCCACATATTACACGAGAGATCTTTAGGACATTGGTAAATTCTACAAAGAAACCTGTGTCGTTAAAGATGCGTATCGGTGTAAACGACTCTAACAAGTTACTGTTCCAAGATATAGCAAGAATTGCTGAAAGTGAGGGAATAGAGATGATAGCATTACACCCAAGGACAGTTTCACAAGGATATTCTGGGCATTCAGACTGGGATATGATAAAGAAACTGAAAGAAACTGTAAGCATTCCAATTGTGGGAAACGGTGATATCACATCACCAGAGATTGCAAAAAAAGTATTACAATACACTGGATGTGATTATATAATGATTGGAAGAGGTGCCATGGGAAACCCATTCATCTTTGAGCAGATAAATGATTATCTAAAATATGGTGTATACAAAAAATACGACGTTGGTGACAGATTGACTGCGTTCGTAGAATATCTTAATGCTACAGAATTTTACAAGATTAGATTTGTAAATATCAAGCAACAAGCAATTCGATTTACAAAAGGTATGATTGGTGGTAGTTTATTGCGTAAAAGGCTAAGTAAAGCAAGTGATATAGACGAATTAAAAGAACTGTTAATTCAGAAAGTTCCTACGTGACTATTTGTACAAATCAAATTCAGGACTTCGTTTTTGAGTTTTTACTTCATTCATCACGGCTTTAACAACTTCATTATGATTATAGGTAAGATGCCTGAGAAATTTTGCTGATGCATCAGCCCGTTTTTCATCATCAGCAAATATCATCTCTTCCGAACTCAGTTCATTCATCATTTCCTTACATTCGTTACATGGCTCAAAATCCAATAAAAGTTTCATACGAATATTACTTTTTGGTATAATAAATACCAGTCTGTATTTTGTCTAGATTAAATAAATTAGAAATCTTCATCATCAATAAACAAACCTGAGTAGTCATATGTTGAATCATCATGTTTAATCATTGATTTCATATTTTCGATGCTGTGATTTTGAATATAAGTAACACGAACAATTGATCTATCATCCATTTTTTGATATAAACAATAAGTCAGGTTTCTAAATTTTTCATAAAGGCTTTGATATTTTCAATTCAAAATCAGGAACTAGATTTTTTTGTTTTGCCATATCAAATAAAGTTCTAATTGATTTCTCGCCTGATTCACCCATATCAACTGTCACACTATTAACGTACATTAGAACAAATTTTTCAATTAACTCACGAGATTTTCCTCTGCTATACTGCATTGCATATTCCAATGCGTTGTCTTTATGATCAAGTGCGTATTTTATAGATTTTTGAAGATACACATCAAATTTGTTAATTGTATGAAAATCAAATTTGTTACTCATAACATTTATTCCAAGTGGAACTGGTAATCCATTTGTTTTCTCATCCCACCACTTTCCAATATCTAGAATCTTCATAACACCTTCTTCCTCAAACGATAACTGAGTTTCATGAATAACCAACCCTGCATCTACATCTCCCGCCTTCACGGCTTTTGGTATGTCACTAAAATTCATTTCAACATAATCAAATTTACCAATCATTAATTGTAGAAGTAAAAACGCTGAAGTCATTTTACCAGGTATAGCTATTTTTGAATTTTTCAATTCGTCAATTGTTATTGGTCTCATTGCAGTAACTATTGGACCATAGCCAATTCCAAAACTGCCCCCACTTCGTAAAATGGTATAATTTGGAATGTATGCACATGCATGAACTGACACTGCCGTAACATCCAATTCTGGGTTCTTGGCCTTTTTGTTTAGATTTTCAATGTCTTCTATAACATGTCTAACAGTGAATTCATCAGATTTTACTAAATTAGTAAACATGGCATAAAACATGAATGCATCATCAGAATCAGGTGTATGGCCTACTGAAATATTCACGATTTAGCTCTTAAATCTGGTTATAAAAAACATTAGAATCATACAGACAAAAAGTTTTTCAAATCATATGTTGTAAGATCTTTATGATTTGTGCAAGCTGTGAGAATCATAAGCACTTTGAGTGTATTGATTGTCAGAATAATCACAAGACTGAGCTTTGTAATTGTGACTGCCATCAAACAGAACATGATCATTCACAATAGGTTAAACTGTCATGGAAAAAGACAAACATTCTGATGACCAGATTAAGAAAATTCTTGAAATGAAAAATGTGGCAGTTGTAGGAATGTCAAGACATTCAGAAAAGGCAGCACATTTTGTTCCAAAATATTTACATGAAAATGGATTTAATATCACACCTGTAAATCCAACATCTGATGAGATTTTAGAGAAAAAATGTTATGACAAAATTAATGACGTTCCTGATGAAATTGATATAGTAGATGTATTCCGACCATCTGACCAAGTCTTATCAATCATTAAAGAAGCAATAAAGAAAAACCCCAAAGTTATTTGGCTGCAAGAGGGAATTCATAATCATGAGGCAGAGCAATTAGCAAGAGATGCAGGAATTGATGTTGTTTTTAACAGGTGTATGCTAGCAGAACATCAACGGTTAACATAAAATGTCAAATTCTGATTATAATCAACTAATCAAGGAAATAACAGATCTTGTAGATAAAATGGCTGAAATATCATATACCGCAGCTGAGCATCATCCATACTGGAAGCTACTTTACAGCTGTGTAGAAATTTCAAAAACCACACTGGAAAAATGGAATTCGGAAATCACAAGTGATGAATTTGATGAAATACTTTGGCATGTTAAGGAATTAAAAAATACATGTGAAAAACTCAGTCATAAATAAATATCATCTACATCATTTTTACACATGACAATAAAAATTGGAATAATAGGTAAAACTAACACAGGAAAAACCACGTTCTTTAATTCAGCAACATTATCCTCAGCAGAGATTTCTTCTTATCCATTTACAACAAAAAAGCCAGAAACTGCCATTGGAAATGCAATTACACTTTGTGTACATATGGAGTTCAATGTAAAAGACGAACCAAATAACTCCAAATGTGTTGATGGGTGGAGATACACTCCAATCGAATTAATTGATTTGCCAGGTCTTATCAAAGACGCATGGAAAGGAAAGGGATTAGGCAATCAATTTCTCTCTATTGCAGCACAGTCTGATGCATTGTTACATGTGGTTGACTGTTCAGGCAGCATTGATTCAGCAGGAAAAATTACTGAGGCGGGAAGTGGTGATCCAGTATCTGATTTTGCAGATATAGAAGAAGAACTTGTTATGTGGTATCAAAAAATTCTAGAGGGAAATCGTGATAAAATGTCAAAAAATCTAAAGGCTGGGGCAGATCCAATTGATGCATTTACCGAGCTTTACATGGGAATTGGTGTAAAAAAGAATCATGTCAAACAGGCGTTGAAAATTACAAATCTAGAAGAAAAGGAATTTGATGACTTTGATTCGCGTGATACGAAAGAATTTGCAAAGATTCTAAGGAAGATTTCCAAACCAACTTTAATTGTCGCTAACAAAATTGACATTCCAGGTGCTGACAAGAATTTTAATCGGTTACGTGAGCGTTATAATGAAGTCATAACAGTTCCTGCAAGTGCTGACAGTGAATTAACTTTGAGACGTGCAGAACAGCAAGAGTTAATCAAATATGCTCCAGGTTCTGAGCAGTTTGAAATCATCCATGATGAAAAACTAAATGACAAACAACGTGGTGCTCTTGATTTCATAAAAAAAGACATCATGGGTGAATACATGCGTACTGGTGTTCAATTTGCAATTAATGTAACTGTATTCAAACTTCTTAAGATGAATGCAGTGTATCCAGTTGCCAATGAAGAAACACTCACAGATAAAAAAGGTAGAGTTCTACCTGATTTAGTATTACTCAAGGACGGTGCGACAGTCAAGGATTTAGCAAATGAAATTCATACTACATTATCTAAGGGATTGTTATATGCAAAAGATCTACGATATAACCTTCGACTTCCAACACATTATCAGATACGAGACCGTGATGTCATTTCACTTGTTAGCGCAACAAAAAAACCAACAAGCTAAAAGAACTAATGAAATCTGTAAATTTTGTAATATTAGGTGAAGAATCAATAGCAAATGATTTTGGTAAAAAAGGCACTGTCACTGATCTGACCTTGTACGATAGAAAGGAGTCAGATATAATCCGTACATGGATTGTACCAAATGGCTTTCCAGAAAAAATTCAACCATTATTTCAGGCAATATACATTGCAGAATATGTAATAGTATACGTTTCATCGTTAGACAAGTTCACTGGGGAGCAAATAATTGCATTAGATGTATTAGGAAAAAAGGAGGGAATACTAAGTCATTCATATGATGTTGATGAATCCAAACTTAACGCTATGATAAAAGGCACTGTCTTAGAGCATTACAAAAAAGTAGATTTGCCAAACATTAAAGAAGAAATCTCAAAATTCCCTGTTATTTCAAACGACGGTCCAGCACAAATTGTAATTGATCATTGTTTTGATGTAAAAGGTGTTGGTACAGTCGCATTGGGCAAGGTCATGTCTGGAAAACTTTCTCAATATGACAAACTGTTTCATTTACCATCCAAAACCGAAGTTTTAGTGAAATCCATACAAATGCATGATGATGATGTGAAAGAATCATTATCTCCTGCACGTGTTGGGCTGTCACTCAAAAACATCAAACCTGAAGATATTTCGCGAGGTGACATTTTATCCTCAGATCAATCTGTAAAAATTGTTAATGAGATATCGCTTGATTTTAAACAGAATCAGTTTTACAAAAATAACATATCTGAAAATGAGATGTGTCTTGTTTGTGTTGGAATGCAGATAAAGGCTGGAAAATTTCAATCTGTATCACCAGTTAAACTAACACTTGACAAGCCCATTGCCATATTACCTCATGATGTATGTACACTACTAAAGCCAGAATCCCAATCAATCAGAATCATCGGAAGTGGAAAAATTCAATGAATCCAGCTCGTTCGTGTCCCATCTGCCCTGATTGTGGTTCAAAAAAGTTTCAAAAATTAAAATCCAATCAAACACGTGTTCAATGCGTTAACTGTAAAAAAATATTAGACATTTAATCTATCTACTAAGACACTCTGATAATTCCTCATGAAATTTGCTTTTTTGATAATCGTTTAATACATCATCATTATTCTCAAGTGCAAATTTTTGCATCTGTTCACAGGTCCAATCTTCCCAAATACGTGGGTTTGTTACTGTCTTTTCAAAGAGATTGATTCCAACTATACTTATTGGAATAACAACAGCAAATGTTGCAATGATGAGAATTTTTAGAAACTTTGGATTTTCAGTAATCATATAATATGACTTTATTTTGCCCAGATAGGAATATTACGTTTTGTATATTTCAAAATTCGCTTTTTCTTCATTTTATAATAATTTCTATATGATCCAATTACATTACTTCCAACTTTGCATTCAATTGGCATAGCTCTAGCCCATCGTGTAAGACCATTATCAGGCAAATCAGGTAGTGGTAATTTCTTAATTACGTCAAAAGATTTGTGGTTAGTTTTTTTATCATATCTATACCTGTATTCATCGTTAAGGGCACCTGTAAGAGCGATAAGCCACTCATAATTTCTGATACTTGATCTAACCCATTTAGTACATGGATGATTAATGAAAGATTTTTTGTATGGAATATCATATGTCATATCCTGATTTGGGTGTAGATGGTGTGTTGTACATATCATCTGTGCAGATTCCAAAATCATTTTCACCACATGCTTATCCACATGTAATACAGCACATCGTTTTGGATCAGAATCTAGTACAAAGATATTCAAGAGATTTCTTCATCATATAGATTGAGACAAGAAGATAAAAGCAAAACGTGGTTAGAAAAATGGGTTATAACCCCATTGCAATAATGCCTGTCGCTGTCTTTTTCTACAACTGAGATCACCCTTCTCACAATTTTTTTTAATTCCACCAATGTGTCTAGGACCAAATGCACGCCATCGTGCAATTTGTGTTTCATCAATTTTAGCAAGCCGTCTACCCATTGTATATCGGCAATACCATTGAAACCAGCCAAGTGGATCCTCTGGATAAATCCAGCCTTTCTTATTCCATTCTTCTCTCGTTAAACCAGCAGTTATCTTAAATCGATTTAGAGATTCATCAAATCCATTAGTACTGATTTTTGCTTTTTTGAACCATGATGCATGATACTCATCAAATTTCTTTTCAAAGTACCAACCACCAAAAACTCCTAACTCCAACATTTTTTTCGGGGTTAGTTCAGGCCTGAATTGCACTTTGCTCATTTTCCAATTATTAAGATAGTGATTTTCCAATTAGTGAGCCAACAAGACATGAAAGTGCAACTAGCATCCATAATGTTGGATAAACATCAAGTGGTTTTTTTTCTTGCTTGAACTTAAATGCCAATACATCAGACACCTTTTTCTAATGACCGTAATGCTTTGATATCTGCAATCTCTATGTTTCCACTCAATGTGATTATTTTGGATAATTTTGGCTTGGCGTTTTCACCTAATCTTAAAACCAGCTTTCCATCATGTTGAATATCTAGTGTCACACCCTCTTTTTTTAGAATTTTTGCAAGATCTCGTGCATCGCCTAGTCTCTTTATTGCACTTTTTTTGCCTGAAATTTTTACAGGCATTGATATGATATTTAAAACTCTATTATCATTTTTTGTACTAAATTCTATTGCGGGTTTTTTATTTTCAGATATTTTGACACTACCTTTTTTTAGTGAAATTAAAAAATTGGCAGGGAGTTTTGATTTCATTCTCTCCCATACCTATTTGGTTGTTATAGTTAGTTTTCCTGTTAGGGACACTGTACCTGTTGGCTGTCTTTTACCGTTTCTTTCAACTACCCCATTCATCTCTAGATTGTCAAAATCATAAGTGATGGCTGCGTGTTTTGCAGTTAGTTTATCAAAAACTTCTGCCAATAGGTTTGCCCATTCTTGTTCTTCTGCCATATTCAAGAATTGGTTTTTATCTTATAATGCGTGATGAAGCTAAGTACTCACCATAGTTATTATGTTATATTGTTAGGCACTAAACAAAAAGCAGTTGGTTGGTTATATCATCTACTGACATCAGAATATATATACGATGCAAAATAATTTTCGGTCAATGGCCAAAGAGAGACGATCAAAAATCCAATTGTATTATGATATAGTATCAGCAATAGTTGAGGATAGTCAAAATAATGATTCAGTTTCACCAACACGAATTCAGTTCAAGTGTAATACATCATATGACAAGTTGACAAAGTACTTGGAAGAGATGAAAGATCGTCAGATTATTGAAAAGGATAAAACTATCAAAATTACTGACAAAGGAATGAAATTTCACCAGGATTATTCCAAAATTAATGAGTTAATTTTGGATGTTAGTAAACATCTTAGGGCAGAGTAAACATTTCTGAGCCTTTATCTTTTCTTAGAAATATAATGGCCTTGTGTGAATCGAGTAATTGGTTTAGAAATCTAGCACGAATTGCATCGTCTATCTGATTCACCTCAAAGGAACAAACAAAATTCCCGTTAATTTTATGAAAATTATCATCCACACATTGCTCAATTTCCGCCATTCTATCGGTTTTTTCTTCTGAATTAAAGTCAAAATAATGAGTTGACACAACTCTTACTTTACTTTCCTCTGGTAACGCATCAACTTTATCGAGAATCATTTTGGAATAATCCTCAAATCTTTCAGGTATTTTCACTATGTGGATAAATTCACTGCTTGCTTCAACGTCAATGCCAAATTCTTTCATCTCACTAAGGATTTTTTCTGGATTTTGGGTTGTGTAAAAGCAATGTTCATTTTTATCAAGTCCTTTTTTTATGAATCCATATTCCGTATCTTTTGTCTCTTTTCCACCTTCATGAAAAAGCACAATATGTGTACTATCTAATTTTTCCAAATATTGATCTACTTCTAAACTCACAGATTTTTTTGTTTGTTTTATCTAATAACCTAGCACTCACCATGGTGAGTGTTTTAGTACTTACCTAGCTTCATCACGCATTATAAGCAAAATTATGTTGATTGTCTATGGAAAAACAATCAACTGTAAATTGTGTTTTTTGTGAAAAAAAACTTGATGAACATTCTACTGAACAATTAAAAAATTGTATGGCAAAACATCTAGAGGTCCAAAATATTCTACAGGGAGCAATTGGTGATGGATCATCACTCGCGGAGACTGAATAAGGAGTAATTGATATGGAAAAGTTTGTTTTCATTATGGGCTCTTTACTAACAGCCTTAGGAATTGGATTTCTTAGTGCACACATGATATTTCCAGGACTCAATGGCGCTTTCGTATCAGGTGGATACCTTTGGGCTATAATCGGTGTAGCAACAATGGGATGGGGATTATATTACAAGTGCAAAAGTATTCCAGTTCAAAATCTAGGGAGACCAATTCAGTAGGTGCCCATGAATATGTCTAATCAATTTAAACTTACAAAGCTTGGATTCATGAAGTCTGGTGCAGGTGCAGGTCTAGTTGCAGGCTTTGGTTTATTTTCATCGTTCTTTGGAATTGATCAATGGCTTGACCTTCCTGTTGGAACTTTCTATAAAACAATTGGATTAACTATGGGTCTTGATCAACTTCCAGCAATTGCTGCTGGACTATTAGCCCACATGGGAACTGCAGCATTGATAGGCGCAATGTATGTACTTGCATCATCAAAATGGAGATTTTTCCAATTGGTGACCGTACCAAAGGCAATAATGACTGGAGTATTAACAGCTATGATAGTATTCACGTTTGTTTTTGTACCAATCCACTTGTTTGTTATGTCACCAATACTAGAGGTACAACTTGTTCCCACAGAGAATTATAGTTATGATGAACAGAATGGATTAGCAACTGTACTGTACAATAGCAAAGTAATCACTATTGCAATGACTTTGCACATTGTCTTTGGCGCAATTATGGGATTAATGGCTGGAATATTCTTACATGATCAGTATGAGAAAGTTCCAAGAAAGAGGGGGATCTTCTAATGAGTCACGATACTAGCAAAATTCAAGCCTTGTATGAGGATTTCATCACTAATATGAGAACTCTCACTCCAAAAATTGATTCTATTCTACTTCTAAAGGCAATGCGATTAGAAAAAATGTTTGTTGGTGATTTACCACACGTTCACTTGGAAATTGACTTTACAGACGATGTAGATATTAACATTCCAAAATACCAGATTAGTCAAAAATTTGCTGTTGCAACATCTATTCATAGATGGGAGAAAACAAAACTTGTAGTTTCTGGAAAAATGTCAGTTGACAATATTTTAGAAATTGCAGGCCATGAAAAAGTAGTCAAAATTATGGGGTACGCTAACGCGTCACATTACTGAGGAGTGAATGATATGGGTGCATCATGTAAAGGGCTTTGTTTGGAATTTAGAAGAGACAGGATTCCTAATGCCCAAAAATACCAACTTGGACAAAAAAGATGTAGTTGGTGTGAGATATGGTTTAGCACAGATGAAATTCGTTGCCCATGCTGCAAAATGATACTACGAACAAAATCACGCAATAAACGAAAAATGAAAGTTTTGGGGGATACACATGTTTCTTAATGGTGGAAGTCTAGTTGAAACAATACTAGCCAAGTTTCCTGAAAAGAAGAAAGTTCCTGACCAGGGTGATGATATTTTTTCCAATTGGAATTTTCAAGATTTTCAGGATTCCGGATACTTGAATTTTAGAGCAGGTAGAGCAGATCTTTTTGCACTCAGTATAATGGTAGAAAACTATGCATCTAAACATAATTCACCCCTTTTAGCATCATTTGAGACTGATAGTCGCTGGAAGTTTGTAGAGGATCGATATATCAAACTAATGAAAAAACTACCAAGAGTATGGGTTATTGGAAACTTTAACAATCCACATCTTGCACAAAATTTACCTGAAACTGCACAGGTCATCAGTTGTGTTGGAACTGAATTAACAAATGTTTGGGCAGTTGTAACGAGAGGACCAGACGGTCCAATTGGGCTAATCGCTGAAGAAATTGGAATTAAAATGTTCAGGGGATTTTTTACAACTATACCTGAAATTACAGAATACGCAGTTAATCGAATGGCTCTTCTTCTTGCCACAGAATTTGATTTTTCTAAAAAAGAATATGATTTTGCAAAAGGCGGATATTAAATGGCTGACAATCTAAATGAGAAAAACAAACAAGTCAAGGATGACTTTATGAATGAGATTACTAAGATCGTAAAAAAAAATATATCAGAAAACAGTGATTTAAGTGAAGAGCAAATAATCGGAATTGCAATTAGAGTCTCACGCCCAAATGATCAAACTCCAAAATATGATCCAGAACACGTTCTTGATCCTAACTTTGAAGGCTATTCAAATTATGAGAATTCATTACGTGATCTATCACATGACAAACAAAAAGAATTGGATGATCTTGTTAACAATCCAAAGTCAAGTAAATATGATCAAAAAATTGCAAAGCAAGAATTAGCAGTAGTTAACTCTCTTCGGGAGAATTACTTCTCTTCAATGGATGTATTTCGAACTTCTAAGGGTGGAAGAGACAAACTAAGGAAATAAGTGAAATACATGTCACAGAAATTAGAGATTCCAAAATTCAAACAGAGTAAGCCATACTCAATTCTAGTAACTGGTGCAACTGGATTTATCGGTAGTAAGTTGGTATCCAGGCTAACTGATTCTGGTTACACTGTAAAAGCAATGTCAAGAAGAGATGTTTCAAACACGCCAGGAGTAAAATTCGTTAAAGCTGATGCACTAGATGAAGATGGATTAGAAAATGTTTTAGACGGAGTAGAGGTTGCATATTACCTTCTTCATTCAATGGAAGGTCATAAAAAAGAGTGGGAAAATTTTGATAAGCGTGAAATCCTTCAGGCAGAAAATTTTCTAAAAGCTGCAACAAAAGCAGGTGTAAAAAGAATAATCTATCTTGGCGGATTGGTTAACGATGGTTTAGAACTTTCTCGTCATATGAAAAGCAGAAAAGTTGTTGGTGATATTCTATCATCTGGCAATATCCCAGTCACACAACTTCGTGCATCAATTATCATTGGAGCACAGGGCGGTTCATTTGCAATGTTACGGTATCTTGTAGAACGATTACGTGTAATGGTATGTCCAAAATGGGTGAAATCACTCACACAGCCAATTTGCTTGAATGATGTGGTTGAATACCTAGCTAGATGTATGGAAATACAAGAAACCGAAGGAAAAATTTTTGATATTGGCGGTCCTGAAAAAGTAAACTATGAACAGATGATGCGTATCTATTCTGCTATTCTTAACAGAAATGTGTTTGTATTACAAATTCCATTTCTGACAACAAAATTATCATCGTACTGGGTTGATTTGATAACTCCTGTGAAAGCGTCGCTTGCAAGACCATTGGTCGAAAGCTTAATTCATGATTCTGTAGTTCATGATGATTCTATTAAGAAATATATCGACTTTGAATTAAAATCACTTCACGAATCTATCATAATTGCACAGGAGGATATGATTGAGATTGAAGAGAAGAATAGAGATTACAAGTTTTCTGAAAAGATGGGATTCCCCATTAATCAGAAGATCTTATCCATCTCTCTGATTATGATGGCAGTAATAGGAACTACATACTATTGGTTAGATAACAGACAAGATGTTTTTGAAATTTCCTGGCTAATAGGATCAGTTGTTTGGTTTGTCGCAATTGGATTTGGAATATTGTTTGTCATACAAAAAACTAGGCTTGGGTATCTCATTGCAGGTATACTTTCATGGGTCACAATAGCATTTTGGTTATTCGATAACTTCTACGTGGTATTTGATTTATCACTAATTGCGCAAGAACCAAATATCTACATGACACTTAGAAACTTCCTTGGTGTGATGATTGCTGGAGTTGCAGTATTTTCATCTCATAACGTGTTCCATAAAATTAGAACTTACCAAGCAAAAGGAAAGCGAATTTGAGGAGGTGGATTGGTTGGATAAAATGATGTTACTCGCAGCAATAGCAGGAGTAGGTTTAGTAGGCGCATATTTACTATACTTTAACTTCCTTTAGACCTATAATCAAAAGGATTACCCCATCCAAAAGGGGCTACCAATTTTTTCAAAAAACTCTTTTCTTATCTCATAGATTATATTTGCATATTTTTGATTGCATCTAATGGCACAAACTTGGAAAGATGAAGATATATCACTTGAACCAATAAAAGATCAAACTATTGCAGTAATTGGATATGGTATCCAAGGAGATGCACAAGCAAATAATATGAAAGATTCTGGTCTTAATGTTGTAATTGGTCTTAAAGAAGGCGGTACTAGCTGGCAAAAAGCAAAAGATGATGGTCATGAAGTATTATCAGTTGCAGACGCATGCAAAAAAGCAGACATTATTCACATATTGATTCCAGATATGATTCAGGCTAAAGTCTACAAGGAAGAGATTGCACCAAATCTTTCTGAAGGAAATGCATTATCATTTTCTCATGCAGCAGCAATTTACTGGAAATGGATTGATGCACCAGATAACGTTGACGTCATTATGGTTGCACCAAAGGGTCCTGGTTCTAAAGTAAGAGAAACATACCTTGAGAATTTTGGAACACCATCAATTATTGCAGTAGAACAAGATAAGACTGGTAAAGCTTGGGATAGGACACTTGGAATTGGAAAAGCAATTGGAAGTGCAAAAGCAGGGTTAATCAAAACCAGTTTCAAAGAAGAAGTTGAAACTGACTGGTTTGGAGAGCAGGCAGATTTGTGTGGCGGCTCTGCATCAATGGTAGTCAACGCATTTGAAACATTAGTTGAAGCAGGATATCAACCAGAGATTGCATACTTTGAGGTATTGCACGAACTAAAACTAATTGTAGATATGATTCAAAAATATGGAATCAATGGAATGTGGAGACGTGTTTCCGAAACTGCAAGATATGGCGGACTAACACGAGGTCCAATGGTTATGACTTCTGAAACAAAAGACAGAATGAAAAAAGTTCTCGATATGATTCAAGATGGAACCTTTAACGATGAGTGGATTAAGAATTACCAAAATGAAGGAAAGGCAGCATTTGACAAATATATGAAAGAGTTAGATAATCATCAAATCGAAGTTGTTGGAAAACAAATGCGAAAGATGATGTGGCCTGACTCTACTGAATAATTACAATTTTCTTAACTTAGAGACACCTTTTGTGATATGATCAATAATTACATCAAGTGATGTCCCTGGGCCAAAGTTTCCTGAAACTCCTTTTTTTTCTAATGCCTTTTTATCCTCTTCAGGTATAACCCCACCACCAACAACTAACACATCATTGATTTTCTTCCTCTTCAATTCTTTTACAACTCTTGGGAAAAGTGTTCCATGAGCACCATTTAACAAACTTAATGCGACAGCATCTGCGTCTTCATCTTGTACAATCTGTGCAATTCTGTCTGGCGTAGCAAATAATCCTGAATAGATTACCTCCATTCCAGCATCTCTAAACGCTCTACACAAAACTAAGGCACCTCTGTCATGACCATCAAGACCAAGTTTAGCAACTAGGATCTTTACTCGTCTAGACGCAGTCTTTTGCCTCATGAGTTAATTCTTAAGCATTTACCTTAAAATCTTTCTTCAATGATTACAGGTAAGAGATTTTAATCAAGGGATGAAACAGTTTTGTATGGCGATGCTTCCAGATCTGAAAAAAGCAAAGCGTGGAGTAATTGCAAAGGCTATATCCATAATGGAGAATGATCCAAAAGAGGCACGAAAGTTAATAAAAAAAATCTACAAGACATCCGGAAAAGCAATTGTAATTGGCATAACAGGTTCCGCTGGAGCAGGAAAATCATCTCTGATCAACAAACTATCATTAGAATTGCGTAAACTAAAGCTAAAGCCTGCAGTCTTGGCAATAGATCCTACAAGTCATGTAACCGGCGGCGCCATTTTAGGTGACAGAGTGAGAATGTCTGAATCAACTGACAGTGGAACCTATATTCGAAGTATAGCATCAAGAGGTGCTACAGGGGCTATTGCTCATTCTATTCGTAACAGTTTGCGTGTCTTGGAATATGCTGGATTCAATCCGATAATAATAGAAAGTGTTGGTGCAGGACAGACAGAAATTGACATATCAAAAGTCTCAGACATTACGGTTGTAGCCTTCAACCCACACACTGGAGACAGCATTCAAACCATTAAGGCAGGAATTACAGAAATTGGTGACATCTATCTAGTAAACAAGAGTGACTTGGATGGCGCAACACAACTGTATCAGGCTTTAGTTGATTTTGTTGGAAGTACAGAAGATAAAAATCTCATTTTACAGACATCTGTAAAGAAGAATAAGGGAATAAAAGAACTAGCAAAAGAACTAAAAGATTTAATGAAAGAAAAAACAAAGAACAAAAAAAATTCTGAAAAACTTCGTTTAGAATCTGAATTGGAGGATATTATTTTAAATAATGTACAGCAGGAAATTTTAACAATGATTGAAAAGAGTAAATCATTCTCATCATATCTCAAAAAGGTCCAAGAGAAAAAAATAGACCCGTTCGAGGCAGCAGACAAGCTGACAAAAAATTTCTTAAAGTGATGATACATGGTAACAAAAAAAACAGCGAAACCAGTAGAAAAAAAATATGTAACTGACTCTAATATTCCAATAAAACCATTTTATCAAAAGTCTACCAAAAAGCAAGTAAAGGAAGAACCAGGAAAATTCCCATTCACACGAGGCATTCATGCAGGAATGTATCGTGATAGGTTTTGGACAATGCGTCAGTATGCAGGGTTTGGTGATGCTGCACAAAGTAACAAGCGATACAAGTTCATGCTAGAAAAAGGTCAGACTGGAATTTCAATGGCATTTGATTTACCAACACAGATAGGGTATGATCCTGATGCACCACAAGCAGAAGGCGAGGTTGGAAAAGTTGGTGTGTCAATCGCATCTCTCAAAGACATGCAAACTGTTTTCAACGGAATCGAATTAGGAAATGTCTCCACATCAATGACAATCAATTCTACCGCATCCACTTTACTAGCATATTATATTGCAGTTGGACAATCTCAGGGCTTTTCAAGTAAGCAGCTTCGTGGTACAACACAAAATGATATCTTGAAGGAATACATTGCAAGAAATACCTACATCTATCCACCAGAACCATCAATGAGAATTATAGGTGATATGATTGGATATTGTGCAATTGAGGTCCCTCAGTGGTATCCTGTATCAATCTCTGGCTACCATATACGTGAGGCCGGTTCCACTGCAGTCCAAGAAATTGCATTTACAATAGCAAATGCCATTCAATACATTGAGACCTGCCTGGAACAGGGATTGAAAATTGATGATTTTGCACCAAGGCTATCATTTTTCTTCTGTTGTACAATAGAGTTCTTCGAAGAAATTGCCAAATTTAGAGTTGCAAGAAAAGTTTATGCAAAAATCCTAAAAGAAAGATTTCACGCAAAGAATCAAAAATCGTTACAGTTAAAATTCCACACACAGACAAGTGGCGAGTCTTTGACAGCCCAGCAACCAGACAATAACATAGTCCGTGTTGCGATGCAGACGATGGCATCTGTTTTGGGTGGAACACAATCACTTCATACAAATTCTCGAGATGAGGCATTGGCACTTCCAACTGAAGAATCTGCAAAAATTGCATTACGGACACAACAAATCGTTGCGCATGAATCGGGAATTACAAAAACAGTTGATCCTATGGGAGGTTCTCATTATCTTGAAGAACTATGTGATGAGATTGAAGAGCAAACATGGAAGTATCTCACAAGAATTGATAAGATGGGTGGGTCGCTTAAGGCAATAGAGAAAGGATTCTTTCAAGCTGAAATTAGACAGAATGCATATCGCCTTAAAAAAGAAGTTGATGACGATTCTAGAATATTAATCGGTGTAAACAAGTTTGTAGACAAGTCTGAGGCAAAACAAAAATTACTACGAATTGATGATTCATTAGGAAGAAAACAAGAAAAGGCAATCAATGCCTTACGTAAATCTCGTGATAATAAGAAAACTGATAGAGCATTATCAAAATTACAATCAGCTGCAGAAACTGATAATAACTTAATGCCCCTTATTCTAAGATCTGTCAAAGCATATGCCACTACAGGAGAAATTAGTAATACTTTACGTGAAGTGTTTGGTGAATACAGACCAAAGGAGATATTCTAAATGAAAATTGATCATATTGCAATTGCAGTAAACGATGTTGAGGCATCAGCTAAAGTCTACCAGCAGGCACTAGGCGTAAATGAAATAGAGTTTGAGACAGTTGAGTCCGAGGGGGTAAAGATTGCAATTATACCCATGGAAAACGGAAGAATAGAGTTAATGCAGCCAACTAATGATCAAAGTCCCATAAAGAAGTTCTTGGATAAAAAGGGTCAGGGATTACACCATATGGCATTAGAAACTGATGATATTGAAAGTGATGTTGAGAGAATGGAAGGATGTGGGATACAGTTCTTAGGAAAAATCAGACCGGGATCTGCTGGAACCAAGGTTACATTCATCCATCCAAAATCACTGAATGGTGTATTAGCTGAGCTTTGCTCACATCCAAAATAGCTCCTTTAACCAAAAACGAATATTAATCAAGATTGAAAGAAAATAGTATGAATGATAAACAAATTATTGGTGTTATCGCAATAATGTTCAGTGTTATTGGCTTCTTTCTAGTAGGAACAGGATTTTTTGATTAGTTATAAAAACCGTTAAATTCACCAAGTTGTCCAGAAAATATTTGACACCGTATTATTTCATACCAATATTTTTTGCAATTCTAATTTCACCATGTTTTGCTTTTGCTGAGACACAAATGGACACGGACCCATTTGCTACTGGATCTCAATTTGATTCAAAACCACTAGATGAGCATCAGCAGGATGAGCAGGATATGACGGATCTATGGACAATATGCATCATAATAGTAGCCTGTCTTTTAATAGCAAGAATCGCATTTCAGATTGTCAAAAAACGCTTTAAAAATCGCGATTAGTTACTTAATCGGTGCTGGTGGTAATCCGTTAAAGCAGTCAGCACATAAATCATCTCTGGTGGTCATTCCTTTTGGTAATCTGAAATTAAATTTCCGGACATCTGAAACTGAGAATTTTTGTGAAAATCTACCCAATTCTTTTTTACATTTATAGCATAGATGCTTTCCTTCCAAAAGAAATCGTAGGTTCAATCTACTTAGGGTCGCAAGATCTGTGACACCAAAAAAAATCATCATATTCACTAGAAATGGGCTTTCCTGAATTGTTTGATCAAGCTTTTCCCTTTCACCACCCATTGCAAGATCAAGCATAGACCTCCATTTTTTTTGAAGATCTACAACGTATTCATCAACTTTTTTGATTCCATGATCAGTTATCTGTATATTTAGTTTTTTTTGCCCCAAAACGCCTGAAATATAATCTGATTTTATCATTTTACTCTCATCCAATATTTCAAGAATTTTCACTAATTCATCAGATTTTAGGTTTACAATATTTTTCAAAAACCTGACACTACTGGCTCCACGTTTTACTGCTCCCAACACCTTCATATCATTGGCTTCAAACTCCATGGAATTGTAAAATCTAACTATCTTAAAAATTAAAGAAATTACTTATTTACACGTCTAAACTGACGCATTTTTATATAAAAAACATGGTTTTTCTATCAGAATTATGGGGCCTAAAATTCATTCTGGTCTTTTGAAAAAGTGAGTATAAAGTAATGATCTAGGCATACTAGAAATCTCGTTGAAAATCAGCTGCATGCCTGAAATCATTACTCTTCTATAATTTTTTAGAATATTTAACGGACGCTACTTTCCGATTCTAGTGCTATATAGTGCTAATTGTTTTTTCAATAGTGCTAACAGACATTAAAGGGAATTGGATCATTTAGATCTATATAAGATTTGTTTGGAGGTTTAGATCTCAAAATCTTTATGTACTATTAGAAATCAGTTGTTTTGTTGAAAATTAGCTGGATGGTAATGCTATTAGCATTTGGTATAGGAACAAGTCTATTATTTGCTCCACAAGATGCTGCAGCTGCAGGTGCCATCGAAGGCGAATTCAAACTTGGTGAGGTTTTAGATGAATCCGTTGGTTGGTTTATCGTTGTAGGCCTCGGAATGGTATTCGCTGGAATTATTTCAGCAGAGATTAAGATTGAAGAAAAATATCTCGGTCACGTTCAAAACTCAGAGTGGTTTAACACTGCTGGTAGGATTATCAAGAC
>Ga0315338_1002153_pt1 | contig 20663 bp, 19 predicted proteins | sample ASW8metaG_FD_204518 | JGI IMG/M metagenome (GOLD analysis project Ga0315338, IMG submission 204518) | Ammonia-oxidizing marine archaeal communities from Monterey Bay, California, United States - ASW #8 | ecosystem: Environmental > Aquatic > Marine > Coastal | place: USA: California | collected... | reverse complement strand
GGCGTGGAAGCCCTCCAGCTCATCGAGCTTCTCGCCGGTGCCGAGCAGCTTGATCGGACAGCCGGTGACCGCCCGGATGCTCAGCGCGGCGCCGCCCCGGGCATCGCCGTCGATGCGCGTCAGCACCACGCCGGTGATGTCGAGCCGTTCCTTGAATCGGGTCGCGAGGTTGACCGCGTCTTGGCCAGTCAGCGCGTCGGCGACCAACAGAATCTCGGCCGGTTCGACCGCGTCGCGCACCGCGCGCGCCTCGGCCATCAAGCCCTCGTCGACATGCATTCGCCCGGCGGTGTCCAACAGAACCACGTCGTAGCCCTGGAGCTTGCCGGCCTGCATCGCGCGCCTGGCGATATCGACCGGTATCTGGTCGGGGATGATCGGCAGCGTCGCGATCTCGGCCTGCTGCCCAAGCACCTTGAGCTGTTCCTGCGCGGCCGGACGGCGCGTGTCCAGCGAGGCCATCAGCACTTTCTTCTTGGCCTGAGTCTTGAGCCGGAGGGCGATCTTGGCGGTCGTCGTGGTCTTGCCCGAGCCCTGCAATCCGACGATCAGCACGCTCGCTGGCGGCGCGGCGGCGATCCGCAGTTCGGCGCTCTCGGCCCCAAGCATCTCGACCAGCTGGTCGTGGACGAGCTTGATCACCATTTGGCCCGGGGTGACGCTGCGCAGCACCTCGGTCCCGGTCGCCTTTTCGCGCACGCTGTCGACGAACGACTTGACGACCGGCAGCGCGACATCGGCCTCCAGCAGCGCCACGCGGACCTCGCGCAGGGCGGTGACGACATCGCTCTCAGCCAGCGCGCCGCGCCCGCGCAGCTTGTTGAAGACCTCGCCTAAACGCTCGCTCAGCGTGTCGAACATGGCGTGCGCCAAATTTCCCGTCTCAAACGACGGCGCCGCCAGCGCGCGAAACCTCGCGGACTGACGGGAGCCTAAGCTTCAAAGACCCGTACTGACTGTGCGGCGGAGACTACGCGCACCCCCCCTCGCCAATCAACCCCGAATGCGCAAACTCCCTGGGGCTGCTGGTCGGTCTCGGCCGGGCGGCTTAGACTTGGGCTGCCGATGTCCGCGCCTCTCGATCCGCGCATACATGTCTATCGCGACGACCTCGCGGCGGCGCCTTTGCGCGGCCGCGTCGAGGCGCGGCGTTTCGTGGCGGGCACGGCGCGTCAGGTGAGCGCGGGTATCGCGCCGCTGCGGGGGGCTCCTGCCGCCGAGGCCGAGCAGGCCAGCGAGCTCCTGTTCGGTGAGGTCTTCACCGTCTACGACGAAAAAGCCGGTTGGGCCTGGGGGCAGGCGGCGGCCGATGGCTATGTCGGCTACCTTGAGGCCGCGCACCTGGCCGAACCGCTCGCGCCGACTCATCTGGTCACTGATCCGCGTGCCTTCCTGCGGCCCGAGCCGCGCGTCCAGGCCGCACCGCTCGCCACGCTCCCGATGGGCGCGCGCCTCGCCATCGCCGCGATCGAGGGCGACCACGCGCGGCTGGCGGGCGGCGGCTTCGTCGCCACCCGGCACCTCACAGCGGGCGATGCGGTGGAGCCAGACCACGCAGCGACCGCCGAGCGCTTGCTGGACGCACCCTATCTGTGGGGCGGCCGGAGCGCGCTTGGCATCGATTGCTCGGGCCTGGTGCAGATCGCGCTCCAGCGCGCCGGCCACCGCGCACCGCGCGATTCCGACATGCAGGAATGCCTGGGCGCGCCGGTGCCGGACGGCGGTCCAAGCACACTTCGGCGTGGCGATCTGGTGTTCTGGCGCGGCCACTGTGCGATCGTCCTCGATGCCGAGCGCCTGATTCATGCCAACGCCGGCGACATGAGGGTGGCAATCACGCCGCTTGGCGAGACCCTCGCGCGTTATGAGCGGACGCTTGACTTGCCCGTTCGCGCCTTCCGCCGTATGCCGCGCCCCTAAGACTGGCCGGCGCCGATCTCGACGTCGATGGGTGGACTCTGGCGCAGAGTCTGGTAGACCACGCAATAGCGTTCGGTGAGTTTCAGGAGCGTCGCCAGTTGCTCCTCGGTGGCGTCGGTGTCGAGGTCGAAGCTCAGTCGGATGTCGCGGAAGCCGACCGGCGCGGCGCGCTCGACCCCGAGGGTGCCGCGAAAGTCGAGATCGCCCTCGGCCCGCACGGCGCCGGCTCGGACCGGAATATCGAGCGCGGTCGCGACCGCGTTCAAGGTGACGCCGGCGCACGCCACCAACGCTTGCAACAGCATATCGCCCGAGCACGCCGACAACTCATCGCCGCCGGTCGCCGGGTGCAGACCCGCCGCGACCAGCGCCTTGCCGGTCTCGACCGAACAGGTCACGCCCTCGCCGAGCGCGCCGTCCGCCGCGAGTGTCATCAGCGCCGCCTCTGGCGTCTCGCGGTAGGTGTCCTTGAGCGGCGCCTGTAGCGCCCGCAGTTGCTCGGCGTCCATGGGCTTTCTCCGTTACTGGGCTCGGTCTGACCGACGGCGCCGAGCATCGCCCACCGGCCGGGTCGCGCGCAATGCACGCCGACCACTGGCCAACCGCTGATCTTCTGGGCGAAGGGCTTGGAGGCCTGGCGGCGGCGGCCTATAAGGCGGCCATGGGCGCGCTTCCTTTCATCAAGATGCACGGTCTTGGCAACGATTTCGTCGTGTTCGACGCGCGTACCGCGCCGATCCGCCTGACCCGCGCCGAGCGCCACGCGATGGCCTCGCGGCGCACCGGGATCGGCTGCGATCAGATCATCACCATCGAGCCCTCGGCCCGCGCCGATGCCTTCATGCGCGTCCACAACGCCGATGGCGGCGAGGTCGAGGCATGCGGCAACGCGACGCGTTGTGTCGCCGCCCGCCTGATGGCCGAAGACGGGCGCGACCAGGTCGTGATCGAGACCTTGGCCGGGCTGCTCGAAGCGCGCGCGAGCGGCGCGGACGTGAGTGTCGACATGGGCGAGGCTCGTCACGACTGGCGTGAAATCCCGCTGGCCGAGGCGGCCGACACCCTCCACCTCGACCTCCATGTCGGTTCCGCCGAGACCCCCGATCTGGCCGATCCGGTGGCCGTCAACATTGGCAATCCGCACATCGTCTTCTTCGTCGCCGACGCCGAGGCGATCGACGTCGCCCAGCACGGCGCGGCGCTTGAAACCGCGGCGCTGTTTCCCGAGCGCGTCAATGTGTCGATCGTGCAGGTGGTGAGCGTCGAGGTGCTGCGGGTGCGGGTGTGGGAGCGTGGCGTCGGCATCACCGCGGCCTGTGGCACCGCTGCGTGCGCGGCAATGGTCGCCGCTGCGCGGCGTGGCCTCACCGGACGCGGCGGCGAGGTGCGGCTCGACGGCGGCGCGCTGCGGATCGATTGGCGCGAGGATGGTCATGTAATGATGCGCGGACCGGTGGCCGTCGCCTTCGCGGGCGAGATCGATCTCGGTGCTCTTCTCGGAGGTTCGCGGTGAGCCGTGCCCCCGAGGTGCTAACCTTCGGCTGCCGCCTCAACACTTATGAATCGGAGGTCATCCGGCGCACTGCCGCCGAGGCCGGCCTCGAGAACGCCGTCATCATCAACACCTGCGCGGTCACCGCCGAGGCCGAACGGCAAGCGCGTCAGGCGATCCGTCGCGCCCGCCGTGCCGACCCGACCGCGTGCATCATCGTCACCGGCTGCGCGGCGCAGATCGATGGCGCGCGCTTCACCGCCATGCCCGAGGTCGATCGGGTCATCGGCAATCGCGAGAAGCTGCTGGCCAAATCTTACGCCCCGGACGCCCCGCGCGTGCGGATCGACGACATCATGGCGGTGCGCGAGACGGCGGGGCACCTGATCGAGGGCTTCGCGGGCCGCGCACGTGCCTTTCTCCAAGTCCAGAACGGCTGCGACCACCGTTGTACCTTCTGCATCATTCCGTTCGCCCGGGGCCCGAGCCGTAGCGTCCCGCTGCCGGCGATCGTGGCTGAGGCGCGGGCGCTGGTGACGGCTGGTTACAACGAGCTGGTGCTGACCGGGGTCGACATTGGCGACTACGGCCGCGACCTCGCCGCCGAACTCGGGCTGGGCGCCATGGTCGCGGCGCTGCTCGAGGCGGTGCCGGAACTACCCCGGCTCAGGCTCTCGTCGATCGATCCGGTCGAGGTCGACGACGATCTGTGGCGCTTGTTCGCCGAGCAGCCGCGCCTGATGCCGCACCTCCACCTGAGCCTCCAGGCCGGCGACGATCTCGTCCTCAAGCGGATGCGCCGCCGCCACCTCCGCTCCGACGCCGTCGAGCTGTGCGCGCGCCTGCGGCGCGTGCGTCCCGACATCGCGTTCGGGGCCGATCTCATCGCCGGCTTTCCCACTGAGACCGAGACGATGTTCGCGAACACGCTGGCGATCATCGACGAGTGCGGCCTCACCTATCTTCACGTTTTTCCTTATTCCGAGCGTCCCGGCACCCCGGCCGCGCGGATGCCGGCGGTGCCGGTCGCGCTGCGGCGCGCCCGTGCCCGGGCGCTGCGCGAGGAGGGCGCCCGCGCACTCGATCGGTATTTCGCCTCTCGCGTAGGGACCCCGGCCAGGGTCCTGGTCGAGCGAGAGGGGCTCGGCCGCAGCGAACAACATGCCCCGGTGCGCCTGCCATGCGGGGGCGGCGCCACACCGGGCGATATCATCGCCGTGGATATCGTCGGTCGCGAGTCGGGCGCCCTGATCGGCCAGCCACGGGCATGAGCGCGAGGACCGGCTTCCTCTCCCGGCTCAAGGCGGGGCTGGCCCGGTCGTCGAACCAGCTCGGCGAAGGCATTGCCGGCATCTTCAGCCAGCGCAAGCTGGATGCCGCGACCATCGAGGAACTCGAGGAACTGCTGATCGGTGCCGACTTCGGGGTCGCAGCCGCCGCCGCGATTACCGCCCGCCTCGCCGCCTCGCGCCATGACAAGTCGATCTCGCCTGACGAGGTTCGCGCGGCACTTGCCGATGAAATCGCAGCCGTGCTTGATCCGGCCGCCCGCCCGCTCACGCCCGACCCGGACCGCAAGCCGTACGTCGTGCTGGTCGTCGGCGTCAACGGCACCGGCAAGACCACCACCATCGGCAAGCTCGCCCACCTCCACCGCCTCGCCGGTCGCCACGTCATCCTGGCGGCCGGCGATACCTTCCGCGCCGCCGCCATCGATCAGCTCAAGCTGTGGGGCGGGCGCGCCGGCGTCGAGGTGGTGGCGGGCGCGCCGGGCGCGGACGCCGCCGCGCTCGCCTTCGATGCCCATGCGCGGGCCGAGGCCGCTGGTGCCGACTTGTTGCTCATCGACACCGCCGGCCGGCTGCACAACAAGGCCGACCTGATGGCCGAACTCGAGAAAATGGTTCGCGTCGTGGCCAAGTGCGATGCCAGCGCGCCGCATGCCGTCCTGTTAGTGCTCGACGCGACCACCGGTCAGAACGCGATCCAGCAGGTCGAGGTGTTTCGCCAAGTGTGCGCGGTCACCGGGTTAGTGATGACCAAGCTCGACGGCACCGCCCGGGGCGGGGTCTTGATCGCCATCGCCGAGCGCTTCGGCCTACCGGTGCACGCGATCGGAGTCGGCGAGGGCATCGACGACCTACAGCCCTTCGAGGCCCGTCCCTTCGCTCGCGCCCTCGTCGGCCTTGAGGCTTAGTACGCCTTTTCGGTGAACAACGGATCGACCGAGCCGGCCCAGCGGCCGTGGAAGGCCTCCAGGTGCTCCTCGGCGGGGGTGCGGCCGCTTTCCACGATGGTGAGCAGGGCGTCGAGGAAGTGCGCCTCGTCCTCGCCAAAGCGGTCGGTCCGCGACCGCGCCTTCAACCCGGCGCGGGCGATCGCCAGCACCTCGCGGGCGAGATCGCCAACGGTACGGTCGCGGAACACCGTCTTGAATGCGTGGCGCGGCACCTCGGCGCGCAGCGCCTGGTGCTCCTCGGGGGTCCAGCCCTTGACCAGATCCCAGGCCGCATCGAGCGCGGCCTGGTCGTAGAGCAGGCCGACCCACAGCGCTGGCAGCGCGCACAGTCGCCGCCACGGGCCACCATCGGCGCCGCGCATCTCCAGGAAGCGCTTGAGCCGGACCTCCGGGAACGGGGTCGTCAGGTGATTCTCCCAGTCGCCCAAGCGCGGCCGTTCGCCCGGCAGGGCCGCGAGCTTGCCGGCCAGGAAATCGCGGAACGACTGGCCCGAAGCGTCGATGTAGGCGCCATCGCGGTAGACGAAATACATCGGTACGTCGAGCACGTAGTCGGCGTAGCGCTCGAAGCCCATCCCATCCTCGAACACGAACGGCAGGATGCCGGTGCGATCGGGGTCGGTGTCGGTCCAGATATGGCTGCGATAGCTCAAGAAGCCGTTGGGCTGGCCCTCGATGAACGGCGAGTTGGCGAACAGCGCCGTCGCGATCGGCTGGAGCGCCAGCCCGACACGAAACTTGCGCACCATGTCCGCCTCGGAGGCGAAGTCGAGATTCACCTGGACGGTGCAGGTACGGAACATCATGTCGAGGCCAAGGTTGCCGCGTTTGGGCATGTACTCGCGCATGATGCTGTAGCGGCCCTTGGGCATCATAGGCATGTCTTCGCGCCGCCACTTGGGCTGAAAGCCGACCCCCATGAACGCGACGTCGATCTCGTCGGCGACCGTGCGCACCTGATTGAGGTGGTCGTGAACTTCATCGCAGGTTTGATGCAGCGTCTCGACGGCCGCGCCCGAAAGCTCGAGCTGGCCGCCCGGCTCGAGGGTCACAGATTGGCCGTCCTGGCGTAGGGCGACCACTTTCTCCCCCTCGCGCACCGGCGCCCAACCGAAGCGCTGAAGCCCTTCGAGCATGGCGCGGATGCCGTGCGGCCCTTCGTAGGGCAGCGGCCTGAGGTCTGCCTTGGTGAAGCCGAACTTCTCGTGTTCGGTACCGATACGCCACTCCGCCTGGGGACGGCTGCCGGTCTCCAGATACGCGACCAGTTCGGCCTTGGTGGTGAGCGGCGCGTCCGCCTCGCTCAGGACTGTCAACATCGGGCCTCCACGCGCGGCCCCGGCCTCGGGGGCGCCGAGCGCGCTGACTAACAGGTTTGCGCGGCCAGCGGCAAGTCCTGATCCCGCCACGATCTTGTAGATACAGGCGATGGTCGCTACATCGAAGCGTAATGGCGCGCGACGAACCCATCAATGATCCGCACGCAGTGGCTGACGCCGAACCGCTACCCAACCACTGGACGGTGCGCTACGCGCCGGCCTGGCTACGCCCCTATTTGCGCCTCGCACGCATCGAGCGGCCGATCGGCGCCTGGCTTTTGCTGTGGCCGGGCTGGTGGGCGCTCGCGCTGGCCGCCTCGGCGCCGGGGAGCGAGTGGGCCTGGCTCGGGCTACCCGATCCATTGCTGTTGGCATTGTTCGCGCTCGGCGCGGTGGTCATGCGCGGCGCCGGCTGCACCTACAACGACATTGTCGATCGCGACTACGACGCCCAGGTCGCACGTACCCGCAACCGCCCGCTGCCGAGTGGCCAGGTCACGCTCGTGCAAGCGCTCGCGTTCATGGTGCTGTTGAGCCTGATCGGCGCGGCCATTCTGCTGAGCTTCAATACCTTCGCCGTAGGCCTGGGCGTGGCCTCGCTCGGTCTGATCGCGATCTACCCGTTCATGAAGCGCGTCATCTACTGGCCCCAGGTCTTCCTCGGGCTCGCCTTCAACTGGGGGGCGCTGCTGGGCTGGGCAGCGGCGACCGAGGGCCTGAGCGCGGCGCCGGTAGCGCTCTATGCTGCCGGAGTGTTCTGGACCCTCGGCTACGACACCATCTACGCCCATCAGGACAAGGAGGACGATGCGCTGATCGGCGTGAAGTCGAGCGCGCTCAAGCTCGGCGCCGCCTCGCGACCGTGGATCGCCGGCTTTTACGCGGCGACTCTCGGGCTCCTGGCGCTCAGCAACGCACTGGCGGGCGGCGCGTGGCCGTTCTATGTCGGGCTCGGGCTGGCCACGCTGCACCTGGGGCGGCAGGTCTGGCGGGTCGATTTCGACGATCCGGCAAGCTGTCTCCGCGTCTTCCGCGCCAATAAGTGGTTGGGCTGGATCGTCTTCCTCGCCATTATCGCGGGTCAAGTCGGGGCGTGACGTCGATCGCCCCGGCCCGCATCCGCTCGCTATGGGCCTGCCGCAGGCCGGCATCGGCGATCAGGCGTTCGAGGAAGTCGTCGAGGCCCTGGCCGGGCGCCAGCGCCGCGCGCGCGAGTTCGAGGACGGCGAGCTTGTCGCGGGCCGCGAAGCATCGCCCTCGCGCCGTGACCTGGGCCAGCGCCAGCGGCGCGCCAGTCAACCCGAGCGCGCCATAACGCGACGCATAGGCGCCGACCGCGTCGAGCGCCGCCCCGCCCTCGACCTTCACCGCCGCGCGGAGCGTGCCTTGGACATAGTTGCCTGATTGGGTCGCCGCGGGGCCAAGTTCGGTCTCGTGCAGGCGGGCAAGCTGGGCCACCGTGAGATACGCCACGGCGGTCGCCAGCATCGTACCGGGCGAGACCGCGAGGGTCGCCGGAATCGCGCCGTAGCGTGAGAAGTGGGCCGAATAGACCACATCGTGACCGGCGAGCTCGGCGCGCAGCACCGGAATGACGGTGCCGGGGAGATCGGCGAACTTGCGCGCGAGCTGGGCCGGCGCGGCGTTCGAGCCATAGGCCAGCATCGCCACCCGCTCGGCGTGCGGCGTCGGCGCGGCCACGCCAAGGCCCGCCAGGGCATCGGCCACCGGCATCGTGCGGCCGTCCATGCGTACCTCGCCGTCACGCACCGGATCGGGGCCGATTCTGACCAGCTCCAGGGCCTGACCGTCGACATAGAGGTAGGCGTGCGCCGGGCGGGCGTAGGGGTAGGTCTTGGCGAGATCGAGCGGGTCGATCATTGCAGGGCACCCTAGCGGACCGGGCGCGGCTTTGCCCTTATGATGCCCGGCCATGGCCTACGCCTCCCTGCGCGAGTTCCTCGACCGGCTGGAGAAGTCGGGCCGCCTGGTGCGGGTGGCCGAGCCGGTCTCGACCGCCCTCGAGATGACTGAGATCCAAACCCGGCTGCTGGCCGAGGGGGGACCGGCGGTGCTGTTTGAGAACCCGCGTGGACCGGCCGGTGAGCACTACGACATGCCGGTACTGGTCAACCTGTTCGGCACCGTCGAGCGGGTCGCCTGGGGGATGGAGCGCGACCCCGATGAGTTGCGCGCGCTTGGCGAAACCCTCGCGTCTCTGCGCCAGCCCGAGCCGCCGGACGGCTGGCGCGAGGCAGTCGAGATGCTGCCGCTTCTGAAGACCGTGATGGCGATGAAGCCGCGCATGGCGTCCGTCGCGCCGTGTCAGGAGGTGGTACTAAACGGCGGCGATATCGACCTCGCGCGATTGCCGATCCAGACCTGCTTTCCGGGCGAGCCGGCGCCGCTCATCACCTGGCCGCTGGTGGTCACCCAAGGCCCGGGCGGGCGGGCGGAAGACAGCCCCAACCTCGGCATCTACCGGATGCAGGTGACCAGTCGCGACAGCACCTACATGCGTTGGCTGCGCCATCGGGGCGGCGCCCAGCATCATCGGCGCTGGGGCGCCGAGCGGCGTGAGCCGCTGCCGGCGGCGGCGGTCATCGGCGCTGATCCCGGCACCATCATCGCCGCCGTCGCGCCGGTCCCGGACACGATGTCGGAGTATCAATTCGCTGGCCTGTTGCGCGGCGCCAAGGTCGAGCTCGCGGACTGCAAGACCGTGCCGCTCAAGGTGCCGGCCCACGCCGAGATCGTGATCGAAGGCCATGTCTCGCTCGATGAGCACGGCGATGAGGGACCGTTCGCCGACCACACCGGCTACTACAACGCGGTCGAGCGCTTTCCGGTATTTCGGGTTAGCGCCATCACCATGCGCCGCCAACCCATCTATCTCTCGACCTTCTCGGCGCGGCCGCCCGATGAGCCCTCGATCCTCGGCGAGGCGCTGAACGAGGTGTTCGTGCCGTTGCTTATCCAGCAGTTCCCGGAGATCGTCGATTTCTGGCTGCCGCCCGAGGGCTGTTCATACCGCATCGCAGTGGTGTCGATCCGCAAGGATTATCCCGGCCACGCCAAGCGTGTAATGATGGGCGTGTGGTCATATCTGCGCCAGTTCATGTACACCAAGTGGGTGATCGTCGTGGATGACGACATAGATGCGCGCGACTGGGCCGAGGTGATGTGGGCGATTTCTACCCGCATGGACCCGGCCCGCGACATCACGTTGATCGAGCGAACTCCAATCGACTACCTCGACTTCGCCTCGCCCGAGGAGGGCTTAGGGAGCAAGATCGGCCTTGACGCCACCACCAAGATGCCACCCGAGACCTCGCGGACTTGGGGCCGGCCCGTACGCATGTCCGATGAGGTAATCGCCACCGTCACCGAGAAGTGGCCGCGCCTCGGCCTTCCGGGCTCGGGCAAGCCGATCTGGAAATAGGAGAGATCATGGCGAGTCAACCCGGCCCTCCCCCTCCGACCCTGGGGAGGGTCAGAGGGGGGCTGCCACGAAGCGAGGGGAGCAGCCCGCCCCTTCGCAAATCAAAATCGGTCGCCACGTATAGGGGCGCGGGGTGGAGTAACTAGGGGCATGCCATGACGGATCTCGCGCCGGCGCTGATGGGCCCCGTGGCCGAGCACCGGCGTGGCGCCTTCGCGGTGGAGGAGGCCTACAGCCAACGGCGGCTGGTGCGGGCGCGGCTGACCGCCGCGGTGTTGATCGCCCTGTGGGTCCCGATGTCCCTACAAGATTGGACCGCGCTGTAATGCGAGGCCAGCGCTCTATCCAACTGAGCGACGGGCGCACCGCACTGACCCTAGCGGATACCTTGGGAAGTCGCCATAGCCCATCATTTCGAATCTTGCGTGCCAAGCCGCTTTATTGCCCCAATCTTGTGTCCACTGCACCGTGAGTGCACCGAAATGTGGACGGCCTCGGTTCGTTCCTTTGCCTCATTTCAAAGTTCTGCCTACACCATTTGGGCACACACATAAGTTGTGGGGCTAAGTCCATGCCCTAGCCCCTTGACCAATTCGAATCCTCTAAGCAACGCACACATAGCTCGAACGATCAGCCACCATACGCAAGGCGTTCCCGTTCTATGAGGAAGCGCAGAAGCTTACCCGCCGTGAGAGTAGGCGGAAATTCAAACGCCACTCCCACACGGCGGTCAAGACGGTTAAATGGTGGAAATCTTTGTTTTGCTCCAAGACAGCCAACAGAGTATCGCCAGTATACCAGTCCCGACTATGGGCGGTATGGTCGGGACTCCATCACCCCGGAACAATCCAACATACAAAATTGTGGCACAGACAATTGTGAAACCAATGGCTGACGACAGCATAACCGGCTTTTGATTACCAGCACCGACCACTTTGCTGGCAGCAAATAGTAGGAGAGAAACGTGGAATATCATCGCCGCTACGACGTAGCGCATCGTAACGGCTATTTCTAATGCTTGCCCTTCTGCCGTTGGCCACGCCTGATGCGTAAAAAATTTCGGCGCGAGGCAAAAAGCCACAGCAAAGAAGAGGCCAACGGCCGAACAAATTAGAAATGTGATCCTTGGTGTCATGATTATCTCCTCGGTAATTGCACAAACCTAGGTTGTGGGCCTACGTCCGTCGCCTAGCCTTTTGACCAGTCCCAATCCTCTACGCAAGGCACTCGAATAGCACCTAAAATATTTTGTGTCACGAGGCGTTAGTCTCAGGCGCCAGGATGTTGCGGTGCTGTTCGTCGACGTCGTCGACTTCGACCAAGTCAGAGTCGGTCGGCCCACGAGGGCACGCTCTACAAGTCCCTCGACGACCGGCTGATGGTGACTTTCGGCACACCGCACGCACGCGCCGACGACACCCCACGCGCGCTCGCCTGGCCCTAGACATGGCTGGAGCGATAGCGGATTGGAACGGCGCACGGGCCGCCGCGGGTGAGACACCGGTCCTGATCGGCATCGGAGATGAACAGCGGCTTGAGTTGCTGTCATCGGCGATACCGTCAACATCGCCAGTCGGCTGGAGATCCTGACTCGCGACCTCGGCGTCACCTTGATCGCGAGCGATGACCTGATCGCCCGGGTCCACGAGGAAGGCGGCGCAGATGAGCTGCACGACGGCATGAATACGCAGGAGCAGGCCCTGCGTGGGCGCGACGGCGCGATACGTATCTGGGCCTTAGCGTGCGGGGCACTCGTCTACGCTATTCGGTTGCCGCGAAGGCCTTGCCCTGCCCGACCAGCCTCTGAGCAGGCAGGTGTACCCGTTCTTCGGCATCCGCTTCCATGTGGCCGATGACCTGTGCAACGCGTCCCCGCGCCTTTAGAATCGACAAGGCGCGCTCGGCATCGTCGGGACCGACCACCGCGCAGAACCCGATCCCCATGTTGAAGACGCTGTACATCTCGGCGGCGGGGACCGCGCCGTGTGTCTGGATCAATCCGAAGATCGGCGGCGCGGCGGGCAGGCGGTCGAGTACGTAGCCAACTCCGGTTCCCAGCCGATTAAGGTTAAGGAAACCATCGCCCGTGATGTGGAAGAGCGATCTCAGAGCCGCCACGCCGTCGATCAGCGCTAGCGCATCGCCGACGTAGATTTCCGTCGGCCGCAACAGCTCGTTGCCGAGCGAGCATCCGAGTTCGTCGAACCGTTGGTCGATGCCGAAGCCGCCTCGGTCCAGGAGCGCGCGTCGCGCCAGGCTTAGGCCGTTGCTATGGATACCGCTGCTGGCGAGGCCGATCACCACATCGCCGTCGGCGATATCCGCACCGGTGAGGACCTGATCGAGCGCGACCTGGCCGATGGCGGTGCCGGCGAGATCGAAGCCGAGCCCGGGCCGGACGCCCTTGATGATGTCGGGGAGCTGCGCGGTCTCACCGCCGACCAGCGAAATGCCGGCCCGTCGTGCGCCCTCGGCGAGCCCGACTGCCAGGGCCTCCAAGACTGCCGCGTCGGTGCACTCGAGCGCAATGTAGTCGACCATCGAGACCGGTCGGGCGCCGACACAGACAAGGTCGTTCACGTTCATAGCGACGCAATCGATGCCGATGGTGTCATAACGGCCGACCAGCTGCGCGACCAGCGCCTTGGAGCCCACGCCGTCGGTGGCGATGGCGATGCCGATGCCGCCGATATCGACGACGTTGGCGAAATGGTTGAGAGTTTGGAGCGCCACCTTGTCGTCCCAGGTCGCGCGCACGTGCGGCAGCATCCGATGGAGGGCGCGGTCAGCCCCTTCCGTATCGACACCCGATCTCCTGTAGGCCGAGTCTTGGCTCGCTGTGGCGGTCGGTTCGCTCGACGTCATATCATTCCCTCCTCGGCGCGCCCTCGGGGGGAGGGTCCGGCTGGTCGGTCCCGGTAATAGCGGTGGGTGCGGGCTGGGCAGGCGGGCATCGGGGTGCGCGAACGATGCCACATCCGGGGCCGAGCGGGAAGTGCGAGGCCACCGACCGAGACCTCGTGGCTGGCAATTCGCGGCGCGAGCGTCCATATAAGCGCCGTCTCATGACCATGACCGCACCCCGATTGGAAACCGAACCGTTCGCTCCTGCTGGTGCCGAGGCCGAGGCGCTGGAATGCATCTCGGACCTGGTCGCGCGCGCCCGAGCCGCCGGGGCCGATGCCGCCGACGCGGTGATGTTTCGCGGCGCCTCGCTCTCGGCTACTCAGCGTCTTGGCGAGCGCGAGGACCTGGAACGCTCCGAGTCCGACGATATCGGTTTGCGCGTGATGATTGGCAAGCGCCAGGCGATCGTTGCCTCCACCGACGCCAGTCCGCGCGCCTTCGACCAGTTGGTGGAGCGCGCGATCTCGATGGCCCGACATGCCCTTGAGGACCCCGACTGCGGGCTTGCCCATGATGCGTCGCTGGCGCCGGAACTCCCCAATCTCGACCTCTTCGATCCGGGCGAACCGTCCGCGAATGCACTGTTCGAAACCGCTGCCGTGGCCGAGGATGCGGCCCGCGCCGTGCCGGGGGTCACCAACTCAGAGGGCGCCAGCGCGAGTTGGGGCCGGGGCACCGCCGCTTTGGTGACCAGCGCCGGATTCGCCGGCTCCTACACCACTTCGCGATTCGGCGTCAGCGCCTCGGTGTTGGCGGGCGTTGGCACCGCGATGCAGACGGACTACGACTTTTCCTCGGCCCGCCACCAAGCTGACCTCGAAGGTGCGGCCGTCGTCGGCCGTAACGCTGGCGAACGTACGGTGCGCCGGCTCGATGCCCGCAAGGTCGCCACCGCTCAGGTTCCGGTGGTCTACGAGTGGCGCGTCGCGGGCGGCCTGCTGCACCACCTCGCCGCGGCGATCGGCGGCGGCGCCATCGCACGCGGCACCAGTTTCCTCAAAGACCGGCGCGGCAAACCGGTGTTCGCGCCCGGCACCACCATCGTCGACGATCCGCGCCGCGCGCGCGGTCTTGCCTCCCGCCCCTGCGATGGCGAGGGGGTACGTACCCACACTCTGGCGGTGGTCGAGGACGGAGTGTTGCAAAGCTGGCTCTTGGATACCCGCACGGCCAACCAGCTCGGACTGCGTTCGACGGGACACGCCAGCCGTGGCACCGGCGCGCCGCCCTCGCCCTCTCCCTCCAACCTCTATCTCCAGCCTGGCCCGATGGACCCTGAGGCGCTTATCGCCGACATCAAGAGCGGCCTGTTCGTGACCGGGCTGATCGGCTTTGGCATCAATCCCGTGACTGGCGATTACAGTCGTGGCGTCTCGGGCTTCTGGATCGAGAACGGCGAGATCACCCACCCGGTACACGAGATGACTATCGCCGGCAATCTCATGGATATGTTCCGGGCGCTGACCCCGGCCAACGACCTTGCGTTCCGCTATGGCGTCGATGCGCCGACGGTACGGATTGATGGTATGACGGTGGCTGGCGCCTGATGACTGCCCCCCCGGTGGCCGATCTCGCCGAGAGCGAACTCGCCTCCGACCACGCGTTTCTGTGCGAGGCGGTGCGCGAGGCTGGCGCGCTCTCGCTGCGCTATTTCCGCCACGACCCCAAGGCCTGGGAAAAGAACCCCGGCGATCCCGTGAGCGAGGCCGACCTCGCCGTGAACGAACTCCTGCGCGAGCGGCTGTGCACGCGGCATCCGGATGACGGTTGGCTCTCGGAAGAGTCGGCTGACGACCTCGCGCGGTTGGCTAAACGCCGAGTGTGGATCGTCGATCCGATCGATGGCACCCGTCCGTTCCTGCGCGGGCTAGCCGAATACACGGTGTGCGCCAGTCTGGCAATTGACGGTCGGCCCCGGCTCGCTGCCGTCTTCAATCCGGCCACCGACGAGTTCTTCGACGCGGTCGGCGGCGGCGGCGCGCGGTGCAACGGCGCGGACATGGTCGTTAGCAATCGCGCCAACCTTGATGGCGCGTACATCAGTTCCAACCAGACCACCGTCGCCCGTCACCTGCCTGAGCCGGACAGCGCTTTGATTCGCATGGCCAAGCTGGGCTCGATTGCCTATCGCTTGGCGCTGGTCGCGTTGGGTCGCCATGACGCCTGTGTCTCGCTCGCCGGCAAGAGGGATTGGGACATCGCGGCGGCCGATCTTCTGGTCATCGAGGCAGGTGGCCGGGTCACGACACCCGAGGGCGCGCCATTCAGCTACAACCGCAAATCGATCCGCCACGCCGGCTTGATAGCCGCTGGCCCCAAGCTCCACGCTGTCCTGATGGCCAAGTTGCGCGCCCTCTAAAGGGCGCTGGCGCTAGGCGGTGCGCTAGCTGTCGTAGATCGGGTCGTGGCCCTCGCCGAGGACGGTGAGGTAGGCGTCCTCGGCGCGAACGAAGCCGCGCTGGATTAGGATCCGGAAGGCGGTGACCGTTTTCTCGACGCCCGCATCGAGGCCGACGCGTGGCCACTCGCCGACCAGCGCGCGCAGTCCCGCATCATCGAGGCCGGCGACGAATGGGATCTCGACATCGCCGATTTTGATGTCGGCGTCGGGCACGAAGCGTTTGATGGCCGCCACCACCTCGGTCATCGTCGTGTTCTCGCCGGCGAGGTCGAAGACAGGCGCGCCCTGAACCTGGGTGCCGGCCGAACGGATGAAGGCGTCGGCAACCTCGCTCACGTGTTGCATCATCAGGGTGCCGCCGTAGGGGAGGGTGAAGCGCCGCCCCGCCGCCGCCGCTAGCATCGCCTTGGAGGGTGCCGCCGTCACGCCCTGATCGCGCCCCGGCCCGTAGACCGAGTGTGGCCGGATGCCGATCGAGGGCACCTGCCACGTGTTCCAGTAGACATCGGCGATGCCCTCGTCGGCGAGTTTGTAGACGCCGTACAGGGTCGCCGGCCATATCCCGCCCTCGGGCGGCAGCGCCGCCACGGAGCTGGCGTAGACCAGCTTGCGCACGCCGAGTTTACGCGCTGCCTCGAACACGTTGACATGGCCGACCACGTCGACCTCCGCCCCCAAGACCGGGTCGGCATTACAGAACGGGACTTGAAGCGCGGCGAGATGGATTACGGCGTCAACGTGGTGGTCGGCCATAACCGCCTCGACCGCCGCGCGATCACGAAGGTCGCCGGACACCCACGTCACATCAGCGGCCTGCTCGGGGTCCTCCATGGAGAGCTTGAGGCGGCGGCGATCCTCGCTCTTGTCGAAGACGATCGGTTTGATTCCGTCGCGTGTCAGGTTACTCACGATCTGTGCGCCGATGCAGCCGGCGGCGCCGGTGACGAGAACGGGTCCCGCGAATTCCATGGCTATTCCCCTGATCGGCGCCGCGCGCGCCGCGCCGACTTTTGCCGCGACTGGGCGCTCACTCTAGCCCTCATTGCCGCCGCGTCAACGAAGCTCGCTCCTGCCCGTACCGCTCTTGCAAGTTGAGGCCAAACCGCGAAAATAGCGCTCCCGTCCACCGGTCACGAAAGCCCTTGAAACCATGAGCAGCACCTCCCACGACCGCAACCCTATGCTCATGCGCGGCGTTCTGATCATGATTTGCGCGGGCCTCGTGCTCTCGACCGGCGGTCCCATCATCCGCCAACTCGATCCATTGCCGCATGGAGCGTCCGGCTTTCAGATCGCGTTCTGGCGCTCGCTGATCATGGCCGCGTTTATCTTTCTAATCTTGCTCGCCCGCGATCGCATGGCGATCGGCGCCACCCTGCGCGGGATCGGCTGGCCCGGTCTGAGCGGTGGGCTTTTCCTTGGCCTTGGCTTCTTTGGCTACATATTCTCGATCACCAACACCTCGGTCGCCAACACCCTGTTCCTAATCGCGCTGGTGCCCTTCTTCGTCGCAATCCTGGCCTGGCTGGTGCTGAAGGAGCGCGTCCGCGCACCGACCTCGATCGCCATCGCGGTCGCGCTGGTAGGGGTCGCCATCATGGTCGGCCAGGGCCTCAACGAGGGGCGCTGGCTTGGCAATGTAGCGGGAATCCTTTGCGCTCTGGCGACGTCGTTCTTCATCATTTCAATCCGCTACGGCTCGGTTCGTTTCGGGCGCTCCACCGACATGGTGCCGACGGTGTGCGTAGCCGGGCTGATTGGCGCGGTGATCGCGTTCATCATTGTTGGCGGCGATGTAGGGGTCAGCAACAACGATCTGTTCTGGTGCGCGGTGGCCGGCGCCTTTCAGGTCGGCCTCGGCTTCATGCTCTACACCATGGGCTCGCGCTACGTGCCGGCGGCGGAGCTCTCGCTACTCGGCCTGATCGAGGTCATCATTGGCCCGATCTGGGTGTGGCTCCTACTCAACGAGGTGCCCGACGTCTACACCGTCGTGGGCGGCGTGGTGGTGCTGGGGGCGATTTCTGGGCTGGCGCTGTGGTCGTTGCGCGAATCGCGGTCCGCCGCGTCCGCTTGATTTGCAGGCTTGATCGGCCGTTGGTCTAGCCCTCGGTCGTGGCAGAGCCGGCCGCGCTCGGCTCGACGGCTTGGGCGGCGCGTAGGCGGGCGCGTTTAGCGCGCCGGATGCGGCGTTGCTGGTGCGCTCTGCGATAACGGATCACGAAGCGCAGGCTCCACCAATAGGCCAGTGCGCCGCCGATGATGACGAATGGGACGCACCCGACCAGCATCGGCACGCCCCAGCCCACGAACACCGTGGTGATGTAGAACTCGGCAAGTTCTATGGTGCCGAGATCGGGGGGCAAAAAGAAACTCCGCGAGACCTCGGCAAACGCGTCGTAGCCGGCGAGAGCATTCCAGCGCCCGAGCATGAGGTGTCCGGTCACATAGAGGACATAGTAGATCGGTGGCGCCGTCAGATAGTTGGTAATCCAGGTCCAGGCGCAGCCCAAGACGACACTGAAATGCCAGCCGAAGACATGGCGGGCGATCAACCAGATCAGGACGACGATCCCCATCTGCACCCCGACCGTCGGCGTCACCGCGACACCGACACCAACCATGATGCCGTACGCGGAATATTCCGGCGGATGCGGATTGCGCTTGAGTGGGATCAGCAGGCGATATCGCCACAGCCGCTCCAGCCGCTCGCTCCACGATCGTTCTTTCCGTCTCTGCGCCGTTTGGTTCATGTTCGCGATCGGCCACTCCTCTAGGCCATGTCGCTAGCCAGCTACCTGGCCGCCGCCGTTCCATCGTCGCCGCTCCGTTCGCTCGAAAATACCGGGCGGCTGCCCTCGGGCAACGCAAACCCCTCGGGTGAACAAATGTCTCGTTTCGGCGGTGTGACGCCGTCGCCATCGCCATCGCGCCGTGCCGCCCATGGTAGGATTTCTGATGTGGGCTGAGACTTCTGATATAGGACGTTCGACGGCAACATTCGAGCCGGCCAAGACGACGTTGGCCGGTCGATGATCCTCAAATTCATCGCAGTGATCTTTGTCGGCGGGTTTGTCCTCAAGCTCTTGTTCGCCCGCCGACTACGCGGACTGGGACGGGAAATAGACATGATTGCCAATATTTTCCTGGTGGTCGTCGCCCTCTACGTCGTCATCGCTGGTGTCATGCAGTTTCTCTGAGCCCCCATCTCGGGCGGTGGGCGACACAGCCTCCCCTAGAGGAGCGCGTCGATCCCGGCCGTGGCTACTTTTGCGTCATCGCTCGAGGCGACGCCCGAGACACCGACCCCGCCCACGACCACGCCATCGACGGTGATCGGCAGCCCGCCCTCAAGCGGCAGCGAATCAGGCAGGTTGAGGATGCCGGTGCGGCCATCCGTGACCACCATGCCCTCGAAGCCCTTGGTCTCGAAGCCATACAACGCGGAGGTCCGCGCCTTGCCGACGGCTGCGGCGGCGGTGCCGGGGCCGGCCCCGTCGAGGCGCTGTAGGTGAAGCGGGTGGCCGCCCGCGTCGACGATCGCGATCGTCACATTCCAACCGTTGCGCTTGGCCTCGGCTACGGCCGCAGTGGCGATGGCGATGGTACCGTCATGGGTCAGGGCTTTTCTGTCGGCGAGATTGCTCATGTCCGTATCCTTCCGTGGGTGCCGCCGTCCAACGCGGCGGGCGCAGGCGTAGGCGTAGGCTAACACACTGTGCGTGCGCCGGTCCGCCTGCTACCATCTGCCGCGATCAACGAGGGGAAGTGCTATGCGCTGGCAGAAAGTCGTCACGGTGGCCCACGCCCACGCCGAAGGCGAGGTCGGCCGTGTTATTACGGGCGGCGTCCTTGACGTGCCGGGCAAGACGATGTTCGACAAGAAAAGCTGGCTCGAAAAGCACGGCGATGACCTGCGCCGCATGATCCTGTTCGAGCCGCGCGGTTCGGCTGCGATGTCGGTCAACCTCTTGCTCGCGCCGACCACCCCCAAGGCCGATGCCGGCTTCATCGTCATGGAATCGACCGACTACCCTCCGATGTCGGGCTCGAACGCGATGTGCGTCACCACCGTGCTCCTGGAGACCGGCATTCTGCCGATGAAAGAACCGACCACCAAGGTCGTGCTCGATACCCCGGCCGGTCTGGTCACCGCCATCGCAACCTGCCGCGACGGCAAGTGCGAGCGGGTTTCTCTAGAAAGTGTCCCCGCGTTCGTCACCCACCTTGACGCGACGCTGGAGGTCGAGGGCCTAGGCACCGTGACGGTCGATGTTGCCTACGGCGGTGCCGTGTTCGCCATGGCCGACGCGGCCAAGCTCGGTTTCAAGATCGAGCCGAGCGAGGCCCGCGACATCGTGGCTGTTGGCCGCAAGATCACCGCCGCGGCCGATGCCCAGCTCACGGTCAAGCACCCGCGCAACCCGAAGATCAACCGCGTCGCCTTCACCCATTTTGGCGGTCCGCCACGCGGCGCCACGAAGCGCCGGCGCAGCACCGTGGTGATCGAACCGGGCCGGCTCGACCGCTCGCCGTGCGGCACCGGGACCATGGCCAAGCTCGCCCAGCTCACCGCTCGAGGACAGCTCAAGGTCGGCGAAAAACTCTTCCACGACTCGATCACCGGCACTAATTTCATCGCTGATGTCGTGCGCAAGACCAAGGTCGGACGTTATGACGCGGTGGTGCCTCGGGTCTCGGGCCGGGCGTGGATAGCAGGCCTGTTCCAGTTTGGTCACGACCCGAGCGATCCGTTCCCCGAGGGCTTTACCCTGCCTGACACCTGGGGCGATGGGCCGATCGGCGCGCCGGTGATCTAGGGGCCGCGCGCTCCAGCCGAGCCACCGCCGCGCATGCGTCTTGTAGCCGTCGCGCTGCTCCTCTTGTTGCTGGGCCTTGGCCCGGCGGCGGTTGAAGAGCGGAGCCAACTTCTCGACGGGATA
>Ga0315338_1002152_pt1 | contig 20673 bp, 20 predicted proteins | sample ASW8metaG_FD_204518 | JGI IMG/M metagenome (GOLD analysis project Ga0315338, IMG submission 204518) | Ammonia-oxidizing marine archaeal communities from Monterey Bay, California, United States - ASW #8 | ecosystem: Environmental > Aquatic > Marine > Coastal | place: USA: California | collected... | reverse complement strand
AGCATCTTCGCGATGATGAATACCGCGTCTATTTCTCCGGCAGAGACATCAACAATCGATCCATGGTCGGTTTCGCGGAGGTCGATCTGGGTGATCTCGCGACTACACGATACGCCAGCGAGCCGGTCCTTGGGCTTGGAGAGTTGGGGTGCTTCGATGACAACGGTGTGACACCATCCTGGATGACAACGTACGGGGGGCGAAAGTATCTCTACTACATAGGTTGGAATCAGGGGTCTACTGTCCGGATGGCCCTGGTCGCGGGGCTTGCTGTGAGTGACGATGACGGTCTGTCGTTTAGCCGAGTATCTCGAGTGCCAATTCTAGATCGAACCAATGAGGAACCCTATACCCTCAACACCGCTCCATGCGTTTTGCGTGATGACGGGTTGTGGCGCATGTGGTATGTGTCCGGCGTGGAATGGGTGCACCAGGACCTACCCAGGTATAACATCAAATATGCTGAATCGGACGACGGCTTGAGATGGCGACGTGAGGGAATCACGTGCATCGACTTCGGTTCACCGGAAGAGAATGCCCTGGCTCGTCCCTGTGTGCTGAAAGAGGACGGGATGTACCGCATGTGGTTCTCCCACAAAGGCGAGTCCTATCGAATCGGCTACGCCGAGTCACGGGATGGGTACACGTGGGAGAGGCTTGATCAACAGACTGGGATCGATGTATCGGCCTCGGGCTGGGACTCGGAGATGATCGAATACTCGTACGTCTTCAGGCACAGAGGGCGGTTATACATGCTTTACAACGGCAACGACTATGGCAGGGAGGGGATCGGCCTAGCCGTCGAAGACTAGTATGGGAGGCCGCACAATTGCGATCATGCAGCCGACATACCTTCCCTGGCTTGGATATTTCGACCTGATCGATCAGTCTGATTGCTTCGTCTTCCTGGACTCTGTGCAGTTCAGCAAGAGATCGTGGCAACAGCGCAATCGCCTGAAGGGTACAACCGGCCCCGTTTGGTGTTCCGTGTCCGTGCATTCCAAAGGCCAGCGAGAGCAACCGATTTCTGCAGTTGAGATCGACCATGGGCAGGGCTCCCTCGCGAAGCATGTCAGGATCATCAGACACAGCTATGAGAAAGCGGCGTTCTTTTCCCATGTGCCCGAAATCTCAAGGATCCTTCAGTCCGAGCCAAGATTCCTTGCCGACCTGAACGTCGAACTGATTCTTGCCATGTGTGGTCACCTTGAGGTTGAGGCCGAGTTTGTCAGGAGTTCGTCACTTTCAGCGGCGGGTGCTAAGAGTGAGTTGCTGGTCAATATCTGTACCGAGCTCGGCGCAACGAGATATCTCTCGGCGATAGGATCGAAGGGCTATATCGAGGAGAAAAACCCCTTCCCTGAAATGGGAATCGACCTTGTCTACCATGACTATGAGCATCCCAGATACGCCCAACTACATGGCCCGTTCGAATCACATTTGTCAGCCCTGGACTTACTGTTGAACGAGGGTCCAGTGAGCGGGAAAGTCATAGAGTCGGGTCGTAGGAGTACGAGCCACTTATGATGGTCGAAGGAATGAAACGGGTGGCGTCAAAACTTGAGGGCGGGAATCGCAGGGTGTAAGTCGTGGGAGTGCTAGCCATGGATTATTTCGACATACCGTGAAGGGTTTCGCGCATAGCATTCGCAGTGTCAATCGGAGGTGTCATCGATCAGTTTAGCGGACGTAGAATGAATAACATTGAGTCACATTCTGATGGGTTGGAGATGTACGCTCTTTCCGAGCGACTCTTTCCGATTTGCCGAAGCATCACCGGAGACGGTGTACGCCGGACTCATTCGATCCTCCGAGAGTACATCCCGGACCTCGTAACCCATGAAGTACCTACCGGCACAGAGTGCCTGGACTGGGTTGTTCCCGACGAGTGGAACATCCGAGCTGGATACATACTCGGACAGGATCATGAGAAGATCGTCGATTTCCAGCGGAGCAACCTCCATGTCATGGGCTACAGCGAGCCCATCGATCGCGAGGTGTCTCTTGAAGAGTTGGAAGAGCATCTATTCAGTCTTCCGGACACCCCGGATGTCATTCCCTATGCCACGAGCTATTACAAGCGCACTTGGGGATTCTGCCTGACGGAGAACCAACGTAGGTCTCTCGCCAACTCCAGGTATCATGTTGTCATCGATTCAGACCTATCGCCAGGATCGCTGACGTACTCCGAACTGTACCTGCCAGGGCAAAGCGAAAAGGAGGTGATGCTTTCCAGCTACACGTGTCATCCCTCCATGGCCAATAACGAGATCTCGGGACCAGTTGTGGCGACGTTTCTCGCAAAGTGGCTCTCAGCGCAGGATCATCACTATTCCTATCGTCTGGTTCTGGCCCCGGAGACGATCGGACCGATCGTCTATCTCTCCAAGCATCTCCGCACGCTCAAGAAAAATGTAGTCGCGGCGTTGAATCTAACCTGTGTTGGAGATGAACGGGGCTGGTCCTTCATGCCATCGAGAAAGGGTAACACCTTGTCAGACCGTGTCGCCCGGCACGTCCTTCAGCACCTGTCAAAGGGATATACGGAATGCGAATTTCTCGAAGATCGGGGAAGTGATGAACGCCAATATTGTAGCCCGGGTGTAGATTTGCCAATGGTCTCGATCATGCGGAGTCGGTACGGCTCATTCCCTGAGTACCACACTTCAGCCGACGACCTGACCGTCATATCCCCGGCAGGGCTCCAGGGCTCATTGGACATGCACAAGGCATATATACATTGGATCGAGACCAATCGAACGTATGCTGCGACAGTGCTTGGAGAGCCCCAACTTTCTCGTCGCGGCATCCTGGACCAAATCGGCGGTGGAACGAAGGTGCTAGAAAAGCGAAAGTGGATTCAGAACTTCCTCATGTGCTGTGATGGTGGCAGTGACTTTCTGCAGATCGCCGAGTCGATGGGCGTGTATGCGGGTGAACTCGAACCCATAGCAAGACTGCTGCTTGAGCAGGGACTGATCAAGGAGAAGAAATGCCTGAGGGATTGAGGGCGGAGCACCATCTATGACCGTAGTTGTTGTTGGTGGTGGAATCGCCGGCATTTTGAGCGCACTGCTTCTGAGTCGAAACGGTGAGAGTGTCTGTCTTGTGGAGAGGGAACAGCGGCTGGGTGGGCTCTATCGTTCGTTTACCAATGAGTCCGGGCAGGCGTTCGACTGTGGGACACATTTTTTACGTCAGACCGGGATAGGCCCATTAGACGAGTTGTTGTTTGGAGACGTCACGGGGAGTGGCTGGAGAGTCTTTGACACGCTTCATGCAGGTGGATACTACGGTGGGGTGCTGAACGCCGGGAGTCCCTTCGTTGACGCTACTATGCTGCCAACCAGGACATACCAGCAAGGTATGGTCGAGCTCCTCGAGCGGGTCGAAGAACTCGACAATCCGGACACGGTTGAGGACCAGTTGCACCAGATCTACGGGACAACGCTCACCAAGAATCTATTTGAGCCAATCTTGAGGAAGTACTACGGATGTTCGCTCGACCGCTTGGTGCCAGACGCGCACCACGTAATGGGTCTCTCACGTATTCTGGGGTTTACGCCTTCAGCCAGTCGAGAGATAAAAAAGTCCAGAGTCTATGACGGCAAGATCGGATTTCACTCGTTTCGTGAAGGGGCGGGTGGCCTGAAGAATTTTTATCCGGTAACCGGCGGTGTGGAATCGTGGATCGAGCTTTTACGGTCACAGATGGATAGGTCAGGTCGAGTTGTTATTCGAACTGGCGCATCGGTGCAATGTGTTGAGTCCGACCAGGGGATCGTGAACGGTGTCCTACTGGACAATGGGGAAACCGTTCCGTGTTCTCAGCTGGTCTGGTCTGTTCCGGCTGCGCTACTCTTGAAGGCCTGCGGGGTCGAGATCCCGGGACGTCCTCCGCTGGAGAGGCTAACGACGCACCTTCTTCACTTTGCTTTTGATCGCCCTTTCCTAACAGATGCTCACTACGTGCATTGTCATGAACCTACCATGAGCCCTTTCCGGATAACACTGTATCCCAACATGCAGGGTGATCCCACAGGTAGGCATCTGACGGTAGAGGTCTTGACCACGTCTGACGAGACCGGCGCGGACCTAACTCCCAAGGTACAATCGGAGTTACGGCAGATGGGGATTGTACCGGCCGAGGCGGTGTGCGAATTTTCACAGGTAGATACGCTGCCGGGAGGTTTTCCTTTGCCGACTCCCGAGCTGTCTGAAGCTATAGAAATGCATGCAGAGACCGCTGGTCGTCTGCTGGAGAACGTGACACTTCTTGGTCGCGCGAGGGGGAAGAATTTCCTTACGAGCCAGGTGTTGACCGACGTCTTCGAGTCTATTTCCGAGCTATCCCGTAGAGAGGGCTGAGGTTGTTCAGCGAAATAAAGGGAGTGGTCTGAATCGTCCATGAGGCAAAGAGGGTTCATTGGCCGTAGGATCTGAATTTTACGTAGAAGGTCTGATGGACCTTTCGGCTTACTCTTTCGAGCGCGTGCAATCAGGGGATAGTTGGGATGAGTTCGTCGAGTCGTCCCCGCAAGGTACCGTGTTCGGCCAGGCTGAATATCTGAACTCATCAGGACATGTGCCAAGTCTGTGGTACTGTCTAAAAAACAGCGAGATCAAGGGCGGAGTTGCATTGCTGGAATCTCCTGACGGTGTTTCCTCCGTCCATACTGGTTTTGTTGTTTACAACGGCTTGATGTTCGCACCCGCTTCGCCCAAGCAGAATACAGCGCAACGCTTTTCAGAAGAGTTTCGAGTCACATCGGTCATCGTACGCGAACTCGCGAAACGATACAGAACCATTGAGATGTGTGTGCACTACGCTTTTATCGATCTCCGGCCTTTCCTATGGCATAATTATGGCGAGGAGGGCCCACACTTCGAGACGAAAATCCGGTATACCTGTGTGCTCAGCCTTGAGGGTGCGTGTGAAGAGAATCTGAATAGGAACGCGCTATATCTTGGGTGCAACAAGTCACGTCGACAGGAGATCAGATATGCCATTAGGGATGGCATTGAAACGCAGGTTTCATATGATCCAGGACTGTTTGAGACGCTCTATCGCCGGACATTCTCCAGCCAGGGAATTGAGCTGCCGCAGGAGCAAATAGCCAGGATTCTAGATGTAATCGAGCGGCTGCATGACAGTGGGCGACTTCGGATGTATGTAACAAGAGCGGCCGACTCACAGGTCGGCAGCATTGCTGTATTCGGAACCGATTCAAAGCGAGCCTACTATCTGTATGGAGGAAATGATCCCGAATTACGTGGGGGCCACACGGGGAGTGCCGTGTTGTGGTCGGCCTTCAAGGATCTGGCGCGGCTTGGATTCCAGGAAGTGGACCTCGAAGGCATCAACAGCCCTAGGCGGGGCTACTTCAAGCTGAGTTTCGGGGGGAACATCAAACCGTACCATTTCCTAAGCCTAACTACGGAGTGACGCAAGTGAGCAGCTTGTGAGGGTTGTGGTGGGTAGGTTCCACGGGACATCTGTGGTTTTGCGCCATGTCGGCGATGAGATCACGCGAACCAATAATGGGATTAACGATGACTGGCTTTGATAGGCGATGGGAAACTGAAGTCTACGGGCGCGGCCAGCAGGTCAACAGGTATCCCTTCGATAGTGTAGTTATGACCGTCATGCGTCGATTCGGAAGAGTGGAAAATCGATCCAAAGTGCGCGTTCTGGAGCTTGGCTGTGGGACGGCCAACAACATTCTCTTCTTGAGCGAAGAAGGGTTCGACGCCACAGGAGTAGATGGGTCGTCCTCTGCGATAAAAATCGGCCGTCGCTTTTTACGGGAGAAAGGGCAGGAAGCTGAGCTTCTCTGTCAGGATTTTACTGACCTTTCAAACTTTGCAGATGGATCATTTGACCTCGTGATTGATCGAGGTTCCATGACCCACAATAGTCGAGTGGACATTCATCGCACAGTGGCCGAGGTGGATCGTGTTCTGAAGACGGAGGGAATCTTCCTATCTCACATTTTCAGTGATCAGCACTCTGGCAGAGAGAATGGTGAGGCCCTGGGGGACGGATCGTATCGCTCGCGTGATGGGGAGATTATCGGCGGATACAACGTCCTGTTTTTCTTCGCCAATGCGGCGGATATCAGGGAGATATTCGAACCTCGCTTTACTGTTCTCTCGGCAATTCACAACTCTTCAGAGGAAACGCTGAACGACGGAGATACGAGCGCGATGTGGCACATAATCGGTGAGAAAACGCCGATGAGTCTGCGGAAATAGCCCTGGTCATGGCAAGAAAGGCTCTTGTCTTCGCCCGCGTGAGCTACGGGAACATTGCTCTTTGCCTTGCTCTCTCCTGTTTCTTCCGAATTCAGTGTTTCAATTTCAGGAATTCTCGGTTACGAAAACTGTCGGCCGGAAGGATCACCCTGTTCGACTGGGACAGTCACGGAGATTGCGAGGAAATTGTACACTCCATTTCCACTGTGACCAACCCAACTTGGGCCAGGAAGACAAAACCCGCCGCGGGACAGTTGCGCATCAGTGTGGACGGGTACGATGTTGATCTCACCGAGAAGATGTTCAAGGAACTGGGGCCGGCTTTTCAAGACATGTGCCAACTTGCCAGATTCGGGGGAGAGCATGAGGAGTATCTCCCGGGGATTGATGCATATCTGATCGCCCGCCACACAACGGCTCCGATCCATGTTGGTTCCACAATATTTCTGCGGATCTGTGCCAGGCTCAACATGTTGGCTGAGCATATGGAGGGGCAGGCAGTCAGATTTGCGAGGATCATGCAAGATGGTGCTCGTCTCTTGCGCTCCTTTCGTTTCTCCCGCCGTCAGTGGAGAGCCTCGATCGTCGCAGAAGTCACCCATGTCAACGAGCTTTCGTTGGACACAGAGTATCGGAGTTTTGCGTGGCTTCACAGTGACACAGACCTCTCCCCGAGAGATATCCTCTACCTCGTCTCTGTTAGGACGCCAAGAGGAATCTTGGCAGAGTTACGGGCTAGGGATATCCAGATCGTTGATTCCGTATTCGATCTCAGTAGCGAGTTGAGTTGGAAGGGCAAATTCGCAGTTCTGCGGATGGTCTTCACTAGCGCGTTAAAGGTTGCTGTGGGGACGATGACTCCCTCGATTCTGAACGAGGCGTATCGGTGGTACCCACGTCTCATGTGCTGGAATCGGCTAAAATCGACTATGGGAATCCAGACGTATCTGGACACCGTCAGCAGCGCCCTGATTGGGTCTTATCTCACTGTCTACTTCAAGAGACTTGGCGTGCACACAGTGATGCATACCTACAGCATGAATTCAAGTATGTCGTCTTCCCGAATTCCTCTTCCCGAATTCCATCTGTCGTATTCTCGTTTCCTGCACGAGTACATGACCGTCTGGACACGCCAATACGCCGTCAAGATCCGTAGCAATTACTCAGAGGATCTGCGATTCTACATCTCAGGGCCTTCAATGGCTGGCCGCGCAAACTATGATCAGTCGGAACTAGACCACCTGCGATCGAAATATTGCGGTGAAGGGCAGGTGGGCCGGCTGGTGGTCAGCGTTTTCGACGTGCCGCCCCAGGTTCCAGGATGGAACTATGGAAACTTCTCCCTTGTGACCGGAATGTATACCGAGAATTTTTGCTGCACATTTTTTGAGGATGTATTCAGGCTGTTTCGAGAGGAAGCCATTATGGTCATCTACAAGCCAAAGAAAGACTGGGAAAGTGATGATCATCCCCTTGCGCAACAGGATTCGGGCGCGGCCCGGTCATCAAGACCTTCGTCGTTAAGAGCACCAACGAACCCATGCCCACGCCGGCTGGCGGACATCTTCGAGCAGGTGGCCGAGGATGCTCGCTGGGTGACATTGCCAGCACTAATCAATCCCTGGATTCCGGTGTTGCTCTCCGATCTCGTAGTCGCGATCCCCTTCACATCTATTTGCTTGGCGGCGCAGAGCCGGAATGTCCCCTTCGTATTCCACAATGCTGAGGGAACGATCAAATACCACAGCAACAGTGAGCACGAGTCTAGGATTTCTCATTCTTACGAGCAATTGGCAGAGTTCGTATCCCGGACCAAAAAACGCAGCGATGGTTCCGTACAGGGTTGCAAACGGGCGGGAGTTACTCAGGGTTTCGTCGACTTTCTTCGAGATCCCAAGCGATTCTCGATTGGCGGTGAGATTGACGAACCGTCTACTTCATGTAGCCAAATGTGACCAATACCTACGATATGAAACTGGTTACGGAGATACGGCACAGCGCATTCCATGTGGACGGCACTGCGTGACTAGGCGAACAATCGTGATCACTGGGGGAGGGCGTGGTATCGGAGAGGCCATAACGACGCATTTCCATGGTCACGGGGATCGGGTTGTGATTGGTTCACGGGTCGATTCTGGATTGGCAAGAGATCTTGGCGAGAGAGCGCTGTTTCAGAAAACGGATGTGCGCCGTGCCGCAGAAAGCCGCAGGTTGGTCGATCGGGCAGTAGAGTGGTCGGGACAAGCAGATGTCCTCATTAACAACGCCGGTTTCTCAGGCTGGAGGTCGCTCGCGGACATCGAGGAGAGTTTCTGGGACGACATGATCGATACGAACCTTAAGGGCACGTTGTTTGCGTGCCAGGCAGCCGTCCCTTACATGAGCGCGGGAAGCAGCATCATCAATGTCTCAAGCCTTGCCGGCAAGCGGGGAAGCGCTAGCAACTCCGTCTATTGTGGCTCGAAGTTCGGAGTGAACGGGATCACCCAGTCACTCGCAAAGGAAGTCGGGGAACTCGGGATCAGGGTGAACGCGGTTTGCCCGGTCTATGTCCGTACGGAGGGTCTCGATGCTGCCCTGAGAGGATCTCAATCCCCAGCGGCAGGTCAGGAAATTGAGAGTTACATGAAGGCCTTCGCGGCGTCCAACGCGGCCCTTGGCAGAATGCCAAAGGGGGAGGAGGTCGCAAGCACTTGCTATTTTCTGGCATCAGAACATGCTACAGCCATTACTGGCCAGTGTATTAACGTGGACTGCGGTGTCCTGCCCCAGTAACGAGGACTCATGATCAGGGGCGCAGACATACAGGATCTTTTTAACCGATCATTTTCACGATAGTGAGACAAGCAAGTCTTCCCATTTGGTGGCATTTTCAGAGGGACCTGCGTTCGACAGGGATCAAGGGGTCGCCGGCGTTCAGGGACTTTCCGAGTCGGGCCGATTGGGTAAATGGTCCCAATCCTATCATGATTTCATGCAACAACGAATCCTGCGAATCGTCAAAGACAAGAACAGATTCCAGTGTGCGCAACCAACTCGGTCATCCTAAGTGAAGACGATCCTTGTAACCGGGTGTAACGGACTTCTTGGGTCCAATTTGGTATTCCAGGCGGCGGAGGGATATCGTGTCATCGCCACGACCAGAAAGTGTGCCCTGTCGTCGCGAAAGGTGACCAAAGTCAGGATGGACGTGTCAGATGAGGATGAGGTCCAGTCGGTTCTCGGACGTTTCCGGCCCGACCTCGTCATCCATTGCGCCGCCGAAACGAACGTCGATCAGTGCGAAGCCCTGCCCGAGCGCGCAGCACGCGTGAACGCTGGCGGCACTCGGCACATTGCCAGGGTTGCCGCCGATCTGGGCGTGGGCGTTATCTTCGTGTCCTCCGATTCCGTGTTTGATGGGAGCCGGGGCGGTTACTCTGAAACCGATCAAACAGCTCCACTCAACGTGTACTCCCGGACGAAGCTACTAGGTGAGCAGGCGGTGCTGGAGTCGAGCGACGAGAATCTCGTAGTGCGGACGAATATGTTTGGGTGGAACATGCTTCCCAAGAAATCGTTGTCGGAGTGGTGCTTGGCAGAGCTCCGAGAGACAAACGAAATTCGCGGCTTCGCCGACGTCCTGTTCTCTCCGCTAATCGTCAACGACATCGCTTCGCTCGTCTTGGAGACATACGAGGCGGGACTGCGGGGGCTCTTCCATCTGGGCGCACGCGACCACACCAGCAAATACGAATTTGCCCTCAAAATTGCCAGGGCCTTCCAGCTGGACGAGCAAATTGTCACAGCTTCGAGCCTGAGTGCTGCCGAATTGAGCGCACCGAGGCCGAAGAAGACCTACCTGGACGTCTCGAAGCTGACGTCCGCACTGGGCCGCCCCCTGCCCTCGATTGATGATGGTGTCCAGTCGTTCCATGAACTCGAGAGATCAGGATACGTTGAGGAACTGAAGGCAATATCTGCGAGTTGATCCTGAAGACAGGGAACCCGAAGGGGGGAAATACATCCTCTTCTACGTGGTTGGCCCCGTTCATCCGAAGAACATGGCCCTCTTGGCAGACGCTATGCAGGGCCGTGAATTCCGAATGATCTATGAGGCAAATGCACCTTGGATGTCGAAATACGGGCCGGACAGATTGCCCGCCGACGCGCTCTCCTTCGACAGAGACAGGGTTCCAAAAGATCTCTCGCCCGGGGGCTTCGAAGCAGTTGTTTTCTCCACCGTTCAACCTCGTCCGGCGCCACTCAATCTGTTGCACTGGGCCCTGTGGAATGATCTTCCGGCGATCGCGATCCAGGAGTCGAATCAACTCGCACTGAGCTCCGGCCGCTTCAACAACTACCTTGCCCCCGTCGACCACGTTCTTGTGGCGTCCGCGTCGGAGCAGGCGCATCTGGCCGCTACCGGCGTAGATCCTGAACGCATAGAGATCACCGGCTGGCCCTTCTATACTCACTCAGGGCCAGTCCCCGACGAGACGAGGCGAGCAGCCAAGATGCGACTAGGTCTCGACCCCGAGTCGCTTGTGGCAGTGCTCACTCTGACAGCCTATCGTGATTCAGGCGAGTCGGAGGGTGTACGGATCGAGCAACTCCGAATGGCAAGAGAAGGCTTGAGCACTGCTTATCAGCTAGTGATCAAGCCACATCCAATAGAATCGATGACTGTTCTGCGACGCTTCGTTGAAGATTACGCGCGAGGAGCAACGATCCTAGACGGCACCATTCCGATCGACGATCTGCTGAACGCAGCCGACGTGCTTCTGAATCGAGGAGTATCACAAGTCTGTTTTGAGGCCCTGCTCAAGGCGATACCAGTCGTCGTTCTCGACGTCGGGGACCATACACCTTTTCACGATTCTGCACCGAGGGTCGTAGCATCCGACAGTCGAGCCGTGTCTGAGATCGTCCGTGGCATCGAGAAGTCAGCAAATCCAATGGCTCCCTATCGCAGCGTCCTTGATCGCCACATGCCATTTACATCAATACGGGCCAAAGAGATCACGTGTGAACGGATTTCGTCGATCATTGAGACTCACTCTGCACATCGACGCAATAAGCAATGGTTGGAGTTCGCTCTGACGTACGCGTGGCAGGTCGATCGTCACGTGGCGCTAAGCGTCCTGAGAGGCGTCGATTGTGGAGCACTGGGTCACGCAATGTCAAAGCTGATGCGCCGGCGCGCTACCGAGCAAGACCTGGAGCTACTTGTAGCGCACTGGCGAGGACAATACGCAGAACAGATGCTCCTATGTCTCCTGTGTGAGCAGCTGCGCGCGGGCAAGCGGCATGTAGAGCAATTCCATCTCGATCTGATGCGACGCTTTATTAGTCCGGTCAATCTGCATCTCTATTGCAGACACTATGAGCTGTGGGGACGAGTTCTTCTCGATGGTGGGCACGTGGATGAATATGGGCGGTTCAGGGAGGCGCTGGAATCAAGGCGATCCGAGGCGTACCAGGTCGAGCAGGCACTTGATCGTCTGGATGGCTACAATCGTGGATGGATCCGCCGCTGTCTTGCCCGCGCAAATGACGGGAGAGGCATAGCTATCCGACTTCTCCGCCGGACACGACATGTGTTGAGGGATCCGCTACGATGATACTGCGTCAAGGTTGCAAGGACGCGATTGACACCCGTTGGGTGCCGGCCGTTAATAGTGAACTTCCCTCCATTCTGAGAGCGAAAAGACTGTGTAGCTGTGCTACCAGCAAGGAAACTTAGTGACTGAACTCAATCACTCCCTCGAGGTGCAGGACGTCGCCCTTTCCTTGGAGCAGGCAGTCGTCCTGCGTCCCACGGACATGTTTCGCAGAGCTGTGGAACAAATGTCAAAGAAGAGGCTGGGTATTGTCTGCATTGTCGATGACGAAAACGCATTCGTCGGCGTGTTTACCGACGGCGACATCCGCCGGCTGCTGCTGTTGGATCACAAGCCGATTGCTGCTCTCTTTGCCGAAGACATCTCTCGGCATATGACTCGGAACCCGAAGATCGCCGCACCCAACATGAAACTGCGGAAGGCGATTTCGCTAATGGAGTATACGGACGTGTATGACTTGCCCGTCGTGGACCGAAATGGGCGGCTGACAGGTGTATTACACATGCACGCTGCCATCAAGAACCTTCTCGATCTTTAACACGTTGTGGCTGAGATGAATCCGAGATTGATCAAGATGGTTGTCTCGGACGTCGACGGGACCCTGACAGATGGCAGAATGTCCTACACACCGTCCGGAGAGGTGTCCAAGTCCTTCTGCGTCCGCGATGGTCTGGGCGTCACACTGCTGAAGACCGTGGGTGTTCTTGTGGCACTTGTCTCGAGTGACGACTCACCAATCGCTACTGCCCGTGCTCGACGTCTCGGCATCGACAGCTGCCTGATCGGAGTGCGCGATAAGGTGGATGCCGTCGAGAGGCTATGTCGGGCTGCGGCGATTGAACTGGAGAACGTCGCATTCCTTGGAGATGATCTGCAGGACTATGCAGTAATGCAGGCGGTTGGTCTCGGAGTCGCCGTTGCCGATGCCCATCCGATGATTGTGGCCATTGCGGATCATGTGACCCAGAAGCCAGGAGGCATGGGAGCTTTTCGGGAATTCGCAGATTGGCTCATCACACAGCAGGATCATGATATGGAGGCCGTATGGCTACGCAGTCAGCGCGAAAAGGAATCGGATTGATAGGTGAATAGGATGACATCTCTGACTGTTGGTGATGCCGCGGTGGGTGAGATAACGATCGGATCTGGGCGGCCGCTGGTGTTCATCGGTGGCCCATGCGCAATTGAAAACGAGGGGCACACGCTCATGATGGCTGAAAGGTTGAAAGCCATCAGCGATCGCCTGAACCTGCCCTTCATTTTTAAGGCGTGTTATGACAAGGACTGCAGGTCCTCGATGGATTCTTTCCTTGGCATCGGCCTGGAGGAAGGTCTGCGAATTTTAGAAAAGGTTCGCAACGAAATCGGTGTGCCAATCACCTCCGACGCTAGCTCCGCTGACTGGATGGAGCCAACGGCCCAGGTCGTCGACCTGCTGCAGATCCCCGCATACCTGTGCAGGCAGACGCATCTGCTGCTGGCTGCGGGCAACACTGGCAAGCCGATCAACATAAAGAAGGGCCAGTTCATGAGCCCCTGGAACATGAAAAACTCAGCCAGGAAAATCGAAAGCACAGGAAACAGCCAGATTCTCCTTTCGGAGCGCGGGACTTTCTTCGGATACAACATGCTGATCAACGACTTTCGAACGTTCAAGATCATGCGGGACATAGGGTACCCTGCCTGCTTCGATGCAACGCACTCGATTCAGTTGCCTACGAGTCTTGGCGTGATCTCCGGAGGGCAGCGGGAGTTCATTCCGTCACTGGTTCGGGGGGCGGTCGCCGCCGGTGTGGAGGCTCTGTTTATGGAAGTACACGACGATCCTGCCAATGCCCTCAGCGACAGTGGAACGCAACTGCATCTGCAGTATGCCGAGCGTGTGCTGTCCGAGGCCAAGGTCATGCATGCAACACGGCTTGAGTTGATGGAAAAGTGGGGCGACGAGGACGTAGAGTAGGACATCTGCAAAAAGCAAGGGAGAGAGTTTGAAAAACGTTACGCGTACTAGATCGGAGTTGAGGCGGCGTCTTCGATCGAGGGAGCGTCTTTTCGCCGGATGGGTTTCCTTCGCCCAGGCATCCATCACCGAGATCCTCGCACAGGCCGGGTTCGACTTCATAGCCATCGACATGGAGCACTCGACGATCACGGTCGAGCAGGCGCAGAGGATCATTGCCGCCTGTCAAGCATCCGGTACTCCGTGCCTTCCGCGACCAGTGTCGCATTCCAATGACTGGATCAAGCCACTGCTGGAAAACGGCGCGGACGGCATGATGATTCCGATGGTGAACACTGTGGCTCAGGTGGCAGATCTCGTCAGCTTATTCAAGTATCCACCGATTGGAAATCGGAGCTTCGGTATGAGCCGCGCCCAGTCCTATGGGTTTGGGTTTGACAACTATGTGCGGGATTGGAACGATATCTCATCGCTTGTTATTCAGGTAGAGTCCATCGAAGCAGTTAGCAACATCGATGAATTGCTGGAAAATGACATCGTCGACGGGGTCATGGTTGGCCCATACGACATCTCCGGATCGCTGGGTGTGCCTGGTCAGGTGACCCACCCCGATGTTCTACGTGCCTCTCGAGAAGTGATCGAGGCGTGTGAGCGCCACGGCAAGTCGTGCGGCACCCAAATCGTAGAAGCGACGAGAGACAGTGTCAGGCAATTGTTTGATTTGGGTCATACCTATGCCATCCTGAGTTCCGATTTGTTTGTCCTGTGGAAGTGGGCTGAGAGCATGGAAAATCTAATGGAAGAGTTCAAAAAGGACGAATGAAAAGGCTGTTGGCAACGGTATGACGGAAGCGGATCAATACGTAGCGGATCTCTTCAAGCTTCGCGATAAGTGTGCGGTTGTGATAGGTGGCGGCGGTCATCTCTGTGGCGCAATGGCCGCCGCTTTCGCTCGGGGCGGATGCCGGGTTGCTGTCCTTGATCTACGCCCCGAAAAGGCGAGAAGTGTCGAGGAAGACCTCCGGCAGCAGGGCTTCTCAGAAGTTTGCCACGGCGCACTCGACGTCACCTCCAAGCTCGAGCATGAGCAAGCTCTGGAGATGGTGGTCGAACGATTCGGCGCTGTCGATGTTCTGGTGAACGGCGCAGGCATCAACAGTTCGACTCCCTTTTTCGATGTCGAAGTTGAAGACTGGTACGCGGTCATGGACTCTCAATTAACCGGCACTTTTCTCGGATGCCAGGTCTTCGGACAACACATGGTGTCCAATGGCAGTGGGTCTATCATCAATATCTCCTCGGCCTCAGCCGGTCCACCACTCTCCAAAGCGTTCGCTTATTCGGCGGCCAAAGCCGGTATCCGGAACCTGACGATGAATCTGGGGAGGGAGTGGGCGACGCAGGGAGTGCGCGTCAATGCCTTGAGACCCGGCTTCTTTCCAACGGAGTGGAATCGACAGAACTTCATCACCCCCGAAAGAGAGAGAGCAATTCTGGGTCACACGCCCATGGCACGCTTTGGTGAGCCATCCGAGCTTGTTGGGGCGGTTATCTGGCTGGCGTCAGATGCTTCAAGCTTCGTGACGGGGGCGGAGATCAATGTGGACGGCGGGTACTCGTGCATGACGATCTGATCGAAAACACGGGATGAGAGATTCGGACATCCCGATCAGAGTCGTTGGTGTCATTCCAGCACATTTGTCATCTATACGCTTGCCGCGGAAGATCTTGCTAGAGATTTATGGCGTGCCGATGATTGAGCACGTCAGGCGTCGCGCTCTCATGTGCGAGGCCCTCGACGGTGTCTACGTCGCAACATGCGATCACGAGATCGCAGAGACAGTGGATGCCTCGGGCGGCGAGGTCATAATGACGGCAGACACCCACATGAACGGGACAAGCCGGGTCGCCGAGGCAATTGAGAGCGTCGACTGTACTCATGTAATCCTACTACAGGGCGATGAACCGCTGCTGCTTCCGAGCCATGTTGAAGAGGTCGTACACGCGATCAAGGCAGACCCCTCATGGGACGCCTGGAATGCCACGGGGCCTGTCACTTCGCAGGCTGAACTTGATCGACACTCATTCGTCAAGTGCGCGGTCGGGGAGAGCGGTCGAGTGCTATTCTGCTTCCGTCGTTCAGCAAGCCATCTTCAGGCCGCAGAACAGACGCCGTACACGCGAAAGATCCTTGGTGTGATCGCGTATGGAAAGAGCTTCGTTCAGAGACTTGTCGCGTACCCGCAGAGCCTCATGGAGCGAAATGAGTCGATTGAACAGCTCCGAATCCTCGAGCACGGCTACACGCTCAAGTCCGTGCCGGTAGGTCACAGTCTTCCATCGATCAATGAACCGGGAGAAGTAGATGCTGTTCTGAAGGCAATACAGTGTGACTCCGAACAGAAATCGTTGCTGGATCGTGTGCTTGGATGGCCATAGTGAGGGAAGTCTTGACGGGGCCAGTGCTAGGTCGAGCTTTCTCTCTATCGGCTGAACCGCGCGGGCTTGCCATCGTGGCGAACACTCCTTGACCAGCAAGTACCTGGAACCAGTAGCGTATGTCCGGCGTGCCATGTACTATTGGGAGAAGCTTCGGTTTGAGTTGACCTGGGACCAGGCCGCGGCAGAGGCGTTCCAGCGGTCGCAGTTTGTCTCCGCCGGTTTCGATTTCGAGCGATCCCTGATTCGTCTCAATGAAATCCTGCAAGAGTCTGACCTTCCCGACTTCGAACACCAGACCGGGATGGGTTCCATTCACTGGGTGCTGTTCTGCAGCCTCAGTCTCCGGTATGACATCCGTGAAATTCTGGAGATCGGGACCTATGACGGTCAGACGGCTGCCATTCTTACATCGATATTTCCTGAGAGCCATGTAACGACCGTGGATCTTCCACCGGACGATCCATTAGTGAAAGTTCAGGCATACGATCGGCCGCATCCGACGACAAGGCCTCTGTCTGAGCGGCGACGGGTCAATACTCGGCATCCTCGGATTGAATATCGACCGTCCAACAGTTTTTTTCTACCTGAACTTCTCGATCGGCAATTCGACATGATCTGGATCGACGGTGGTCATAGATTTCCTGAGATCGCATGGGACATCTGCAATACATATCACCTGTGCAAGCCCGGGGGGTGGCTTATGTGCGACGACGTGATCCAGCACCCTGATGGTATTTCTGATGAATACACAAGCACCGAGTCGCACGGTGTTCTGGAGTATGTGAGTCAGCGTAGTGGTGAACCGGTGAGGTACTTCCTCAAGAGAACGTCGGCGGCCTGGGCTGCCAATCCCAGGAAGCGGAAGTCCGTAGCACTTATGAGGAAGCCTGAGGCTGCCAGCCTGTGAGATACTCGGTAGGGCCTTGTCCTGCTACCGCCCAAATCGAGGGGCGTTGCCAATCCACATGTGTCGCCTGCGTTCGCACTATGCCAGGGGAGGACAGAAATGGCTGACGCTCAAGCCATGCTCAAGCGCTTCTTGAACGATAGCGCCCTCGGCAGGCGTCTTCGTCATTCATGGGAGCCAACAGTCCGTGACGTTCTCGGAGTGCGGCCGATCATATTTCGCCAGCCCCGATCGTGGAACGAAAGCGTTAGCGATGCCTTTGTTTGGCGACGGGACCACGACTTCGAGACGCGTTTCGAGTTGATGAACCTCAACTCTTTCATCGATCCCGATAATGCCTCCCGGGAACATGCATTGATGATGTTCTTCTCCAAAGATGGTAAAGAGATCGGGCGCTCAAATTTCAAGCTTGATCCCTTCGAGATCAGGCGGGTCGATCTTTCGGACACCTTGCCGCTTGGTACAACAGGTTACGGGACATTTTTCGTGTTCCATGAGAAGGAGGCCGTAGGTGACAGCCATGACCTCGGAACATGCCTCATGGATCGAAGCTATGCAAGCTATACGAATTTCCAAAACCGCAGCCTATGGAGCTACGTTCACGGTTGCTGCAATACATACGTCCTGTCCTACTCGTTTTCCAGGTCCAAGACATGTCATCTTAGCCGAGGCACTCGTCGCAAGCAAGTTTACAAGCCGCAACTGCAATTTGATGATTGCCAGAGGTTTGAGGTGTGCATATCCAATCCACTGTCAAAGCCGACAACTATTTCTGTCAACGTGGCCGATGCAGACGGGACAGAAATTGAAAGAGTCGTGGCTGATCTAGATCCCCTCGCCTGTCGGATGATCTCTCTTGACAACGCAAAATTTGACAAAGCCCGCATTGAAATAAAGGGCAATGTCCAGATGTGCAGACCACTCCTCTTCAAGTATTACGATTCACATTTTGATGTTCTCCATTCATAATCAATGAACTACTACTTCGCAACAAACATCCCGGATCTCAGGACAGAGATAACTCTCTGTAATTTTGCCTCCGCACAGGGTGACCTGTCGGCAAATTTGTTGATCCACAGGGCTGTCACTGACGGAGAGAGATGGTTGGTTGACTGCCTTGGTCGCCTGGAACCGAATGCCTCCCAGACCTGTTCCCTTCCTAGTTCAAGACCAGCGTCGGGCGAAATGACCCTGTTTTTTCTGTTTCCAACGGAACTTGATCAAGAACTGGCGACACTGCCTGTGCGTCCGGATCTCATGAACACGACACCGGCATGGCGAGCGAATTCAAGGTTTGCCTCCGCCAGCACAAGCGTGAGCTTTCAGGGCGAGTATCCAGACTCCATGCTTAAGATCCCAAGGGGCTCCTTGGTGAGCATTGGCCCCATGGAGCAGGCGACAGACGACGTACGGACTCATCTCATCTTCACCAACGTCAGGGAAAAGCCGGCCTTACTGCCCGGCATCCTATTGGCGAAGAGCATGGTGAGCAGGAAAGTGATCGCTGACATCCAGATCAAGAGCAATCAGTGCAATGCCTGGGACATTACTGAGATTGTAAGGTCGACCGAGGAGCGGCTGGTTTTGATGTCACCAGACACGGCTGGGATCCCCTTGTATTTCAGTCACGATGCTGGTATGACGGCAATGAGTCTTGAGCACACACATCCTCCGATCACACTCACAATGTTCGGCAATGCGGATCGGAGGATGGGCTTCGTTCGACAGATGAAAGAGTATTGGCTTCGTGACGAGTGAAACTCTGGGTGAGGTAACGATGAGCGGCACCAAGAGAGACGCGGCCGTTATACATTGGGTGTGGTATGCAGTCCTCAGCCTCTTCGCTTTGCTCATAGGCGCGGGCACGTCCCATCTTGGGCGAGAGGTTCTCGTTTTCGTTGTCGCCACGGGGGTTCTGCTCTGGGTCGTGCCGTTCCCAGGCCGACTGGCCGTGCTGCTGTGTGCGGGTTTTCTGATCGGCGGTCGTACCTTTGCGTTCCTGGCGTGGTCGGGTCTTGGCTTACCGGTTTTCATCACGGAGACCGTTGTTGCCGTCACCACATTTCTGCTCCTGCTCAAATGCCTGTTACGCCCCTCGACGTCGGCATTGCAACTGAATATGGGGCTGGTACGCATGCCTGCCCTGGTATTCTGGAGCGTAGGAACGGCGGTCCTTCTGACCAGTGTCTGGCATTGCCTGGAAGGTTCCAGTCAACTTCTACCGACGTTGAGAAACACCGCACTGTTCTATTACTCCATCTTCTATCTGATCGTTCTGGCAATCTTCAACGAAGTTCGATTGTCGCTAAAGTTGACACATGCGTTCATCGCGGTCATTGTGCTGATGAGCATTCGCTACTTGCTGGAATGGAGCGCAATGTGGCCAGACCTGCCAGGCACAGATGTTAATTTTTTCTGTGTCGTGGCGACTATCGCGGCGAGTGTGCTGTTCTGTACACTGCCTGTCCTTCAATACACACGGACCGCAATCGTTCTACTGGTGCTGATCTCGACGGCGGTCGTCTTCACAGAGATTCGGCAAGGGCTTTTGGGCTTGCTTTGCGGAGGCCTTTGTAGTTGCTGGCTACTGAGTCGGTTTCGGTTGATGTCTTGGAGTCATCGCAAGACGATCCTCATCTTTCTGGCGCTGTTCGTGGGAACCTTGGTACTTCTGTGGATGAAGAAGGATTCCATAGTTTCACAAGCTGGTCTCCCCGGCCGCTCATCAACCTATTCGTCTATGAGTGAGTTTGTGCCAATTTGGTCCCACATGATCAACCGGGACTTCAGCGATACAGGTCGTAGTTTGATGTGGGCAGCCTTCCTTGAAGACATGTTCCAATCGTGGGTCTCTGTCGCATTCGGTGTCGGTTTCGATCGCTTGTTCATACCGGAATGGATGTTCGGAATGCAACAACTCGAGATTTTGACTAACAGGTCGACAGGAACTCTTCAGTTAGATCCGCACAATTCTCATTTGCACCTGTTCTACAGGATCGGCTTGATCGGTTTTGTCGCCTACCTGTTCCTCATTCAGCGTGCGTTTCTTTCGTCCTTCCGCTATTTGAGGGACGGGCAGGACGCCCGCCTGAAGTACTACACCATCGGTTATCTGGCCGCCCTCACCAGTGTGGCAGGCCAGGCCTTCGTGGGCGTGTTATTCGAGGCCCCCCATCGTGGCATCCCGTTTTGGGTGCTTCTTGGTGTGTGTACCTGTTTTCCACGCGTTGCCCTGGCAGATGAGGTGCGTGCTTCAAATGAGGGGGCGAGGGCCTGAGTGCCTAAGGGTGTAGTTCTGATGGCAGTGCACAACGGCATGCCGTACCTGCCTCTGGCGATCGAATCGATTCTGAGTCAGACATACGAAGATTTCGAGTTTCTCATCGTCAATGACCGTTCGACAGATGAGACACGTGATGTCGTACTTGGCTACTGCGATTCGCGCATCAGATTAATCGACAACCAGGAGAATATCGGTCAGACACGTTCCCTCAACCGTGGCCTTT
>Ga0315338_1002151_pt1 | contig 20691 bp, 20 predicted proteins | sample ASW8metaG_FD_204518 | JGI IMG/M metagenome (GOLD analysis project Ga0315338, IMG submission 204518) | Ammonia-oxidizing marine archaeal communities from Monterey Bay, California, United States - ASW #8 | ecosystem: Environmental > Aquatic > Marine > Coastal | place: USA: California | collected... | reverse complement strand
TCAAGCGCTGGCGGCATGGTTTGCCACCATGGCCGCCGTCTCGTCGAGCGCCCGGCCGAACCGGTCGAACATGTCGTCGATCTGATTCTCCGTGATGATCAACGGTGGGCAAAATGGAAAGGTGTCGCCGAGCGGACGAACGATGAGTCCAAGCTCAAGGTTGCGCGCGGTGCCATAAGCGCCAACGCCCAACACCGGGTCGAAAGGGCGCTTCGTCCGCTTGTCGGCGACGAGTTCGACAGCGCCGAGCAATCCAACCCCGCGCACGTCTCCCACCAAAGGGTGTCCACGGAATGCCTCCAGGCGCTCACGAAAGCGCGGCACGACCGACCGCACGTGGCCGATGATGTCGCGCTCCTCCATCAGTTCGAGAGTGCGGATAGCCACCGCCGCGGGAACGGGATGGCCGGAATAGGTGAAGCCATGGGCGAACGTCCCATGGCGATGGCTCGCCTCCCGTAAAGCTTCCCAGATGGGCCGGCTCAGCATCGCCGCGGAGATCGGCTGGTAGGCCGAAGACAATGCCTTGGCAACGGTCATGACGTCGGGTCGCAGATCGTAGGTCTCGCAGGCAAACTGGTTGCCGGTGCGGCCGAAACCGCAGATCACCTCGTCGACGACGAACAGAATGTCGTGGCGGCGCAGCACTGCCTGGATCTGCTCAAAGTAGGTTGCTGGCGGCACGATGACGCCACCCGTGCACATCACCGGATCGGCGACGAAGGCGGCGACCGTCTCCGGCCCCTCCTCTTGAAGCAGGGCCTCAAGATCGGCGGCGCAGCGGCCGGCGAACGCTTCCTCGCTCTCGCCAGGCAGCCCTTCACGATAGTAATCGGGACAGGTCGTATGGACGAAACGGTCGATCGGCAGATCGAAATCAGCGTGGGCAATCGGCAGGCCGGTCAGGCTCGCCGTGGCGATCGTGCTGCCGTGATAGCTGCGTTGCCGCGAGACTATTTTCTTCTTCTCAGGTCGGCCGACAACATTGTTGTACTGCCAAATGAGCTTGACGACCGAGTCATTGATCTCCGAGCCGGAATTGGCGAAAAAGATTCGTGGCTCGGCCACCGGCGAAATCCGCGTCAGGCGCTCGGCGAGATCGATGACGGGTGGCGTCGATTTGCCGTGGAAGGTGTGGTAGTAGGGCAGCCGCTTGAGTTGCTCGTAGGCGGCCTCCGCCAGCGCCGGCTCGCTGAACCCGAGCGACGCGCACCACAGCCCGGAAATGCTGTCGATGTACTGCCTGTCAGCGGTATCGTAGATGTAAATGCCGTCACCGCGGGTGATCACCAGCGGCCCTTCATCCTCGTGCCGGGCGAGATCGCAGTACGGGTGTATGAGGCTGGCGATGTCCCGGGCCTCGAGGGAGTTGGCGGCTGTGCTCATGGGGTCGTCCCTTTCCCGGGAAGCGCATCGCAAGGGCCGCAGAGTAGGGCATGCGCACGACCCGGACAATCGAGGGGCGTTGGTCGCGGAGCTGACTGGCTATTACTGAGATGTTGCTGGAACAGGCGCGCGTGGTTGTGATCGGCAGCGGCATCACTGGCAGTAGCATTGCCTCTCATCTGGCCAAGCTGGGGTAGCCTAGGTCGTGCTCTTGGAGCGCGACCGACTCACCTCCGGCACCTCGTGGCACGCCGTCGGTTTCTTAGGGACGGGAAGCCTTATTCTGCTTGACCGGATTCGGGATGCGATCCATGGAGCGCTGGTCGGCACGGCGGTCCCGATCGAGGCGGCCAGGATTAGCCAGACCATTTCGTCAGTCCTTCAGTAACGCGGCAGGGGCATCATCGTCCATGTCTAGGTTCAAGCGCAGATAGCCGTAGAACATCTCGTCGTCGAGCGTCGCCGTGGGGAGCGTGAACTCGGGTGGCCCACTGTTACAAGCCCTAGCCGCGTTGCTCCCACTTCGCGGCACATTCGGAGTAAATCTCGGTATGGCATCACGTACTCCCATCACGTTGTAGAGCCGTTGCTCATAATGGTCGTGTACTCCGGGCTCGGTTCGTGCCCGACCGAGCTGGAAAGAGGTTGCACAGGTCCGCCTCCACGCGGTTGAACCGGTGTGCCAGCCGGTATTGTGCCCTATGATTATCTCGATCAATCACCCAATGCTCGGGAGGAGGCAGGATGACCATTTACATCACACAGGGTCGTTTCACCGCGAAGGCGGTTGAAGGCGCCCTTAACAAGCCGGAAGACCGAACCCAAGCCGTCGCGGCCCTGATGGAGGCGGCGGGTGGCAAGCTCCTCAACTACTACGTCACTTTCGGGGAGTACGATTTCCTGATCATTGCCGAAGGCGAAAGCGAAAAGAACGTACTCGCCGGGCTTCTCACGGCGGCGTCGACGGGGACGGTGACGGACCTGCACACAGTGCCAGCGATCACGGCGGCCGACGCGAAGTCGGTCTACGAAAAAGCTCAATCCATGCGCGCGGGCTTCAAGCCGGCCGGGAGTTAACGGTCGAGTTTACGTTGGCGGGGTACACTCAGGCAGATGAATAAAGTAATTAAGGCTATGAATTCCGCCCGTGGCGATGTAGGAGATACAAGGAGGGTATGCAGATGTGGGTTTATAAAGGGAAAGTCAAAGCCAGCGTCTAACCCCCGTCTAGTTGTTTAAAAAACAAATCAACGGAGTAATTACCATGAGTTCAGGTGCATCTACAATTGACTTTTCATCAGCTGATGAAGTGCGACGCCTAGAAAAAACAACCATGGAAATTATTAATGTAGGGGCTACCAAAGTTGCGCGTTTAACCGCCCAGCCTGGATGGGTTTGGTCTGAATGCATTGCACCAGTAGTAGGTACGGACAGTTGTCAGGCGCACCATCTCGGAATAGTGCAATCAGGCCAACTACACGTTCAACATGAGGACGGAACCGAAATTACTTGGGGCCCGGGTGATGTATACAGATGCACGCCCGGACACCAAGCGCAAGTGGTTGGAGATGAGCCTTGCGTAATGATTGAGTTTAATAACGAAACGGCCGCGAATTACGCCAAAGACTAATGGACAATTCTTCTCCAAGCATAACGTTGTGACGCCCGTTGCTTTGGGCTGAATAACGCGAACGGTACGGGCGGTGCTGTCAACCATGACGGCATCGCCTGCCGCTGCGCCGCTAGGCAAATCTGCCGTAGTGTAAATGAACCGAGCCTGGGCACTGACCACGCCGACGCCTGGCAGCGGATCGACTTCGAAAAACTCGTTGTCGAAGATGCCGTTGACAGTGTTAACCGACCGCCAGACGGCGCGTAGCTCGATGCCGTGGCGGATCACCACCACCGCTTGACTTTCCAACAGTCTCTCCATTAGCGAGTCAAACGGCGATCGGCTGGCGGATGCTGCCGAGTAGGCGGGCGCAGCCTCAGTCCGGCGGCAGATTCTGTTGGCCGTACAACTCGAAGCGCGCCAGCACCGCGGCCATCTGGGCCTTGGTGAGAAGCTTCGGCCTGCCGAGCTGGCAGGCCCGCCAATACTGGGCAGCCAGGGTCTCGACCTCGACGGCCAGCGCAAGCACCGCATCGAGGTCATGGCCGAGACAGACGATGCCGTGATTGGCGAGCAAGCAGGCGCGGCGATCGGCGAGGGCTTTGAGCGCGCGGTCCGAGAGCGCTTGGGTCCCGAAGGTGGCGTAGGGGGCGCAGCGGATATCGGCGCCACCGGCGACAGCAACCATGTAGTGAAAGGCAGGGATGGCGCGCCCGAGGCAGGCGAGCGCCGTGGCGTGGCCAGGGTGCGCGTGCAGAACCGCGCCAGCGTCCTCTCGTGCGGCATAGATGTCGCGGTGCAGGCGCCATTCGCTCGACGGCAGCCAGTCGCCACCGTGACTGCCGTCCAGCCCCATCGGAACGACCTGGCTCGGGCCCATCGCCTCGTAGGAGACGCCGGTGGGCGTGATCAGGAAGCCGCCGGCAATGCGAACGCTAAGGTTTCCCGAAGTCCCCTGATTAATGGCGAGCGCATTCATCCGCCGAGCGCCCTCGATCAGGGCCTGGCGCAGCCGGTGGTGGCGTCGCGGGGATCGGTTCATGGGCACCGGGCTACCAGGGAGCACCAACCACTGAGCTGAGTCGGGCTCGTCAAATCAGTCACTGCGCGCGCGTTCAGGATAGAGTGAGTGTAGTCCCTCCGTGGACGCAGCGCAGACGCCGCGTTCGGTGATCAGCCCGCTGATCAAACGTGCTGGAGTCACGTCGAAGGCCGGGTTATGGGCTGGGCAGTCCTCCGGCACTGCTCGGACCTCGACGACATCGCCGCTGGCGGCCATTCCGCGTGCCACCCGCACTTCCTCGGCATCTCGTTCCTCGATCGGCACGTCGCGGCCCTCGGCCATGGTCCAATCGATCGTCGAATGCGGCAGCGCCGCGTAGAACGGCACGCGATTGTCCCGCGCCGCCAGTGCCTTTAGGTAGGTGCCGATCTTGTTGCAGATATCACCATTGGCCGTGGCCCGGTCGGCGCCGGTGAGACAAAGATCGACCATTCCCGCCCGCATCAGATGGCCGCCAGCGTTATCGACGATCAGTGTGTAAGGGACGCCATGATGGCCAAGTTCCCAGGCGGTCAGTGCGCCCTGGCCGCGCGGTCGGGTCTCGTCGACCCACACATGCACTGGCAAACCCTCTTCGTGCGCCCGGTAAATCGGGGCGAGTGCCGTGCCCCAATCGACCGTCGCTAGCCACCCCGCGTTGCAATGGGTGAGTATGTTAACCGGCTCCTCAGTCCCTTTGCACGCCCTCACCGCTTGGATCGGCTCCACACCATGCAGGCCGATCGCTTGACAGCTCGCCACGTCGTCATCGCAGAGTTGCGCCGCCCGGGCGTAGGCCACTTGAACCCGATCGCTCGGCCGCTGCGCCAGCGCCGCTGCCATCTGATCGAGGGCCCAACCGAGGTTGACCGCTGTCGGTCGCGTCGTCCGCAGCGTGGCATCGGCAGCGCGGATGGCCTCGTCGGAGTCGTCCTCATGCACCGCCAAACACAAACCGTACGCCGCAGTCGCGCCGATCAACGGCGCCCCTCGAACTCGCATAGTGCGAATCGCCTCGGCCGCCGCCTCAACGGTCGTCAGCCGGACGGTAACGAACTCGAACGGCAGGCGGGTCTGATCGATGATCTCGACCGACCACCCGTCGTCAGCTAGCCAGATGCTGCGGTGGTGTCGCCCGTCGACCCTCATTCACTCTCGCCGCGTTTGCCGGTCCGTCGGGACTTCGATCTCGCCAACCCCCATGTCTCGCCTCCGCAGCTGATTGGCTAGCGGCCAATGCAGTCTGATAATGCGTCCTCTTATCATCATATCCTTTCCACTCACCCGCGCTACCGCTCGTAAATTGTCCGTCGTCAACAGCCGTTTGCCCTCAAAATCGGTTTCTGCGGCCAGCAGCCAGGCCTCGAACGCTTCTTGTCGGGTATCTTGCCGGGCGAACAATTACCCATTCGGGTCCGCTGTCCCAACGAACCAGATGGACGGATCGACGGCTTTGACGCGGCGACCGCATCCTCCCAATCCCCCGCCACCACCGGCATGGCGATCTTGAGCATGCCCCTAGCTTGGGCGCGGGCTTCGGTGATGGCCTGTTCCACCTTTCCGGAGCGGTAAACAAACACCATCATCATCGTATTCCTGCAAACGCTCTCAACCAGGCGACGAAAAAGCGCCTCGGACGCGGGGAGAGTGCAGCGTGTCCTGCGAGAGCGAAGGAACTGACCGTCCACAAACGCCGCTTGGACCACCAGCGGTAAGCCGCTTAAGATCAACAACGATGGGCGAGAGCCTCCACTAGAAAACGCCTCTTCCGTCTCATTCATTCTGACGACGGACAGTCTCGCATTGGGAGTCAATTCGCTATGGGTATTAGCATCTAGCCGCGAAGGGATGAAATGCCGGCCGCGCGGGATGACTACTTCTCCTCGGTCACCTACGAGCAAGACGACGAGACCGTCGTGGTCGTGATCGGCTCTGGCGCCGGCGGCGGCACGCTCGCCAACGCGCTCGCTCGGCGCGGCATCGACGTCGTCGTGCTGGAGGCTGGGCGCCGTTTTACAGAGGCCGAGTTCATCAACGACGAGTACGGGGCCGCCGACATGTTCGCGTGGACCGACCGCCGGCTCGCCGTCGGGACCTCGGCCGTCGCGCGGATGTTTCCCAACGCGCCGACCTCGCTCTGCAAGGGCGTCGGCGGCAGCACGCTGCACTGGGCGGGAGCGACCCAGCGCGGCGAGGCCTTCGAGTTTGCTGCCCGCACCACCTACGGGGGGGTGGCGGGAACGACGCTTGCCGACTGGCCGCTCGCGCTCGAGGATCTGCTGCCCTACTACGAGCGGGCGGAAGAGCGCATGGGGGTCACCGGGCGAAACGGCGTACCAATGCCGCCCGAGAGCAACAACTACAAGGTGCTGGCGCTGGGTGCGCGGCGCATCGGCTACCGCGATGTCGATACCTGCAACATGGCGGTCAACACCGTGCCGCGCGGAGGACGCAACGCCTGCGATCAGATCGGCTTTTGCATGCAAGGGTGCAAGTCGGGCGCCAGGTGGTCGGCGGCGAACGTCGAGATTCCTGAGGCCGAGGCGACGGGCCGATGCGAAGTCCGAAGCGGCTGCATGTGCCTCCGTCTCGAACACAGCGCAGCCGGCCGCGTCAGCGAGGTCGTCTACGCCGACTCCAGTGGAACGCTCCAGCGTCAAAAGGCCCGCGCGATCTGCGTCGCGGGTAACGCGATCGAGACGGCGCGGGTTCTCCTCGGCTCAGGCTCGAACCTGTTCCCCGACGGCCTGGCGAACGGCTCCGGCCAAGTGGGCCGCAACTACACCCACCACGTGATCGCCTTGGTCTGCGCCGATCTCGGGCGGCCGGTCCATATGTACCGCGGCATGACAGTCGCCGGCATCGTCCGCGACGAGACCCGGTTCGATCCGAGTCGCGGCTTCGCGGGCGGGCTGCACTTCAACGTGTGTGCCCTCGGGCTGCCGCTCTACGCCGGGTTCCTCGACCCGGGCGCTTGGGGCGGCTCGTACGCCTCGTGGATCGAGGCGTACGAGCGGATCGCCGCGCTTTGCATCGTCGGCGAGGATATGCCGACCCCGCAGAAGCGCATCACCCTCCACCCGACTGAGTGCGACGGCTATGGGCTGCCGGTGTGTGTCCTTCATCTCGACGACCACGAGAACGATAACGCCATGCGCGCCTTCGGCTATACCCAAAGCCGGGCGCTCTACGAGGCGGCCGGCGCCGAGCGGGTGTTCGAATCGCCGCCGCTGCCGCTCACTCACAACCTCGGCACCTGCCGCATGAGCGCGAGCCCGCGTGACGGCGTCGTCAATGCGTTCGGCCAGGCGCACGAAATCCCCAACCTGTTCGTCAGCGACGGCAGCCAGTTCACTACGGCACTGTCAGCGGCGCCGACGTTGACCATCGTGGCCCTGGCTCTGCGCCAGGCCGACTACCTCGCTGCCAAAATGTCTGGCAACGAGATCTGACGCGGGGCATGCCCGCAAACCTTGGAGGAAGAACTCTTGGGTACGGATAATGAGACGTAGTCTAAACGGACGATTCCGGGAGGCCGCGGACAGGTTCGGAGAGATGTTGACAGTCGCGCAGAATCCGGCCGGACACGACGGGCGAGATAGGCAAGCTTGCTGAGCGGCTACGCGTCTTCGACGTGAGTTCCGCTTTCTCGCTGGTTTTTGTGATCGCTGCGGGCAACGCAACGGACGAGGACAAGGCGGCGATCTACAAACTCACCGTGAGCTATAGTGTCCGATAGCGCCTAGCGGGGAGGACGCTCCGCGCTTGGGAGGGCCTTTGGAGTGTCCTCGGTCAACGGCCGGGTTTGGAGTCCACCCGTAGCGGGAAGAGAACTCGGCGTCGACGGCGTCGACCCTTTCCCTGAGCCAGGAGACGAGATTACGAATCGTCCGGTGCAGAACAGAAGATTAGGTGGAAAATATCAAATTATCGATAGACAATGGGCTCCGTGAAGGCGTTTTGTTTATCGTCTTAGCAATGCTTATTTTGCCCGCTATCGACGCCATTGCAAAAGGTCTTTCTGATACTATTTCAGCTGGTGAAGTGGCCTGGGTAAGGCTTTTCTGTCAGACTGTTTTTCTTCTTCCTTTTGTTATTCGATACGGTTTCACTGTTAAGGGCCCCATCTGGATACACATATCTCGCGGCTTTTTGATGGCTGGGGTCTGGGTTGTTTTTGTTATTGCCCTCGCCGTTATGCCTCTGGCGAATGTTATTGCCGTTTTCTTCATCAGTCCCCTGATATTGACTCTGCTCGGAGCATTTCTTCTAGGAGAGCCAATTGGCTGGAGGCGTGTCAGTGCAATCATCGCAGGTTTATTCGGAGCCATTTTAATAACACAGCCAAGCTATATCGACTTCGGTTGGATCTCTCTACTACCCGCTTGCGCGGCATTAGGCTTCGCAGTATACATGTTGTTGACTAGAAAACTGGCGCGCGGAGTTGAAGTTTATGGCGCGATATCAATGCAGTTTTATGCAGGATTGTTTGGCACGACATTTTTGACGGGAGCTTTGACAATCGGTGCATTAACGGATGTGCGTGTTCTGGCCATTGCATTACCAAATCGTTTTGAGTGGTCTTTACTGATGCTTCTGGCGGTCATAGCGACAGTGGGGCACATATTAATAGCCCTTGCAGCAAGCCGTATAGAGGCCGGGCAAATAGCGCCATTCCTGTATCTGGAAATTATCGGAGCCACCACTCTAGGCCTTATATTCTTTGGTGAATTTCCTGACTATATTGCCTGGATTGGCATCCTTATTATAATTTCATCGGGGCTTTATGTTTATTATAGAGAGACCATAACAAGTCGTGTAGAAGCGTCACTTCTCCACGATAATATCAGCCCTAGGCCTCCGGGCGATGCACGCTGAAGGTCGAGATTTCGCACACTTTCATGTGCGGACCGGCTAGTTCTTGTGGAACGGCATGATGGGATTATACCTCCTGCTCCTTGGCGGCATGCGCGCGTCAAAGTAACGGAGAGATGAAGTTGGTCCACAAATACGACTCCGCGCTGCGGGACAGCATTTGAACTCTCAGCCTTTGAGTTACGAGCGAAAAACTAGCAACAAGACACCCATATCTGGTATCATAAATCACTGAACGAGCCCTCTTTCACCGTTACTCTCGGGCCTAGACAAACCCAAATACTTCGCCACGGAGAGACCTGCACCATGCGATTTAATCTCGTTATCAATCTGGAGCGTATGCACCCCGATGAGGACATGCGCGAGGTCATCTGCCATGTCACCGAGATGGTGCAGATGGCAGACGAAGGCGGCATCGATATTGTATGGGGCGCCGAACATCACGCCATCGAGATGACCATTGCGCCTGGCCCGTTCCAACTTCTTTCCCACTTCGCAGCGCACACCTCACGCATCCGACTCGGCACTGGGGTTGTGGTCGCGCCCTATTGGCATCCGATCAAGCTTGCTGGCGAGGCAGCGCTACTCGACCTGCTCTCGGGTGGTCGGCTCGAATTCGGCATCGGCAAGGGCGCCTATCAGCGCGAGTTCGACCGCATGGTAAACGGCATGGAGATGAACCTTGGCGTACCCATGATGCAGGAGATGCTCCCCGTGCTAAAGGCGCTGTGGCAGGGCGATTATAAACATGACGGGGAGTACTGGTCGTTTCCCACCGCAACTGCCTGTCCCAAGCCCCTGCAGCAGCCCCACCCACCAATCTGGGTTGCCGCACGAGATGCAGGCACCTTCGACTGGGCTGTTAAGCAAGGCTGTTCGGTCATGACCTGGGCGCTTACACGCCCGTTCGCCGAGATCGAGACGTACATGGAGCGGTTTGAAAATGCCCTCGCCGCCAACCCAGGGGTAAAACGGCCCCGATTCATGACCATGCGTCACGCCGCCATCTACGAAGACGCCAGAACCCGCGACATCTACATCGAGGCGGTGCGCAACCAGGGCCGTCAGTTCGAAAACCTGTTTCGCAATCTAGCCCCCATCGCTGACGGCTTTGCCCAAGCACCTGACCCGACGCTACTCACCAACCAAGCCGAATACGAACCAGCCAACCTGCTCGACAATCTGATTTTCGGATCGCCCGACGAAGCGATCGCTAAACTCAAGCGTTACGAGGCGCTCGGCGTCGATTACTACTGCTACCAGGCGAGCTACGGACTGCCCTTAGCCGAGCAGAAAAATTCGCTCCACCTTTTCCTCGACAAAGTCATGCCCGCCTTCGAGGACGCACCGGCCGAGGGCACTTTGGCCCGCGAGATGCCGGTTCCGAGTCAACTGTGACTCAGACGGCATTTTCCATTGATGGCGCCGGTCCGCCAGTGGTTCTGCTCCATGGCTTGGGTTTGACTCGTGCCGTGTGGGACGGACAACTGCCCGCGTTGACCAACGCTTTTCGCGTCTTGCGCTACGACTTGCTGGGCCACGGTGAAAGCATCAAGCCCCGCGGTGCTTACACAATGGTTCAATTTGTCGAACAGCTCGACGAATTGCTCGACAGCCTGGCGCTGGAGCACACATCGCTTGTGGGCTTTTCGCTCGGCGGCATGATTTCGCGAGCCTACACCATTGCCCACCCCACACGCGTCAGTGCCCTTGTCATCCTCAACTCACCCCACGACCGAACGGACGATGAGCGCACGGCCGTGCGCGCCCGAGCTAAACAGGCCATGGCAGACGGCCCCGGCGCGACTGTCGAGGCCGCGCTCCAACGCTGGTTCACCAACGGCTTTGCCGCAGCAAAGCCTGAGGTCCTCGACCAGGTGCGTAAAGTGCTCCTCGCCAACGACGCCAAAGTCTACCCCGAGGTCTACCGCGTCCTCGCCGAAGACGATGCGGCACTGGTCGATTCTATCTCGGCCATCACCTGCCCAACACTGGTGCTCACCTGCGAGGATGATCTCGGTAATTCACCCGAAATGGCACGGCGGATGGCCGCGCGTATTCGGGGCGCACAGGTTGAGATCGTCCCAGGTCTACGCCATATGGGGCTAGTTGAAAATCCTGACGCAATTAATCCGATTATTGTTGAGTTTCTAAACAAGGCCGTTGGGGTGCAAACATGATTCGCGTCACCCCCCGGCGTGCGTACCGAGGTCAGTCAGGACTAGGCCGTCGAGCGGCTGGTCGAGAACGCCGAGCGGGCCATGCAGGTTCGCGCAGTCACGGACGCGAAGGGCAAACCCACCGGCGAGTACACGTATCACGGAGCTGTCGCCAACAGGACGCTGGGGTTGCTCGGTAAGCACCTCGGCATGTTCAACCGGGACAATGGTGTCACGATCAATGTCCGAGACGATGTCCCGAACTACAGGGGCACCGAGAGATTTCAGCGCTTCCTGTGGCTCGCGACCGATGGAGGAACGCGACCGATCGGGTCGGGTGACTAAGGCCCTCAAAGTCGCCGTTGCACTCGGGGTGTAGGTGTGCCGCGCCAGGGGCCTACCGGCAGAGCGGTGGCGAAAGACGCGGTGGAAGAGCGCCGTCTCCTCCGGGAGTTGCTTCAGCGATCCCGGAGTGGACCGGGCGGATCGCCATGGCGTGGAGCAAGACTCTCGCTGGCGTTTTCGAGACGGCTTCGTTGCTCCTCGAGGCCAAGAGCGCGCTCGCCCACGGCGAGTTCCCGACCATGGTCGGCGAGACGCTACCCTTCGCGCCGCGCACCGCACCGATGTTGATGGCGATCGGGCACGACTCTCGACTGACAAATACGAAGCATGCTTCGCTTTTTCCTCCCTCGTGGGGAACGCTCTACCAACTCACCAAGCTCGACGATGACGCCTTTGCTGCCGCGATCGCGGCTTTCAGACCTTGGTATAGGAAGGAGTTGACCCAAGAACCGCAAGGTATCGATACTCGGCTCTCCGCAACGGGATCAGTCGGAGGGAGATGGATGATGGACGCGATCGATTCGAAGACCACCCTGTATTTCCGCCCCCGATACCGCAAGTCGCCGTTCTTCGAGGCAACGCGCCGCGCTGGGTGCAAGGGCTACGGCATCTACAATCACATGTATTTGCCCGACTATTACGACGACCCCATTGAGGAGTATTGGCACCTGACCAACCATGTGACGCTCTGGGACGTGGGCGTCGAGCGTATCGTCGAGATCACCGGGCCGGATGCCTCTACCTTCACCAACATGCTGACGCCGCGGGACTTGACCAAGTGCGCGGTGGGCCAGGGCAAGTACGTGCTCATCACGGCCGAGGACGGCGGCATCATCAATGACCCGGTGCTGCTGCGCATCGGCGAGAATCAATGGTGGTTGGCCTTAGCCGACAGCGACGCCGGGTTGTGGGCGCGCGGCCTCGCGGTGGGCTCTGGCATGGACGTCAAGGTTCGCGAGCCCGAGGTCTACCCGGCCCAAATCCAGGGTCCGAAGTCGAAGAACGTCATGGTGGCTCTGTTCGGGGACGCGATTCTGGACATCCGCTACTATTGGACGATGGAAACCGACCTCGACGGTATTCCGCTGGTGATCAGCCGCACCGGCTGGACCGGCGACGTGGGCTACGAGGTCTACCTGCGGGATCCGAGCCGGGGCGAGGAGCTGTGGAACCGAATCATGGAGGCGGGGGCGCCACACAACATTAGGCCCATCGCGCCCTCGCAACTGCGCCGCATCGAGGCCGGGATCTTCAGATACGGTGCCGACATGACCATCAAGGACAACCCGCTCGAGATCTCTGGGCTGGAACGCCTAGTGGACGATCAGAGCGCGGACTATGTCGGCAAAGAGGCCCTGATGCGGATCAAGGCCGCAGGGGTGAAGCGGAAGCTCGTCGGCATCGAGCTCGGCGGCGAGCCGCGCTCGGAAGAAGCCGGCGAGGCATGCCGAGCTTACAAGGATGGCAAGGAGGTCGGGCGCGTGACCGCTTTCGTGTGGTCACCACGGTTCGAGAAGAACATTGGCTTTGTTTGGGTGCCGATCGAGCTTGCCGCTCCCGGCAATGTGCTTGAGGTCAGGACCGCAAATGACACGGTCCAGGGCAAGACCGTCGCGCTGCCGTTTCTCGACCCGAAGAAAAATACCCCCAAAACGTAGGGCCGACCGGCTACGCCCGCAGGCGGGCATTGGTCGGGTCGTAGATCGGCTCCTCCGCAACCACCGCAGTGCGGCGCTGGCCGAGAATGTCGATCTCGATCTCGACCTCGGTGCCGGGCGTGGCCAGGTCGGCCCGCACATACGCGAGAGCGATACTCGCCTGCAGGGTGTAGCCGTAAAGGCCCGGCCGCTTTGGCGCGGTCGATCCCAAGAGTTTAGGGAGGAAAAATTACCAAGCGGGTACCGCCTGGAATATGGGCGGGGATCGGCCTGGGCGTAGTTTTGTCGTCACACTATCGGTCTCGTTTCCGCACCGATCCGGCAGGCTGCTGTGCCCAAACGAGACCGCCGAACCGCGCGCGCGTGGTACCCATGTGGTAGCCAGCGACGGCCTCTCTGAGACGACGGGGCCACGAATTAGCTACCCCATTTGTACCCCATCGCGTCAGCACTGCCGGTGTCTCTCCGTAACATCTTGAAAACATTGGTGGACGCGCCAGGATTTGAACCGGGGACCGTCTGATTAAAAGTCATCCGGGCTACGATTTCCGGCGATTTTACTGAGTTACAAAACAATCCTCTTTCCTTTGTTTTCTGCGATATTTCTATACCATCGGGTTGCATCGGGTTGCATCGGGTTGCATCGGGTTTCGCTCAAGCCCATGTATTTTGTAACCCCCTTGTAATCCACAGCCACCATGCCCCGGCTATTCAACAAATCCCTCACTGATGTTGCCGTCCGCAAGGCGGAACCCAGAGAGCAACGCTACGACCTTTACGATGCCGCACTGCGTGGCTTCGGGATCCGCGTTGCGATCTCCGGCACCAAGAGTTTCTTTCGGATGATTAAATCCGGACTCCACGGTCGGTTCACCGACTTTTACCTTAATAATTCTCGTTGAACTTGACCTCACCACCTTTGCGTTCAGGAACAGCGGCGCAGAGGGGAGCCAACCGTCCAATTATCTCCTGGGCCTTGGACGTAGCAGCCTCCTGTTGGGCCTGACTGTCATAGATAGCGAGCACGAGACTCGCGTCATTTCCCTTGTCGACGACAATGAACTGTCTACAACCGAGTTGCTCCAAATCCGGCTTCAGTGCTTCTGTCATCTTCATTGCCTCGTCCATTTTTCCCGGCTGGAACTGAATTTCGACGATGCTGGTATACATTTTTACCTTCCTTGTTTAATGCAAGTATGGGTGCGATAACCCGAATTGGGTAGGTCGAAGGTGGTTTGCCCGACAGGACTCGAACCTTTGACCCCGAGATTAGGAATCTCGTGCTCTATCCACCTGAGCTACGGACGCACACGTTTTCTCACTAATGCTTTTACCATTTTTACACAAGAAGGAGTGGTACGTATCCTTCACTAATCATTCACCAAAGATTTTTGGATGATTTATGGCCTCCTAACCTATTGTGTATAATCAATAAACAAGAACTATAGGATGGAGAGGTAAGTTAGCAATCCTTGCAGCCTGCCCAGGCCAGGTACGGCGATCAGGTACCGCCTGGGGTGGAGCCCCTTCCGTTGCGTTCGCGGGGATGGTCGCGGCGCCGTGTCGGGGGCACATTGACCTAAGTCAATCCAGATCAATGAGCCGCCGACGCCGAGCGATGGCTACCCGCTTAGCTCGCCTCGATCTGGTAGCGCTCGACCACCTGCGCTTGGATGATGCCGGCGTGTAGGGCAAGCAGAACGAGGCGGGCATCCACGCCATCTCCCGCCTCGATCGCTGCTTCCAAACGCGCCTCGGTCGTCTCGGTTAGGTGTAGGTCGTTGGCCTCGGTGAAACCTGTCGGGCCCAGCATGCAGAACCCGAGCATCTCCGCCGCCGCGTAGTAGGCGCGTGGGGCAGGGCTTGCGCCATTGTTAGCCTCCTTGAGGAGGTTGAGGATCGTGAGTTTGACCGCCTGTGGTATGAGGCGGGGATGCAGGCCCACAGCTCGCACGTCCTGGTCGAGACGCTGCATCTCGCGCGAGGGGCCGAACATGTCGAGGAAACCGAACATGTCGAGGAAACCGAACATTAGCGACAGGTTATATCACCCCACCTGTCTGTAGACGGCCACATCAGCCGATTCTATGACCGCAAGTCTACGCTCCTCTGGCCCCATCGCCTCCCCCCTCTCGGGAGCGTGTTCGAGAGGGAATGCGCCTGTGCGGGTTCAGCCTACGGCGTCAACGTGGGTGCGCAGTAGTTCTGGAATCGTCTCGGGCCTACGCCGCCCAAGGCCATACTCAGTGGCGATGCCGAAGTTGCCGACCACCTTCTCGGCGGCCGCGATTCGCTTGCGCGTGCCCTCTAGCCCGTCAGTGTAGTGGACGAGGCCAAGGAAGAGCTCGGATTCCGGTTTCAGGGCCAGTTCCGCAAGCGGCGCGAAATACTGGTCGTCCGAGCGGTCACGCGCCACTGGCGTCAGGTTCCGCAGAAGGTCTGGTAGGGCGTAGCCGTGAATGGTGCCGGCGCGGCATAGGTTTCATTTCCGAGAACCTCGTCGAAGGGGCGGCTCAGAACCGCTAGCAGGTCCGTGAAAGGTGCCATATCTTCCATATCAACGGCGGCAGACAGCGCCTCCTCAACCTTGTGGTTTCGGGGGATATAGATCGGATTGACCCGGTCCATGGCCTGCGCGGCAGCCTCCGGAGTCATCTTGTCTTTCGCCAATCGGTCATGCCAGCGCAGCGCCCAGATATCGAAGGCGCCCGGGTCATCGAATAGTTGCCGCACTGGGGCGGCATCGCCGCACAGTGTCTGTGAAAGACGGCGAAACACGAGTGTAAAATCAGCCGCCCCGGCTTCCATCACGGACAGCAGCTCATTCACAAGTTCCAGGTCATCGGGGTCTTCCGTCGATAGGCCGATCTTGGTCCGCATGCCAGCCAGCCAGTAGGTTTTATAAAGCGGTTGCACGCGTTGGAGCGCCTCGGTCAGTACTTTGATGGCCCGGTCCTTGTCTGGGTAGACCAGCGGGATCAGGGTTTCGCCCAATCGGGCCATGTTCCAGGACAGGATCAGCGGCTGGTTGGCATAGGCATAGCGGCCACGTGTGTCGATCGAACTGAACACGGTGCCAGGTGCGTAGCTGTCCATGAAGGCGCAGGGCCCATAGTCGATGGTCTCGCCAGAGATTGCCATATTGTCGGTGTTCATCACGCCATGGATGAAGCCAATACTCATCCAGTGGGCGACCAGCGCGGCCTGGGAGTCAGCAACGGCGTCAAAGAAAGCCAAATAGTGGTTTTCCGCATCTGCCGTGTCCGGATAGTGGCGTGCGATTGCATACTCGGCCAATTCACGAACCTTGTCGGCTTCGCCACGCGCAGCGAAAAACTGGAATGTCCCGACTCGGATATGACTTGCCGCGACCCGGGTGAGAACCGCACCGGGCAACGGTGTCTCCCTTTGGACGAGTTCGCCAGTGGTGACGGCCGCCAGGGCGCGTGTTGTCGGGACGCCAAGTGCATGCATGGATTCCCCGATCAGGTATTCGCGTAACACCGGTCCAAGGGCGGCCTTGCCATCTCCGCCGCGGGAAAATGGTGTGCGGCCCGAGCCTTTTAGTTGGATGTCGCGGCGTCGGTGTTGGCAGTCGATTACCTCGCCGAGCAGAAGCGCGCGTCCATCGCCTAACTGCGGAGTGAACCCACCGAATTGGTGCCCGGCATAGACCTGCGCCAGCGGCTCGGAGCCTTCGGGCGCCACATTTCCAGAAAAAATTGCCAGACCCGCCTCAGAATCGAGCGTGACCGGATCGAGGCCGAGCTCCTCCGCCAGCCCTTCGTTGAGCAGCAGAAACTTTGGTGCAATCGAAGGGTTTGCTTCGCAAGATGCGTAAAAGCCTTCCAGGCTTCGCGCGAAGCTGTTGTCAAAGTTGAAATACGGGCGGATATGATCGTGTGCATCCATCGGGCATTATCACATAAATATCCCACCACTCGAAGGCGAGGCGCTGAGACTCTAATGAAGGTTCTGGGCCTCGACCGCTCACCGGTCTCCCGCCGCGTTCGAGCGGCAATCGACCACGGTTACCTCAGCAACAGTGAGACCCGCAAGGGTAGGCCGATGCGCCTGGTGATGGGTGATCCAATGCCGGAAAATCTTGAAATTCTGCCATCCCCCGCTCGACTGTTGCACTGTTGCACGCCCGATCTAGGGGAGCAGAATTAGACAGGTGAGGGCGGTGAGGAGAGTGCGCATGCCTGCGTTATAGCGATTATTGTTTTTATTTTTTCGGGTTAGAGAATAACTAAATTATTCCGTTGATAAGCTTGCCGAATCGCTCTTGCGATCCTATTCCGTCCCCATCTGGATAGGCCCTTCTCTTATGGCTTTGAGGATTCTCTTTCGGTTACCCAGAGAATTGATGCCCATTTCCCTCAAATTGGCGTCGGTGAGATCCGGTAAGATATCTAAGGTTATGTCGTTACTAACAAACTGCTCTAAATACTTCTCCAGGCCTATGGACTCTAACCAATGCAGAATGTCGTTTCCGCCGTTAATCTGAGAAGTGGCCTCTTGTTCTTTCGCTTTCTCGAGCTGCTCTATCGCGCCTACATGTCCCTGCTCGGCGGCTTGGCTCAACCAGAAGATCGCTTTGGCAAGGTCCATGGGGACGCCAAAGCCTAAGTGGTACTTCACACCCAGGGCATACTGCGGCAACGCCATCCAATGCCCCTGCTCGGCGGCCTTGAGGTACAAGGAGATCGCTTTTTCGTGGTCCGTGGGGGTGCCTCTACCATGTTCGTAAAATCCGGCGAGGCTTATTTGGGCATCGGTATATTCTTGCTCGGCGGCCTTGCTATACCAGGAGAACGCTTCGGCAGAATCCATGGGGACGCCTCTGCCGATGTCGTACATCTCACCGAGGTAGTACTGCGCCACCGGATGACCCCACTCAGCCGCCTTGCTCAACCAGTAGAAGGCTTTAGCAAGATCGTCGGTGGGGTCTTTGCTGTCCCAGATATTATCGTAGTACATTAAACCCAGATTGGTGTGGGAAGGCACACTTCCCTGCTCGGCGGCCTTGTGGTACCAGGAGATCGCTTTGGCGTTATCCTTGGAAACGCCCTGGCCGGTCGCATACATTCGACCAAGGTTATGCTGCGCCGACACATCTCCTTGCTTAGCAAGGGGCTCCCAAAGCCGAAAGGCTTTCTGAAAATCTCCCGCGTTGGCAGCAGCAAGCCCATCCTCCCAATCTCCCGCCACCACAGGCGTGGCGAACAGCATGAGTGCGGTCAGAACGGCAAGGGAGGTGCGCCCGTGGGGAGATGAGGGTGCGCCCCTTTTGCTACCCCATTTGCTACCCCATCGCGTGAGCACTTCCGGCACCTCTCCGTAACCTCTTGAAAACATTGGTGGGCGCGCCAGGATTTGAACCTGGGACCGTCTGATTAAAAGTCAGATGCTCTGCCAGACTGAGCTACGCGCCCCGGAGGTGGGCGGCACTCTAGGAACGGCCGCGCGGGGCGTCAACGGACCGTGGTCCCTAGGCCCGTGGGCGGCATGTCTCCGGCCGCCAAGCCGTCGCGCAGCTCAGCGCTGACCGTGGCTAGCCCCCCGGCCGCCACCGCCTCGCGGAGCGCGCGCATGAGTTCCTGGTAATAGTGGAGGTTGTGCCAAGTCAGCAGCATCGCCCCGAGGATCTCCTTGGCACGGATCAAATGGTGGAGATAGGCGCGGCTATAGCCGGCGCAAGTTGGGCACCCGCAGGCATCGTCCAGCGGGCGCTCGTCGTGGGCGTGCCGCGCGTTTCGTAGGTTGATCGCGCCACGCGCCGTGAACGCCTGCCCGGTGCGGCCCGAGCGCGTCGGTAACACGCAATCGAACATGTCGATACCGCATTCAACGGCGCCGATTAGATCGACGGGTTTGCCCACTCCCATCAGATAGCGCGGACAGTCCTCTGGCAGCTGCGAGGCCGTGAACCGAGTAATTTCGAACCTCTCCTCTGAGCTCTCGCCGACCGCAAGCCCGCCGAGCGCATAGCCATCGAAGTCCATCGCGCCGAGGGCCGCCGCCGCCTCGTGTCGCAGCGCGGGGTAAATGCCGCCCTGCACGATACCGAACAGGCCCCGGCCCGGCGCCGACCGAAACGCGGCCCGGCAGCGCTCCGCCCACCTCAGACTCAAGCGCATCGATGCTGCGGCCGTCGCCTCGTCGGCGGGGTAGCTCGTGCATTCGTCGAGCACCATGGCGATGTCGGCGCCGAGCAGCGCCTGTATTTCGACACAGCGTTCCGGGCCGAGGTGATGGCGGCTACCGTCGAGGTGAGAGCGGAAGGTGACGCCCTCTTCGTCGATCTCACGGAGCGCCGCCAGCGAGAACACTTGGAAACCGCCTGAATCGGTGAGGATCGGACGCGGCCAGTTCATGAAGCGGTGCAGACCACCGAGGCTGGCGATCCGTTCGGCGCCCGGCCGCAGCATCAGGTGATAGGTATTGCCGAGCACGATCTCCGCGCCGGTCCTGGCCACCATTTCCGGTGTCATCGCCTTCACCGTGGCGGCCGTACCAACCGGCATGAAGCACGGCGTCTCGACACTGCCGTGGGCGGTTCGCAGCTGTCCGGTTCGGGCCGCTCCGTCACGCGCCGTGACCTCGAAGCCGATGCCGCCGGTCACGGCTGCGCCCGTTTCAGCAGGCAGGCGTCGCCATAGGAGTAGAAAAGATAGCCCGCCGCTACGGCGTGCGCATAGGCCGCGCGCATCGTCGCCAACCCCGCGAACGCGCTCACCAACATGAACAGTGTCGAGCGCGGCAGGTGAAAATTGGTGAGCAGGACATCGACGGCGCGAAAGCGATAGCCAGGCGCAATGAACAAATCGGTCTCGCCCGCGAACGGCGCCACCACGCCGTCCGCCGCCGCGGCGGTCTCGATCAGGCGCAGGCTAGTGGTGCCGATCGCGACAATCCGTCCCCCCGCGCGCCGTGTGCGATTGATCGCCACGGCGGCAGCCGCTGATACTTCGCCCCATTCCGCCTGCATCCGGTGCGCCGAGGTCTCCTCGACCCGGACGGGCAGGAAGGTTCCGGGCCCGACGTGCAATGTCACGAACGCGCGCGCCATCCCCGCCGCCGCCACGGCATCGAGCAGGCGCGGCGTGAAATGCAAACCGGCAGTAGGCGCGGCCACAGCCCCGTCGCGGGCCGCATAGACGGTCTGATAGTCCTCTCGGTCTCGCCGATCGGTCGGCCGGAGTCGTGTGATATAGGGCGGCAGCGGCATCTCGCCGTACCGGTCGATAGCGTTGGCGAGCGGCACCCCGGTCAGGCTGAGAATTAGGTCGACCTGGCCACCTGGATGGAGGTTATCGACCACCCCCGAGAAACCGCCGGCGAAGACGATGTCGTCGCCAGTTCGAAGGCGTTTGGCGGGGCGCGCGAGCGCGCGCCAGCGCCCACCATCGAGTGAGCTAATCAGAGTGATCTCGATCCGCACTTGCCCCCTAAGGCCGTGAAGCCGAGCCGGCATGACACGCGTATCGTTGTGGACGAGTAGATCTCCGGCTCGCAATTGCGCCGGAAGTTGGTTAACGCGTTGGTCCCGCCACGCGCCGTCCCTCACCACCAGCAAGCGCGCCGCGTCACGCGGCACGGCCGGCCGAT
>Ga0315338_1002150_pt1 | contig 20695 bp, 15 predicted proteins | sample ASW8metaG_FD_204518 | JGI IMG/M metagenome (GOLD analysis project Ga0315338, IMG submission 204518) | Ammonia-oxidizing marine archaeal communities from Monterey Bay, California, United States - ASW #8 | ecosystem: Environmental > Aquatic > Marine > Coastal | place: USA: California | collected... | reverse complement strand
GTACGAGTGGATCGTCGTCATGATGCCGCTCTTGAGACCGAACTCTTCGTGGAGCACCTTCGCGAGAGGAGCGAGGCAGTTCGTCGTGCACGACGCGTTCGACAGGATGTGGTGGCTCGCCGGGTCGTATTTGTCGTCGTTCACGCCCATGACGACCGTGAAGTCTTCGCCTTTGGCGGGCGCCGAGATGATGACTTTCTTCGCGCCGGCAGCCAGATGCTTCGACGCGTCTTCACGCTTCGTGAACAAGCCCGTGGACTCGATCACGATGTCGACTCCGAGGTCTTTCCACGGCAGGTTCGCCGGGTCACGCTCTTTCAGCACTTTGAAGCTCTCGCTTCCGGCGTGGATCACGTCACCATCGGCGCGCACGTCCTCGTCGAGATTGCCGAGTACGGAGTCGTATTTGAGCAGGTGCGCCAGGGTGTCCGCGCTCGTGATGTCGTTGACGGCGACGATATCGATCGTGTCGTCTCCCAGTGCCGCACGGAAAACGTTCCGCCCGATTCGGCCGAAGCCGTTGATTCCAACCTTGATAGCCATTCGTCGCTCCCTTATGCGCGTCCTCAAAATCCGTTTGAAAATGGGGTGGTCGTCGACCACGCGAGGCGGGTGAATAGAAAAGTATACGAAGGCCCTGTCCGGGTGTCAACGTGTGGCGTAACCCGCCTATTTTCAGTGAATTCCAATTGACACCGTGTTTCGGGCCCCCTATAGTCGTAGCTCGACCACCGATGTATCTTCTTTATAGCCTCGCTTTCGGCGGGCTCGTGGCATTGGCGCTCCCTTACTTTCTCTATAGGAGCCTTCGGGAGCGCGGCTACTCGAAAGGTCTCTTCGCGCGGTTCCGGGTGCCGAGGATCGCGCCCTCCGACAAGCCCCTGGTCTGGGTCCATGCTGTATCCGTGGGCGAGGTGAAGGTGGCGGCGACGCTCCTTCCGGCACTGCGGCGAGAGCTACCCGATGCCCGCTTCGTCGTGTCGGTCATCACCGCGACCGGCAGGCAAGTCGCCGAAGACACGCTCCGCGACGTGGACGCGGTGTTCTCGTGCCCATTCGACCTCGCATTCCTCGTGCGCCGTGTCGTCCGGGCGCTGCAGCCAAGCGCCCTCGTGGTCGTGGAGACGGAGATTTGGCCGCACCTCTTACGGGAAGCCAAGCGGGCGGGAGCTGCGATCGTGATCGCGGGCGGACGGATCTCCGACCGCTCCTTTCCACGCTATCGGGCAGCCCGCGGCTTCATGCGACGCTTTCTCGAGCCGGTGGACCGCTATTGCATGCAAAACGCGTTGTACGCGGAGCGCATCGTCGCGGTCGGCGCCGCGAGCGACCGGGTTGAGGTCACGGGAAACGTCAAGTTCGACGCCGTCCTCGATGGCGTCGAGGATCGCCCGCGGGTGTTTCCGGAGGACCGGCTCGTCCTCGTTGCGGGAAGTACGCTCGACCCGGAGGAGGAGTCTCTTCTGACGGTCTTCGAAGGGCTGCGAGCGATCGCACCGAAGCTGTTCCTCGTGCTCGCGCCGCGGCACCCTCATCGATTCGACGAAGCGTTCGCGTTGTCTACGAAGAGAGGTTTCTCGACAGTGCGCCGGACGGACGGGGGAGCCGTACCCGCGGACGCGGATGTCTTGATCCTGGACACCCTCGGTGAGCTCGCATCGTTGTACCAGGAGGCAGACTATGTGTTCGTCGGCGGCAGTCTCTCCGACTGGGGTGGGCACAACATCATCGAGCCCGCGTCTCAGGGCAAACCGGTCTTCTTCGGACCTTACATGAGGAATTTTGCGGACATCGCCCGGACCTTCGTTACCGCGAAGGCTGCCGTGCAGGTCCAGGACCGGAAGGAGCTCGAATCACGCCTTCGTGACGTCATCACCCACCCCGAGCGCGGTGTCGAGCTCTCGGAGAACGCGCTCGGAGTCGTTGCGGACAACCGAGGGGCGTCGTCACGGACGGCGAAAACGCTCGCGGGGCTTCTCCGATGAGGCGCGCACTGGCCCCTTTGTCGTGGCTCTACGGCGCGGCGGTGCGGATGCGGAACCATCGTTTCGATAAGGGAGAGGCGCACAAGCTTCCGGTGCCGGTCATAAGCGTCGGCAACCTGACCACGGGCGGGAGCGGCAAGACACCGTTGGTCGCGGCGATCGCGCGAGAGCTCCTGAGCAAAGGGCACCGTGTTGCGGTTCTCTCACGGGGCTATCGCCGTGACAACGACAAGCCCTTCGTGCTCGTGAGCGACGGTGCACGCGAGCATGCGACAGCGTTCGAAGCGGGCGATGAGCCGGTGGAGCTCGCTCGAACGGTCCCCGGACTCGCCGTCGCCGTCGGCGCAGACCGCTATCGTGTCGGCCTGTCTTTGTTGGAGAAGCTAGGGCCTCACCTCATGTTGCTCGATGACGGCTTTCAGCACCGTTCTCTCGCCCGTGACCTCGACCTCTTGTGCTTCGACGCGTCCGAGCCGGTGGGTGCGTGGACGCTCCTTCCGGTCGGCCGACTTCGAGAGCCGCTGGGAAACGCCAAACGCGCGGACGCCGTCATCGTGACCGGACGACGAGACGGTCCACTTCCCGCAGAGATCGCACAACGCCCCAGCTTTCGAGCGACAACGCGCATCTCCGGGTTTGCGCGCTGCGATGAGGTGGCGGAGCCGCTCCTAGCGGATGCATTTCACGAGGTGCCGGTAGCACTCGCGGCCGGAGTGGCTCGGCCCGAGCGCGTTCGCGAGAGCCTCGACGCGACAGTCGTCCGGACCTCCTACCGGCGCGACCACCATCGTTGGCGGGCCGATGAGGTGGAGGCGCTGATGGACGCGTCGAAAGGTGACGGCGCCCGAGCGCTCCTCGTGACCGGAAAGGATGCCGTGAAGATGGACGGCTTTTCCGGCTCGCTTCCGATTTATCGCATCGTCGTCGAGACCCAGGTAAAAGACAGAGACGACTGGAGTAAGCTCCTCGCCTTTCCCGCCCTTTGAACACGGTGTATCATCATCTGTTTAAAGGTTTTCGCACATGAATCGCACTCTCGAGACCGGCCTCGCCGCCACGACCAAGTGGCTCGTCCGTTGGCTGCCCCGTAGCCTACGGCTCGCCTTCGGGCGCTTCGCCGGTCGTCTCGTGTTTCGTTACGACAAAAAACACCGAGAGGTGACGATCCAGAACATCCATCTCGCCTACGGAAACGAGAAGACATCCGTAGAAAAAACGGCGCTGGCAAAGCATGCTTATGAGCACTTCGGCGCGATGTTCCTCGAGCTTCTGACCTTGGGGAACGCGACCAAAGACAAGGTGTATCGATACGTCGAGTTCGCGGGGGTCGACCGCTACGAAGACGCTCGCGGCGTGGGCAAGGGCATCATCATGATCACGGCCCACTACGGGAATTGGGAGATGCACGCGGTTGCGCACGGCTTCTTGTTTGGACCGATGTACGTCGTCGCGAAGGAGCAGGAGAACTCGTACTTCAACCGAAGTCTCGAGGAGATCCGCTCGTTGTCCGGAAACCACGTCATCTACAAAGACCAGGCACTGCGACAAGCCTATGCGCACTTGAAGGACGGCGACACGGTGGCGATCGTGATCGACCAGAACGTCCATCTCAAGGACGCCGTCTTCGTGGACTTTTTCGGCCGTCAGGCTGCGACGACGCCCGTGGCCGCGTGGCTCGCGCTCAAGACGGGCGCGGTGTTGCTTCCCGCTTTTTCGATGCCCCTGTCGTCGGGCCGCTACAAGTTGACCTATGAAGAGCCGCTCGACCTCGAGCCTTACCGCGACCTTCCTCAGGCCGAGGCCATCCGCGCGATCACGCAAGAGTTGACGCGCGTGCAGGAGCGGGTGATCCGCGAGCACCCTGAATACTGGCTTTGGATGCACCGACGCTTTCGTACCCGCCCGCGCCCAGCCGCGGCCGGCGAGGCACCAAAGACGAAGCCGCCGGAGAAGCCGGCTGTCGCCGAAGAGAGCTCATGAGCTCCGGGCCAAGCTCGATCCTCGTCTACACGCCGAGCTGGATCGGAGACGGTGTCATGTCGCTCGGTGCCGTCCGAAGCTTGCGCACGTGCTATCCGGACGCCCGCTTGTCGGTGCTCGTGAGGCCGTGGGTGCGTGAGCTCTATGAAGCCTGCGACGTCGTTGACGACACCGTCCTCTACGACCCGAGGCACGGTGACCGCGGCATGGCCGGCTTTCTTCGCGCCGCTCGTCGTGTGCGCGAGCATCGCTTCGATGCCTGCGTGATTCTGCCCAACGCGTTCCGCGCGGCGGCGTTCATCAAAGCGGCCGGAATTCCGGAGCGCTGGGGCTACGCAACCGAGAGCCGTTCCATCTTGCTCACCAAGCGGGTCCCGCAGCCCCCGCGACCCTTTGGGCGGCACCAGGCATACTTCTACCTCGATCTCCTCTCCGGGCTTGGTCTCGACGTTGGCAGGAGGTCTCCGGACACGACTTTGGTGGCGACCACCGCCATGACGGCGAGCGCAGAGGCTCTTCTCGAGAGCGCAGGTTGGACCGGCGGGCCGCTCATCGGCGTCCATCCCGGTGCGACCAACAGCCGCGCCAAGATTTGGAGCGCGTCACGCTACGCCGAGGTTGCGCGAGAGATGGCGGCGCGCGAGGACGCGCAGATCGTCGTCCTCGGCGGCGAAGCGGAGGCGGCTCTGGCGGCGGAGGTCCTCTCCGGACTACCCGACGGCAGCAAGCTGTCTCTCCATGGACGCACGTCCTTGGGTGAGCTGATGGGAGTGTTGACCAAGCTTTGTGTCTTTCTCACGAATGATTCGGGGCCGATGCACCTCGCGTCGGCGCTCGGTGTCTCGACCGTGGCCGTCTTCGGCCCGACGGATTCCCGTGAGACAGGACCTCTTGGTGAGCACGCGCGCGTCGTCCGCGAGGCGGTGGACTGCAGTCCGTGCGCCTACAGAGATTGCCCGATCGATCACCGATGCATGGAACGCGTCAGCGTCGACCGCGTCGTGGGCGAGGCCGCCGCCCTGCTCGCCGCGTCATCTTGAGAGAGATAGAGAGAACGGACACGACAAGCCTATGAAGCCAGCTATGTTCTTCGACCGCGACGGTACTCTCAACGAAGCCGTTGGCTACGTGAACCATGCGAGCCGGTTCAAGCTGTATCCGTGGGCGGTCGACGCCGTGCGGCTCGCGGGCGAGGAAGGCTATCTCGCGGTCCTCACGACGAACCAATCCGCCGTCGGTCGCGGATACATTACCGAGGAGCTGTTGAGCTCGATCCATAGCGGCTTGTCCGAAACGCTCGAAGTGGCTGGAGCCAAGCTGGATGGGATCTACCATTGTCCGCACCTGCCTAGCGAATCGTGCGCGTGCAGAAAGCCCAAGCCGGGGATGCTGGTCCGAGCGGCCGAGGAGCTCGATATCGACCTCGCGAGCTCGTGGATGATCGGAGATAACTTTTCCGACCTGCAAGCGGGCTGGGCTGCGGGCACGCGTGCTGCCATGGTGAAGACGGGCTCGGGGGAAGGGGCGCTCGAGCAGGAAAGCGCGCGCTGGGACAAACAGCCGGACCTCATTGCTGACAACGTGCACCAAGCGGTCTGCGATATCTGCTGGGGCCCGAGGTGAAATTAGCCTCGACCGAGCAGGCCCAGGTCGAGGTGGAGCGGGCTCGGGCTCGTAAGAAACGCGTGGTGCTCGCCGATGGCCATTTCGACCTCCTGCAAGTCGGCCACATTCGCTACCTCGAAGCGGCGCGTGCCGACGGCGACTACCTCGTCGTCGGTGTCTACGACGACGCGTCGACGCGTCGACTCCACGGCGAGGGGAGGCCGATCCTGGAGGCCGAAGCACGGGCGGAGCTGGTCGCGGGGCTGGAGGCGGTGGATCTCGTCGTGATCTTCGAAGGTGACGACGGGAGTGCTTTGTCGGAAGTGCTCGAGCCCGACGTGCATCGCAAAGGGAGCACGCCGGGCGCATCTGACCACACGGGCGGTTTCATCGCCAGTGTGCTCACCCGTACCGCCAAATAGAGAACGGGCCGCCCTTTTGGGGCGACCCGCGGCTCGAGGCTCGAGAATGTTCGTCTCGAGAGACTGATACTTTACGAAACCTTGACTTCGATCTGGCGAGGTTTCGCTTCCTCGGCCTTCGGCAGAGTGAGTGTCAGGACACCGTCCTTGAAATCGGCGTCGATCTTCGTGATGTCGACCGTCGTCGGAAGGCTGAAGGAACGGCTGAACGAGCCGTACGCGCGCTCGCTGCGGAAGTAGCCGTCTTCTTTGACCTCTTCGTTGCGCTCTTTCTTGCCGCGGAGGGTCAAGACATTGTTCTCGACGCGGATGTCGATATCGTCCTTGTTTGCGCCGGGAAGCTCTGCGTGGAGCACGACTTCCGTGCCCTTGTCGTAGACGTCCACGGCGGGGTTCCAAGCCCCGAGGAAGTCTGAGTCACTTTCACGTGCAGGGTCGAAAACTCGGTTGAATCGGTTGGAAAGAGCATTGAACTCCTTCCAGAAAGGGTCTCTGAGTACTACGTTCATGGTTTTCCTCCTGGTTTGCTGGAATCGTGTTTTGAATCTCTCTCTGCCACGCACCAATTATAGAAGTAGATGATACATGAGTCAAGTAATATATGGATATAGACGAAGATACATATAGTATATATGAGTGTAAACATATTAGATAAAGGTAGCGCTTGTCCTCCGTGGTACACTTGGCCCGTTTTGATTTCACCGGAAAGGCTTGTCAGATGGAGGGTTCCGCTCGGGTGGGTCTTCGGCCTGACGGCCCTCTATCTCGCCAAGCCGTCCCCCGTTGGATTCGCGGTTGGGATTGGGGTGGCCGGAATCGGCGAATGTATCCGCTTGTGGGCGTCGAGTCATTTGGTGAAGAACGAGACGCTCGCGACCGACGGGCCCTACGCGTGGACCCGTAATCCACTGTATTTCGGCAGCCTATGGCTCGGGTTGGGGTTTGCGCTCGCCACCGGAAGGTGGTTTCTCATTGCCGTCGTAGGCGCGCTCTTCGTCCTCGTGTATCTTCCCGTGATGCGACGAGAGGCATTACGGCTTTCGCAAGCGTTTCCGGGTGCGTACGCGGGCTATCGTGATTCGGTGCCTCTGTTTTGGCCGCGATTTCCCAGCGGCAAGTCGCCTGGCTCAGGCTCGTGGGGGAGGGTCGTGTCTAACCGCGAGCACTGGACGGTGCTCGGCTACGTCGTGGTAGCGCTGCTGCTTGGCTGGAAGCTGTTGTAAAGCGGTGGCTTAGTCGTCCGCGCGGGGCACGAAGCCCATCGGGATGACTTTCTGCCGCTTGTCCATCTCTTCGTCGTAGTAGCGACGATACAAGATGTCCCACTCTTCGCTGCCTTCGGGGATATCGCGGGACTGGCTCTCGATCTTGTAGCGGACGGCCTGGTCGATGACCTCGTCGTCCTTGAGCTCTTCCTGGATGAGGCGAGAGACCTCGAGGCGAATATCACTTTCTTCGTCGAAAAACTCGATCTCTCCGTCCGTGCGGAGATACTGCATGATCAGGTTGGCGAGATGGTTGACCTTGGCGTTCGAGAGTCGCATCGTTTACCTACAGGATGATCTTTCGTTCTCGTGCGAGCTTCTTCTTGATCATCTTGAACATCTCGCGGTATTCGACGTTGGTCCGACGCATTTCTTCGGCGTGGTCCGTGAGAATTTCGCGGACCTCGTCGTTGAGCCGGTCTTCGACCAAGAGCTCGTCGGTCATAATATTGATGACCGACTGGACCATATTCACGGGGTTCTCCGCGTCGATCATTTCCTTGTCCTGGAGGCCCTTGGTGATACGGTACGCGATGTATTCGACTTGATTCTTGGTCAGGCGCATATTTAAACGGGAAAGACTATCATATGGCTCGACAAAGCCTCAAGAAGAACTGGAGGTTTCATTGTTTTTTTGCTTACTAATGCTCGTTTTATTGGCTTCTTCGAGCATCGCAACCGCCCAATCCGAGGTTTCCGGGGCTCTCGCAGGCGTTGTTTTCGCAGATCTGGACGAAGACGGACGCCGCGGACCCGGTGAAGGTGGGATTCCGGATGTCGTCGTTTGCAGTCGATCGGACTGCGCCACGACGGACGGCGACGGTACCTATGAGGTCGACGTCGAGGTCGGCTACCGCGTCGTCTGGGTGCGTCAGCCGATGGGCTACTCCGCCGTGCGGGCCTTTTGGCGCCGGGTCCCGGCCGATCCCTTCGAGTGGCTCGTGAACTTTCCCTTGAAGCCCGCGGAGTCCAAGACCAGCTTCCGGTTCCTCCATGCCTCCGACACCCACCTCGACGAAGACAGCTTGCCTCGGATGCAGAAGCTCCGCGCCATCACCGAGGAGACCGGCGTCGATTTCGTCTTGATCACGGGTGACCTCATCAGGGACGCCCTGCGGGTGTCCGAGGACGTCGCGACCGAGCGATTTCAGATGTTCCGCACGGAAAAAGACGCTTTCCCGGTTCCGGTGTGGGTCGTGCCGGGCAATCACGAGAACTTCGGCATCGAACGTGACCAATCCGGCGTCTCCGAAGACCACCCGCTCTACGGAAAAGCGATGTACCGCCGCTTTCTCGGGCCGACCTACTATTCGTTCGACTTTGGTGGGGTGCACTTCGTCGGCCTCGACACCATCGACTACGAGGACATGTGGTACTACGCCTCGGTCGATGAGACTCAGCTCTCGTGGCTCGATGAGGAGCTCTCGACGGTTGGCTCGGACGTGCCCATCGTCACTTTCAACCACATTCCGGTCTTCTCTGCGGTGCTGCATGGATGGGGCTACTACCCGGACGGCCGCAGCCTCATCGAGATCGACGGCAAAGAGCAGCTCCGGCACATGGTCGTCAATTACGCCGACGTGCTACGGCGTTTCGAGGACCGGAACTACCCGCTCGCGCTGGGTGGTCATGGCCACGCACGCGAAGAGATCCTCTTGGGCGACCGCCGGTTCGAGACCCGATTCCACCAGACGTCCGCCGTCGTCGGTGACACCGGCGACAGGGAAGGCATGCAGTACGAGTCCGGCGTCACGTTGTACGAGTTCCGCGACGGCGCCCTGGAGTCCTGGGAGTTCATTCCGTTGGATGATGATTCAAGATCCGTTGACAGCTCCAGGTAGCATCGCTATACTCAACTGCTCTTGCGGGCCTCAGGCGCCCGCGCTGCACGACCTAGCGGGGTCGTAGTTCAGTTGGTTAGAACGCCGGCCTGTCACGCCGGAGGTCGCGAGTTCGAGTCTCGTCGGCCCCGCCATTCATAAGGATTTTCGGCACCTGTCGTCCGTCGAAACCGACCGATTGTCCGATTTCTGTACGACTCTTGTTTTTTGGTCGGGCACCATCCGTGCTAGCGGGGGATTCTTGGCCCAGACACTGACGAGGCTAGTGGTCTCGGAGCTACGCCTGGGAAGAGGAGGCTGCGCTCTTTCACGAAGAGGCGTTAGTTGTCCGTCGGAACGAGTCGCTTCAGCTCCTCGAACCAGTTTTGCACGAGGATGAGTGCCACCTTCGGCGCATCTCCCTCTTGAATGATGAGAAAACGCTCACCGTCTGGCGACACGTCGTAACTGCGACCAACCCATCCCCCGGTCAGCGACACATCGATGATACTTTCGGCCTTTCCGAACTCTATGCCGCTCTGCATTTGAACGGGGACTGACATTATCTGGCCCTGCAGCGTCATGTAGAAGAGTTCGCCGCCGTTTCGTGACCATACGGGAAAGATGCCGCCCTCTTTCGATACCTGCCATTTTCCCGCTTCGACGTCGGGAAACGGTCTCACGTAAACTTCATCGAAACCTGACTCGTTGGACTGGTACGCGATATAGCGCCCATCGTGCGAGAGCTCCGCGTTGAGCTCGTTAAATTCGGTCGCTAGCAACGACGACGCAGTGACGCCGTCGCCCAAGGTAAGCAGCCCCAAATCGAACCCACGCTCGGGGTGCGACTCACGAAACACAAGGTGTCTCCCGTCTGGAGAAAACGTCTGAGGACGGAGCGAAAGTGAGCTCTCGGCTAAGAGCCCAAGGCTTTCTGTTCCGTCTGCTGGTTTCCAGAAAAGTTTGGAAGGATTTCCTGATCCTAGAGCAACCCGAAGCCCGTCCGGTGTCCACGCGGGGTAGGCGTCAATGCCCGGTTCGAACGTGAGCCGTGTAAGCGTTTCTCGCCCAAACTCCCATATCCAGATGTCGTTCTCTTGATCGCGGACATCTAGAGCGAGGCGGCTGCCATCTGGGGAAAGGCGCGGATAAGCGTAGTTGCGCGGCGGCGCGCTCAGCACTTCCTCCTGTCCTTGACGATCCACCCAGGCAAGCTGTGAGGTGTTCTGAAAAGAGCCCTCGACGTAAGCTAGCGAGCCGTCGTCTGCAACGCCAAAGTTTGCTGCGCCGCTGCTCTTGGTTACGATCCGCTCGAGTACTGGAACTGATTCGCCCACGACTTCGAGACGACTCATATCGAAGCGCACGGCCCAGAGCGTACCGAGGTTGGCTGTGCGTGAATTCGAAGCGTGGATTCCATAAGCGATATGCCCGGTCGGTATGAAGCGAGGGTTGCTTCCGGCGGGAACGAGAACCTTGACCTCACCCGTGGCCAGCGACAGCACAGCGATACGAGCTTCGTCCACCGACTGGTTTACTGGGCGCACCGTGAACAGCACAGCCTCGCCCCCAGGAAGTGCATGTGGCCAACGGTGTGACACCCGCTGGGCATCGGGTCGGGTGAGCCTTTCGGGCGAGCCTCCATCAGCCGCCACTTGCCAAATGCCGTCAGCGACCGCGAACACAATGGTGCCATTGTCTGTCCAACTGGCCCCGTATGCGCGCGGGCTCTCGGGTAGCACACAGACGGTTACCGGCGCCCCGCCTTGGATCGAGACTTTCCGCAGAAGGGTGCCATCGAAATACCCCACCCAGTTGCCGTCGGGCGAGACAAAGGGACCTCGTGGATTGTCTCCTAGTCCGGTGATCGGTGTTGCCTCGAGCTCGTCAAGAGGGCGTACGACGAGCTGCGGTCGCGCACCCAGGGTCGCCGCATACACGACGCGGCTCCCGTCCGGTGTGATCGCGACGTCGACGCTGTCTTGTACGAGGCTAGGCGAATCGTCGGGCTGTAATGAGAGCCGCGTCGAGGGGGGCGTTGCCACGAACCTTGCAAGAGGACGAGGGGGAGATGGTCGCAGGTTCCACACGGTAACCCCGGCGAGAACTGAGGCCACAACCGCTGCGACCCATGGAAGAGCTGCGGCCTTTCGAGGTGCCAGCTCGTCTGGCTCGCCCTCCAGCAAGATGAGGGCATCGGCAACGCTACGTAGGCGCAGCCTGGCGTCCTTCCGAAAACACAATCGGAGGATTCTTCTCAGCGCGCCTGGCGTTGACGACGCCAACGCCGTCCAGTCCGGCTCCTTCGTTAGCACCGCAGCCAGCGTTTCTGTTGTGGTCTCGCCCGAGAAAGGCCGCCTCCCCGACAGCATTTCGAAAACGACTGCACCGAAAGCCCAAACATCCGTGCGCTTGTCGACGCGCTTGCCCTTCGCCTGCTCGGGGCTCATGTAGGCAGCGGTGCCGAGAATCACGCCGATTTGCGTTCCTTGCCGAGTCAACGTCGGTGATTGCGATAGCTCTGCGTCCGTACCGCGTTGAGCATCGCCTTCGAGCGCTTTCGCGAGCCCGTAGTCGAGCACTTTGACCGTGCCGTCTTCTTTGACCTTCACGTTGGCGGGCTTCAGGTCGCGGTGGATGACCCCGGCCTCGTGTCCCGCTTCGAGCGCCTCCGCAATCTGTGTCGCGATGGCGACCCCTTCTTCGACCGGGATCGGACCTTCAGCAATGCGCTCTGCGAGCGTCGGCCCCTCGACCAGTTCGAGGACGAGCGCGCCAGACTCGAAGCCGTAGATGCTCGCGATGTTCGGATGGTTCAACGATGCAAGAAGCTTCGCTTCTCGCTCGAACCGGGCCAGGCGTTCGCCGTCTTGGGCGAACTCCTCAGGCAGGACTTTGATCGCGACGTCGCGGTCGAGCTTGGTGTCGCGGGCGCGATAGACCTCGCCCATGCCGCCTTTGCCGATGGGCTCGATGACTTCGTATGGGCCGAGCTTCCGTCCTGCTTCGAGAGGCATCCGCGCTGATTGTAGGGGCAGGGGAGAGGGTCTTCAAGAAAGGCGCTGGCGACTGTCCGTGTTTTGTCCGAGACGTACTGCGAAGTAGTGCGACTCAGTGCGAAATGAATAAGTCGGTCAAGGCTTTCTTTTTACTTCTCTTCGCACTGAGTCGCAGTTGGTCGCACTTTTCTTTGGCCTGTCACGCCGGAGGTCGCGAGTTCGAGCCTCGTCGGCCCCGCCATTTTCAAGGGTTTGCGCAACCCGAAGTGCGTCGACGTCGTTCGATTGTCCGATTCTTGTCCGAGGTTCGTTTTCTTGGCCGGATGCTATCGGTACTAGCGCGGGATTCTTGGCCCACACACTGGCGAGGACGGTGTTCTCGGTGTTGCGCCCGCGAAATGAAAGCCAGGCACTTTTTACGGCGGTGCGGTCAGTCGTCCGTCGGAACGAGTCGCTTGAGTTCCTCGAACCAGTTGACGATTAAGTGTAGATGGGACGCGGCGCTTTCATCCTCACCCAGGATGAGCACAAACTGCTCGCCATCCGGAGATATATCGTAACTCCGTGACGAAAGGCTACTAGCGCGCTGCCAGTTACTGACCGCGAACAGCTTCTGCGGCGGTCCCGCCGACAGCACGGGTTCGGTGGTGACGGAGAGCGTCATCATCATCTCCTCGCCGTTGCGATAGTAGATGGCGCGCCCCGTGGGCGACCAAGTCGGCGCAAAGCCACCGTCGATGGAAACTTGCCGTGCGCCGCGTGAGCGATCGACCGGCATCACGTAGACTTCGTGTCGTCCTGAGGCGTCCGAGCCATAGGCGATCCAATGACCATCGGGCGAGTACGCCGGTGACCAATCCCGCGAGGATGATTGCACGAGAAACGTCGGCGAGCCTTCGGGTCGCAGTGGTAGTTCCGCGATGTCGTAGTCGACGTTGCCTTCTTGACTAACGTAGAGGAGTCTCTGCCCGTCGGGGGACCAATCCACGACGTTGGACGTTAGGCCGCCCTCCAACGAAAAAACGTGCCGAATCGCATCGCCCCCGCGATTGACCGGCATTACGAAGAAGTCGCCGCTCGTTCTCCCCGAACTCGATGCGAGAAAACCGATTTCGCCACCATTCGGGCTCCACGAGAACACGCGTTTTGGCTGCCACCTTGTTCCCGTTTCGTCCTCGAACGGAACAAGCAGTTCGGTGAGGCGATTCTGCTCCATCTCGTAGAGGTGGACGTTGCCGTCAGTCATGGTCGAAACGGCGACGTGACGACCATCGGGTGCGAAGCGCGCGACGTCATAGCTCATTAGCGGTGCGGGAAGAGGCTGCTGGTTGCCGCGTCTATCTACGAGCGCCAATTGTCTCGACGGGTTCACACGCGGCCGATAGACGAGCGTTCCAGTTCCGGAGAACGAGAAATCGCCGCGGGAGCCCGACACCCCCCTAGGTGACGCGACGCCGCGCTGAACAGGAGTGGCTGTTCCGCGAACCTGGAGACGATCGAGATCGAATGGCATTGCGAATAACGTCTGTTCGCGGGTAAAGACCAGATGTCCCGTCGGAACGTATCGCGCGTAAGAGCCCGTGGCGAGGTCTCGTCGCTCGCCGGTCTTTAGAGACTGCACCATGATCTTGTCCGTGTCACGCTGACCGGAAATGCTGATAAAAAGGACGGCGGTTCCGTTACGAAGTAACTGTGGCCATCGGTGACTGCGCTCTCCCTCATCTAACGTCGTCAACTCCTCGGACGCGCCACCGTCTTCAGAAACCACTCGAAGGCCACCGCGGCGCACACCATAGACAATGGTTCCGTCCGGCCCCCAATCGCCCCCGCGTGGCGCGGGCACTTCAACTAGGTCAATAGCGCCGACGCCTTCGAGTGACGTTTTCTTGAGCTGACCGGCCCAAGTATCGAAAAACCCAACCCATTGACCGTCGGGGGAGAAGAACGGACTGCTTGGACGCTGCGAGCCTTGCAGCGCTTCAGAACTCTCGGTTCCTACGATACCTGCGGAGACCCCGTCGTCTAATCGCCGCACGTAGAGTCGGCGTTGGTCCCCTTCTGTCGCTTCGTAGACGACCTGGCTGCCGTCAGGAGAGAGGACCGACAGCGTTCGTGCGTCGTGGGTTTCCGGAAGGATGACGCGAGCCCGCATCACCTGAGAGGTACTTTTGGGAGGTGTTCGCACGATCACGATCGTCGCCACGATCGCCGTGAGTCCGAACAAGGTCCAGGGAAGCAAGGCTCGCGAACCTACTCCGATGCTTGATGCGCGCTTGCTGCCCGATAGCTCGTGCTCGCCAAACGTCGTGTCTTCGAGTTCGAGCCGAGCATCACTGATGTCATGCAACCGCTGCTCGGGCTGTTTCGCTAGACACCGATGCAAAAGCTTCCCAATAGACACCGGGACGTTAGATGGCAACGTACTCCAGTCGGGTTCGCTTGTGAGTATCTTCGCAATCGTGTCCGACAGAGTGTCGCCAAGGAACGCGGGTTGGCCAGCAAGAGCCTCGTACAAACAACATCCGAACGCCCAGATGTCCGAGCGCCGGTCCAAGTGTTGTCCTCGTGCTTGTTCGGGACTCATGTAGGGTGCCGTTCCGAGGATGACGCCCGTGGCCGTCTCTTTCGTGACTGTCGGTGATTCCGACAGGTTCTGACGTTCCGTCTCTGTGAGATGGGTTCTCGCAAGCCCGAAATCGACAACCTTGGGCCCACCAGTTCCAAGCATGATGTTCGCGGGTTTGAGATCGCGGTGGATAACACCGTGCTCGTGCGCAGCGCCGAGCCCCGCCGCGATCTGGCCGAATATCCCAACGATCTCTTCGAGCGGGATCGGCCCGGCGGTGATTCTCTCCGCTAGCGTCTCGCCCTCGACGAGTTCCATAACGAGAAACTGCTGTCCGTCACACTCTTCGAGCCCGTGTAGCGTGGCGATGTTGGGGTGGTTCAACGACGCGAGGAGCTTGGCTTCCCGCTCGAACCGTGCCAGCCGCTCTTCGTCATTCGCGAACTCCTCAGGAAGAACCTTAATCGCCACGTCGCGGTCGAGCTTGGTATCACGAGCGCGATAAACCTCACCCATCCCGCCCTTGCCGATAGGTTCAAGGATCTCGTAGTGGGCGAGTTTGTGGCCTGCGGCGAGAGGCATGGTTACTGTTCCGAGGGGACGAGACGCTTTAGCTCGCTGAACCAATTCAGTACGACGACGATTTCTTGAGGGTGTGTTGGATCCGGGGCGAGCACGACGAAGTGGCCGTCGGGGGAGACGTCATAATTCGGGGTGAAGGCATTGGACCAGGAGTGAAGGTAGGGACCTTCGAAGAGGGCTTCTGGCATTCCCAACCGTTGATCCTCTGCCGAGTTCCCGTCGGCTAGCGACACCGACATCATCGCAGTGCCCTCACGAAAGAACAGCGCTCGCCCGTCTCGGGCCCACACCGGCTCCGCTCCGCCACTCACGGAGACTTGCTGCTTCGCGCCGCCTTGTGGAAAACGCTGCAGGTAGACTTCTCGCCGCCCGGACTCGTCGGAAACGTAGGCGAGCCAATCGCCTTCCGGCGACAGGCGTGGGGAGTCCTCATGAAATTTCGTGACCAGGAAGGGCATCGTCTCCGTGGCATCGAGTTGGAAGTACCGGATATCCCTTCCCGTTTGGGTGTCGAGCATGGTGACGATGAGCGTTTTGCCGTCCGGAGTGAAAGAGCCTGGCCACATCACGCCTACGTCTCTCAACAGCGCCACCGGCGCCACTGCCTCGTCCACCGATTTAGAGAAAACGTTATAGGCAAGTCCATTGCCGAGTGCGGCGAAAGCGATCCGTATGCCGTCCGGGTGCCAAACGATCTCGGACGCGTACCGATCAAACGTCAGTCTGGTCAAGCCGCCCCGCGCGAGGTCGTGCATCCAGACATCGGAGCCACCGCCACCTGCGATACTCACGGCAACGGTTCGTCCGTCCGGCGAGAGCTGAGGGCCGTTGAAGCTACGGTACCCTCCCGTCAGCGCTCTAGATTCGCCACTTGGATTGATGCGCGTCAACACGGACTTCGGCACCGCGTCCTGCTCCCGCGTATAGACGAGCGTGCCTTCCTTAGAGATTGCGAAGTTCATCGAGCCTGACGGTCCGGCCATCCGGACCGATTCCACCACCGACACGGCTGGGCCTGTGATTTTCAGGCTCGCGGCATCGAAGGGCGCTGCCATGAGCGTCGAGCCGCGCGCGAAGAGAAGATGTCCCGATTCCGCATAGACCGGGTTGCCCGCGGCCTCCAGAACCAACGTCGACGTCCGGGTCTCGAAGTCGAATACCTCGACGCGAGACGCGTTGGCCGTATCCGCCGAGGCGTGCACCGCGTAAAGGACGGCACGGCCGCCCGGTAGAACGTCGGGCCAGAGCAACGGCCGGTCCGGTGCCGGTTGTGCTACTAGCGATTCGACGGTTTCCGCATCGGGCGAAATGCGGACGAGGCCAATCTCATACGCGCCGACTACGAACGATTCGTCCGGGAGCCACGCGAAGGACCCGCTATCTGTCGTCGCGATGCGACGACGCTGCTTCGAGGGGTCGTCCACGGATATCACGTCTATTGCGCCGCGTTGGCCAAACGCTATTGCATGACCGTCCGGAGAGAATGCTAGGTGCGTCGCGTCCCGAACTCCGTCTATCTGCATCGCGTCGAGACGATCAAGTGATCGGAGGTAGAGCGAGCGTTCGGCATCGCCGCCTCCTATGTAGGCGAGCATGTTGCCGTCGGGCGACAATGCGAGATTGTGTCCCCAAACGGGAAGACGCTCCTCGGGCGATAGGGGAATCGTGAAGCGCCGCACCTGCAACGGCGATTCCGGCTTGAGATTCCATGCGAGAGCCCCGGCGAGCCCCGCCGTCGCCACTGCCAAGACCACTCCGCGTTTCCACCACCTTCTCGGAGACGGGGTCTTCGCGACTGCAGTCGCCTGTTGATCCTTCGCAAACAAATGGTAGCGAGCATCCCCGATGTCCCGTAGTCGGCCCCTGTGATCTTTGTCGAGACACCTTTCGAGCAAGTCGCGTACGGCCTGCGTTGTTCGTGCCGGGAGCGCGGACCAGTCCGGCTCGTTGCCGACGACGGCGGCAAGCACGCCGTGATGTTGTCGCCCTCGAATGGCCGACGACCGACCAAAGATTCGTACAGGCAACAGCCATAGGCCCAGATGTCCGCCCGCTTGTCGACCGGCTTTCCCCGTGCCTGCTCCGGGCTCATGTACGCCGCGGTTCCCATGATGGCACCGAGTGCCGTTCCCTTCGTCAGCGTTGGCGATTGCGACGTTTCCGCAGAAATGTTTTCCGTTGGTGCGAACGCCTTCGCCAGACCGAAGTCCAGGATCTTGAGCTTGCCCTCGGGGGTGAGTTTGATGTTCGCGGGTTTCAGGTCCCGATGGATGATCCCCTTCTCGTGAGCCGCCTCCAGCCCCTCCGTGATCTGGACGAACAGCGGGACCGCTTCATGGATGGGAACAGCCCCGTGCTCGATTCGCTCCGCTAGCGTCTCGCCTTCCACCAGCTCCATGACCAGGAACTGCTGGCAGTCCTGAGTCTCCAGTCCGTGCAACGTGGCGACGTTCGCATGATTGAGCTGCGCGAGCAGCCGAGCCTCTCGCTCGAAGCGGTCCAGGCGTTCCTTGTCCTGTGCGAACTCGTCGGGCAGAACTTTGATCGCGACGTCGCGATCCAACTTCGTGTCGCGAGCCCGATAGACTTCGCCCATGCCGCCCTTGCCGATGGGCTCGATGATCTCGTAAGGGCCGAGCTTGCGTCCTGCTTCCAGAGACATCCGCAGTGATTGTAGGGGCAGGGGAGAGCGCCTTCAAGGACGCTGTGGATTGTCCGTGTTTTGTCCGTGCACTGTCGCCAAACGTCGCCGAACGTGACGAATGGTAACGCTACTAAGTCGCTGATTTCTTTGGCGAGCGTTGGCGACGTTTGTTCGTGTTCGCACTCTTCTCCGGCCTGTCACGCCGGAGGTCGCGAGTTCGAGTCTCGTCGGCCCCGCCACTTCATAAGGGTTTTCGTAATCCGTTGTCCGTCAACGTCTGACGATTGTCCGTTTTCTGTCCGAGTTTGCTTTTCTTGGTGGACGCCATGAGTTACTGCGAAGCGATTTGTCGGACCACAGCTTGCGAGGCCGGTGCGCTTAGGTTCTTGTGTCACCTCCGTCTCGTTTTATTGACCGCGTAGCTCCGCGTCCAACTAGGGACGTCGCTCTCTTTCGCGAAGTTCTTATCCCCATTCGGCACAAATCAAGCGCCGGTCGTTTCTTTCCGTCGCTTAGCGGCGTTGGTCTTGAAGAAGCCACCGTGCGGCCAACATTATTAATAGTTCGCGGGAACGAGGCGCTTCAGCTCCTCGAACCAGACTCGAAAAACACCTCGGCACAAAAAAGACTCATGGTCGGAGCGGGGCGCGTACCAAAGCACTACTTTACTCAGACTCTCGGGCTCTCACCGCATATGCGGCCACGCCCATTATTCGCTCAACCACGCACGCGCCGGATCAAACAGGACTCACGGCCTCGACCGCTCCACTGGTTCGCTGACCTCGCCGCTCACGGAGCATAAGTCTGAAACAAAACGCGTCCGGTTTTCATGCCCTTTCGCGAGCTATATCTCGTCCCGCTACACTCATCGACGAGCGTAACGACTCACTGCGTTGGCACCAAACGCTCAAGCTCGCGGAACCAATTCTGCACGACGACAAGCTGCGCATCCTCACCATCGTCCTCTCCTCGGACGATCAAGAAGCGCTTGCCGTCAGACGAGATGTCGTAGGTCCGGCCGGTCGGCGCCCCGGGTGGCGCGAAGTGTCCACCGAACAGCGCCTCGGCCCGCCCCGGGGAGAACGTCGGCTCCGTCTCCACGGGCACACTCATGAGGCTCCCGCCTGCGGACGTATAGAACAGCTCCCTCCCATTCGGCGCCCAAAGGGGTCTCGTACCACCGTCGTTCGAGACCAGCCAGAGCCCGCCGTCCACGTCGGGGAACGGTCGAACGTACACCTCGTTCCGGCCCGATTCGTTCGACTGGAATGCCAGCCACCGCCCGTCCGGAGAGAACTCGCCGTTTCGCTCGTTGAACTCGCCCGCGAGCAGCGGCGTGCGGGTACCATCGAAGCCGAGCAGGCTGAGCTCGCGGTTCTGCCGGATGACGTCGAGAACGAGCAGTTGGCTGCCGTCGGGAGTAAAGGCGTAGGGGTACTGCGAGCTCGCGTCGTCTTCCGTGGTCAGTCGCTCGACCGAGCCCTGCCCGTCCGCCGCCTTCCAATAAACGTCGAGCGAGCCGTTTCGGCCGGATGTGAATGCGATTCGTGCTCCGTCCGGCGACCACACCGCGTTCGAGTCACGGCCGGGCGCAAACGTGAACCGGGTCATGGTCTCGCGCTCGACATCCCACGTCCAGAGGTCGCTGTCCCCGGCAGCGTCCCACACCGCGATGCGGCGCCCGTCGGGCGACACCCGGGGATAGATGTAGAGGCCGGACTCCGCCACTGCCGAGACTTCGCGACCGGCACGGTCCACCCAGAGGAGCCGCCTGGTGCCACCCAACGTGTCGCGACCCGAGACATAGACCAGGGTTCCCGTGTCGGACACGTCGAACTGGCCCGCTCCGCCCAGGGAGCCCACGGTGGGACTCCAGATGCCTTCGACGATCGGAGTGGGCGTGCCCGACACCTCCAGCCGCGATGTGTCGAACGCAACAGCGAGCAGGGTCCGGTCCAGCATGTAGACGAGATGCCCCGTCGGGACGTACCTCGCATCGCGAGCTCCTCGGATGAGCACCTTCTCCGTACCATCCTCGAGCGATCTCGCGATGACACTCGCTTTGTTCCAGTCCGCGCCGCTCGCAATCGTGAAGAGAACCACCTCGCCGCCGGGCAGCATCTGCGGACTGGCAACGGCACCCCTCGCCGCGTCGAACTCGAAGAGGAGGGCGGGGGGACCGCCGCTGGCAGGAACTCTCTCGATTCCCGCGTTTCGCAGCGCGACGAGAATCGAGTCGTTTCCGTCCCAGCTCGCCCCCGAGGGTACGTCGATAGAGCTCAGCGTGACGGTTGCCCCTCCCGTGAGAGCGACCTTCTTGAGTCCCTCATCCGCGTGAAACGCCACCCATTCGCCGTTGGGCGAAACGACCGGGCTCCGACCGAGCTCGGTTCCTCGAATCGGTATCGCTTCCAGGTCGTCCATCGATCGCATGTACAACATCCCGTTCGAAACGTACACGAGACGAGTGCCGTCGGGTGACACGTCGAGGAACCTACGACTCTCCGCGAAATTGCTGTCCTGCTGGAACGGGAGCGCAAAGCGCGATACGGACCGTGACCGCTCCGACGTTCGGGTCGAGAGCCACACCATGGAGCCGACGACCAGGCCTCCGATGAGTGCGGCGGCGGTGACCAAACCCCAGATCGGCGGCCCCAGCTCTCGAGCGCCGGAGGCGACACCGTCGAACGAGCCGTCGAGCGCCAAGCGAAAATCGGCAATCGCTTGGAGACGTCGCCGGGGCTCCTTGACGAGACAGAGCCGGAGAAATCGGTTGAAGATTGGTGATAGATCAGCGGGGAGCCTACCCCAGTCGGGGTCCGCTCGC
>Ga0315338_1002148_pt1 | contig 20723 bp, 13 predicted proteins | sample ASW8metaG_FD_204518 | JGI IMG/M metagenome (GOLD analysis project Ga0315338, IMG submission 204518) | Ammonia-oxidizing marine archaeal communities from Monterey Bay, California, United States - ASW #8 | ecosystem: Environmental > Aquatic > Marine > Coastal | place: USA: California | collected... | reverse complement strand
CACCGTGGTCATCCGTTCAACCCTGCTGCCGGGCATCCTCGAAAGTAGCCTCGCCCCAATGTTGGCAGAGGCTGCCGACTCTGCTTTGGGTGATCGCATTAGAATTTGCAACAACCCGGAATTCTTGCGGGAGAGCATTGCCATTCGAGATTACGATGCGCCACCATTTGTAGTGGTCGGTGCCGTGGCGGAGACAGACGCAGACGATGTCATGGCTCTCTATGGCGCAATTGATGCAGAGAAGGTCGTGACCGATACCTACACCGCGGCACTGTTGAAATACGGTTGCAATGCCTACCATGCACTGAAAATTGGGTTTGCCAATGAAATGGGCGCCCTGGCAAAGGCCTTTGGTGCGGATGGCCAGAAGGTGATGGAGTTGCTCTGTCGCGATACCAAACTCAATGTTTCCAAGGCCTATTTGCGGCCAGGTTTTGCCTTTGGCGGATCCTGTCTACCTAAGGATGTAAGGGCTTTGACCCGCTATGGGGAGGAACAGGCGCTGAAGATCAGTATCTTGCGCTCAGTATTGCCCTCCAACCAAGAGCATCTTGATCGAGCAATTCGCATCATTGAGGATCGTGGCGTGCGAAAAATCGGGATGGTCGGTTTGAGTTTCAAATCGGGTACGGATGATCTGCGAGAAAGCCCGTTTGTTACCCTGGCGGAGACTTTGGTGGGTCGAGGTTACGATATAAAAATTTATGATCCCGGTATCTCGGTGAGTCGACTCAAGGGAGGCAATCTGGCCTATATTGATCAGCGATTGCCGCATCTGGCCGCACTGTTGGTTGAAAAGCCAGAAAACCTTACAGATCATGCCGAACTGCTGGTGCTAGGCAACGAAATTGCGGATGGTCTCGATTTGACATCCCATCGCAGCGAGGACATTATCGACCTGCGATATTGTCTTGTGGTGGCGGAACGAGAGTCGGCCAATTCGGCTACGATTGCCGAAGTGTGATTGCTCGACATATGCAGTGCTCCAATCCGAGAAGCTATGACTCACTCCAGCGGGATCGAGGTTGAATTGCTCGAGGGTTCTTCCTTGGAATCCTCCGCAGTGCATGATGCTTGGCAGGCATTTGTGGTCGGTGAAAATGGATTTACCAGCGACCTCCGTTGGGTGCATGCGTTAGCTCAAGGTTTCGGGCACAAATCGTATGGAGTGATCGCTCGGCGGGCGGGAAAGATTGTGGGGGTTTTGCCGCTTCTGTTTGTAAAAAGTGCGCTCTTTGGCAAATTTCTCGTGAGCCTTCCCTATGTCAATACATCAGGGTTGGTGTCTGTCGATGACGAAGCGGCAGGGGCCCTGATCGAAGAAGCTGCCGAGTTGGCCGACCACTTGGACGTGCGTTATCTCGAACTGCGACATGAAAAGGAGACGCTCCATACGCGTTTTACCGACCAGCGAACAGACAAAGTACATATGCGGTTGGCGTTGCCAGCCTCACGAGACGAACTCTGGAATCAAATTTCACCGAAGGTTCGCAATCAGATCCGTAAAGGTGAGAAGCAAGATTTTGTTGTGCGCTGGGGCGGAATGGAACAGATCGATGATTTCTATGCGGTATTCAGTCGCAACATGCGAGATTTGGGAACGCCGGTTTTTGGCCGAAGACTGTTCGCGGAGATTTTGCAGAAATTTTCAGAGGAAGCTGAGGTTTGTACGCTCTCTTACAGTTCGGAGCCTGTGGCCGGGGCACTGCTGATCCACGGCCCAGGGGCAACACAAGTTCCGAGTGCCAGTGCGCTGCGTAGCTTCAATTCAAAAAACGCCAACATGTTGATGTATTGGAACTTACTATGTCGTTCCATCGAACGGGGGCAGCAGTCGTTTGATTTTGGACGGAGCAGCCAGGAGAGCAACACATTCCGGTTCAAAAAACAGTGGGGTGCCCAGCCCGAACCGGCAGTCTGGCAGTATTATCTCCGTAAGGGCGATATTTCCGACATGCGACCGGAGAGTAGAAAGTATCGTTATATGATTAAAATCTGGCAGCGGTTGCCGGTGAGCATAACGCGATGGATTGGTCCTGCAATCGTGCGAGGAATTCCCTAGCGGAAAGAGGCCCTGTTGTGCTGCGCAAATTCATAGCGATTGAGGTGGTACCCGTTTGGGAGGCACACGGGAGCTTACCGGGTGGTAAAGGCGACCGCAAACGCGCTGATTTAACAACTGCCGCGAACAATACTATGTGCCGTCTTGTGATCTTTTTATTACTGGCTCTCCACTGTCAGGCTCTACAGGCAAAGGAGGTCCAAGAACAGCCTGATGGTACACGAATCGTGACGCTCGTGGAGGGAGATGATTTAAAAGCAGCCTTAAAGGATGCTAAATTGGGGGATACGATCGAACTCACTGCGGGCAGCCAGTTTGTCGGAAATTTTACGCTGTTTACAAAACCGATTGAGGAACTGCCAGTCGGCCGCAGTCCCTGGATCACGATTCGCACCTCCGCGATTGACTCCCTGCCCCCGGTTGGCCATCGAGTTACCCCCGCGGATGCCGCACAGATGCCAAAAATCATTACGGAGACTTCCCAGTCGGCGCTCGGTGCGCGGTACGGAGCCCATCACTATCATTTTATTGGGATTGAAATCGCCTCCACAAGCAAAAGAACCTACAGTCTCATCCGATTAGGGGCGAATGGATTAAACTCGGCCTGGGCAAAAAGAGTTGAGCAGCTTCCCTACCGCTTTGTTTTTGAGCGCTGTTACATTCATGGAAATCCGACCGGGAACATCCGGGTCGGCATTGATATGAATGCCCGTGAAATAGCGGTTCTCGACAGCTACATTTCTGATATTCACGAGAAGGGGAGTGATTCCCAGGCCCTCCTCGTCTGGAACGGCACAGGACCGTTCAAAATTATCAACAATTATCTCGAAGGTTCTGGCGAAAATGTGATGTTCGGCGGGGATGATCCAAAAATTCCCGAACTCGTCCCGAGCGATATCGAGTTTCGGCGAAATCATGTGAGGAAACCTTTTAGTTGGAAAAAAGGTCATGCCGAGTATGGGGGAAAATCCTGGACTGTTAAAAATTTATTTGAACTGAAAAACGCGCGGCGGGTATGGGTCGAAGGGAACATTTTTGAAAACAATTGGGCGGATGCCCAGTCGGGGGTCGCCATTCTGTTCACCCCCCGCAACCAGCGGGGTAATGCGCCGTGGTGTACCGTGGAAGACGTTCTCTTTACCAAGAACATTCTGCGCAATTTCCCCAGTTTTTTGAAGATTTTAAGTCAGGATAATACTCGCGGACAGAGTCGTCAGACGAAAAATATCGTTGTCCGAGACAATCTGGTTGAGGGTCTCTCTGTGCGTAAATACGGAGGGAACGGTTTTATTTATGAATTTGAGGGCACACATAATAGAATCCCTGCAGAGGGTGTTTGGATTGAAAACAACACGACGATGTTTTCCGATGATAGCGGCAAGGCATGTATTATGGTTGGGGCATCAGGGACACTGGTCGATCAGTGGGTGTTTCAAAACAACATTGTCGTGGTGGGAAAGTATGGCCTGAAAGGCAGCGGCACGAGTCCGGGAACCATAACGTTGGATACATTTTTCAAGCAGTGGACCTTCCGTGGCAATCTCCTGATCGGTAAGGTGCGGCAGAAGGAATATCCGCCGGACAACACGTTTGTACCGTCCGTGGCGGATGTGGATTTTGTCGATGTAGCGAAGGGTGATTATCGTCTCTCTGCATCGAGTCGGTACCGTACGGCCGGTGTGGGCGGGCGAACGCCGGGTGTGGATATGGATGCTGTGTTATCAGCTACGGATGGGGTGGTTGAAGGCATACCACTACAACCCAATCAAAAAAATGACGCAATCAAAAGACTCCCTGAATAGAGGCCAATCTGAGGACCCAATCGCGTGGAAACTATAATACAGTCGATATTTTGGATCTCCGTGGGCGCCATCCTCTACACCTATCTGGGCTACCCTTGTTTGCTGCTGCTTAGTCAAGTATTTGTTCGCCGCCGGGCATCGCAACCGGACGATTCTTTCAGGCCGACCGTATCGATCATTCTGGCAGCCTACAACGAAGAGAGTTGTATCCGCGAAAAACTTGAAAATTGTCTTGCCCTGGATTATCCGGCAGATCGATTGCAGATTCTTGTAGGTTCCGATGCATCGGAAGATGGTACCAACGCCATTGCCGCCGAATTCAGCGATCGGGGCGTCAAACTGTTCGCCTATCAGGCACGCAGCGGAAAAATGGCGGTGGTCAATCGTTTGGTAGGGGAGGCTACGGGCGAAATTTGTGTGTTTTCGGATATTTCTGAATTGTTTGACCGAGATGTCATTTTGAAGTTGGTGCGGCACTTTGCCGATCCGAAAATCGGCGCTGTGACCGGCAATCATATCTACGATGCCGAACAATCGGGGATGGGCCTGGGCACACGTTTTTATTGGCGATTCCAGAGGTTGTTACAATCCATCGAGAGTCGGCTCTACAGTATCTGTATGTGCGATGGAACCATTTATGCAGCACGTCGCGAGTGGTACGCGCCACCGATGGACAATACCATCAACGATGATGTGGCGGTGCCATTGGGGATCATCCTGCAGGGAAAGCGGGTCATCTTTGAGGCCTCGGCTGTGGCGCGTGGAAAAGTATTGCAGCAGACCCGCCGCTTTTTCCGCCAAAAAATCCGTAGCCAGTCGGGAAAATATCAGAACTTTTTTCGGTTTCCCGGGATGCTTTTGCCCTGGCCACCGGCCCGTTTCTGGATCTACTTTTCCCACTCGGTCATGCCGGTCCTGGTCCCCTGGTTTCTGTTGCTTGCGCTTGCGTCAAACATTTTGCTCGCATGGTTCGTTGGTGGCCCACTGCTGCTCGGACTTCTGGTTCTGCAGGGGATTTTTTATGCCCTTGCACTGCTCGGTCTGCTGGCCGATCGATTCCGTTGGTATCTTCCCCTAACCGCAATTCCCTTCTACTTTGTAACGGCGAATATAGGCTCACTTTTCGGTTTTTTCACTTTTTTAGCAGGCGCGCAGTCGGCCGCCTGGCGTAAAGTAGAATAGATATTTCCTTTCAGAGATCTTTGTAGCGATTGAGTGGCCGTTCATGCATCCCGAAGAAAATCCGGAAGTCTTTGTTTTTTTCCATATTCCAAAGACGGGGGGAACGTCCGTCAATCACCTCCTCTGTGAAAACCTGAAATTAGGAACTGAGTTTATCCAACTCGATCATGCCGGACAGAGAGACGATCTGAAAAATCATCGCTTGCCCCTCCCCAAACGGTCTCTGGAGGAACGGATGGCTGTTCGCGCGATTGCCGGTCACGATGTCAACATCACAACGGAGTTGTTATTTCCGAATAAGATTCCGCAGCGGATCACATTCTTTCGCAAGACTGCCGACCGAATCCTTTCGGCATTCAACTATGAAACGTCAGATGCCTCAAATGCAAAATGGGATGTGACCGTTTCTTTTGATACCTGGTATGCACAGCAGGAGCGGGATGTCATCACAAAATTCCTTGTGAAGCGACTGATTGCCAATCGCCTACAGAGAGCATGGGTTCAGGGCCAGCGATTGCTTCAATATAGGCTGCATCGCGGGGCCAGTTCTGCGATGTTTGAGCAGGTGCAGCGCGAACTAAAGAAGTTTTTATTTGTCGGGTGTACCGAACATCTCAATCGCGATTTTCCATTTCTCGCTGCCAGGATGAATCTCCACGGTGAGATTGAAAAACGGAATGCAGCGGGACGCAATTTTTCCAAGCGACTTGAATTGACACCCGAACTGGAGGCCCGGCTCGAGCGGGAAAATTGTTGGGATACCCGGCTGTACCAGTATTGGCACGATCGCCTGGAAGAAAGTGTGCAGCGGTTACAAGCAAAGTAACCTGCCGATGCTATTTCCTACCGATGTTTGATGTTTTCAGAGTCACGCGCAAGGCGATTGTATGATGTCGGATCGATCCACTGTTAAGCCTGGCGCAGAGCGGCACAAATGCCTCTTTGTGGCCCACACCTTTCCCCCCATCGCAGCTGTGGGCATCTATCGAACGTTGCGCTTTATGGAAAACCTGCCCGATTTCGGTTGGGAGGGGATGGTGCTGAGCATGAAGGAGGAAGCGGTTGTAGGACATCCCATCGATCATTCGCTCTGCAGTCGCATTCCCCCGGGGGCGATCGTTGAGCGGGTGGGGGTCTGGCGACTGCTCGATCGTGGTATTGAGTGGATCAAGCGACTCTGCCATCCACGGAAAAACAATCCCGAGCAACCGCCGGCAGATACCGCGGTGGCTACCGGCGGGCAGCAGCAGGATTCCCCTCGCGGCTTTTTCTCGGGAGTCAAACGGAGACTCTTGAGTTTTCGGGAGATTGTGTTTTACACCCCGGACGATTGCGCAAATTGGATCGGGCCGGCCGTGATTGCCGGTTGCCGGATGGTCCGTCAGCACCGCCCGGAAGTGGTTGTTTCGACGGGGCCGCCCCACAGCGTGCATCTGGCCGGCCTGGGGATCCGTTTGCTCACCCGGACCCCACTGGTTCTGGATCTTCGGGATCCCTGGGCCTGCGACGAGTGGAGGCTCCGGGAGGATCCAAAGGTGAGAAACTGGTTGCAAAAAAGAATGGAGTCCTTGTGTGTCCGCTTTGCCTCTCGCGTGGTGCTCAATACAGAACGATTGAAGCGGGAGTTTATCGCCACGTATCCAAAAAAATATACCAATAAATTTGTCGCGATTCCCAATGGGGTCGACGATCGGAGTGCGGCGCCGATCCAACAATATCTTCAGGAGGCGCGGGAAGGGCCGTCCGGCGAGACGCCCATCCTCTGTCATCCGGGCAGTATTTACAGGCATCGGAGTCTGCAACCGCTCATCGATGCGGTCGAGCAGCTCAAGGCATCGCAGGAGCGTGTCCTCCTGGAACAGATCGGCGAGGTCGATGATCCCCCAGATCTTGCCGCACGTCTGCTCAGGCGGGACCTTCCGGAAGTCAAGCTCTGGGGCCAGCAGTCGCACGAAACCACACTGCGGCGGATGGCGGCCGCCGATATCCTCATTGTCATCCAACCCCTTTCCACGCTTCAGGTGCCCGCCAAACTTTATGAAATGCTCCTTTTTCAAAAGCCGATTCTCGTACTCACCGGAGAAGGGGCGACTGCCGATTTGATCCGCGAGTACCGGGTCGGGATGCTGGCGGACCCGAACGACCCTGCACAAATTGCCCAGGCGATCCGCCAGATGCTGCAGATGTTGCGCAAGGGCGGTTCTACGGGCGATTGGGAGCGGGCCAGGGCGGCCTACGATACGCACCATCTCACGGGCAAGCTGGCTGCAGTTCTCGATGGGGCGATCGGCCGGTCCGGTTAGCTGGCCGGCGATCGGACTAACGGCCTGAGCAGCCAAAATACCGGAGCGATTACTGGGAGAGCGATTTCTGGACCTTCACCGTGCGTACCGATTTGCTCTCCGGCTCATAGACGCGGATCTCGATCTGGATCCCCCGCAGGGGCACTTTAAAGGGCGTATGGCGGCGTACATCCTCGGCCGTATCGATGATGTCATCGCCATCATTATCAAAACCGACAATTCCACCATTGGAATATTGCCCTGACCAGGAGTCGTAGGTAGCAACGCGCGACGCGTTGTCGACCAACACAGCCGTAGGGTCACCTTCTATCCTAGTAGTTCCGGAGCCGCTGTAAACGGATGTCGGCCCATCAGTAGGACCCTCCTCAAGATAATTCAGGTCCACAAAAGCGCCCCGGCCGACCTGTGCCGTTCCTACCGAAGCATCATATCCCGCATCGCCCGGCACAATCGCTACCGTCTCCTCAGGGGCGTCGGGATCCTGCGTATAAGCGGGCGGCTCGGAGGTTTCTTCTCCCGTTGTGCAGTCGACACACTCGATCCGCGCCGCATCGGCGACGACCTGGCCGGTGCTGCCGGCCGATTCGGGAAGCTTGATGGTGATTTCACCATTGACGGGGCTGACGGTAGCCAGTTCCTCAAAAGGTCGTCCACCAGCAGTGAAGTCTGCGTCCGGCTCGTTTCGCTGGTTGATCGTCTTGGTGGCCAGCACAGCACCGGTCTCTGCCCCACCGCCACCGCCACCGCCACCATTGTCGGTGAGTGCCGTGCACTCGACGCGGATCGCATCGGCGACCACCTGACCGGAGCCGGTGGCCGATTCGTTGAGTTTGACCGTTAATGTGCCCCCAGTCACTTCCACCGTCCACAAGTTTTGGAACTTGCGACCGCCTTCGGTGTGGTCGCCATTTGGCACCGCAGTCTGATCGACTGATGCTGACTCTGAGTAGCCATCATATTCGAGCGTGTAGGGGGCATCGTTGGCCCGGTTGTCTTTTTCTCGCCAGGTGGCGTAGACGTTATAGGTACCGCTCTGGAGCGACGAAAAAGTCCAACTCGCCTCGCCCGCTCCCTCGCCCGCCTTTTTGCGATGCCAGTCGGTCTGGTAACCGGCCAGACCCGGATTCTCAAAATAGTCAAAGCCGCTCTCGCTAAAGCTGCTGTCCCCATCGTCGATAATGACCGGATCGGGAAGGGACGGGCCCCCCGCATCGCCTCCAAAATCGCCCCAGCCGATCATATAGACTGCGTCGTTGGCCCGGTTGTCTTTTTTGGTCCAGGTGGCTGAGACTTTGTACTGGCTGGTATCATCCAATCCCGTAAACGTCCAAATCGCCTCGCCGGTATTGCCTGACTGAACTCGGTGCCAGTCGGTCTGGTAGCCGACAATGCCGGGTGCCGCAAGGTAATCAAAGCCGTTCTGGCTAAACCCACCATCCCCGTCGTCGATGATCGTGCCATTGGGATCGTTCGGGTCGGTTCCGGGGTTTGAATTATCGGGATCGGGTAACTCGGGGCTGCCCTGTTTTACAGTCATTTCATAGATCGGTGCGCTCGAATCCCACGCCCGGACGTCGAACGCCAGGACGTTCTCGAGGATGATGGTCTCGTGCCCCCCTGATTCAAAGACCTCTTCTAATTGGTCTTTATAGTCTTTCGCGGTTACCGGCTTAAATTGGTTTATCTCTCCATATTGGTGTGCCCAGCGATTATAGCGCACCGTCAGCATCTCGAGGGTGTTCGCTTTTCGGGTCGTCTCATAATCCGGAAGAGCATTTTCCGGTTTTGCATTGACATGCCCCATTGAGACCCCCAAGGCATCGGTGGTCGCGGTAGGCTCTATTTTTAACGCATAGCGGTGCAGCCGGTAGCGCTTCTCCGAGACCGTGTTGTCGGAGGAGTTCTGATTGGTCCGAGTCCACGGTCCATCGGTGGCGTCGGCGTCAAAAAAATTAGGGTCGGGGGTGAGAAACCAGACCACCTCGCTCGCTCCATCCGCGCTCATTGTCGTGAAGTGCAGCACATCGTCGTCATCCCCCCCGAGTCCTGTATCGGGTTGGTAACCGGGGACATAACTGTCTGGGTCCCAATTATCCGCATCACGGTGGGGGCCTTCCACATACTCGAAAAAACCGGGTTCGGTGGTCGATGCCTTGCTCGGATCGGGCGCGAGCGTAAGACCTTCGAGGTCCGACTGCAACTGATAACTCGCGTGGCGGAGCGTCTGCAACATCTCGGCATCCGAGCGGCTCTCGTTGACCGACTCGCCGAGAGAGCCGAAGAGCGAGACGACGCCCCCAAGCAGTAAAAGCGAAACGGTCAGCGATACGAGGAGCTCCACAAGCGTGAAACCAGCACCGCAACGCAACATCTGTTGCTTGTGTGGCCGCACCACATCCAAAAAAACCAAACGGCGATCTGATGTACTCATCACACTAGTCCGCACCTATTCGGTGCGTTCCCGTTCAAACCTATCATCCCCTCTTTGGCCCAGGCGTTGTGTTGGCCCTGGCGTTGTGCTGCGACCGCGCAGGCAAACAGAACACGCATGTAGAAAGAATCATGTAGAAAGAACCATGTAGAAAGAATACTGCCGCTGACAAAAGCGCCCTCTTCTCGTGCGGCACGCACTGGCAACGTCCCGATGAGACCTGCTCATAACCACCCCTAACGCACGATCTATTCTACCCGGCGGGGCCTGTTTTTGCAAGCGAAACATGCTTTATGCCGACTCGGCTCTGGCGGGCGGTTTTATAAAATAGCCGGCCAGCCAGTAGGCGCTCAGTCACTAGGCAACTCAGTCACTAGGCAACTCAGTCACTAGGCAGCTCAGTCACTAGGCAGCTCAGTCACTAGGCAGCTCAGTCGCTAGGTAATAGCCCCGAATCGGCAGGCCCACCTTTCACATGACGTCCATCATGTGGCGTCCATCATGTGGCGTGTACCTTCATTGTTTTTCGATCCGGATCGCATCGGCGACGACCTGGCCGGTGCTACCGGCCGATTCGGGAAGCTTGATGGTAATCTCACCACTGCCGGGGCTGACGGTAGCCAGTTCCTCAAAAGGTCGTCCCTCTTCTTCGACATCAGAGTTTGGCTCGTTTCGCTGGTTGATCGAGATGGTGGCCAGCACAGCACCGGTCTCTGCCCCACCGCCACCGCTACCATCGTCGGTGAGTGCCGTGCACTCGACGCGGATCGCATCGGCGATCACCTGACCGCTCTCATTGGCCGATTCGTTGAGTTTGACCGTTAATGTGCCCCCAGTCACTTCCACCGTCCACAATTTTTGGAACTTGCGGCCGCCTTCGGTGTGGTCGTTGCTTGGCTGCGCAGTCTGATCGACCGTTGTTTGTTCCGAGTTGCCATCATATTCGAGCGTGTAGGGGGCGTCGTCGGCCCGGTTGGACTTGTGAGTCCAGGTGGCGTAGACGTTGTAGGTACCGCTCTGGAGCGACGAAAAAGTCCAACTCGCCTCGCCCGCTCCCTCGCTCGCCTTTTTGCGATGCCAGTCGGTCTCATAGCCGGCCAGACTCGGATTGGGCAAATAGTCAAAGTCGCTGCTAAAGCCGCTGTCCCCATCGTCGATAATGACCGGATCGGGAAGGGACGGGCCCCCCGCATCGCCTCCAAAATCGCCCCAGCCGATCGTATAGACTGCGTCGTTGGCCCGGTTGTCTTTTTTGGTCCAGGTGGCTGAGACGGTGTACTGGCTGCTGTTGCTGAGTCCCGTAAACGTCCAAATCGCCTCTCCGGTATTGCCTGACTGGACTCGGTGCCAGTCGGTCTGGTAGCCGACAATTCCAGGATTTTCAAAGTATTCGTAATCACCCCCGGCACTAAACCCACTGTCCCCGTCGTCGATAATCATCACAAATTCATCCGGTTCTGGTGGGTCAGGTCCATAGTTTTTACGATCCCCAGTGAAATTTTTCCCGTAGTTGTAGGTGCTTCCTGCGTATTGAGGTGGTGGTTCGGCAATATCGAGTTGTGCGTTATAGGTGACCCCATCTCCGGCGGCCTGATGCACATACTTGCGATCGATTGTGGGAACCCAGTATTTTTCGACTCTCTCACAATCCTTGGGTTCGATCGGATCTCCCGTGTCGCTCACAGCGCCTGTGGGTACAAAGTGGACCTGTTCCACGCGACCGTCAAAGAAGAGGACATTGCTGGCATCGGAATGTCGTGGACGTTTATAGGTTTCCCACTCCTCCGGCTTCGTAAAATCGACAATCTCCTTGCCATAGTCGAGGGCGACAATTTTTCCCGAATCGGAGCTATGGAGCCTGCCGATCCGTCCGTTGAATCCGAAGTGGATCGTTGTTTCATCACCGATGTCGTCTCCCGTAGCGGCAGGGCACTTATAGATCGTGTAGTTGGGTTCCATATGATCTTCGAGCGACCGCAGGATGCCGGTTGATATTTTGTTATCTGTACTGTAGCGCTTAAGTTTCATTCTTTCTTCGCCGGAGTTGTATTCCCATTTTTCCCAAGTATCCTCTTCCAGCTTAATGAGAGTAAGCTTTTTGCCATCGGTGTTTGCGCTGATCACCGCTTTGCCGATCTGGCTCAGGTTGTGTGCACATTGTGTCTGCCGGGACGTGGCCCGCATACTACTAATTGCGGGGATGAGCAGTGAGCTCAGGATCGCGATAATGCCGATCACGACCAGCAGTTCCACGAGCGTGAATCCCCGCGCGCTGATTGGCCTACAAATCCTACGAGAGCGTGTGCACATGGCAGCACCTTATGGAAATAGAAAATATTGCCCCACGCAACATCCTATTTTTAAATCCTATTGGCAGGCCCTCCGGATATTCTCGCAAATAGCGATCTGCGATGCAAGCGAAAGTAGTTTTAGCGTCTAGGGAGTGCTGTCCGCGGGTGCAGGCGGGTAGAGTGTTTCATGCACGATGGGAAGGAACAGTTTGCCGAATTCGACCGATGGATGCTTCTCGGTCAGTTCGTCTGTCCCGCCGTTGATGTTTGTGATGAGATACACTTTATTGAGGACCGAATTGCCGGGAAATTGTAAACGCGGATTGTCCGGTGCGAGCCAGTTTCCCCCGTTGGTCCACGTCCAAAGAATGCGTTGGTGGATTCTCCCGTCGCCCCGTTCCTTCAGAAATGTCGAGGTCCAGAATTCGGTGTTTGTATCATCGTCGTTCGTGGCAAAAGTGAAATTGTCCGGTCTGCTCTCCACCTCATACCCCGCGCCCACATAGCAATATTCGGGTGTGTGGACTGCGACATCGCGGGCGTAACCACAGATCATATAAATCGTGACCTGATCGCCCGTCTTGCTGTTGTGATAGACTCGAGAAATAAACGCATGCGCGCCAGCTTCGGCCAATTCCTGCTTTGAGAACGGGATGTCCTGTCCAACCCATTCACTGCCGATGACCGTTGGGATCGATTGATATCGTTCTGCCAGCCGCACAAGCTCTTTATCGGCCCCATGCGTCCAGCGGTGGGTCCAGGAGCCTTGGATATAGGTACCGATGCCAATCAGTGGCAGCCCTACGATGAGAGGTATCCAGCGAGCCACGGCAATTTCCCCATTGAAAAAATGAGCAACGAATCGCAAACAACAGTTGCCTACAAAGACGTCTGGGGAAGATCATTTTCCCGAAATCTCTGTTCCCGGAGGGTACGGATGTCCGATCGCTTCCGCAGGCTAGTTTAAATGTCGTCTCTTTACGAGGGGCTTTCCCCTGGGCTGCTGCCGGTGAGTGCCGGAGCATGTCCATAACCGTAGCCATAGGTGTAATAACCGGAAATGAAAGCGCTGCTTTCCAACCCGTTGATAACACAGCCGATGACTGGAATGTTGGTAGATTGTAACCGTTCTACCGTTTCGTAGGCAGGCATCAAACGACTGACATTGCGTATTACCGAGAGTAGGGCTGCATCACATTGCTGCCCAAGCAGCAATGGGTCAACGACCGACAGGACAGGTCCGGAGTCGACGATGATAAAATCGAATTCCTCCTGAAGCTTCTGGAAAATTTCTCCCAGATTTTCCTTCGTTAATGCCTGCAGACACATATGATCACAATGTCCAGCGGACATGAATCGGAGCCCCGCCATCTGGCTCGGACGAATGACGTTCTCACTTGCGACCTCGCCACGAAGTACCTCGGCCAAGCCATCTTCCAGCGGCATCTCCAGCAACCTATGGGCGGAGGGATTTCTCATGTCGCCGTCGATCAGAAGCGTTCGGCGTCCGGAACGGCCCATGCTCGCTGCAAGACTGACGGCCACTGTCGTTTTGCCTTCGTTCGGTAGCGAGCTGCTTACCAGCAGCGTTCGCACCGACTCAGCAGCCGGAATGTGCAAGAGCATCGCCCGGATACCGTCGGCCGATTCATCCATGGTCGCCTGCAATTGTTCAATTGGGTCATTCGCATGTTTCCAAACAGCAAACCTTCGCTTCGGTTGAACGAGCATCGGCACGCTGCCTAAAACGCGGACACCAAGACCATCCGACATGTCGTTGCCTGAGGTGACACGTCGTTTATAAAACTCGGGAACGGCAATAATCAGAAAGCCCAGCACTAAACCAGCAGCGCCTCCCATCACGGTTATTCTGTCGCGTTGATCGGTGTTCCCTGTTTTGGGAACACGGGCCTGTTGGTAGAGTCGAACGCGTTCTGCGCCACCGGCACTCAGTTCCAGCTCAATCTTTTCGAGCTCATAGCCGACCTCACTCGTCACTTTTGACATCTGGGCCAACTCTTCTTGTCTTCGTACAAGGTCTGCAGAATATTCTCCGAGCTGCTGCAGGTCATCTGAGAGCTTTGAGAATTCACTTCGGGTGTTCTCGTAATGCTGTTTTGCCTCCCGGTATTCCATGGCAAGCCGTTCGTGGGTCTGCTGCACCTCGGATTTTTTCTCGCCGGTGCGTAGGGCAGTCAGGATCGAGCTTCGTAGTTGCTTCTCAAAGGCAGCCTGTTCGGCTTGCATCCGCGCTATTTCCTCTTGCATCTGGGAAATGGGGGCTGCTTTCTTGTCGCGGTAAATATTTTGGAGGGTCTCGAGTTCTTTTCGGAGTTCCAAAATGCGATCTGCATACTGCAATAAATCGGGATGGTCTTTCAGTTCCGCCTCCATATCTTCGGGAAGAATGTTTCCGGTACTCGCTAACCACCCAACCTGTTCGTCGTACACCCTGAGGTCCCGTTCTTTTTGGATATATTCCTGTCGCAGTGCTCCAACCTGCCTGCGGAGATAGAGAACGTGATCTAAGAGCAACTGCTGCTGCGCACTGGCGGTTTTGGCATCCGCCGTTCCAATATCACGGGCAATTTGTTGAAGGTCTTCCCGCCTTGTGCGAAGTTCTTCTGCCTTACGGTCGTACGACTTTTCGAGGACATCACGTTGTTTGAGAAACCCTTTCTTCTCCTCATCGACAACGCGATCGAGATAGGCGTTGGTGACGGCTTCGACAAGTTTCTGCAGTTGTACCGGATCATCGCCGGTCATCGAAATCCGCAGCAATTGATTACCATAGCCCTCTTTTTCACGTTTCGAACTTGGAATAGTAACGGTTAATTGTTTGCTGAGCCAGTCGACGGGATCCGCTCTAGCAGCCTCTACCTCTTTAATCCAAGGTAACGTTGAGGTGGCCAGTGAATCCAATGCAGCGGTACAGACCATATAACTTCGGATCAATTCTTCGTGGGATTCCCAGTCGCTCGCTTCGAGGTTTTTAATTTTGAAGATCCGACTGCTGGCACCGGTCTGCAACCACGCTTGCGAGGTGTAGGTGACAGGTACAAAGAACCAGGCGGCAATCGCTGGGGGGATCGCAAACGTGACCGCCAGGGTTGTCGCTAGAAGCCAGCGGCGTTTGGCTGCCTTGAGTACATCGGTAAGCCCGGGTGGCATCGTGAGGATTCTGGGGCGGGATATGCCTGCTGGCGTTGGACCCTCAGGCACGCCAACAGCGGTGAGAGCAGTTCCGGTTGAATTTTTGCCACCCGTTGGATCGACCGGCCCTAACTGGCCCTTGCTGGGCGGCAAATTTTGGTTTCCACCCTGATTTTCTTCTGGGCGATTGTCTTCTGGCGGTGTCATCGTTTTTGCTCTCTTTCAGCCGTCTAGTCCGCTACGTTTGTTTTTACTGGGGTTCTGCGGGCACATCCATTTCCTGCAGATCACACGCGTTACAGGTGCCAACTCACTGTTAGTCTACGTCAATTCTTTCCTGTACCTCAATGAAATTGCAGTTGTTGAGAACCTCCAATGGTTTGTTTGCACCCCATAACCCGCATTCTCACCGTAAATTGTAAAACCCCTATAGCATGAATACGTCGTACATCCGGTCTTTGTCCTGTGCTTCTAGGTCGTGTGTGGCCAACGCCTACCGCGTGTTCTGCTCCTGTTTGGTTGACATCTTCTTGGAGGCGGTTCTCTTACCCGTCCCCTGTCCGCTCGTTTCGCTGAGATTGGGATCTTTATCGAGGAAAATCATGCCGATGACGGTAATTTCCAGATATAAAAACAGCATCGCCAGCGGCATCATCATCAGCCCTGCGTTGTCGTGAAAAACATAATGGACCCATTCGCTTTGCTCCCCCGCATAGTGGTAGGCGATTCCGGTCGATGAAATGCGGAGAACATTCACGGCAATTGCAATTGGCAACGCGCTGAGGACGATGAAAATCCGCTCCCAGAGCGGCCGGTCAATGATCATAGCGACGGCCGTACACAATGCCAGAAAAACGGTGAGCATTCTCAGACCACTGCAGGCATCCACAACACCCATCGGAATCCCGGAAATAAAAATAATATTCCCCTCCCGATAGGCTTCGAATCCAGTTGCCTGCAACAGATAGTAGCTGCATTGGGTGGCAAACGTTTTTAGGGGCACCAAAATAGCCTGTTGGATGCGGTGCGGTATCGGAAACATAAACACGAGATAGAGGACAACCGGGCCACCCCATTTGAAAATGGGCCATCCCCCGGCCATCAACAAAATTCCTGCTAGGCAGGGGATGAAGGAAAGCATGTCGGGTGTTTCCATCCCCATGCGGGCAACCGCCAGACGCAGCGCAATACCAAAGGCCAGCAGGCCGGCACCGTACCACCGCGCTGAAGTGGCAATGTGGTTGAGCGTTTCTGAGAGCGATGGATTCCAGCGCATCCACAAAAGCACAAGGGCCAGCACCGGTACGATGTAGCCGTGTGAATACTGGGGACTGTTCCAGTAGTTTAGCCAGAGCGCGGAAAGGGAATTGTAATAGCTGTAGAAGAGCACCGCGACGAGGCCCAGCAGTACTCCCAGGGCGAGCGTGGGTGTCGCCGAAACGTGCCCGGCATTTCGATCCTCTATTGAGGGATTGCTGCTTGTGAGTGTGCTCATTTTTTTAACCGACCCATCGCCGGACCATGCTCTCTGGGGATCTGGCCACCTTCTCTGATACATCTCCGCCAAGCAAGCTAGCATTGCCGCATGAGGATATCTGTCGGCCAAACGCGCCTTGTCAGCCTACTTCTGTAGTTTCACTACGAAATTTCTCCTACAGCGGGTCAGGTCCAAAATGGCCCGCTGACACTTTTTTACTGCCGGTAGGCCCAAGAGTTCCCGCAGGGAGCGAAAATATGCCCCGCGAGGCTCTATCTTCAAGTTACCACAGGAATTTGCACCTTACAGCCGATTTGAAGCGGATAGGCCCCTTTGCCTTAGGGGGGAACTGGCCATACACCTCTGATGTGCGGCTTTTAAGTGTTTTTCAGTAACAGGTTACAAAATTTTGTCACCCACGGGCCGCGAGTGGCCAACAGTACCACGGAGCCCCATTTTCGCGACTCCTGCCAGGAAAAAATGCCCTGGGGCGGCTCTCATCAGGCCGGGCCGCAAAATTTACCAAAGATATCTGGCGGACTTTGCCGATAGGGGGTGCTGTAGGGATTAAGAAGAATTTTGCGCTTCCGGGGGGCGGCGCTCCTGTCGGTGCTAGCTGGTAATAACCACAAACCGTTCCCCATGAATTCAAAACGCCTCATCACAGTTTTGCTCAGCAGCCTTTTGCTGCCAGCCTTTTGCGGGTGCCATACGCTCGAAACCCGCAACTTCGCCCTGGAAGACCATCTCCCGCCGGGCGACCGGATCCCCAACGAAGAATATAAGACCACACTTCCAAAATATGTCATCGAGCCGCCCGATATCCTGATGATTGACGCTCTGCGGGTTGTTCCCAAGGCTCCCTATGTTCTTGAACCGCTCGATATTGTCCAGATCGAATCCGACAACGTCTTGCCCGACTATCCGATTAGTGGTGAATACCAGATCGACGGTAGTGGCAAGGTGAGTCTCGGTAGCCAATATGGCAAGGTTAAAATTGCTGGCCTCACCGTGGAAGAGGCCGAACTGGCGGTCCAGGACAAACTGCTTGAGTTGCTCGTTAATCCGACAACCTCTCTGACGCTCCTGGCAACCACGGGCAGCCAACAGATTATGGGCGAGCATCTGGTCACCCCGGACGGCCTGGTCCACCTCGGCACCTACGGGCAGGTCTATGTTGCCGGCTTGACGTTGGAACAGGCTAGGGAAACTCTCGAAAAGCACCTCGATGAATATCTTGAGAATCCGGAAGTGATTGTTGATGTGGCCGCCTACAACAGCAAGTTCTACTACGTCATCACCGATGGGGCAGGCCTGGGAGACCAGGTCGTCAAGCTACCGATCGCCGGCGGGGAGACGGTCCTCGATGCGATTAGCGAGATCGGCGGGTTGGGCACTTCCTCGACTAAAGATATCTGGGTTGCCCGGCCTTCTGCCGATCATGGCGGCTACGAACAGCGGCTACCGATCAACTGGGATGCGATTGTCAAGAAAGGGATAACGGCAACCAATTACCAGCTTTTTCCCAATGACAGGATTTATATCCGCGCTAGCGAACTCAATCGCCTCGACTCCATAGTTGCCAGGGCGACGGCGCCGGTTGAGCGTATTGCCGGAACGATGTTCCTGCTCACGGCCTCAATTCGTAACCTGGGCGGTTCGTTCAGCTCAGGCGGCCAAAACCAGAACCTCGGCAATTTCTTCAGTGACGAACGTTTGAAGACCGACCTGCAACTGGTCGGGACAAGCCCCTCGGGCATCAATATCTATCATTTCCGCTATCGAGGAGACCTGCGTCGCTTCGAGGGTGTGATCGCCCAGGAGTTGCTCAAGACCCACCCGGAGGCAGTCACGCGGATGCCCAACGGTTACTATGCGGTCAAGTACGATTTGCTTGATGTCACCTTCCGCGAACTTACCGGGGCCGAGTATTCCCGCAGCTTGCGAAAAATGGCCGAGTAAACCGCACAAAATCGGTCAGCTTCGGGTGTGGTATCCACCTATGGTGCCAAAAAAAATTGCCCACTTGAGGTTTGACTGCTAGGATAAACGTAGCGATGTTGTGGAGCCGGGTGCCGTTGGAATGGGCCGGGCCGCAACGGACCAATTTTTGCGAGGACCAAACGGGATGCATCGTATTTCAGTGTGGCAATCCGATCGGCTGTTGCTAAGGACACTCTTTGCAGTGGCGGTCTTTGCAGTGGCGATTGTTTCCGGATCGGCGAGTACCGCTTTGGCCCAATATCAGGACAGTCGGACGATGCCCGACTTTTACACCCGGCCCTCGGTGAGCCCTTACCTCGATCTGCTCAACCCGGGACTCGGACCGACTTTTTTGCGTTATCAATCGGTCAAGGATAAGCAGGCGGTGCTCAACAACGAGAAGCAGGCCCAACTCAAGTATCAAACACAGCGGCAGGAGCAGACGGAGAGGGATCGCAAATACGAGGAAGACAAACGGTCCGCAGAACTCAGGAGCAAGAAACCGGCCGACGGTTCAACCAATGACCCCCGCGTGGGCGGCCCCGAGCGGCGAAGTCCCTTCTATCTACCGACCGGTGACCGGACGAACGGTTTTGCCCGCGGCATGCGGCCCACCGGCCACAGCGTCCGTTATGGCGACAGGCGGGTGAACCGTAGCCCCCGGACGACAGGCCAGTAAAGAAGAGGCCAGTAAAGCGGTCGGTCTTTCTGGGAAACCGTATCTCTCTTAGAAGCGGTGTCTCTTGCACGCAGTGTCTCTTGCACGCAGTGTCTCTTGCACGCAGTGTCTCTTGTACGTCGTGTCTCTTGTACGTCGTGTCTCTTGTACAGGGCCCGTTTACCTCAGGCTTCCACCGAGATGGTGGTTGTGGATGTTGTCGTTGTGATCGCCGGTTCCATCCGGCGCCCCCTTCTTCGGGCTGTACGGATTCGGCGATGCCGGATCCGCAGGATCATCGATGCCAGACCGTTTATCGGGGCCTTTGGAATAGATGAGAGGGAAGATGGCATACGCATCCGGATCTACTCCCGTGGGATCAAAAGGGTCTGGGCTTTTGGTGAGATTCAGATCTTGCAGGTCCGATGCGAAACCGGCTGGCCAGCGGATAAATCCGATCGGTTTGTCCCAGGCGTCGACAAACACATCCGGCGTGCCATCTTTGTCTAGATCTCCAACGTCCTGTTCGGAGAAGAAATTGATGCGATCGAGATCATCGTCGGCGAGCATGGAGACGATCAGATAGAGGCATACGGCACTCTCATCGTGCTCGGGATTCTCAGTTTCAGGATCCCTGGGCCACTCTCCGCTGATGGCATCGTCAATGGCATCGCGATACGCGGTCTGGAGGACATTATTGCCAGTTCCCGTTACCCCCTCTTCGCAATCGGGCAATTCGTCCTGTATCAACTTACGGATGGCGTTGAGTTTGGCCTCAGCGTGGGTCATGCCGGAGGTGATTACGATATCCACCCGACGTGTGGCGTACGTGTCCCACTGGCGGGCGATCACGCTGTGCAGCTTGGTGATCAGGGCCTGGGTCGACGCCTTGCGGGCCGTCTGCTGGACGCGAGACATCGCAAAGCTGATCATCGAGGCGAGAATCGCAATGATCATCATCACGACCAAAAGTTCGATGAGCGTAAAGCCGCAGCGCGACCTGCCCGGTTGCGCCCCGCCAGATGCAGAAACCGTATTCTGAGAACGAGCGGCCAGAGTACGAAAGGGCAGAAAAAGCACTGAAGGACGTGAGAGACTCAGCATAACAGATCGACCCTTCGGCAGGTTTTGGAGCCAACGTTCGCAAAAACCGGAGCGACCCCTGCTCAAAACGGGCCACCACGCACGCTGAGGAGACCGAAAAACTGCCTGTTCCTCTTGCCCCGCTGGCCCCTTTCAAACTAGGTAAAAACGTGCTGCCAGTCAAGGGTTTGTACGCTTTCGGGCCGCTCTCGGTGGGGTAGGGCGTTGGCAAAGATTCGCTTTTCAGGGGCACTTCGCGGTACAATAACAGTGCAGAAAAACAGTGCAGGAACTGTGT
>Ga0315338_1002147_pt1 | contig 20727 bp, 16 predicted proteins | sample ASW8metaG_FD_204518 | JGI IMG/M metagenome (GOLD analysis project Ga0315338, IMG submission 204518) | Ammonia-oxidizing marine archaeal communities from Monterey Bay, California, United States - ASW #8 | ecosystem: Environmental > Aquatic > Marine > Coastal | place: USA: California | collected... | reverse complement strand
TGCGCGATGAGCGTATCGGGATGATGTTCGCGCATCAGACCGCGCCAGGCGCTGCGCACTTCGTCATCGGTCGCGGTACGGGTGATGCCGAGCACCACATAGGGGTCATCCATATTGGCGCCGAGATGGGCGACTTTCATCCGCTCGAATGTAGCGTCATCGAAACCGAAGATCGTCGATACGTTTCTCAGGAAGTCGATTTCGGCGGGGTGAGCGACACCGTCGGCTTTGGTTATATGAAATAGCCCGCCGAGCAATTGTTCCAGCACCGCCGGGTTGTTCTGGAAAAGGCGGTATACCTGGTTGGCGTAGGTTTCATAGCCGTGCGAATCCTTACGCGCCTGATTGAACAGCTGGCCGACGTTTTTGACCTCATCGGGGGGCACCTGAAATATCTGCTTGAAGGCGGCTATTTCGTCACGGGTGACCGTGCCATCGGCCTTCGCCATCTTGGCTGACAACACCACGACGGCGATTGCGAAGGTGGTTTGCCTGGCGAGGCTGGGTTCGTCGCCCGCCAGACCGCGTTCGCCGTGCGATTTATCGTAGGCATGACCGGCGATGCCTCCTACCAGCGCGCCCAACGGTCCGCCAACTGCGAGCCCCGCCGCCGCACCCAGAATCTTGCCCCAAATCGCCATCCGAAAACCTTCCCCCCCTATGGTTTCACAATACCGACGCCGGGCAGGCGCAGGGAATAATTGAGCGGATTAAGGCCGAAGGACAGCCCAAGCAGGTTGAACTCGAGCCCTTCTTCCGGCGAGATCAGCATGCCCGCAACGCCCCACAGCGAAAGCTGGGCGCCGCTTCCGCTGGGGGCATTGCCGATAATGGTGGTGTCACCAATATAGTCCTTGCCAATCGCTGTCGGCGGTAAATCGACCTTGAGCGCCGGCACCCGGCGGGTAACGAAGGCGGTGAAGCTATTGCTGTTGGGACCGGGCCAGGTTCGGTAACTACCAGGCCAGGGATAGTTGGCCACGGCCTTCTTTATATCAATTATGGCCTGGGACGCCGCCTCCCCGCGTACATCGGCAAGTAAATCCGGTTTGTTGCCGAACCAGTAGCGATCGGGCCCACCATTGTGGATCCGCAGCGCATCGCCGCCCCGTAAAACGTGCCAGCCCATTACTTCATAGGTGGAGTATGCGGACGCTCCCTCGGGCTTCAGGGAAATCCACGTGTGGACGGCAAACACGCCGCGCCAAGCGAAGGCGCGCGCGGCATAGACCTGAACCACGGCTTCGTGTGTGGTGGCGGCCGGCGGCGCCAACCCGGCGCTTTGCCGCGTCGCGGTTTGCCAGGCGGCTTTAACGCGCGACTCCTCGCCTGCGGCTATCGCCAGCGGTCCAAGCATCAAAATGCCAATAATAATTAGAAATCGTCTGGGCCATCTCATGGCGTCCTACGCTAGTGGGTACCATATGTTAAATTCTATCCACTAGCACGGTGGAACACGCCCAACAATGAATTGCTTTACCACCGGATCTCGGCCTGTCTTGTTAGAGGTTATGTTATGTTCCGTCTAATTCCGACCGATGTTTGGGGCACCAACATGGCGCGAGTGTGTATGTTTTAAGCATCGCATAAATACCCTGTTGATCGATGGTCGGGTTTACGCGTGTCGGAAACGTTAAATTTCCCGCCGCACCTGGGACATAAAAGTGGTGTTAACATCTATGGTTAAATAGAAGGAAAGGCGCCGATCCATGACAGGAACCACTGAGCCGTTAAATTCTGTCGTTTTGCGCGCGGGCTGCCGCATTGGGACGTTCGATGGTCCGACATCAGGCCATGCGCTGGGTAGTGTTCAGGCCAACATGGTCATCCTGCCCGCTGAATTCGCCGCTGAATTCCGCGACTTCTGCGACAAGAACCCGAAACCCTGCCCGATCCTGGAAATCCACCAGCCTGGCGAGCCGGAACCCAAATTGATCGCGCCGGGGGCTGACGTTCGCACCGACCTGCCCCGGTACCGAGTGTTTCGCGATGGCCAGGTGGTCGACGAGCCGACTAATATAAGCGATTTGTGGCGCGACGATCTCGTGACGTTCATGCTGGGGTGTTCCTTTATTGCCGAGGAAGCGTTGATGGCGGCAGGGCTGTTGCTGCCACATATCGCGGAGACTGGCTTCGTCCCCATGTACAGGACAACGCGAGATACTGTTCCCGTTGGGCGCTTCGCGGGCCCGATCGTGGTTTCCATGCGTCCCTTCACGCCCGAAGAAGCTGAACAAGCCGCGGAGATCACCGCGCATTATCCCATGTCACATGGAGCGCCGATCCACATTGGCGATCCGGATGCGTTGGGTATCAGGGATATCGATGCGCCTGAGTTCGGCCGGGCGGTGACAATTGCTCCCGGCCAGATTACGGCGTTCTGGGCCTGCGGCGTGACCCCCCAGGAGGCTCTCGCCGCCGCCAAACCGCCACTCGCCATAACCCATGCGCCTGGTCATATGTTTGTTGCCGATATTACGGCTGAATCGACGCGTATCTGAGCCGTCTATGATTATGTGGACCCCCCCATGAAGCATCTGCAAATCGGCGACGTGACCATCGACCGGCTGGTCGAGCTGGAAGGGACTGGTTACGAACCCACCTTCTTTTTCCCCGATGCGACCATGGCGGGCTTCGAGGGCGAGATGGGCTGGCTGCTGCCGCATTTCTGGGACAGTGCCGCGAACACTTTTTTGCGGAGCATCCAGAGCTATGTGGTCCGTACCGGCTATCACACGATTCTGGTTGATAGCTGTGTCGGACACGGCAAGGAACGCCCGTCCACGCCGGCCTGGGACCGGCTGGATTCCACTTGGCTAGACCAGCTGATTGTCGCCGGCGTTCGGCCGGAAGAAATCGACTATGTGCTCTGTACCCATCTGCATGCCGATCATATCGGCTGGAACACGCGGCTTGAAAACGGAAGCTGGGTGCCGACTTTTCCCAATGCCAAGTATGTCTTTCACAAGGATGAATTTAGCTACTGGGAGGAACATGCTAAGGACTGGGTAGGATCGGGATCGCTCGATGGCGGTTTTGAGGATTCCGTGTTGCCGGTCATGCGGGCGGGGCAGGTCGCGCTGGTCGATAACGATTTTGCCATCGATGATCAGGTCACGCTCGAGCCGACCCCGGGTCATTCGCCGGGGCATGTCTGCATAGACGTCCGGAGCAGCGCCGGGCATGTGGTATTGTCCGGCGATGTGGTTCATCATCCCATCCAGATTGCCTATCCCGAATGGAACAGCCGGTTTTGCGTCGATCCCGACCAGTCCCGTGCCAGCCGGAAAACATTTGTGGACCGCCATGCCGACCGGGATACGCTGATCCTGCCGGCGCATTTCGCGAGCCCCGCCGCCGGACGTATCGTCGCCAATGGCGAGCGCTGCAAATTTCAGGTGATTGACGGTGTCGATTAGGCGTTGAGGAGCTATTAATTTGGACGGACAGACTAACCTATCTGGCACATTGATCGCTGAATTGCAGGAGATCCTCGGCGATCGGTTCTCCATGGCCGATGCGGTGCGGGCCCATCATGGCAAGGACGAATCGTACCATGGCCTGACGCCGCCCGATGCGGTGGTGTTTCCCAAATCGACGGGGGAGGTGGCGGCGATCGTGCGAGTCTGCGTTCGCCATCAAACGCCGCTCATCCCCTTTGGTGTAGGCACGTCCCTTGAAGGGGGCATCGGTGCGTCCCATGGCGGAGTGTGTGTCGATTTGTCGGGGCTCGACTGCATTCTGCGCATCAGCGCGGAAGACATGGACGCGACCGTCGAGGCCGGCGTCACGCGCAAACGTCTCAATACCGAGCTGCGCGATACCGGTCTGTTTTTCGCCGTCGATCCCGGGGCCGACGCAACCCTTGGCGGTATGGCGGCGACCCGGGCGTCTGGCACCAACGCGGTGCGCTATGGCACCATGCGTCACAATGTTCTGAATGTGAAAGCCGTGCTCGCTGACGGGCGGATTATTTCAACCGCGCGGCGCGCCAAAAAATCCGCCGCCGGATATGACCTGACCGGGCTCCTGGTCGGCTCGGAAGGGACGCTCGGCATCATTACCGAGGTGACGGTCCGGCTGTTTGGCGTGCCCCAAGCCGTCTCCGCCGCAGTGTGCAGCTTTCCGACCGTCGACGATGCGGTAGGATGTTGCATCGAGGCGATCCAGTCGAACATACCGGTGGCCCGCATCGAGCTTCTGGATGCTGTCCAGATGGACGCCTGTATCCGCTATTCCAAACTGGATTACGAGGCCGCGCCCACCCTGTTCTTCGAATTTCATGGCACCCCGGATGGGGTGAAGGAACAGGCCCAACTGGTCCAGCAGATCGCGCGCGACTTCGGCGCGCCTGATTTTCTATGGGCGCACAGGACCGAAGACCGCAGCGCGCTATGGCAGGCCCGTCACGATGCATTGTATGCGGCACTGGCCTTGAAGCCCGGTACGGTGGCGTGGTCCACCGATTGCTGCGTTCCCCTGTCCAAGCTCTCCGATTGTATAGCGGAGACCAGATCGGATATAGAGGAAGCCGGTCTGCTGGCGCCCATCGTCGGTCATGTAGGCGATGGCAATTTCCACGTGATCTTCCTGATTGATCCCGATAAGCCGGCTGAATGGGAAGCGGCGCGCCGGATCAACGACCGGATGGTGCTGCGTGCCATAGAAATGGAAGGTACCTGCACCGGCGAGCACGGTGTCGGAATCGGCAAGCGCGGCTATTTGGCGGCTGAACACGGCGAGGCGCTTGATGTCATGCGTACGCTAAAACAGGCGCTGGATCCGGGTAATTTGATGAATCCAGGAAAATTGCTACCGGATTGAGGGCCATAGCGGCTTCCACATTGCGTCTACATCCCCTGCTGATTAAGCCAGGAGATAGGGATGTCGCGGGGCACCTTTGCTTCGCGTGAAACCATGGATTAGATTTGTAGCGGTGTTAGCCGGTCATCCGGGGCGTTCTAGCGGAGACATGTAATGCGTAAATTTATTATTGGCGTTGCCGCCCTTTTGGCGCTGCTCGTCGCGACCGCCCTGATCGCCCCCAACCTGATCGATTGGAATACCTACAAAGGTGATATTGTCGCCCAGGCCAAGGCCGCTACCGGGCGCGATCTGACGATCGACGGGGATATAGATTTTTTGGTCTTGCCCAGTCTGCAACTGACCGCGACAAACATAAGGTTCGCCAATGTCAGGGGTGGCTCCGCACCTGACATGGTGCGGCTTAAATCACTTGATATTCAGGTCCGTTTGTTGCCCCTGTTGAAGGGCCGTATCGAAGCCGATGCCATTACGCTGATTGAACCTGTAATCCTGCTCGAACGGTTGGCCGATGGCAGGGTTAACTGGGATCTGGCCGCGGCGAAAAAGAATGCGGCCGCAACGGTCTCCGCCCCTTCGCAAGCCGTCGGCGAGTATTCCGGCGGCCTCTTGCAAGGGGTCCAGCTGGACAATGTGCGCATCAGGCGGGGTACGGTGATCTATCGCGACGCCGTCGTCGGGACCGAGGAACGCATCGCCGGACTTTCCGTGCAGGTTGGCGTGAGGTCGCTCAGCGGGCCGTTTCGGGTCAAGGGTGATGTCATTCTGCGCGGCGTGCCGGTCTCTTTCGATGCGGCGGTCGGGGCCCTGAAGCCAACCGATCCGGCACCCATCAATCTTCAGGTGACGGTGCCGTCCGCCGGCACCCGGCTTGAGCTCAGCGGCGGTGCCGTTATCACCGGCGATGCACCACGATTTAACGGAAAGCTGACCATTAACGGCAACGACATGCGCCGGCTTACGGCCGCCATCTCAGGTCGTTCCAGGAACAATCTGCCGACCGCCTTGGCACAGCCTTTTCTCCTCAAGGCCGGTCTTAAGGGGACGAACAAAGGCGGCACGGTAGAAAACATCGACGTGGAGCTTGGCGGTGCCCGTGCCAGCGGGGCGGTACTCTTTGCAACCGGAAAGCGGTTCCGGGCGGCGGTGCGCCTGCGCCTGAACCGGATAGATCTCGACCAATGGGTGAAGACCACTGCCACGGCCTCTGTCGCGGGCGACCGTTCCAAATCCACGCCTACCAAGGCTGCAATTGTGGAGTCACCGGACGCCAATACCGCTTTCACGCTTCCGGCCATGGATGCAACGCTCGATGCCCGCATCGATGCGGTGACTTACAACCGGCAAAACCTTCGGAACATTGCGGTCAAAATGTCGCTGGCCGGCGGGGTCCTCCGGCTCGACCAAGCGTCCGTGTTCCTGCCCGGGGGCGGTGAGGCGACGGTTTCTGGGCAGCTTTCGGCGCAAGCCGGCAAACCGGCTTACCGTGGCAAGCTTGATGGTCAGGCCGATAATTTGCGCGCTGTGCTTGGCTGGCTGGGGACCGATGTACGTTTGTTTCCCGCATCGCGGCTCCGGAAATTTGCGTTCTCCGCGGCGGTCAGTGGCAACGACGAACAGGTTCACGTGCTTGATACGAAGATCAGCGTTGACACTACCCGGATCGATGGCGGTGTGACAATCGCGTTGCGTGATCGCCTGGCTTTCGGCGCGACGGTCAATATCGATAATCTTGATCTCGATGCCTACGCACCCCGGCCGGCACCCCAAAAACAGCGGGCGGCGCCCGCTTCAGAGGACCCACCCAAATCGGGCGCAACGCCATCAAATAAAGCCGCTGGAAGCAGCAAACCAGTTGCGCCCCTGGCCGTGCTAAATGATTTCGATGCCAATATCAGGTTTAGTGTCGGCCGTTTGAAGACACAGCAGGTGCCGATACGCGATCTTCGCTTCGAGGGAACCCTGGTGGGCGGGGTGCTGACGATCCGCGATGCTTCCGTCCGCGATGTTGGCGGCGCGCGCGCCGCCTTGTCGGGCAGCCTGAGTAATTTCACCGGTATACCGATTTTCAAGGGGACGATCTCTGCCGATGCAAAAAATCCAGCGGGACTTTTGAAATTGGTGGGCGTGGCACCGACAGTGGCGACCCGGTCGCTGGGCGCACTGCGTCTGCGTGGTAAGGCAGATGCGGACCGGGTGAAGCTTGATCTGTCGCTCGCCGCCGTCGGGGCGACAATTAAGCTAGCTGGAACGGGGTCGGGTTTCAAGAAAACGCCGCGGTTTGATGCCATCCTAACGGCGGATCATAAAAATCTGGCGCAGCTGATGCGTACATTTGGCGGTGAAGTGTCGGCGCGCGATCTTGGTCGGGTCACGCTGTCCGCGAAATTGAAAGGCGGACTGAAACGTCTGTCGACGTCGCTGCGCGTCACCGCGGCCGGCGCTGTCATCAAATCGACCGGGACGGTGACCAATCTCGTGGCCGCGCCGGTTTATGATCTGGTGGTAACGGCGTCGCATCCCAGCGTCGGCGATCTCGCTCGGAAATTCGCCCCGAAATATCGTCCCGCCGGCGGCAGGATAGGCCCCCTTGCCATAAACGCGACGGTCAAGGGAACCCAAGCGCACTTTACACTGTCGGCGTTAACGGCATTCGCCGGCAAGGTGAATTTGCGGGGGACTGGACGTTTGGCGACCAGCGGCGTCCGCCCGGTTCTGACGGCTAAGATGACGGCGGGTGAGATTGATCTCAACCCGTTCCTGCGGAAGACCTTTGTAAAGTCATCCCGGCCGCAAACCTCATCGCTGGGGAAGCGAACGCGGACCCGGTCTGGTCAAATCGACCGCGTGCAGCGCCGCCGGCAATCGGGCGCCGCGCCAAAGCCGGCTATGGGTGCTTCGGCGGAACGGTTTTCGTCCGACCCGTTTGATTTATCGGGGCTGGGTCTCATGGATGCCACCTTGTCGGTCGGGGCGTCGGCGCTCATTTACCGTCAGTTCCGCGTCGATCGTCCGGTGATCGAGGGCAATTTGATCGACAGCAAGCTGACCATCAAGAAAATCACCGGCAAGATGTTCGACGGGTCGTTTAAACTGGCGGGCAATTTCAACGGACGTCGGACGCCGTCGCTCGACGGGACCGTCACGGTGGCGAATGCAAATGTGGGCAAGGCCCTATTTCAGGCGGAGCAATTCGATATACAAGGAGGTATCACCGACCTTTCGTTGAAAGTAGCCAGTGTTGGGAAAAGCCCCAGCGCCATGATCAGGTCGCTAAACGGCGTTGGCTCAATCTATTCACGGAATGGCACAGTCAAGGGCTTCGACTTGAAATCTGTTAGCGACCGGCTCAAGAACCTCGATAAGGCGATCCATTTTCTGTCCCTGTTCGGCTCCACCATGGCCGGCGGCCAGACCCGGTTTTCGGCCCTGACGGGCAGTTTTGGCATAAAAAACGGGGTGGTGCGAAACGACGATTTGCGCCTTGTTACCAAGGGCGGTGAAGCGCGCGCCGCCGGTACCGCAGATCTGCCTCGCTGGCATATGGATTTCAACGGTCAGTTCCAACTGACCGCTCATCCCAAGGCGCCACCGTTCAACATGCGCGCGGTCGGCCCCATCGACAACCCGCGGCGACTGTTCAAATTCGATAAGCTGCAGGCCTATCTGCTGCAGCGCGGCATCGGCTCGCTGCTGCGCAAGGCGTTTCCGGGCAGCCGTCGTCAATCGGCGCCGCGGCAACAACAGCAGCCTAGGAAACTGCGGCTCGAGGATTTGATACCCGGTCTTCTGAAGGGGTTGGAACGTTGACCGGACCCTGATGGATTTAAGAATCCGCCCGCCGGCGGAGGTCGTCAAGCACCAGCAGGCGCAAGGCCGATGACAAATTGCCGTTGCGGGTGTGGTCGATCTCGCCGATCAGCGCGCTGATGGATTGACCACGTGCGGCGGCGATGGTGGCAAGCTCCTCCCAGAAAGGCTCCTCCAGCGACACGCTGGTCTTGTGACCGGCGACGATGACGGAGCGCTTGCGAACCGCGCTCATGACCGGCGCCGTGGTGTGGGGTGTGCATTGCTCCGTTTGCGGCGTGGAGGATTTTTAGCGCGCGACCGCTGTGCCGCCTGATGAGCGCGCTCGGCCCATTTCGCCAGACTCGTCGGATTGTCCATAAACGCTTCGGGAACCTGATAATAAGACATTTCAACCGGGCGCCGCTTGCCTTCATAGGTAAACGGGCCGGCGCCCGCCTTGATGTAATCGTCGCGATTGCCGTCATCTACCTTGAAATAAAGCGTGTCCTGAGCTATCAGGCCAAACATGACCCCGTCGAGATAGAGCCCGTACCCGCCGAACATGGCCCGCGCGGCCACCGGGCCGAACGATAGCAGTAGCCCCAGGGTGCGGTCGCGGAAGTAGGTGCTTGACGGCATGAAAGGCTCAGTTCGCTTTGAGAATATTGTTGGCGGGACGCGTGAGCCCCTTGCGATGCTGGCCGGTGCGGGAATCCGAATCCGTGCCGCGCACATTCATTTTTACCGTTTTGTGTCTTTTCTTACCGGCGATGCCATAGGGCCGGCTGCCCTTGATGGTAAGCCGTTCCATACGGCGACGATGAGGCAGGAAGTCGCGCGGCGCGTAATGCTGGGTCGAAATGTTGTCCCACAGGACGATCATGTTGGGTTCCCACCGGACTCGGAGCTGGTATTCAGGAACTTCCGGCAGCTGATACAACATATGAAGGATATGCTCGCTTTCGAAGTCCCGCACATTGGCGATGTATTTCGTCGTCTGCGGGCTGACATAGATGGCCTTTTTCTTGCTAATGGGATGGATTCGGACCACCGGGTGGATAGCATTGGGAAACAAATCTTCAAGCTCGACAAGCCTTTCGCGGCCTTCCCGCGTCCCGGAATAGAGAACGCGGAATACCTTGAAATCATTGACTGCTTCGAGGCTGTTATAGAAACCCTGCAGGCTTGAATTGAGACCTTCGTAGGCCGAGGTCATGCTGGCGAAACAGGTATCGCCGCCAATTTTAGGCACGATTGTGGACCTGAGCGCGGTGGCCCAGGGCGGCTCATGGCGGAACATTTCGTCCGAATGCCATTGATCGGTGGACAGCGGCGGGTTGTTCTTGTCGTTATCAAGCACGATCAGCTCTGGATGATCGGGCAACGCCGTGGCGAACGGGTGGATGGTCAGTTCCCCCAGCTGGCCGGTGAAATGGATATATTGATCCTGGGTCAGATCCTGTCCGCGAAACACCAGTACCTCGTGTTCGACGAAGGCATCCTTGATTTGTTTCACGTCGGGTCTGGCCAGGTTTTGCGTCAGATCGATTCCAGAAATTTCCGCCCCGATATTGGCGCCGAGTTTTTCAACGCGCACCGGCGACACGCTTTTAGAGGATGCGCTCATCTTCATTGTCTTCGCCGCTCTATTGCCCATGACCTGCCTATCCCACACAACTGCCGCCGATGCTATGAACTAATCCGCCGGCGGGCAAGCCAGGCATTGTTCTTTGTCGCGGACTCCCGCGGTTTGCCATTTATCGCGCCACGGCGTACACAATTGCTGCCGCGCCGGGTCCTGCGCGGTTCTGCGTTCAACCGATCAGGTCCTCCGCATGGAACAGCCGTTCCTGGGCGTCCCCGATACCGACGCCATCATTTTCTTCGCATTCGTGGCATTTGCCTTCTTCACCGCCTTTGTCGGCGTAGTCACCGGCGCTGCAGGTGGGCTCATGATGATGGTGACGCTTGCCTCGGTCTATCCGATTTCGGCGGCCATTCCCATCCACACGGTGGTCCAGCTCGGTGGCAACCTCAGCCGGATCTATATTCTGCGGCATTATGTTATCCGCAGCACCTTACTGCCGTTTTTCATTGGCGCGGTGATCGGGGCGGCGACCGGCGCGACGGTTTTCGTTTCGTTGCCGACTGCGCTCCTGCAGGGGTTCCTCGGTTTTTTCGTGATCGTTCTGACCTGGATGCCCGGTTTCACGCGTTTTGGTGCACAACGGGGGCGTTTCTCCCTGCTAGGGTTCCTCGCCGCTTTCCTGGGTATATTTGTCAGCGCGACGGGGACCCTGATAGCGCCCTTCGTCGCCGGTGAGGCGCCCGACCGGCGCAACTATGTGGCTACCTTCACCACCCTGATGGTCATGGTCCATACGCTGAAGCTGACCGCATTCGGTCTCCTGGGCGTGGCTCTCGCACAGTACCTGCCGCTTATGCTGGCTATGGTGGCGGCGGCGACTTTCGCCAACTGGATAGGCGCCAAGGTGCTGCACAAGATGCATGAAGGCCATTTCCGGCTGCTGTTCAAGCTGGTCGTGACCGGCCTGTCGCTGCGCTTGATTTGGCTGGCGGCCCGGGATTTCGGGATTATTTGATATTCCCTGTTTTGCGCCATTCCCGGCAGCCAAGGCTTTCTATTCCATTATACCAAGGGTCGCTGATATTGACCTTTTTTGGGCGTCTGGGCGCGTGACCAGTTAGGCGCGCCGCGCAGCAGGATACTTGTGTATCGGGCAAGCGGTGCAACGCGGCCGGACGCTTTCCCAGGTGCGATCCGCTCCTGCCCGGTGACGAATTTCTCGCCGATGAAATAGGTCAATATCAACGACCCTGGGCATTAGACGCTAATTAACGACATCCCGCTAATTTGGGGCTTGATCTGAAGACATCCAGCCGTCTGAAACAGACTTGTTTGGAGGATTTCATGGAGTGGTTTGGCCCACTTACCAATACCAACGCGTGGTCCCGCGGTCCTTTGGGGGGTGATGCTGGCGATCTTTATTTACTTGGCGCAGGTGGAGCATAACTTTGGCTGGCTGTCATGATCACGATTGGCATCATGATCGGTGAAGGCCGCGCTCGGGCCAAGATGCATAAATAGGAGAAGAGCAAGGAATTAGGCATACTCAAAAGACTGGAATAACGCTGTGGAGAGCTCGAAAAGAGCGCACACCAATGGAAAGCGCGGTCACTGAAACTCCAGACCAAAGTGGAACGGGCCGGGATTGGGCTCTAACCGCCCCTAGCTAAGGCGGTCAATCGACCGACGTCGTCAAGTGCCTCCAGATTATTCACCGTTTCGATCAAGGCCTCAATTTGCGCTTCCGTCAAATTTGACGCCGCGTGGCCGCAGCAATCACGGAATTTGTCTTGCAGACGGTCGGCGGAGATGGGTCGCGCGGGCGACCCGAGGGGATTGTCGATGCGGACGGCCTGCTCGGCGCCATCGGCCAAGGTCACCTTTACCGCGGCACCGGAATAACCATCGTCCAGGCGGCAGGTCGTGCGGTCCGAAACGCGCAGGGCGGCTTCATCCGTCAAGCCGGCTTCGGTGAAATCGGCCAGGGTCACGTCACCATGGACGAGTGCCCTGGCGGTGCAGAACGGGATGCTGTTGGCGGCGGCGGCGGCATTTCCCGGGCGGCGTTTTTGGTCGAGCGGTTCGCACCAGGGCTCGACATCGCGGTGCACCGTAATTTCCACCGCCGCAATGTCCGAGGGCGCAATCCCGTCGCTTGCGATCTTGGTCGCGGCTTCGATGGCAGGGTGAAGCTTGTCGCTCGTGGGCCAGGGTTTGAAACCAACTTTTGTCAAAAAAAAGTAGGTACCAAGATTTTCGGTTAGCACCGCCAGATCGCCGTCGCCGTCGTATATCACCGGATAGAGCCCGGCGGGCTCACCTAAAATGTCAATATCCGCCGCCAGCCCGGCCTCGGCCAGCAGCGCTGCCTGCACCCCGGCCTGATTGGGAAAGGCGCCGTAGATGGCCTTGGCCGGTGGGTCGCCTCCCTGCACAATCTGCCGTGAACCGGCCATCTGCATCAGGGCTAAGCCCAGCGCGTCATGCATGCCGGTGGCATCCAGCCCAAGGATGCGGCCGGCGCCCAGCGCCGCGCCAAAATAGGTTAGGAGTTGCCCGGACAGGAATTTTTCACTGGGGCGCCGGCCGGTGCGGGTGATGGCCTCGTTGATCCGCGCGGTGATTTCACAGGCGACGGCGCTGGCGACAATCAGGTCGCGGCCGGTTTTGCCGCCAGCGGCCTCGGCCATCGCCAGCGGCGCCGCCAGGCAGATGATTCCCACGTGGCCGATGCTCGCGCCGATGGGGTCGTAGTTCAGCGCATGGACCAGCGCGCCATTGGCGAAGGCCGCCCCAGTTGCGGCGATCTTGGTCTTAGTCCCGAGAATGGTGGCTTCCGGTGGCCCGCCGAGGCGCTCCATGACCGCCATGGATTCGGCGCAGCCGTCGCCGAGCGTGGTTGCCGCCAGTGCGGTACCTAGCGAATCAAGCAACATTCGCTTGATGGTCATAACCGCAACGGACGGCAAATCGTCGAAGCGAAGCATTGCTGCGAATGCGGCCAGGGCCTCTGTGTCATTGCCGGCTTTCATCGGGGTCCTCCTTGACAAACGGGCGAGGCGAAATGATCCTCGTCATTAAGTCGGGGCGCAACCGCAAACGAAAAACAAAGGAGGCGGCATGCCGCTGAGCAACGAAAAATATGTCGACGTTGGTGGGGTGCGTACCCGCTATTTCGAGAAGGGCGAGGGCGAGACGGTGATCCTGCTGCATGGCAGCTATTTCGGTGCCGATTTCAGCGCCGATCATGCCGCCAACTGGAGCCGCAATTTTCACGGCCTGTCCAAATGGGGCCATATCATAGCGCTCGACCGGCTGGGGCAGGGTTTTACCGACAATCCCAAGCGGGCCGAGGATTACACCATGGCGGTGGTGGTCGATCATGTGCATGATTTTGTCCAGACGCTCGGGCTCAAGGACATTCACCTGGTGGGCCATTCGCGGGGCGGTTATATCGCCTGCCGTGCCACGCTCGATTATCCGGATATCATCAAGACATGTGTGCTGATCGACAGCGGCACCTTGGCGCCCGGCACCACGCCCATGGAAGAGATCATGGCCGGCGCGCCCAAGCCCCACCTATCACGGGAATCCCAGGAATGGGTCCTCAAGCGCTATTCCTATGGCCACGATCACATCGACGATGAATGGCTCGATGCGGTGACGGCAGTGGCGGCGACCGACAAATACAAGGAAGCGTTTGCCATCGTCGAGGTGCGGAATTCTCCCTACGCCGCGCACCTCAGAAAGCAGAAGGCGGAAACCCATGAGATCATCAAGACAAGAGGCATGCAGAAGCCAACAATGCTGATCTGGAGCCATAACGATCCCACCGCTACCATCGACCGTGGCCATATGCTGTTTGATATGATCGCCGAAACCGAACCGCGCGCCCAGATGCATATATTCAACAAATCCGGTCACTTCACTTACCGCGAACATCCCGAGGAGTTCAACGCAGTCCTGAAAAACTGGGTTATGATGAACAGCTGATGCGGATTGTTTTAAAAAAATGAAGTTTCCCTTCACCTTCCGCAGCGCCTCTGCGCTGTGGGAAGGTGAGGGGCTGTCGATAAGAGTTGGAGCGTTGCCATGTTAAGCCATGAAGACAATGAACGGCTGTGCCGGGTCGGGCCGGGCACGCCGATGGGCGACATGCTGCGGCGCTATTGGCAGCCGGCACTGCTGTCATCGGAGCTGGAGGAGCGCGATGGCGCGCCGGTCCGGGTGCGGCTGCTGGGCGAGGATCTGGTGGCGTTTCGCGATACCGACAGCCGCGTCGGTCTGGTGGATGCGTATTGCCCGCACCGTCGCGCGCCCCTGTTTTACGGCCGTAACGAGGAATGCGGCATCCGGTGCATCTATCATGGCTGGAAGTTCGATGTGGACGGTAACTGCCTTGATCTACCCAACGAGCCGCCCGGCAGCTCCATGCGAGACAAGGCCAGGCTGCTGGCCTATCCGGCGCTCGATCTGGCCGGTGTGATCTGGGCCTATATGGGGCCGCCCGAGCGTAAGCCGCCGCCACCCGATTATGAATGGATGCGAGCGCCCGCGACGCACCGGCATGTGTCTAAAGTCTATCAGGCCAGCAATTATTTACAGGCGCTGGAAGGCGGGCTCGATACCGGCCATTCGTCGTTCCTGCACAATAACGTGATGGGCGACACTTCGACCGTGCGCAACAGCGACACGCGCCCCTCGATCGATGTCTACCCGACCGACTATGGCTATTCCTACGTGTCGGTGCGCAAGCTGCCCGGGGACAAGCGCTATGTGCGGGTCTACCAATACGTGATGCCGTTCCAGCAGATGCGCGGCGATATTTCCGACGACAGCGGCGGGCGCAGCGCAGTGCCTAAAATCGACGGCCATTTCTGGGTGCCCATCGACGACAACCAGATCTTCACTTGGAGCTGGATGTATGGCGACGACGAATCGGTCCCCATCACGCCTGACTTCGCCGAAAAAGACGAAAAGCGCGCCGGGCGCGGTAAGGACGATTTCATCCCCGGCACTTTCGTGCTCAAACGCAACCCGTCCAACGATCACATGATCGACCGCGCCCTGCAGAACACCCGGACCTTCACCGGCATCACCGGCGTCGGTACCCAGGATGCCGCCGTGCAGGAAGGGATGGAAAGCATCGTCGACAGGTCCAGGGAATATCTCGGCACCGCGGACACGGCGGTGATCGATATGCGCAAGATGATGCTGGCGGCTACCTTTACCGTGGAACGCGGCGAAGATCCGCCCGGTCTCGACCCGGCGCGCTATCGCAACATGCGGCCCTATGACAAGGTTATCCCGGCCGGTACGGACTGGCGCGCGGCCATGGCAGACGGGCTGAAGGCGAAATGGTAATAAAACCATCACCGCATTGTGTTGCGGTAAAATCAAGTCAAAAAGGAAATAAGATAATGGCGAATAAAAATCCTCTGGTAGCAAGGCTGTTTCGGGACCTGTCCAAGTTGGGGAACGACGCCTTCAAGTCCCCGGAATACAAACATTTCTTGGGTGTGCCTCTGACCCGCAAGCGCGCCGCCAATTACATATTCGAGCGTTCGTATTTCCATGTTAACCGGCGGAATTGCTGGGCCCAGATCAGCGCCCGCGCGCCGTTCGACATCAAGCAGCATATCTGGCACCACGAAGAGGAAGAACTGGTCGGTGACAAGGTGCGCGGGGTAGAGAACCACTGGGTGCTTGGCATGAAGGAAGGAGCAGTGGTTGGCATGAAGCCTGGCGACTTCAAGAAACCGCCGGGCGATTGCACCATGATCTGCACACACGCGTGGTCCCATATCGCCGAACACGCGCCGTGGCTCGAAGCGTTCGCGGCATCGTGTATGCTGGAGATAGCTAATTCCGACGCCATCATCAAGGGCGGTGGTGTCGCGGCCCGCGTCGGGCGGAAAATGGCCCGCGAGCTTAAAATTCCAATCAAGCAACAGGCCTCCAACAAGGAGCATATGGAGGTCGATATCATCCATGCCAACATGCTGTTCGAAGCGGGACAAAAACACATTACCGATAAGGCACAATACGACCTCACCAAGAGCGGCGCGCGGAAGGGCCTCGCGATCTACAAGGCCTGGCTCGGGATGATGGCCAACGATATGGAACGTCTGCGCTGATCCGGTGTAGGCCGGGCGCTTGATTTATCAGTTGGGGAAGCGGACAATATGATCCAAAAATTTTCGCCGGTTGTGTTTAATAAGAGAGGGCCGCTGTGCGCATCGTAAACACCTCAAACGTCAAATGGCATCAAAACAAGCTGCATATCCGCGCCGGCGCGGGGCTCAAGATCAAGCAAATTCTCAAGGGCCAGTCGGGAACGCCCGAAAACTACCTATTCAATATGTCCCATAGCGCCGGTGATTACGGTTCGCCGCGGCACCGGCATAATTTCGATCAGGTTCGTTTCGTCCTTGAAGGCAACATGCGGATCAGCCCCAATCAGATCGTCCGCGAGGGGCAGATAGGCTATTTCCCTGAAGGCACCACCTATGGGCCCTATGATGACGAGGGCAAGGAGCGAACCATCATGATCGTTCAGTTCGGCGGCGCTAGCGGTTACGGTTATATGGACGCGGATCAGGCCATAGCAGCCAAAAAGTCACTACTCGCCGAAGGCTCATTCGAGGACGGCTACTTCCACCGGTCGACTGGCAAGGGACCACGCAGAACAGATGCCTACCGTGCGGTGTGGGAACGCTGTTTCGGGCGCAGGATGGATTTGCCCAAGCCGCGATATGAAAAACCGGTGATTGTAGATCCCAAGAATTTTGTCTGGCAACCGACCGGCCGGCGCTGCATTTCGCGCAAATCCCTCGGTATCTTCACCGAGCGCCAGACACGCCTGGAAATGGTCAAGATCGATGCGGGCTGTCAATGGACCAGCCCCTCGGAAAAATCCGTTTCCCTGTATTTCGTGCTTGACGGCGCCGGGACCACCGATGGCAAGAAAATAAGCCGTTACAGCGCGGCGGAAACCGAAGCTGGCGAACGAATGACAATCGCCGCCGCCAAGGATTTGACTATTTTCTGTCTCGTCATGCCACTGATCCGGATCGCTGCTCTAAAACAGGCCGCGTAACGGTTCGCAGAAAGAAAAAGGCGGCGCGGTCATACCTGACCGCGCCGCCCCATTCTGAAACGAATAAAACTTACTTCTTTTTCTTCTTTGATTTTGGTGGACGCAATACGGCGCGGATTTCCGCGAGCTGAGCCTTGGGTGTTCATTCATGTTGTTAATGAAAGCCTGCAGCTCGGCGCCCGTCGATGGATTAAGCGGCATCTTGCGTTTAGCGAGATCTGCCTCGAAGGCCTTGTCTTGCATGGTCCTGTCAAAGGCCGTCGCCAAGGCAGCAACCCGTGCTTTTGGTGCACCCGGCGGTGCAGTGATGGCCCGGCCGATCAGCATGAAGGAATAAAAAAACTCCACCATCGATTTTTCTTTTTTACCTTTTACCAAATCGATCAGACGCGGCATGCCTTGCTTGTTCAAGGCCGGGATGGATTTCCGTCCAATCTGAGCAATGCTGTGAATTTTACCGCCTTTGTACCAATGCCCGCGTCGTGACTGGGCGCTCGCCCATGATGTCACGCGACCATCTACCTCGCCCCTTTCCATGGCCAGATCGACGGCACGCGATCCTTTATAGCCAATGACAATATTGAATTTGGTGCCAAGAAGTTGGTTCATCATTTTTGGCAAGCGATACAACAACGAATGACCGCTAGGAGATCCTATATTAATTTTTTTCTTCTTTGCCTCGGCGATAGTTTTTACGCCAGCAGTATGCCAAACACCAAACTCGACCGGAATATCGGAAATTGACCCAATCCAATTAAAATCAGCGCAGTTAAATCTAATGCCTTTTGGCCGCAACAGCTGGTTTTCGCAAATCGACGAAACAGGCATGTGGATATAGCTGCCGTTCTTCAGCGCAACGTTATAGACATAATTAGCTGCCTTCACCCCGCCACTGCCGCCCATATGCTGGACGACGATAGTTGGCTTGCCGGGAATGTACTGTCCATAATATTTCGCAAAGATCCGGGCATTGAGGCCAAAGCCACCTCCGGCACCCACGTTGAAGGTCACCTGCTTGCCACCGTAATAATCGAAAATGGTATCGGCGGATGCTGTTTGCGCAAAGCCGATAGTGGCGGCGCATTATGTTACGGCACAAGGGCCGCGGGCGCATCCTGGAACCACCTTGGATTTACTCCCGCTCTTCCTCCACATCCCACACTTCGGTATTCATGGGGATGTCGTTGCGGCGGCGTTGCGCGGCGCGGGCGCCGTTTTCCCAGTAATCGCCTTCCACTGCGCGGCGGGCTTCCTCTTCCAGGGCTTCTGGCCAGAAGCCCAGCGAATAGCCAAACCATGGCGCTTCCGGTTTCAGTTTGGGGAGGCCCAGCTTGTCTTCCCAGATGGTGCGCGCGTGCTCCATATATTCGCGTTTGGGCAGCGCCACGGGCGGGTAATCCTGCTTTTGCATTGCATTCACCAGCAGCGCCGAATCCTCGCCGCCGGTGATCATTTCGCTGGGGCCGTGACCGGGGTCCTTGTGACTGATTATCTGGAAATCGAGATGCGGGCTCGACCGAAAGGCCAACGCCCAGAGCACGGAATCCAGATTGCGTGGGTCGATGTCGTCATCGATGGCGATGACGAATTTCCCCGATGCCCGCTGCTGCGCCTGCAGGCCGTAGAGCGACCGCCACACTTCGGTGGAGGGCGTGCCCCGATCGAGAGTGATAAAGATAAACTTGCGGTTGCCGGTGAGCGGCTGGTGGCAGGTCACCTTCCGCACGCCCTTGATGCCGAGATTGTCGCGTAGATGTTTCAGATAGCCGTATTCATGAACCATGCCGCGGATCGCTGTGAATTCGTTCGGGTGGATCTGGCTCAGATAGGTGATCAGGATAGGATCGCGCCGCCGTGTGATGGCGGTGACCTCGACAAAACAATTGAATTCCTGGGTGTTCACGTGCCCATGGGCTTCCGCGTAGGGGCCCTCCGGTTCCAGATATTCGGTGTCCACGTAGCCTTCGATGATAATCTCCGCATCGGCGGGCACTAGAAGATCGACGGTGCGCGCCTTCACCACGTTGATCGGCGCGTTGACCAGCCCGCCAGCGATGCCGATTTCGTCGGCGCCCTCCGGCGCTTTCCACACCGCGGTATAGGCGAGCACGGGGGGGCCACCCACCACATAGGCGCAGGGCATGCGTTCGCCGCGCGCCTTGTATTTGAGCCAATGGCCGTAGCCGCCGGCACGGAGCTCAGTGGAGGTGTTAAGACCGAACCGCTTCGGCGCCTTGATTTGGCCGCGATAGGTGGCGAAGTTCTGCAGGCCGGTTTCCGGATCCTTGGTCACGAAGCCGGTGCCGCTGAGAAACGGTGCGTTGTCCCATCCCGGCGTCGAGATCGGCACGGGCAGCGCATCGAGCCCGTTGCCCGGCTTGTCCAGATCGGCGCCTTCCATGATGATCTCATGACAGGGGGCTTCGGTAATTTCGCGCGGCGGGATCGGGTGGGACAGAGCCCGATCCCATAAATCATTGGAATCCTCCAGCTTGCAGCCGAGACCCAAACTGTAGATCCGTTCGCTACCGCCCCAGGCGCCGATCAGCACCGGCATATCGTATTTTCTGCCCTTGCTGTCGGTAACGTTGGTGAACAGCCAGGCCTTGCGCTCCTCATCAGGTACACCACCGCGTACCTGCCAACGCACCAGCGGAAACAGCTCGGTATCCTTGTTTATGGGGATATCGACGACACGCAGCAGATCTGCATCTTCCAGCAATTTTAAATGATCGCGCAGATCGGGATAATTGCGGGTGGTGGCTGTTGCCATGGTCAAATCTCTATGGATTGGTGGGACGGCGCGACGATAGTATCGTCGCCATCAGGCAAATGCGCAAATAGGGAGATGCTAGAGAATGCTTAAGATTTGGGGACGGCGGGATTCGTTTAACCTGCAAAAGGTCATGTGGTGTGTCGCCGAGCTTGGCATCGCCTATGAACGCATTGATGCCGGCGGTGCCCATGGCGTCACCGATACGGCCGGCTATCTGGCGATGAACCCTAACGGCCGGGTGCCAACCGTCGAAGATGACGGGTTCGTGCTATGGGAATCAAACGCCATCGTGCGCTATCTCTCCGCCAAACACGGGCTCGGCACGTTGTGTCCGGATGACCCGCAACACTACGCCGAGGCTGACCGCTGGATGGACTGGCAAGCCGCCACCGTGGGCGCATTCATGCGGCCGTTGATCATTACGATGTTTCGTACCCAGCCCGCGGACCGCGTCCAAGCGATTGCCGAAAGCCAAATGGCGGAAGCGGGGCGCTACTGGGCGATGCTCGATGCCCGGCTCACGGATAGCGCCTATGTGGTGGGGGACACTCTAACCATGGGCGATATCCCGCTGGGCTGCTATGCGTGGCGCTGGTTTTCCGCCGATGCGGAACGCCCCGCCCTGGCCAATCTGGAAGAGTGGTACCG
>Ga0315338_1002146_pt1 | contig 20728 bp, 30 predicted proteins | sample ASW8metaG_FD_204518 | JGI IMG/M metagenome (GOLD analysis project Ga0315338, IMG submission 204518) | Ammonia-oxidizing marine archaeal communities from Monterey Bay, California, United States - ASW #8 | ecosystem: Environmental > Aquatic > Marine > Coastal | place: USA: California | collected... | reverse complement strand
TGTCTTTAACTTAAGATCAGAAATACCGCCATAGCTATTAGCCTTGTTCTCCCAATCCCCATTGGAAAAGCAGACTGCTTTTCGTTCAGTGGAATCGAGGATATCTATAAAAGTTGTTGTCTCATTGTTGTTCGATGCACCACTGAGGTGGATAAAGAGTCCATAGGAATTGCCCGAAGATGAATTCTCCAAATACGCTGTCTGATTAGCGTGAGGAGATACCACATGGAAGCGTGTCGTAGCATCAGGCGTGGTTCCTATGCCAACGTCTCCACTCGCCTCAATCCTCATTCGCTCTGTTGCTGTTTCCGCACTACCAGCCGTGGTCGAAAATAAGATACGCCCCGGCATGTCTCCGGTTCCCGGTGTGCCATCCACTTCAAATTGTATCTGTGCGGCTACGGCTTCAAGGTCCGTCCCGTCATCACCGTATGCGATGATGTTTCCCAACTCTTCACCGTCAGTCACTACGGTATGCGATCCGATGGTGCCGTTCCCACCTTTTACGAATGCCAAAATCGGCGAACCCGCTGTGGTCGCTGTGGCGCTAAATGCGGCCAACATCAATGAAGCATCTGCCGCCGCCGTGCCGAGAACTTGAACCTCTGGCACCAGATCGGTGGCCCCATCGCCAACGGAGATCGTTTCTTGTGACGCGTTTCCTACAATCAACCCGTATCCATTTCCGACTACAACATCGCCACCCGCAGTAATGGTGGTGAACGTCCCTGCCGCCGCGGTATTGGCCCCGATAATTCCATCAATGTTCGTTGCCGCCAGTGTAGTGAAAGTTCCTGCCGCCGCTGTATTCGATCCTATGATTCCGTCTAGGTCCGTAGCTACGACATTACCAGCAACTGTGAGAGTGTTTGAAGAGTGTGTTACCGTAACATCACCACTGGCAAAGTTAAGAACTGCGCCAGAGGTAAAGAACATATCATCGCCGACATAGGCATCCAGTACCCAAGCAATGCCTCCAGCGGTCTTCAGACTTGCCGCCGTAGTAGACGTAGCGTTAGTGTCGTCGCTGGTAGATATAACCCCTGATCCGGTAACGCTCGTTCCCGCTATTGTGGTAAAGGTTCCCGCCGCCGCTGTGTTGGAACCGATGATTCCGTCTAGGTCCGTAGCTGCGATATTCCCATTAACCGTCAAAACTCCCGCAGAGTGCGTAACCGTAAGATTGCCAGCATTAAAATTAATAACGCCACCATCTGCTAAAAACAGATCCGACCACGCAGTGCCCGATGTTCCAAGTGCCGACCCATCGTTACTGGCTGGCTCAATGTTAGACGCAGTAACTACAACATCTTCGGTGCCAGCATTCAGGCCCAGCGCATTGTTTCCGCCGCTATCAATCGTTGCCGCACCGGAGAACGACAGGCCCACAGCTGAGCCATTGTAACCCAAGCGCATACGCTCTGCTGCTGTCTCGCTATAAGCGACAGCAAAAACTAAATCAGTATCGTTTACCGTTGCTGAAAATGTATCATTTGATTCAGCATAAACAGATGCACATACCAAAAGGGCATCCGCGCCTGTTTCCGCGGGAGCACGAAAATCAATGCGCCCAAGAACATCATCATCGACCACGGTAGGTTCCGCAGTTGCCAATGTGAGAACAGTTCCGGCAGCTCCAAGGGTAGACTGTAGTGTCATCACCTCGGAATTGGTGCCGTCTGTCATCACCTTAAACGAAAACTCCCCATTTTCTGTCGTGGTTGCGTCAGAGACACACATAACATTCAAGGATGCAAAGACGTCCTGATTGTCGGCATCATCGGGCATCTTGAAGTCGATCCCGATACCACTGCTATTGTCGGTCATGTTGGTGCTGTCCGACGGGTCCCATTCAAGAGTCAAGTTTGTCTGAACAGCCGTAGCTGTAGCTCCCGTATCAAGGACCCTGACAGCGTTAAAATCCACGACTCCGGCTCCGGCCATTACAACGGAAGATGTTCCGTCGAGAACCTGCGCAAGGGCTGTGGTGTTTTCGTCTACCTCTGTGCCATTTATAGCGTCATTTGTAAGATCAAGGACGCTGTGATCTACCATTGAGTCGGCTACATTTGTTGCCATAATAATCTCCTAGGCCGCGGCCTTGCTTGATCTCATCTTCGACGCTACAACATATCCCTTTAACTTGAAAAACTTTGCAGACTCCATCAATAGCTGCAGTCCCATACCTCGCTGCACCACAGTAGGACGTATGCGCTCTCCAGCAAACCCTGTTCCTCCCCACGGCTCCACACCCCAATGCCCTACACCCCACCCTTTACCGCCGCTGAGGGTAAGGGGGGATTTATTTCCTATCGGTTCGCCAGCTGAATTTTTTGGGGCCTCCATTCCGGGCTGGCGCAGCATCCTGAGCTGCACCTTAACATCCTCACCTTGCCCCTCCAGATCCACAGAAGTAAAGATATATCCATATTTCTTTACCCGCTGCGGGGCCTTTTGGACGTGGTAGAGGCTCACAGCACGCGATACATAACCTGTGCCGTCCCATGTTGTGGGGGGCGCCCCGGTTTCGACACCCACATTCATTCGGTATACTCTTCCGTTGGTATCTCCGACATACTGGTAATATTTCGTGTTGTCCTCCACGAATATCGCCCCTGCCGTCAGGTTCTGCTTCCCCAAGCGCGTCCAGCGGGGCCGCCTGTTACCCTCGCGGGCCATATTCGCCAGCAGGCCAACCTGTGGATTTACAGCCGAAGCGGTAGGGTATTCTACAAGGTATTCAGCCCTGTCGAGGTTAAAGATTGCCCACGACACATCCATCCTGTCTACATTTCGAGCTTCAAGTATAGGCTTTATCCACCGCCCCAGCTCCCGCGGCTTAAAGCCCGAAGACACGCTCGACGGCATATATGCATCCACGCCGTGCTCGGAAATGTATATTAGCCAATCATCGCCGTTCGGCCCGCCCTCTTGAATCGTATGATGTGACACGCAGCCTTTTTTTGTGGACACATTCCGAACATTTATAGTAGAAAAGGCCGCTGTTGGGGAGATTCTGTATGTGCTGGCCCGCTTAAAGATAAACAGGTTGTTGGCAAAGGCTGCCAACCCCGTAATATCACCATCGAACCCGCGATATATATTGATAGAGCCTCCGCCGCCTCCAGCCGACCAGTCCTCGCAGTCATCGACTACGCTGTAGAATAGCGTGCTGCCACTCGCCATCCACACGCGGCCCTGCCACACGACAGGATAATTTCCAGTTGACGGGGGCGACCCACCAAGGGCCGTCACATCTGCGCCATTATACTTCACGGGGGCGTCAATTCCATTGCACGCAACAAGCAGGTCTGTCTCGGTTGTGGCTCCGTAAAAGTTCGTGGCAGACCATCGCGCATGGGCGCTTGTGCTGTTACCTGTTGCCCTCGCCCCGCCTTCCACGGCAAAGTCTGTGCCCGTATACTGGTAGAACTTGCCATCCGAAGACGTCGCCACAAGCCTCGTGCCGTTTTTGTAATCAAACAGCCCCGTAACTTTCCCGCCCATATCTGTAGACCCCAAGCGAGTAGCTCCGCGCATAGCCTGCGGGTTGTCGCTCTCGCGCTCGTAAACCATATTTAGCAAATCAAAAAACGCCCCACGGGGAGCCTCCGGGTCATTGGGAGCTGTGACGCGATATATCCCTTCACCTAGCGAATAGAAAAACTCTTCATCCCAGCCCATTACGATCTCCACGCACGCTTGTTATCAAAGGCGACTTGAGAGCGACCTTCTATGGTCCCCGCCGACCCTTGCCTATACGTCTGCACTTCGAGCTGATTATCGTCTTGATTGCTGCGGTTTTCTCGCGCCGTAAGGTCGCGAAGGGTGTCGGTGGCGCGAACCTCCCAATACTGCGTGCCCGCATCATTTTCATCATACCTGCTGGCTCTGGCGAGGACCCCCTGCTCTACGTAGTCGTAGGCTTCTTCTGGGGCGTCTCCGTCAAACAGGTCAGAAGAAAAGGTGGAGTTCTCCGTAAACTTCTTTACATACCAGAGTTCAAGATAGTAGTCATCATCGGGGTATGGGTTCACCAAAAACTGGGTGTTACCGCTGGAGTCACCCTCAATCTGCGCCATCATAGTGGGCTTACCGGAGGTGTTGCGGTAAAGATTCCCACCTGTTGCCGCCATAATCGTCTGCAAAGCTACGATGTCAATACTATAATTTGGACCTTGGCCGGAGATATTGCCGATCCAGTTCCCGCCATCGCCGTAGTTCGCCATGATGATCTCGTCAAAATCCGTCAACCCGGACATCGAATATGTGTCCTTGAAGATGGTATATGACGTTGTAGCGGTCGCTCCAGTGTAATTTCCGTCTATAGTGATGTTGTCGGGGCTGGAAGAGGTGCTTACGGCGGTTATCTTGTAAGCCGTGGTGTCGGACCCCACTATAATTTTCATGCCCGCAGCCACGCTACCGAAGTTTTCAGCAGCACTCCCGCTGGAGTCTTTGCTGGAAATCGTCGCGCTTCCCTGCGTCACCGTAACCTGTCCCGTAGTTATCGGGGCGGTAAGCTGAAGAGTGCCCCGCGTGAGGGCCCACCGTGCGCGAAACCGCGCCCGGACTCGCCGCACACGATTATTCATCTCCTCAATCATCTGCTGATGAAGGATATTCGTGGCGGCGAACTCAACAATCTCGGCGTCCCCGACCTCTTTCAGTGCTGCATTTACAATCGCTCCGACCGTTTTAGCCATTGCCCTTCCTTATACAGGTCAGCTTACCCGATACCAGACAAACAGGTTTATTTCGTCAGCGCTGGCGGCGCTGGTCGTCGTAATCACCAGATCCCCGGTGCTTCCTGCTGCCGTCTTTGCGATGCCGCCCCGACCATCCCATGTAGCGTCAATCTCCCCCTGCTTGTTCGTTACTGCCAGTGCCGAGGACATAATAAACTCGTTGGACGAAGCATCAAATTCCAGCGTAAACTCAATACCCGCGGTGCAGGTCCATGCGATCTTTTCTATAACAAGCGAGTTGGTATGGTCAAATCCCGCAGCCGACAGGTCTATAACTACGTGGTCGCTAAGATCAGTCCCATCGTCCCACACTGAGTTCCACGATATAAACCCCTTCTTCCCGATTTGGCGGTTATTGGTTTTTTCAACCCTTGCCATAGCGTCTCCGTAAGATTAGTAACAGCAGGGGCTTACGCCCCCACTGTTATTTTTTTGCCTTCTTTGCCTTCTTTACCTTTACAACTTTAAGCTCGGGCTCATCGAAAACACTTTCGACGTCATCCAGAGGGACGTCATGCCCAAGGCCAGTGACGGAAGAGTGGACATCTGCTGCTGTCTTGCCATCCTTCTTTGCCTGAGCAACTGCTTGCCGCAAAGTATCGCGATCCACCTTGTTCTCCTCTTAGGCGATATTCGGATTCGGGAGCTCGGAGATAGTACCATCAGCCGGAGCCGACACCTGTCCCGTAACCCCTGACAAACCCGTAACTGCCGTGGTAAAGTCGATAGAGTCTGCCAATGCGTTCGCAGAGGCGTGAACGTCGAGGCACGGACCTGAAGCCCCGGCTGCATACAAAACGCCATGACCTCCTGCCCCGAAGACGGAAACCCTATTCCCGACCATCAGGACGCTCTGAGCTGTAGCCACGACATTGATACACGACGCCCCGGCTGCCGCTGCGCTGTTCATGATGATGCAGTCGAATATCTTGGTGTAATCTGCTGCTGCCGAGATCCCCGTGAGCATCGTGTTGCCACTCACGGCGTTATCGTAGATCAAGCAGTTGGAGATGACGCAGTTCTCATTGGCGTCGGTGACCGTGATGCCAATGTCATCCAGATCGTGCAAGCAACATCCCTCGATACGTCCGTTGATAGCTACCTGCGTGCCGTCGCCTACGCGAATCGCGTTCGTCGTGGTAGCTGACCCCGCCATGTCGATGAACAGGTTGCGAAGAATAAAGTCCGGCGACGCCGTGCTGTCGGCGATGTCGATGAGGAACACGTCTGCCGTGGTATTGTTATGGTCCAGCGTCAGATCCTCAAGGATGACATTGGCAGCATCGACGGCGATCATCTCCACGGAAGCCGTGGCGCATGTTATAACGCTTGGGTTTCGGGTCTGTGGCCCTGTCGTCGTGTATCCCGTCAGGGTCACGTCGTCTTTCGTCAACGTCAAGGCTGCGGTGATAGTTACGCCGCCGGGGAGAAGAACAACGGTATCGCCTCGGCCCGCTACCGTCTTGTCAAGGGCCCCTTGGATTGTAGATTTCGGAGATTCTGGCCTGTCGCCTGTATAAGTATCAGAGGCTCCCTTGCCTTTATAGGCCGCGGTGCCACCGCCAACGAAGAAGACCTGACCTCCGGGCTTCTCAAGGTTCACCCATCGGTTATGAACTACTGTAAGATTTGCCATTACTGCTCCTATGAAGCGGGGGTTTGGCCGAAGCTACTCCCCCCTCTCTGATTGATTTAAGACCGTAATCCAACTACGGCCCGAGATTGCTCACGCACCTTCCGAGCCAAAGATTCCACGCGGATCAGCCCATCCCGACGACATCGAGAACATACCAGAGATTTTGTAATCCTTGGTGTCGAAGTCGTAGATGTGCTCGGTCCAGAAATCTTCGCGGATATAATGGAGCATGTGGTGGTCAGCCTTATCCGTGATAAGGAACCACGCGTTTGTATCCGTCAGGTAGTTCCATACAATCGGGATAAACCCTAGGTCTGACAGATAGTTAATCGCGTTGCTGTCGCTCTCGGGATCGTGCGTTGATCGCGTCAGCTCCATCGCCGTAAACTGAAGGTCCGGTGGGACCAGCAGATATTTCGGCTGCACTGTGATACGCTTTGAGCCGCCGTCACGGATATCCCTGAAGTCTATCGTCGCCTGTTCCAGCGAGGTCTTCGAGAGGTCAGCTGCGGTCGTCAGCTCATTTGCGTATGTCTCGCCATCTTCGCGAACATGCACCGAAGAGAAAAGCTCAATGCCGTCCGGCCCCGTATAGGAGGAGTCGAACCCGTTGTTGAAGTGATTGGCGAGGATCGTTTCTTCGGTCGCGTGTGCGGAGTGGCCCAATTCCGTGGCCTGCTCATCCATCACACCATACAACTCATCGCGCATCATATTACGCGTTGCTCTCATTCCCTTCGCGTAATCGACGTGCGTGAATGTCTGGTTGTGACCTTCGTTCAGGGAGTCATAATCAATCGACGCCCCTTCGGCTTTGACGTTCATCGTGCCAACGCCGCCGACGGTCTGTGAGTGCTCACGAAGCTGTGTAGACTCGTGAACATTAAAGATTTTCCGGCCAACGCGAGGGCGCTGCTCCCAAGCGTTGAATACCACCATATGAATACCACGAAGGGTAGTCAGGTTGGTATAGCCAGACGTAAATGCTGTCATTCCTGCCATTAGTCGTCTCCTTTAGGCTATACGCCCGTCTTACCCCAGATGTGGTCGTGGATCTGAACGCGCATATCGGCGTTCGCTGCGAATGAGTTTTCCGGGTTGTTCACGATGTCAAGGATGAGGAAGCCCGTAAGGGTTCCCGCCATCGTCCCCGACAGTTCGTGTCCCGATACATAAAGAGTAGCATCTCCCGTGCCAGCCACATGATCAGCGTAATTGCCGATATTCGTCTGCGCGGGGGTTCCTGCTGATTGCACTTCATACCTCTGGCCCGGATCGTCATACACGGGAATGTCTGACCCTGCTGTGCTGGCAGCAGAATACCCACCCGAAACCCCAATGAGGACTGCCGATCCTGCGCTGGCGGGACTGACATGGCCCGTGCTGACAAGATCAACGACATCATTAATAAAAACCGCTGTGCCGTCCGATGCAGGCTGATCGTAATGACCTACGTGCAGCATCGGAGGCTGAGCGATAAATCCCCGTGCATTATCATTATTTGCCACGGTAAAATCTCCTAACCTCTATTGAGACGCCCGCGGTCGATACGCAAGCCACCCCGTTCGGCGGCTTCTGCAAGATTGTTAGCCTGAGTCTTCGACAGGCCACGATTGATAGACGCATCATATATCTCCCGTGCGTTATTTGTCAGCGCACGGTCCAGTTCCTCTTTGCGGGAGATGAGCTGATGGTCTACCTTTGCCTGCTTGAACTCTTTCCGGTGCTTCACCAGCTGTGCCGGAGCCTCGACCAGAACCATCTCATTAGCCCTCATCGTCGAGTCTTCAGTGCTGTGCTGAAGCGGCATATCTACATCCTCCGGGCGCTTTGTCGTACGATAGCCCATGTCCTTATACCCCTGAACACGCCCTCTCGTCGCCCATCGGCCTTCCATGCCCTCAGCCTTCCAGCGTGCCTGCACCTGCGAAGGAACATATAGCTGGTTGAAATACGGATTTCCTAGGATCTCCACACCATCCTTCGTGACTTCGAGCTGATCGTCCTCGACCTTTCCGTCGTCGGACATTTTCTCCATCGCGCTGATGTCTTTGTGCATAAAGCCTACCGTCACGGCGGCGGGATGCTTACCCCGCATATGCCCCTTTAGCGGCCCCATCGTAGATCCCTGCTTTACAATCTCGCTTCTCCACCCACAGAAAGGACATAGGTAAGCATCCCCGTCCTTCTTAGCTTGCGTCCCACACCACGTAAGAGCCTTGTTAAAAAGCTCTTCGCCTCGTTTCGTTTCGTCCATTTCTTCCGCCATCGTCAGGCTCCTCTATATTGGCCGTGAATAAGCTCAGGAGACATGCCATCCGATGTCGGCGCGGTTCCTGCGTCTTCCCCATATCGCGTCAGCAGCGTCTCGTCATCCATACGGGCTATAGACGGGAAGTGTGCGTATTCGGAGCGCAGGCGTGCAAGCTTCGTCGCCTTCGTCTCGTTACGCGGTGCTGACGGTGGCCCCGGCTGCAAAGGCGTGCCGGGAGCCGAGGGTCTGTTTGAATTTCCTGCATACGGGCGAACTTCGCCCGCTTCCAAAAGCTGAGTGTTAGCAGTCTCAACAAGGCGGTCCACACTCTGACCCCAACGGGAATCTGCTTTCAGCAGATCAGCCATTCGGCCCTGAATCTTTCCCACCTCTTCCTGCGTATACATCCCGGATTCCTGCCATCCACTCAGTCGGGAGTTCTGCTGCATTGTTGTATTCATGCTCCCGAACTTCTGATCTACGAGGTTCGCCACCTGAGAGTATATCTCGTTAGTATTGACAGGGGCGATTCCCCGCTGCACCAAGGCAGCCTCCACGGTGGCGAGGACGGCCTCGTGGGCCTGATCTCCAGCCTCGCCATCACCAAACTTCTTCCGTGATTCATCGAGCGGCTGGGGTGCTGGCGTCTGCGGCTGATTGGTTTGAGCCTGTGCGACTCGTGCAATCTCCTGCGTCTGCTGCATCATTTGCTGCCGCTCTTGTGCAAACTGCTGCTGCTGCCTTGTTATTTCCTGCTTCAGGTCATTTTTTTCATCGTTGACCTCTTTGAAGCGTACGTATTCTACTGCTGGGTGATCCACGTTGTCCCCCTGCGCTGTCGCGGCAGGCTGCGAAGTATCAGGACTCATGTGGTAGGCTGTTGGAGCGGCTCCCGGCACCGGAGCCTGTGGAGTGCCTTCTCCACCTTGTTTTACGCCCGGATTATTCATCATCTACCTCACTTAAAACTTCTGATTCGTTGCGTTTCCAGTGGACACAGACTTTGCGGGAGTAGCTCCCTTCGGGTTTTTAGCCGAAGCTTTGCGTGGCTCATTATATCCTGCGCCGTCATTCCGCCGACCAGATTTCTTGGTTCCCTTCACCTGATATCACCTCCTAAGCGGTTAATAGGTAGCTCCCCGATTCCGTCTTCGGGTGACAACCTTGCCAATTTCCTTGGCTATCGACGCGAGTTCCTCCGGCTTCAGGTCCCGATACCAGAATTGGATCTCGCCTGTGTCGGTCTTGCGTGCGAAAAAATACTTCCCCTCGTTCACTGTGTTGCGAACAAAGAGGTCTTTCTGTACGTCAGTCGCTTGCTTTAGTGGCATCTTGTAGCATCTGCTGGGCCATCGTCATAACTTTGTCATAACCAGCGATAACCCCCGCATTTATGCGAATGGTCGTATCGGACTCGCCTGCTGCGGCGCGGTCGGCCAGCTTCTTCATTGCTGACTGGTGCATAGCGTTAATTCTGTTTTCAAACATCTCCCACCCCGCGGAGCTGAAGAAGTCACGAACCTCGCGCTGCTGTGTCGGCGACATCAAAACTTCGTTCCCGGCTCCGGGGAGAGGTCTTTGCGTTTTCCCTTCGCTGGCTTGCGGTAAGGGAGTTCATCTCGGTTCGATGGCGTCTTCGTCTTTTTCCCCTTTGGGGGCGTAGATTCCTTGTTCTTGTGGCTTTTCCGAACGTGGCTCATTTACAGCCCCATTGGTGGCGGTGCAGCCCCATTCGCTGCTGTCTGCCCCGCGTATGAGTCCATCATCGTCTGCCCTGTGCCAGAGGGGACATTCTGCAGTTGCGCGGCAGCGCGGCCATTCGTGGATTCATATGATCCCGTGGTTGCGCCCTCCTGCGGGGCTGCCTGCTGTGCAGCTTGCTGCATCTGCAGCTGCTGCATCTTCATCTGCATCTGCTGCTGCGTATGCTGGATGTGCATCATATAGCCCTGCATATTCGGCCTACCCATAGCGACATACTCCTCGCTTTGGATATGCGTGAGGTGTCCCTGCAGGTGCTGCTCATCGTTATCCATAGGATGCACCATCGCGGGGGCGTTATAGCCGTGTGCGTACTGGTCCATCTCCTGATTTTCCGTCTCAAAGCTTTTGGGCTCGGGGATGCCGAGGTCCTCTTTTCGACCTATGAACTTCTCAGGACTGCGGATACCTATTGACTGGAGGCTAAAGTGCAGGACCTCCCACATACGGTGGGGGCTCTGCATAACCAGAGGATTGTTCATCGTCATGCTTGCCACGGCCTGTGCCTGCTGTTGGCGTGTCGTCTGGCTAAAAGAGCCGTGGTTTGCGCCGAGCTTGAAGTCGTAGTCCCCGACCATCCGAAGCTCGTCTATCGACATCTCCGCATATTCTTCACTTTTCTCTTCCCCGTGCAGGCGGAAGGAGCGATGCTCGGGGCCGTATTGCAGCTCTAGGTTGAAGATCGTGCGGCAGAGGAAAGAGAAGGCTTCAGCGTCTTGCTGTAGCACCTCCGACATGCGTGCCTCGGCTTCTTGCTGTGTTCCTACAAAACCCGTCGCATGACGCGCCGAGGCTCCTTGCGTTGGTGACACGCCCAAAAACAGGTCGGTCACGCCCATGACGCGCTCTATTAGCGTCAGCAACAAGGTTTCTTCCTGATGGTAGAACGAGGTGATATTCCCAAACTGGGGGAAGGTGAAGTCATTTGGGTCGTCTACCGGGATTCCCTTCATCGGGCGCAGGTCGATATCATTCGGGTTAAACGACGTCGAGGCCCTGTAAAAGAAAAACGGCAGGTTTGTGGCGAAGCCCACATCCAGCCGCATATTATGTATCGTGTCCAGCTCATCCGAGAGTCTCTCTACGATCTCCATAACGCCCATCGACTCACCACGGGTGCTGGTGGTCTGGAAGTGGAGTTCGAGCAGCGGCCTCTCCCCGTGCCAATAGTGATCGGTCAGGTAGAAGCCGCCGAGGAGGGCTCGGGGAGTTTTTGACACAAAAAAGACCATCTCCTCCTCATTGCCGTCCGGGTCTGTCCACGAACAAAAGTGGGTGATGATCTCAAATTCAGGGTTGGGGTTCATCTCCGTCCTGCTTCGCCCTGACAGGGCGCGGCTATTTCCTTCGGAGTTGTCTTCCTGCCTGACGCGCCGCTGGTTTCCTGTTCCTGATCGCTGCTGGTCCGGGGCTGAGCTCACCCACCAGTCTTTGTCGCCATATGTCTCAAGGTTGGTATAGAGGCCGTCGGCCTTCTTTTTCATCAGGCCATAGCGCTCCCAGTTCCTTATCTGCACCCAGTCGGCACCTTTTGGGTTCGACTGCCGTATCGGCTGCAAGTTCATCGCGCCAATCGGGCTCACCAGATCATCCCAGTTGATGGGTGTAAGGACGGGGCCACGGTAGAATGTCCCTGTCTGCCTGTCGGCTTCCGGGGCTATGCCGCGCATAACGGGCGTGCCATCCTCGTCCTGAACAGGGAACCCCTGCGGGTCGATGACGACTTCTTCTGTTACGGCATCGGGATCTATCTGTCTGTAGGAGTGTTCGTCGTTGGCGTAGGAGATCATCCCTACTCCGCGCCCGTGGATATTTCGGATCTTGGAAATCCGCGCCCAGCGTTCGCGGGCCTGCATTCGCTTGCCCTGAAGGTGCCATTCACACAGGTGGGCCCCGCGCTGAACACGCTTCTCGTCGGCCTTATCGTCCCATTCCCCAGCGACAAGGGGCACTTGGGCCCATATGGCAATCATCTGTCGGGTATTTATGGCGTCACACAGCCAGTAGGGGGCCTGAACGTGGACATTGGCGCTGCCTGCAAAGGGGCCAACACGGTCCAGATTGTGTTTGCCGCGCCACATATTGTCATATTTCAGGTGGCGGGCAGTCCAGTTGCTGCGTGTTTCGATGTGATCCTCATAGATACCGAGGACCATATCGACTATTTCCTTCTCTTCCGCCTCATCGTAAGCGAGGGGGCGAGGGGGTGCAAATGCTTTAGCTGGCATACCTTCTCCGCTTAGTGGTGCAAATGACCCGTTTGCGCTAAGTATAGCAGATACTATATGCAGTAGTCAACAAGAAAAACCCGCAGGATATAGTGCCCTGTGAGTTTCCGTCTGGTAACAGGGCGGTGCGACGCCCCCCTTATTCCGGCTTTTTTACCTTGCAGTCTTCTTCGTTTGCCAGCCCCATTGACACCATAATCTTCGATATCTGCCCCCACACTCCCGCCCTGTCGAGGAGATGACGGGCGTTTATCTGCCTTGCATTAGCCTCCGCATCAGCCTCCGCATCGTCGTCATATGCTTCGTCGGGGTCACCCCAGATAGCGGACTCCATCATCGCGCATCTGAATTTCTTCGTGTGGAGGGGGTTGCTATCGGCCTTATACTCTTTACCCTGCGCAGTATACCAGCCTTCCAGCACCTTTTCCTCGTCCGGCCATTCTATGGCGTCGTACAGGTCCCCGAGGGTCTTAATATCCTGTGGTGGGATTGCCAACGCGATCCTCCTGCCTGCGTGGTGCCTCGTGGAAATATCGGGAAACAGACCGCTCCAGAAAGTGCAGCCCGAGCCACACCCCCTGCACAACCTCCCGTATTCCCGCTGTCAGCCCCGAGGCTGTGCGATGCGTGGGGAAGCCTTCGGGTATGACGAAGCGTGGCACCTCCTTGAAGTTGCTGTCAACGATGGCCTCTCCTGAGTTCGGGTCACGAGCTATCTGCGCCCGCAGGGCTTCTATCTCCCTCCTCTGGGTGGTGCTGTCAGCTACCTCCTCGTCCCTCACTGCTGCCACTGTTTCACGTGAAACATAGGTAGGCCAAAGGCTGCGACTCTCCTGATCTGGCCTGTTGTGGTAGTAGGCGATGCCCTCTATTCGTCGGGCCTGCTCTACCATCATTCGCGGTTCCTTCGGGATAATGACTGTCTCCGCGCTATACCTGTCCTTCAGGGATATGATATTATCAAAAAGCTCGGCATCTTCGACGCCCTCATATTCATCCAGAACCATATACATCCGCTCCAGCCGCGCCGTTGTGCCCTGCTTTCCTTTCCATACGCGCTCCCCGAGGACGCAGGCATACCCCATCCCCACGCTCTGCTTCTCGACAAAATCATTGGGGAAGCTGACGGAGATGACCGTTCGGGACACCACATACTCGAATATCTCCTCATTTCCCGGAAGGAAGTAGGAGAGGGAGACGCCTTCCCCCACAGGCTTGCTGGTTATCAGGTTCACGGCAGGGCCGTCGCCTCGTGTGTGGTATCTTCATACATGCTGGTAAAGCGCGTATGGCTATGGTCCTGCATACACCCATAAAGGGCCATAGCCGTGGCTACGGTAAGATCGACAGGCTTGTTCTGGTCCCTCTTCTTGATGCGATACCCACGCTCCGTAACTTCGGCACCACACCAGCTCAGGTGTGACCGGACGGTGGGGTTGCTGTAATACAGCATCCCCTCTGTCTCTATCGCTGATGAGAGATTATTGGAGAAAACAACCGATTCCGTCTGCTGGTTTACTTCGTGGAGGAGGTGGGCATACCCCTTCTTTGACAGCCTCTGAGCCTCAGAATACAGCTGCCACGGGTCATACCAGACGCCTCCGACGCGCTCATGTTGCATAATGCGCTCTATGAGGGCGCTAACCATCTCAACATCTACCTGCCCTGTCGATTTGGGGTCGAAGCAGTGGTGCCCCCAAACGGCGTATTTATTGGCTATCGTATCACGGTATACGCCTATAACGGCGCATGTATCACGCTTTACGCCTAGGTCCCAGCCGATATGTACGAGAGGGTGCTTCATGGTTGCATCTCGCCCGTGTCACTTGCGCTCCACGCCCTTCATTTTTTCAAAAGTTCTCAGCCCGCTCATACCCAACATCGCCGTAACCAGCTCCATCAGGTATGACGTGTCCACGGTTGGCAATTGGGAGCCATCACCAAACATATTTATAGCCCACTGAAATACAGGCTGAGCCACCATAGACCAACAGATACCAGCACCACAGACCCAGCCAATGAAAGGCCGCCAGCCAGCCACAAAGATGCTTTTATGGGAGGCTTCTGCTTCGTTGATTTTGGTTTGGGCGAGCATGACTTGGTTTGCCGCATCTACTAATCCCTTCTCAAGCTCTTCTTTTGCTCGTGCTCGTTCGTTGCCGTTTGGAATTCGGTCAACAACCGAATTAACCAGCGGCCCCACAAGACTGGCAAGCCCCAGCATCAACCCGCCGCCTTCTTGACCTTGCTAACGTCACGGTTAATTCTTTTCAACAGCTTCGCACCACCACCAGCCATTGCGCTACCACCAATCAGATAATCAACATACGGACCCGCCGACAACGCACTCACACCACCCGAAATCGACTGAAGAAGCTGAACGTCGAAAACGTAACATATGACGATGGAGACACCTAGCATCACCTCATCCCAATGGTCATCTGTCTTAATGACCCCACGAACATTCTCCAACGCGAAACTCACCACCGACGAAATACACGTAAACGTAATAACCGTCTCAACCAATCCTTCGAGTCCCATAAAGTTACCTTTTTGCAACCTTTCTTGATGGTTTACGCCCCGATGTCTTTGCTGCTTTCTTTGCTGCTTTCTTCCCTGCGGCTGTATACGGATAATGCTTTCCTTTAACCTTTGGCATAATCAACCCTCCATTGCATTTGTGTATACCAGAACAGGCTTGCGTTCGCCCATATACGCGATCCCCCGAACTGTGTTGAACTCCGTGAACTCTTGGGCGTCTTCGTAGGACATGCCATCGCGCTCCATGAGCATCTCCACAATCTTGCTGTAGTCATACACTAACCGAACATCCGGGTCTTCGACGGTCCCTATGCAACAAGCCCCGAAATCTTCGTGAGGCTCCAGAACAACAGCCCCGTCATATCTCTCGCCTGTCAGGTCCACGGCTCTCTCTTGCCCCCGTCATATAGCCGTGCGTGGTCCTCGCGGACCAGCAGCTGGCATACGTCCGTGCGCTCATCGTCAATTACGGCGTAGGGAGTAGCCAACACGCGACCGAATTTCCCTCTGCCGTGGGATTCAAACTCCACGGAGTCGGCGGCCTCCAGTATCTCCTTGAGCCGTGCCTTCGCCGCCAATCCCAAAGCCTTCTCTTCCAGATTTCTTGTGCGACTCTCTGGCGTATTGATGCCCGCAAAGCGTAGGCGTAGCTTCAGGCTTACATCGAACCCAAGGTCGGCGTCTACGTCGATGGTGTCTCCATCTATAACACGGCGAACCGTGCATCCGTAGTAAAATTTAGTCTTCATCGGCAACGGGCTCCGTTTTTTCTGTGGTGTCTCATGAGAAGTGGTTCATCTCCGGGTCTATGGCGGCGGCAATGGCGGCATCCATCTTGGGGCTGACTTCGATGAAGTTCCTCACTATTGCCGCTGTCTGGTCGGGGGAGTGTATCGCTTCGTGGTAGGCGACAGGCAGATATGCTATTCCCGCCTCCGTCATGTGCGTCTTCGCCTGCGCCACGGTCTTCTCCATCGCACCCCAGAGGCTTTTCAGGTTGAAATTGTATGGGTCGTCGCCAATGAGGTGGTCCTGCGATGCCATCGTCTCCGCCGTGGGGCGCGTCATCAGTATCGCTCGCCAACCGCGAAGGGGCATACCGGGGATGTAGGGACATATGACCTTCGCGGCCATTCCGTCTGCCTCGTTTACCCAGTCATAGTTTTTGCCCTTTATTTCGGAATGCTCGAAATACCCACGGGGGTTGTGCTCATCAGCTTCCCTTGCGTCATCACAAAAGGGCTGTATTCCTGCAGCTAGGAGCATCTGCATCATCATCGACGTGCCCGTCCGGGGCATTCCCGTGACCACCGTCATCATCGGGGCTTCTCCTTGCTGACATCGCGGTATTCATTGCGGGCCTTGAGTGCTGCCTGCGCTTCTGCCAGCGTCTCCCCGAGGTGGATCATCTCTATCTGGGCCTCCCCGTTTGGGGGGATATTGACATTCCAGAGGTCGAGCCTCCCCGGAACGGCTACCTGCGGGAACCCCGCCCACGCCATGAAGGTTGTGCAGGTGACATACTGGCGCTCAAGAAGGCTCGTCTGGTGTGGCTTCGACTCTATCAGGCACACCTGCGGCGGTATCGGCAGGCCCCCGTCCGTTTTCCCTACCAGCTGGTAGAAGTGCCCCACCGTCACCTGCGACGGCTTTTTGACGATGATACTTCGGACGGTAACTGCCATCTTCCCCCTCCTTCAGGTCCTTGCGGTCTACGAGCCTGCCATGCTCCACTGTCACCATCGGCACCTTCTGAAAGGGCTCGGGGCAGTCTGGCGCTCTCTTCTGAATAAGCAGAGTATTGCAGTCCGTGTCAAAGGCCAGCCGAACTTCGGACCCCAGCGTCAGCCCCATCACTTTCTGTGCGATCTTCTTGGGGATCGCCACGCAATATGAGCCATTGCGATCCCACACGGTTGCGTCTTTTATCAGCTTTACACCCATATCTCTATGCTCACCCCCTGATTTGCCTTGCTGGACTTTATCCATTTATACTCAGGATGTCCATACCTGAAGTTCTTCGGCCTGTCATCTTCCAAGATGCCGCGCTTGACGATGGCGTCGATCACATATTTGAAGCTGATGACGAGGTTGTCATAGTCCGGCTCCTGCGTCGTACACCTGCGGAGGAAGACATCGGCGACACCGTGGGGGGCGCGGGGCTTCTTTGTGTGGACCTGTATGAGCTGCTGCCACTTCTTCTTCTCTTTCCCTTCGGCGAACCTGCTGGCGCGTCCCGAGGAGGCGATATTCAGGAGCGGCAGGTCCTTGATAAAAACGTCCACAATCTTTTCCATACGGAAACAATACACCCAACCTGCACGGAAAGCAAACTAATCCTTGACAGGGAGGTTTTGTTTCCGTATAGTTTAGCCACACTGAGAGGAGGTGCGGGGAAAATCACCAACTTTCAGTTTTCGGAGGGTTCGGCTACATTCCGGGCCACCGGAAAGGCGCAAGGGGGGTCGGAATACTCAGGGATTTCGGGGGAGAAACTCTGGGGACTGCCGATCCCTCTTTTTTTAGGGAAGCGATGATACTCTCAAGAAAAGAAAAGGCAGCAATCATAGAGACGCACTACGACGCCAAGGAGGACTGGCTCTACGACCTCATTGCCGAAGTGGAGCGGTATACCCTCGAAGTCGTCATCGAGCAGATCCTCATACACCACGAAGGCTGGCGCGTTGCAGCGCTTCTGAACAGGCTGGCGCGTATGCGCAGGGGGCAGATAGACCCGGATCGCAAGGTCCCGGCACGCATCACGAAGCGCGATCTGGCACAGCGCCGAAAAAACAGGGAGAGGGAGATATATGCCACGGTCGCCGCAAAAGAAAAAGCTGAGAGACAGCGAATCCGTGCTCTCAGGGCTGCTGCAAAGCCTGAGCGCGAATGAATCAGCAGAAATGAAGATGAGGAAATATAACGGCACCGTTATGGGTGCCGTCATGAGGGGCACCCAGATAGCAGAGCGCCTCTTTGAAATCGACGAAAACTGCCTGTTGCGCATAACCGTAACGGTAGCTCACAAGCCACCACACGAGGTTGACGATGCACAGGAGCGGGCTCTTGAACAAGAGGAAGCACTTTCGGACAGTTAAAGGGTTTACGGCGTGGGAAAAGCGGCTGATGATTCTGGCCTTTAGCACTGGGCTCAGTGCGGGAATATGGGGAATGTTTTTATGGGCGGTAATATGGAACTAATACTGGAAAAACTCCTTGAATGTGTCCTCGCAGCAGGCTTTTTTGCTGTAGGATACCACACGGGGCGCAAAAAGGCCCAAAATAGCGTCCCAAACACGCAAGAACGTGAATTTCAGCAGGATCTTGACGCTATATACAAAAAAATTACGTCCGAAATGCAGAATACCCACAAAAAAGACAACGACTTCTAGGAGAAACCATGCCATCATACGGAGCAAGGAGCCGCAAAAACCTCGACGAGTGCCACCCGATGCTTCAGAAGCTCTTTGAGGAGGCCATAAAGCACTACGACTGCTCCATAACCTGCGGACACCGAAATAAAGAGGACCAAGACGCCCTTTTCGATCAGGGGCGCTCACAGGTGCGCTATCCACAGGGAAAACATAACCATACACCCTCTCTGGCGGTGGATGTTGCGCCATATCCCATAGATTACGAAGACCGGGAGCGCTTCTATTTCCTCTCGGGGCTCATCAAGGGCATCGCCGCAATGATGGACATACCCATACGCTGGGGCGGCGACTGGGACTCCGATATGGAATTTGACGACCAAAAATTTGACGATCTCCCCCATTTTGAACTCAACCTGCCCCCAGCACCACCCAAATGACATTCGGCAGCCTGTTCAGTGGCATCGGAGGAATAGACCTCGGCCTTGAACGCGCCGGAATGAAGTGCCTGTGGCAGGTAGAAATAAACCCCTTCTGCCGCCGAGTGCTGAAAAAGCACTGGCCGGACGTAAAGAGACTCGATAATGTCAAATTTGCCGGAGCCAAAAACTTGGAACCAGTTGACCTTGTTGCTGGAGGATTCCCCTGCCAAGACGTCTCAGAGGCAGGAAAACGAACAGGCATCCAAAAAGACAACAACTCAGGGCTCTGGATCGAATTTCACAGAATCATTTGTGAGCTACGACCCCGATACGTCTTCGTGGAGAACGTCACAGGCTTGCTTATTGACGGGATGGGAAGAGTTCTCGGGGATCTGGCCTCAATCGGGTACAATGCAGAATGGGAAGTGCTATCAGCGGCAGACGTCGGCGCCCCCCACCTTCGTAAAAGAGTCTTCATTGTGGCCCACAGTGACAGCGCAGGACGCCAAGAACAACGCCGGAACCAGCCAATGGAACCGAAAAAGCCCCCCACTGAACGTGGCCGTTTACACAAAATACCCGAAAAAGCTGCTGCCAACACCACTGAGCGGAGACTCCAACATTGCCGCACCCAACCAGAACACCCGAAGCTTGGGAAGACACATCCGAAGAACAGAGGGTTCTGGGAAACTGAACCCGACGTGGGTAGAGTGGCTGATGGGGTTCCCAAGCGGGTGGACAGGCTCAAGGGGCTAGGCAACGCTGTAGTACCACAATGCGCCGAATATATCGCCAGAAAAATAATCACGGAGAAGATATGAACACATCACAAGAATCACTCCTGAAATGGAAATATGAAGAAATTAAAAAAGCAAAGACCCACGCCAGAGAACTCCTCAAAAACCCCGAATGGCTCGAAAAACAAAAAAAAAGACACGCCGAAATGACAAAACGAACCCCACAACAAAAAAACAGTTGACAATGACACCAAAATATACGATCATTGTTCAGGGCAGATAAGACAGCAGGAAACATAATCAACAGGTTTTAGACTTACCAAGCTCCGTCGAGACTGCCTACTCTGCCCAAGATTATGCTTCCTCCCGACGGAGTTTTTTATACATAACCAATAAGAGTCGTAACGCAGGCTGACGACTATAAACAAACGCTGCCGGATCGGGCACGAGACGCCGCACCTCACAGCGATGAGGAGTCGAATCGAAGGGAAAGCCCAGAATAGCCACCAGCGCTTAGGCCCCAAGCGATTCCAAAATTAACACCAACAGCTATACCAAAGAAACACGTCACGGACGCTGACGTAAAAACCTGAAAAGGCGCGTGGTCAGGGGGGCGAAGCCCTTTAGAATATCCCCTGATACCCAAAAGTCAAAATCAACACCAAAATCCCACCACACGTATCCAATACTAAAAAACAATAGTGGCCCACAACTGGACCACTAATCCCACCGTGGACCAAATCTCACCATATCTGAACCACAAACTTCCTGCTACTTTACCCCCGTGCAAAAAAAGGGGCCCCCCTAAAGAAAGATCCCACTCAAATGTGGTGGGCGCCGATGGGGGGAAGCATTGGTCGATGAAAAGATCAAGATCAAAGTCAAAACCCAGATCAAAGACCATAATGGGCTCGCTTCGCTCGGCCTTTTAGGTGACCCAACGCCGCGCACGCCGGTGGGAAAAATTTTCCCAGGTGGGGTTGAAATTCTTTCCTACTCTCTCTCGGGGGGGGGCTCGGTGGCTCCGGCT
>Ga0315338_1002145_pt1 | contig 20730 bp, 26 predicted proteins | sample ASW8metaG_FD_204518 | JGI IMG/M metagenome (GOLD analysis project Ga0315338, IMG submission 204518) | Ammonia-oxidizing marine archaeal communities from Monterey Bay, California, United States - ASW #8 | ecosystem: Environmental > Aquatic > Marine > Coastal | place: USA: California | collected... | reverse complement strand
TAAAATAGTGAATCGATTGATACAGTAAACAAAAAAACCTTGAATATTCTAACAAATGTATGGGTTTAGACCTAAAATCACTGTTAGTTCGAGATAAAACAAAACTAGAATCGTTTACAAATAAAATTGTCGCAATTGATGCATATAATGCGATTTATCAGTTTCTTGCCATAATTCGTGGTCCAGAAGGATTACACCTTACTGATACACAAGGTCGTGTAACTAGTCATATTACAGGATTATTATACAGAAACATCAATTTTCTATCACTTGGAATAAAACCTGTTTATGTATTTGATGGTACACCCCCATCATTAAAATCTGCAGAAATTGAACATAGAAAGCAGATCAAAAAAGATGCTACTGTAAAATATGAGAGAGCGGTGTCTGAAGGAAAGATGGAGGACGCACGAAAATTTGCACAGCAAACCACATCCATGAAGGATGGAATGGTTGAAGACTCCAAGCATCTATTAGATTTATTTGGAATACCATACATACAAGCACCATCTGAAGGTGAAGCAACGGCAGCATTGTTAACAACAACCGGACATGCTGATGTTGCAGCAAGTCAGGATTTTGACTCTATCTTATTTGGTGCAAGGAAACTTGTTAGAAATTTTACAAACAGTGGAAGACGAAAACTACCAAACAGAAATACCTACATTGAGATAGAGCCTGAAATAATTGACTATAGAAAAAATTTAGAAGCACTTGGAATAACACGTGAACAACTAATTGATGTTGGAATTTTGATTGGAACCGATTTTAATCCTGATGGATTTGAAAGAGTTGGTCCAAAAACTGCAATTAAAATGATCAAAGAGTATGGAAAACTAGAAGATGTTACACAAATTCAAGAGCAGTTGAAAATGATTGATTACAATGCAATCAGAAAGATCTTTTTAGAGCCAGAAGTTGCAAAAGTAGACAAAATTGAATTTGGCGAAGTAAGATATGATGACATAATAAATTACTTAGCAAATGAGAGAAGTTTCTCACGTGACCGAGTTAATTCATCCCTAAATAGGCTCAAAAAGAGTTTGGAGAAAAAGAGTCAGACCTTGGAAAAGTGGTTTTAGATAGGATTTAGTGTAATGAATTTGATATTGATTTCTAATATATACTCAAGTAGATTTTTAACAGATTGAAACTATAGTATATTTTGTAGGGAAGACATTTCAACAGTCGGTTGAGTGAGGTCTTGGTAAGGTACTCACTTAACACCTACAAAAAATATTCTAGTTAATTGTTAGAGAACAGGTCATAGACCTGAACTCTAATTATAGAGATTGAATTGGATAGAAATCCACGTCCTACACTGTTTCCAACAATATAGATGTAATAAATCATACCAGAGTGGAAAAAATATCTATTCTAGTGAGATTTCTTTACTTGAAAAATGGTTTTAGAATCCCTCAGGTGGTTTTTGCACAAATACATTGCATACTAACGCATCTGTCTTTTCATCTCTATACTGAACATTACAGGATACAAATTTTCCTTTCAACGCTTGCTCAAGTTCAACCTGTGTGGTTTCTCGATATTCAGGATTATCAGGATTATCAATCTTTGAAATAATGATTTTTTCAATTTTGCTGTACTGTTCATTATTGTCCTTTCTGTAATGTGTGACGTCAAGTTCAAATGCATTACCAGAAATACATTTAACGACAGGACCGCCTATTCCATCTCCCATATTAGAATTTGATGATAAGGTGGTATAAATTTCAAAAATTCTCTACTTTTTTGGTTCCATTCTGGAACATTCAATGCAAAGTTTTCCAACTTCAAAAACATAGAGTAGTTTTTGACACTTTTCACATCTTCGTTCACTTCTAGTTTTATCATAACCATACGGCATGTAAATCACTGTTTGCTATCTTTGTTAATAGTACTTTGTAATTCGTCAAATGCAGACTGAACTTCATCAACTGCTGCACCATCCTCTAATGTGCTTACATCACCGATTTTTTCCTTCTTTGCAATAGATTTGAGAAGCCTTCGCATTATTTTTCCACTTCTAGTTTTTGGAAGTTTTGTAACGAAATAAAATTCAGATGGAGTTGCAATAGGTCCTATACCATTTCTGATAGTTTCTATTAATTCAGTTCTAAGTGTCTCAATTGATGTAATGGCAGCCTCTTTTAATACAACAAATGCAATTATTGATTCCCCTTTTATCTCGTCAGGTATCCCACATACGGCTGACTCAGCAACGTCATTATGTGATACAAGACTACTCTCTAATTCAGCAGTTCCAATTCTATGACCTGCAACTTTCAAAACGTCATCAGATCTGCCAAGTAACCAAAAATATCCATCGTTATCCTTTATGGCATAATCCCCGGGATAATACATCCCATCGTATTTTGACCAATAGACACTCTTGTACTTATCATCATCACCCCACAGTGTGAGTAACATTCCAGGCCAAGGCTTTCTAATTATTAATGAGCCTTTTGTACCATTGTCCACTTCGTGGCCAGCATCATCTACTACTGCAATATCAACGCCTGGTATTGGCTGTGTTGCAGATCCTGGTTTTAATGGAATTGTTTCAATCCCAGGAAGATTACTAATCATCATACCCCCGGTTTCTGTCTGCCACCAAGTATCGATTATTGGACATTTGTTCTTTCCAATAACATCAAAATACCATTTCCAGACTTCTGGGTTAATTGGTTCACCTACAGTTCCAAGTAATCGTAATGATGACAAGTCAAATGAATTTGGAACGTCGTCACCAAACTTCATAAACATACGTAATGCAGTAGGTGTTGTATAGAAAATGGTTACATGGTATTTTTGAATTATATCCCACATTCGTGATGCTTTAGGATAATCTGGTGCACCTTCATACATTACTTGTGTTGCACCATGTAAAAGTGGTCCATAAGTAACATAACTGTGGCCTGTCACCCAACCAATGTCTGCAGTGCAAAAATATACATCGTCGTCTTTGATATCAAATGCCCACTTGAATGTTGAATACAGATGTGTTAGATATCCACCAGTTCCATGTAAAACTCCTTTCGGTTTTCCTGTTGTTCCAGATGTGTACAAAATGTATAATGGATGTGCACTATCAAGTTTTTCAGCATCACATTCTTCTGATGATACACTCATTAAATCTGCCCAAAGACAATCTTTTTCATTTAGACGTATCTCATTATTTGCTCTCCTTAATACTATCACATGCTCTACTGAACTAACACTTGATGCAGATTCGTCAACTATCTCTTTGAGTTTTATCAGTTTTCCTTTTCGGAATCCACCGTCTGCAGTGATGATTACTTTTGAACCTGAATCTTCAACTCGTTCTTTGAGGGAAATTGCACTAAATCCAGAAAAAACTACGGTGTGAATTGCGCCTATCCTTGAACATGCAATCATTGCAATTACTAACTCTGGAACCATTGGAAGGTATATTGTGATACGGTCACCACTACTGACACCTAGTGATTTGAGAACATTTGCGAATTTTTTAACTTGAGTGAATAAATCCCCATATGTAATTATACGAGAATTTCCATCTTCGCCCTCCCAAAAAATTGCAGTTTTAGATGATTTTTCCTGCTGATTCACATCTAACGTATTATACGAGGCATTAATTTGACCGCCCACAAACCACTTGGCAAACGGAGGATTCCAATCAACCGTTTTTTCCCATGGTTTAAACCACTTGAGAAATTTTGCTCTTTCATCCCAAAATGAGATAAAATCAGATTTGGCATTTTTGCGTATAGAGTTATCAATATTTCCTAAACCAATATGAAATTTATCTGAAGCCAATATTGTTTTGTATAAAAGAACTGTTTTTAAAATGTTAAAATTAAATTAGTCTTGATTCATTCTCTTAAGCCAAGCAGACTCTGAGAATTTTTCTTTCTCTACTTCTTTATCTTGCTTTGGTTCTTCTGGTGTAGGAATCATCATTGGTGGGTTATGAACCTGTTCCGAAGATGAGGACTGTGTACCAGGTGGTTCCGGTAAACGAGACTCAATTGGCTCATCTTCGTCGGGATTTTTTAGATATGTCACTGCAGAGTCCTGTATTGGATGAAATGCAGGTTCTGTAGTAAGTACGTCCTCTATAGATAGATTTGTAAGTCTTGACTTGACTTTACCAATCTCATCTTTTTCATAGGTCATATGCTGAAGCATTTCGTCAGTTTCTTTTTTAACTTGCTCGAATGTTTCCTGAGAAATCTCGTTACTTTTGCACTGCACTTTTGCATCGAACAAAAGAACTTTTACAGATTTTATCTGTGAATTGATTTCGACAACACGTTCGTCTAATTCGGAATTAATTTCTTCTTCTGATTTTTGTAATGTCATTAATTTTGTTCTGTTCTTCTCATGAATTAATTCTGCGTCAGATTTCATAGTGTCGTTGTCAGAAACAATTTCCATTAATGCAGTAAGACGTCGGACAGTAAGCTCTTTTTCTTTGAGCAGACGTTGTGAGTCCAGCCTCCACTTAGGAATGAAAATTACTACTTCAGATTTTACAACGAGTTGTTCATAAGGAATTTGTTTTAAGCCTTCTGAACCACAATTGATTCCGACGGTTTGGATAGAACCGTCTATATCAGTTGAGGTGCCTAAGACTTTTCCCATTGGAGCGCCGTACATATCTTTGACTGGCATTCCAATCATGTTCATCTCGTTGTTATTCATAAACATGAATTGAAAGATCTGTATAACCAGCAAAGTGTGAATAAGGTTAGAATTTTTGGTACAAACAAATTAACCAAATCTAAATTTGTGCCTAAACGCAATTTTAAAATTTAATCATAAATGACTTATAATATTGATAGAAAAAGATGAGATTGAAAAAGTTCTACAATTTGTTTCAGAATATTGGGATAAATTAAAGAATGATCCTGAGAATGAAGCGCTGAAAGTACTACCAAGTAAATTTTGGATGAAATCATTAGGTGGTCCAGTTGGCAATAATGATGGTCCTAAAGGAAGATGGATTACAACATTAATGTATACAGAAGATTCTGATATGGATAAAGCATTCAAAGAGGTTTTAACACGTTGGCAAGTTAAGGGGCAGCAATCTTCCACTGATCTACCAACAAAATCACCCGATCTAATTCAACTTGGTGCAGGTAAAAATAAAACCGATTAGAAAAGTTAGAACTTATTGTCTGAATTTACTGATATTGAAAAAAAGAAGCTGTTAAAACATTTTTCAAATACTGATAAATCAGTTTTTGCAATTATCACACCTCAACAAGTTGACCGGGGTGCTCTCATGTCAAGATACAGCAGAACGGATAAAAGTATGAGAAAAATTTTCTTGGATGAATTTTTAAAGAATAAAAATCGTGGAGAAGAATTTTACACTAGAGTTCTTTTAGAATATGGAGATGACTCTGTTGCTGAGCTTGGTGGTGCTCAAATTGCAATAGAAGGACTTTCTAACATTGCAGTAAAAAAAATTGAGGACCGAAGAATTGGATTATCATATTTAGAAAAATCGTCACGATATGTTTCATGGGATAAAAAAATTAATGGTAAATACAAATTCTATCGCGAGCCAGATATAATGAAATCACGGTTTGCTGATAGATACTTAGATGCATGTAATTTTGATTTTGATATATATGTAAAAAATATACAACCAATGCTAAAACTAATTCGTGAAAAAGATTCTATTGAAAATTACAAATTCAAAGATATTAACGGTAAAGAAAAAAAATTTAGTCAATTAACAGATACTAACATTATCAAATCTGCCCAACGAATCTATAATGCAGCAACAAAGGCGAAAGCATTAGATGCATTAAGAAGCCTTCTCCCTGCTTCCACACTTACTAATGTTGGTGTTACAGGTAATGGTCGTGCGTTTGAGTATCTACTTTCTATAATGTTTGGCTCAAATCTAAGTGAAGAGCGAAAACTCGCAATACAGATAAAAAATGAATTAGATACAACTATCAAGTCATTTGTGCGTCGTTCAGATGATAAATATGGTAAGATATTTCAAAAATATCTTAATGATTTAACGAAAAACTCTAAAAAACTAAGCAGATTACACACTAATGGACAACCTACTAAGGGAAGTTTTGTTAAATTAGTTACATGTGAATCTGAAACTGATGCTCTGAATAATATAATTTCTGCATTAATTTATGAGCAATCACCAGGCATTGAATTTTCTCAAATTCAAAAAAATGTTAAAAAAATTACTAGAAAGCAAAAAATTCAGATTATAACTAGCTATTCTAAAATCAGAGAAAACAGAAGACATAGACCACCAAGAGCATTTGAGATGACAGATTATACATTTGACTTACTAACAAACTATGGAATGTTTAGAGACTTTCATAGACACAGAGCACTAACACTAGAAAGACAACTTCTCACTACTGATCATGATTATCATACTCCAAATGAGATTATTGAACTTGGAATAAAAAAAGAATTTTCTGAGTGCATGAATAATACAAAAAATATTTTTCAGAAATTACGAAAAAATATGCCAGAACAAGCACAATATGTTGTCAATTTTGCATACAATTATCCATATTTCATGAAGATGAATCTACGAGAAGCGACACATCTTTTAGAATTAAGAACCGTTCCGCAAGGACATATTGATTACAGAAAAATTGCACAAAAAATGTATAAACTAATCGCTCAAAAACATCCAATACTTTGTAAAATTTTGAAATATGTTGATATGAACCAATACGAATTAGAAAGGTTTGAATCTGAGAAGCGTACAGAAGAGAAACGTAAAAAAATATGAGTCACAAAATTTCAAAACCGGATGAAGAGTGGAAAAAAATTCTTACACCAGAGCAGTTTGACGTTTGTAGAAAAAAAGGAACTGAAAGAGCTTTTACAGGTATCTACTGGGATTCAAAAGATGAAGGAGTATACAATTGTTCTTGTTGTGGCGCTAAACTTTTTTCTTCTAATACCAAATTTGATTCAGGCACTGGATGGCCAAGTTTTTTTGAACCAGTTGATAATGAACATATAGAATACATAGAAGACAGAAGTTTTGGTATGATACGTGTAGAGGTTAATTGTAAAAGTTGTGGTGCACATTTAGGACATTTATTTGATGATGGACCAAAACCAACAAATCTACGATACTGTATTAATTCAGTTTCACTAAATTTAGATAAATCAAATTAAATAACCATATGCGTTGGTGATTCTATGAGAGTAATACTGTGTGGGTTTGGTGTGGTAGCACAAAGCTTTGCAAAACTTCTAGATATAAGATCCAATGAACTCTATTCAAGATATGGTCTAAAACCAAGAATTATTGGTGTGTTTGATAGTAAAGGTACTGCTTTTGATAGTGCTGGCTTAAATCTACAAAAATTACTTCAAGTGAAAAAAAAATCTGGTTCGGTGGGAGAGTATGATAAATCAAAACATAAAATGACAGGAGTTGAAATGATTAAAACACTTGATGCCGACGTACTAATTGAAACAACTGCAAGTAATTACAAAGATGCAGAACCTGGAATGACTCATATCATAACAGCAATGAAACGCAAAATGCATGTTATTTCAGTAAATAAAGGACCTTTAGCACTTGCATTTCCATCATTAATGGAACTTGCTGACTTTAATCGAGTGCTTTTAAGATTTAGTGGTACTGTAGGTGGTGGTACGCCCATATTAGACTACGCGAAAAATAGTCTTCGTGGAGAAAAAATTGTTTCTTTCCAAGGAATTCTTAATGGTACAACAAACTACATCCTAACAAACATGGCAAATGGTATGTCTTTCGATGAAGCACTATCTGATGCAAAAAACAAAGGATATGTAGAGGCTGATGAGTCTTTAGATCTTGATGGCCTAGATGCTGGAGCAAAACTAGTTATCTTAGCAAATTGGATCATGGGAATGAAAGTAACTATGCCAGACATAGTTAGAACGGGAATAAGAGATGTAAGTACTAATGATATTAAAAATGCCAAGCAGAATTCTAGTTCAATTAAATTAATTGCCTCATGTGATGGTAATTTAACAGTGAGTCCTATAGAAATTAATGATGATAACCCATTATCTGTTGATGGAACGTTAAACGCAATTGCATTTACCTCAGAACATTCAGGAACTCAAACCATAATTGGCCGTGGCGCTGGTGGGATTGAGACTGCAAGCTCCATTCTAAGAGACCTCATTGATATTAGAAAAGAGATTTCAAAAGCTTGAAAGTAAATCTAATTTCCAAAAGTGAAACACATCAGATTTTAGAATCAGTATCGAATCAGTGGAAACAAGAAATACCTAAAATAAAAAATCTTAAAGTTCACTTCATAGATGATAATACACAACTAATGATTGGAGATGGAATTACCATATTAAAAATCAATGAAAATTATCTGCCATTCTTAAATCAAATTAAGACACTAGAAAAATTTCCAAACGTGATGGTCGATATGGGGGCTGTAAAATTTATGTGCAATGGTGCAAATGTAATGAGGCCTGGGATCAGAAAATACACTAAATTTGCAAAAGATGATATCATTTGTATCATTGAAGAATCAAAGCATAAATTTTTAGCTGTTGGAAAAGCGATGGTAGATAGTCCTGAATTAGAAAATATGTCTAAAGGTGAAGTTATAAAAAATTTGCACTATATATCAGATAAATATTGGGAAATTGCAAAAACAATCTAAAAAATTATTTAATATTCTCTGTAAATTCTTTCATGCCATCTTTGTTAACAATCAATACATCAATGCCATCACCACTAAATGAATCACGCATTGTAGCTGAACGAACTGCCTTTACAGCTAAATCAGTAGATTCTTTTTCTGTCATGCTGTCTTTAAACTGTGGATCCAGAACTCCAAGTGCCATTTCAGCACCTGTCCCAACTGCAGCGTATTCATCTGGTAACACTGACCCTAATGGATCAAGTGTATAAATCACAGGTTTATCTACCATTCCTCCAACTATAACTTGCGTCAAAAGTGGAAAGTACCTTCTTTCGTACATCATGTTAGACATCATCTTAGCAACTGTATTTGGCGGTACATCGCGTTTTAATTCCATTGTACGAATTTTTGCTAATGCAGCAATTTGTAATGAAAGTATTTGCATATCTGCTACAAGACCTGCACACGTTGCACCTACCCTAGGTGTTATTTGAAAAGTCTTTTTTGTGGATTTACTTACAAGAAAATTTCCATATGCTATACGCTTTTCACTTGCAAAAACTACACCATCACTATATGTAATACCCACAGCTGTTGCGCCAGGCATGTACATACTCATAACATTAGTCGTCAAATAAGACAATAAAAGTCATTACAAGAAAAATGTCGACAGCCTTAGTTAAGGCCAATTGAAAAAATGAAGATCATTTTTCGGCCGAGTAACGTATCTGTGTGGATACGCAGTTACGTTTACTGACTAAACCACGATCAATCTATCGACGTCGCTTCTTTGCTCCGCCTTTCTTGCCGCCTTTCTTCTTGGCTGGTGCTTTACGTTTCTTGCCACCACCGCCACCTCTTTTGGCTGGTGCTTTACGTTTCTTGCCACCGCCGCCTTTCTTCTTGGCTGGTGCTTTACGTTTCTTGCCACCGCCGCCTCTTTTGGCTGGTGCTTTACGTTTCTTGCCACCGCCGCCTCTTTTGGCTGGTGCTTTACGTTTCTTGCCACCGCCGCCAGCTTTCTTAGCTGAGGCTTTACGTTTTCTTGCGGCCTTCTTTGCTGCAGCGCTTCTCTTAGCTTTAGCAGCTGCTGCTCTTCTTTTACGAGTTGCTGCTGCTTTCTTTGCTGCAGCACTTCTCTTAGCTTTTGACATAGCCATACAACGTGCAAATTCTCTTACGTGTTATATCATACAAGTTACTTGTTTTTACATAGTTAGTGTAATTTATTCAAGTTAATTTCTAGAATTTGATCGTGAAAAGTTTTCAATCAACATACAAAAACACTTCGTTGTTTTCTTTAACAGATCTATTTTTGCAAATTCATTTGGTGAATGCATTCTACAGAAGATGAATGATGATCCAATTGATACACAAGGTGCACTCAAGACATTCACAAACGCATGCATTGGTCCAGTTCCTGCGTTTGATACGTTCAAAATGTAATCACCAAAAATTTGTTTGGCGCTATCACACACAACATCAACAATTTCTTCATTGACAGAAGTTCTTGCAGCAGCTTCTGCATTTAAAACCTTGATCGATATATCATCAAAGCCATTTCTTTTTAAATACAGTTTAAGTAATCTCACTTGTTTTTTTGGATCCATATTTGGTACTAAACGAAAGTCAATTTTCACTTTAGCACTAGATGGTAAAACTGTCTTTGCACCATCCCCAGTATAACCTGATTCAATTCCTGCAATGTTACATGTTGGTCCTGCGACAAGTGATTTCTTTGCTTCAAAAGCATTCTTACCTCCAACAAACTCCTTTATTCCATACTCCTTTTTGAAATCACTTGCATCAAATGGTTCTTTTCTAATTATTTTCAGATCATTCTTTGATAAAGGCAAAATATCATCATGCCAACCATCAATGAGTATTTCTCCATCACTATTTCTAAATGTCTTCAATGCATCAATTAATCGCCATGCTGGATTTTTGATGATTGTAGCAAAACTTGAATGGGCATCTCTAATTGACTCTTTAGCAGATAATTCAACATATAGCAATCCCTTCATACCTAATCCAACAATTGGACGATTTTTAGTATCTACATAACCAAATTCCCAAATTACACCATCACACAAAAATTTCTTTTTAAATTTTTTTAAATATCCCTCAATATTCTCACTGCCATTCTCTTCTTCACCTTCAATACAAAATTTGATGTTGCATGGTACATCGTTGTATTCTTTCAGGTATGATTCTACAGCCTTTATTCGTGTAATTAATTCACCCTTATCATCAGATGCCCCACGACCAAAAATTTTGTTTCCAATTATCTTTCCACTAAATGGCGGATCATTCCATTCTTCAAGTGGTTCAATTGGTTGTACATCATAATGATTGTAAAACAATAATGTTTTTGATGGATTAGATTTTGATCTTACTTCGCCAAAAACTAATGGCGCTGCATTTTTATTCAGTCTGAGTATTTCTGAAGAAACTCCTGCTTTTTTTAACATTTTTGATACTAAGACTGCGCATTCCTCAATCCCATCATTTTTTGCTGAAATGCTTGGCTGCTTAATTAGAGTTTGAAGATCTTTTAGTAGATCATTCATATGCTTATCAACAAACGTTATAGTTTTTTTATATTTCATTATTTTATTCTGTCAAATGTTTTCGATACTATTGGTAATGCATCAATCAAATCACTTGCAACCATATGCATGCCAAACTTCTTTTGAACGGTTTTTCCTGCTTGACCATTAAGAAATACTGCAGACGCAGCTGCTTCAATTGTATTTCGATTTCGTGAAAGCATACTTACGACAATTCCTGATAACACATCACCTGTTCCACCAACTGTCATTGCTGGGGTTTTTTTAGAATTAATTAACGTTTTAGACCCATTACTGACTATATCATCTGAGCCTTTGAGTATAATTGTAATTGAATTTTTCTTAGCATGTTTTTCTGTGATTGAAACTCTTGTTTTTTTACTATCTGGTACTTTTTCTCCAAATATTCTTTCAAATTCACCTGGATGTGGTGTCACTATAACATTTTTACCTTTTATTATTGGTAAAATTTCTTTTCTTAATGCATTTGCATCAAGAGATAATCTAACATCTCTTTCAATTAATGATTTAATTAACAATTTCAATGCCTCTATATCTTGCACCGCCAATCCCATACCTATTGCAGCAGAATCGATTCCAGCAGGTATTTGTCCCAGAAGTTTATTCACTGAACCACGTGTTAATTTTGAATCGGCCAAAGGAATTACAATAAGATCTGGTGATATCGCTCTAGTTTCATGCGCATTCACTTTTGGAACTGCAGTATAAACCAAATCTGCTCCAGTACGTAATGCAGCAAGAGATGATAAAATTGGTGCGCCATGATACATGTAACTGCCACCGACAATCAAGATTTTTCCATTATCGCCTTTTCTAGAATTTAGTTTACGTGGTGGAATGTATTTCTTGACCGCACTCGGAGTTAGTAATTTACTTGACAACTTTCTTCACTCTCTTTTTAGTACTAGTTTTATCAAAAAAGACTTTTCGTGCAATTGCAAGGTAAGCTGTATGACCAATTCCCCTATACGAATGCCTTGTTTTACCTTCACGTGCTTCAATATGACGAAGTATATGTTCTGTACAATCAATGTCAGAAAATTCATTAGCGACAAATGCGGAAGATAATTTTTCAAGTTGATTCATTGTAGGACAAATTGCAACTACAACTCCACTTCCTTTAAGCATTTTTCTTGCTTGTGGTATCACAGTCCAAGGATCACCAAGATCAATTATAACCATATCAACATCACTTACAGGCATTTTCTTTGCCACCTTCAGATCTTGCTTATGCATTGTTACGTACTTTGACATACCTGCCTTCGCTATGTTTTTCTTGGCAATTTCCATAAATTTATCCTCAACATCAAATGTATCAATATGCCCACGTGGGCTAACAACACTTGCAACAAATGTAGTCAATGAACCACTTCCAGTTCCGATCTCGACAATCTTTTGACCTGTTTGCAACCCTGTTCTTGCTGCAATGTACCCAAAATCTTTGGGATATACAATTTGTGTGCCATGCTGCATTTTCATAACATAATCATGAATACTTGGTTTTAACAAATAGACATACTTGTCTTTGTTAGTTACTAATCTAGAACCAAATTCTTTTCCAATTGCATCAATATGCTTGATTACTCCAATATGAGAATGAAATTGCTCCTTCCGCTTAATTTTTAGCAGCCATTTTTTTGAATCATCATAAAAAAACAATACATAGTCGCCTGACTTAATTTTTGACATACTAAATTTTACCTACTGTTCAGTTTATAATTTAACGGTTCTACTTCCCACGCTGATTTCCCCATTTGGTCACGTGTATTCTAGGTGAAAATCCTAAATTGTTTTTTTTAGACATAAAAAACACCGTCTTTTCTCGTACAGTTATTTCTTCTTTTGTTGATGCCTGAGTCATTAATAGAACATTATCTTTTTTCAAACCATATTTTTCAATGATGGTATTTATTTCAACAAGATCATCCTCGTTTTCTATTACAAATTTAAAGTAACAGTTTTTTTGCCTAGAAAAAAATGTGTAGCATTCATTAACCTCACATAATTCTAATGGATTTCCAGAGTTACTAGTTTTTGGGGAAACATTCCATTGATCCACTAAAGCCGAAAGTGCATTGTTTGGTAATATGGTACCATTAGTTTCTACTTCCACATAGAATTCTGGTTTTAGAAATGTTAGTAGTTCGGCTAAATCATCTTGCTGCATTAATGGTTCACCACCAGTAATAACTAAATGCCTATTAGAAAATTGTTCTAATTCTTGGCGTATTTCTTTGATTGATATTTCTTTTACTTCCTCCGCATAATCGAAATTTTTCCAATCCCATGTGTATTTTGTATCACACCACGTACATCTCAGATTACATTCTGCAGTACGCAAAAATATTGCAGGTTTTCCAGCATTTGTTCCTTCACCTTGAATTGACTCAAATATCTCACTAATTTTCATAAATTATTAGATTTATTCAGTAATTTATAATCACTTGTTATAATGCACTAGAAAATCATTTTAAGATCATCATATAATTATAAGGGATGGGATTTTTTACAAAGGCAAAATCACAGAGTGCCACAAAATGCAATAAATGTGGTAGTGAACTACATGATTCAAATCGTCTGGAACGCCATATGAAAATCGCACATGATAAGAAAAATGAAAAATGCAGAAATTGCGGAAAAGAATTTCGCGACCCAGAGGATTTACGAAAACATAAGAAAAAATGTAGGTAATAATTCATAAGTGATTCTGTTTACTTTCATGGTTGAACTTGGTCTTAGCGCGTCGCCGTCTTACTAATACATAATAATTAATTAATTCATGAATTTGCTGTTCTGGTGTTAAACCATGCTCATTACTTTCTAACAAAAAATCTATGTAATCATCTTCATTAAATTTTATCGTGATTTTCCTCAGACTAGAAACACATTCCTGAATAATATTAGATGTTCAGTATGATGATCGCTAACTATTAGTCAGTCACTGATTGACATAAAATGTGAAAAAATGTGTTATTTGTGGATGTCAAGATCATAAATTAGTAGGATGTATTAGACATAAAACAAAAAAATGCAGTTGTTACACAACAAGTTAGCACTTAAAGTGGATTCAAATTCTAATGAATAAACTGAAATCGTTTCTGTTTGTAATTTTTCTGTAATGGGCCAATTATAGGAATTGAATTACCACAAAAATTACAATTGTTATCTTTATCAAGAAACCAGCCCTTGATGTCAAAACCATATCGTTTTACTACAATGTGATTGCACTCAGGACAGTACGTATGTTCCCAAGGATGACCTGGCACATTTCCCAAATACACATATTTCAAACCAACATCTTTTGCAACATTATAATGATTTTCAAGTGTTTTAATCGGTGTTGACTCATATTCCATCATTTTATAATCTGGGTGAAAACGTAAAAAATGAATTGGTGTTTCTGGTCCAAATTCATCTAAGACAAACTTTGATAGTTTTTTAGCATATAGCAAATCATCTCCAACTTTCGGCACTATTAGATCAGTGATTTCAACATGAATGTTAGTCTTGTCGCGAATTTCGATTAGCGAATCAAAAATTGGTTGTGGATCTGGGACAGCGATAAATTTTTTTGTAAATTCAGGTTCTGCACTTCCCTTAAAGTCAACAGTGATACAATCAAGAAACTTACCCATCATTGAAACTGTTTCAGGTGTGTCATAACCATTTGATACAAACACATTGAATAGACCTTTTTTGTGAGCAGCTATACCACAATCATGTGCAAATTCAATGAAAATTGATGGCTCGTTATATGTATATGCTATTCCATGTGCACCATGCTGAATAGCAGTATTTGCAACATCGTCGGGGGTCATATCTACCCCTTCAACTTTTCTTCGTTGACTGATGTCAGAATTTTGACAATACTTGCAAAGCCAATTGCATCCAGTTGTTGCAATTGAATAGATTTTACTGCCAGGATGATAATGAATGACAGGTTTTTTTTCAATAGGATCAATATTTCCGGCAATCACCTTTCCATAAACATATAATTGCAATTTGCCATTCTCATTTCCACGTATTCCACAAAGTCCAACCTGGTCTTTCTTTATTTCGCAATATCTTGGACAAGCAGTGCATTTTACTTTACTGTCATTAATTTTTTCATAAAGTATGGCTTCTTTTCCCATACTATTAGAAAGGGATTTTTGCATATGAGACTTTACTAATTCATGAGTTAAAAATTTTGGTAACCTAAAGGAGCTTTCCTACCAAGTAAAATGGAAATTTGTTTCCAATGTTATCAATTATAAGATCATCCCTCTTCGTTAGAATTCTAATTTTTGAATATTTTTTTTCCACTGACAAATTTTGTACATATGAAATAATTTTGTAAATGTCATCAATTGTGCCAAAAACTATTGTTAGAATAATAGTATCATGAAAAGAATTTGACTCTGAAATTATTCCTAGACTTTGAATAGCATTATTCCTTTTTAGGCACAAAATATTTCCTTGTGATTTCAAAATATTGAAATTTGATTTAACAAGTGGAATCCATCTCCATGACTCAACAAAACGTATGTCTTTAAAATCAGATAATTCACTAATATCAATAGATTCAAATTTTATTTTATTATTAGAATTTGCTTTAGACTCTAAAGAATAATAATTCCATTTTGATATAATTTTATAATTTAATTTTTTAACAAGATTAAGAGAAGACACATTTTCAGATTCAATTAACATGTTTGCTTGTAAGATACCAGAATCTTTAGCGATTTTTTCAAAGTGTTTGATTAGTTGGATTGCAATGCCTTTTTTCCTATGCTCTTCTTTAACCCTTATACCTTCTATCCAAAGCATCCCCTCAGTCTCAAATTTTACAGCATGACATATTGCAATTGCGGTATTATTGTTTTCAAATACTACTAAACCGCCATCTTCTATCCATGAATCCCAAACTTCATGAATATAATCACCCCACGAAAACGTATTTCTGCAGAAATTTAATATCTCATTCTTGTACGATGTGATAGAATCTTGAATTATTGCCAAATATAACTAGAGGATTATAATGAATAATTTAAGCGGTGTATTAGATTTAGCATAGTTATTTGTAACAAAGACTGAATTAGAGGATTAAATCATACTACCTAAACGCATGCATTTTGAAAATATGTCATTAGATGATGGAATGGTTCTAGTAAAAACCGCAAGAAAAGCTGTTACTGAATATCTCACTGGTCATAAAAAAAAATATACAGATGCATTTAATGAAAAATTTAGTTTTAAGGCGGGTGTTTTTGTAACAATAAATGATAAATCTGGATTAAGAGGATGTGTTGGATATCCACTCGCAGTAAAAAAATTATCAGATGCATTAATTGATGCTGCAATTTCTGCTTCGACAGATGATCCAAGATTTTCACCTGTTAAACTGAATGATCTTGATAATTTAGTGTTTGAAGTAACTATACTGAGTGACACAGAAGAAATATCAACGAATCTGTCTAGTGAGATTTTAGATTCAATAAAAATTGGTCGTGATGGATTAATAATTGAAAATGGTTCTCAGTCAGGTTTACTTTTACCACAGGTGCCAGTTGAATACAATTGGAGTACTGAACAATTTTTGAATCATGCATGCCATAAGGCTGGATTAGTGAATGATTCATGGAAAGATGACACAACGAAAATTTCAAAGTTTCAAGGAATAATATTTAGAGAAATCTTACCAAACGGTGAAATCATTCAAGAAAAGTTTCAATAGAGACGTTATTTTAGAAATATTATGGGATTATTTGGTGGTTCAAAAGACCCAGAGGATTTAATCAACAGTGCAATGGCACTAATGCAGAGAAAACAACCAAAAGCTGCAGTATCACTTTTTAAAAAAGCGCTAAAAAATGATCCAGAAAATGTTATAGCTCTATACAACCAAGGTCTTGCATTAAATCAACTAAAAAAATATCAGGATGCCATTTCATGTTTTGATAAAGTGATTGAGATCAACCCAAAAGATGCACCATCATACAATAATAGAGCCATTGCTATGGCAGAAACTGGAAATCCGGATGACGCAATGACATATTACAATAAAGCAATCAAAGCTGATCCAAAATATGCACCGGCATACTATAACAAAGGCGTATTACTAGATCGTCAACTAAAACATGAAGAAGCATTAGACTGTATAGAAAAAGCAATTACGATTGATCCGAAGAAGTCAAACCCATTATTTTACAAAGGAATTGTATTGGGAAAGATGAGAAAGCATGAACGTGCATTAAATTGCTTTGAAAATGTATACCGCTCTAATCGCAATCATTTGGATGCACTATTTCATACAGGAGTAGAACTTGCACTGTTAGACAGACATGAAAAAGCAGTAGTGGTGTTTGATAAAGTTTTAACAAAATTTGGTAGAAACATAAATGTTGTTTATGCAAAAGCACGAAGTAAAGCTGCTCTAAACGAAATAGAAGAATCGCTTAGTTTACTTAAAGAGGCTGCAAAAAAATCAAAGATGGTTAAAACATGGGCACGTGAAGACGAAATTTTTGGACGGTTTATTGATGACTCGGAATTTGAAAGTATTATAAGATAATCAAAGTATTTTTTTCCGAATAGCATCAATTCGTAAAATTTTTATTTTCTTTTTTGGTCCGATTAATCTTCCTTCATAAATTGGTACATAGACTTCAAGTATATCACAAAATTCAATTTTCTCATCTAATGATTTTATTCCTTTATCAGTTGGTTTTCTTAACTTAGAAATTAATTTGTCAACAGCTGCGTCTACCGTAATTTCTGGTTTTTTAATATTATTATTATCACCACTTAAAATTTTTCGTGGGTATTTTTCAATAATTTTTTGTGTATTTGAATATGACAAATCAATTTCTTTACCATGATGATCAAATGCAATATCATCCTCATTTTCAATTACAAGGCGTTCTTGAAACTCAATTTTTATTTTATTTTTCCATGATGGTTCTAATTTACTTAACATACTCTTCTTGCGCGATACAGGATAGACTTTATCGTCTATGATTAACTCACGAACATTTTTGTCAACATGTATAGTATGATTTGTATCTCGAATAAAATCAGCGGAATATTTACCCGATAATAATAAACATGCCTCATAAAATAATTTTAAAGAATGAAGATGGATCTCACTTTTTTTTGGTTTTTTCAAGAGAGTTTGAAATAATTTTACTTTTCTGTTATCAATCATATCCTCAGCAACATCTGAATCAATTTGTGGTTTCAAAGTAATTTTTCTAACTTTAGGATTATGCTTTTCCAATTTTATTACTTTTAATTATTTGAATCGTTTTTAAATTAATCTACACATAAAACATATAGGCAATTTTTAGATGACTAAATTATGAATAAGGAAAATATATTTTCTAAATCAGGAGTTGTAAGTAAAAAGGCGAAGAAAAATTATTTTACGGGATCAGTATCGGCAAAGGATATCTCAGCAACAATCAAGCCATCGTCTGAAAAAATATATCATGTAACATTCAAAAATGGTTCTAGAACTAAATTGCATTACCATGATGGTGGTCAAACATTAATTGTTACAAAAGGAAATGGAAGTTTAATCCTATATCAGAAACTTGGTAAAAGTAGAGAAAACTTTTCGATAAAAATTATAAAAAAAATCACTCTAAAAATTGGTGACTGTGTTCATATTCCACCAATGAAACTACACACCCATGGTGCACTAAACAGCAAAACTAATTTTTCACATATTGCTATTAACTCGTTTCCTAGAAAAAATCAAGAGCCAAAAACCATTTGGTATGATTCTGATTTAAAATATAATGCAACTAAGATTTTAAAATGATCTCCAAAAAAATTGAGGCACTAGATTCTTTCCATGCTGATGAGGATTCAGAGATTAAACAAATTTTTCATCCTGATAATACACAAAATGGCATACGATATAGTTTAGCACAATCAGTAATTTTACCTGGAAAAAGTTCTAAACCACACAAAATGAAAAGTGCTGAAGTCTATTTTGTTCTAGAAGGATATGGCATAATTCATGTTGGTGATCAAAGCGAAAAAATTGAAAAAAATCAGTCAATATACATTCCGCCATTGTCTAAACAGTACTTGGAAAATACTGGACCGATTGAACTGAAAGTTTTATGCATAGTAGATCCGGCATGGAAATCAGATGATGAAATATCTAGTTAGAATTCTTTTTATCATATAATACCCATCATGATATAGTTGAACACATCACATGCGCGCCAAATATTATCAGTTGATAATAATGCTTCATTTGACGAAGTCAAATATTCATATAGAAAATTGGTGTTACAATACCACCCTGATAAGAATAAAAACAATAACAATGATGTAAAATTCAAAAAGGCCACTGAAGCATATCATTATTTAAAAAATCAAAACAAGTATTCAAACTCCATAAGTTCGTTTTCAAAAAAAACACATAGTGAGAAGAAAGATCCAAAAACTAAATTTTACAGGCGAGCCGACTGGGGCCCTAATGGTAAAAACAAGACGCCTGAGGAAGACTGGAGTAGATTCACTCAAGAATTTGAAGAAAATAAAGATTGGTGGAAACAATATGAAAAAAAATTCTGGGAAGATTATGACTCAACTACAAGACAGAATACACAAAAGGAAGAACCGCAAGAATTCAAAACAAAAAGAAAAAAGATGGATATTGGAGTACAAGTGGATAAGAGTTTATGTATAGGATGTTGTAGTTGTGAGACAATTGCGCCTGGTGTTTTTTCAGTTGATAAAACAACACAAATGAATCCAAAATCTCATGTCTATAACAGAACAGGTGCAAGTAACCTGAAAATACTTAATGCTGCAGAAACATGCCCAACCAAAGCTATACTAGTTGATGATTTGGATGAAGGTAAGAGGATTTTTCCCTATTAGTTAATTCGAAGTTTACTGCATAACTCATCAATTTCAGATTTTGATAGTTCCGGTTTTTGTGAGAACATAGAATGCACTGCTCCTGCAGAATCATCTTTGCTTCTTGGAATCAGATGTACATGTACATGTGGTATTTCTTGACCGCTCTCTCTGCCATTATGAACTGCTACCAAAGTTGCACCTGTCAAGGAGTCAACCTTGGAAATAAGACTGTGAACGGTGGAAAACAATTCAGTATTAATAGTGGTTGGTAGGTCTTGAAGTTTTTCATAGTGATGTTTTGGAATTACCAGCGCATGTCCTTTTGCCAATGGAAACGCATCTAAAAATCCTACACATGATTCTGTCTCAACAAGGATTTTTGTTGGAATTTCTTTTGACGCAATCTTACAAAAAATACAGTCCATAATCACTCATCTAATGATCCTAAGAAAACTATTGCATGTTTCTGACCATCTGATAACTCCATATTTTTTAATGAGAAATTTTACATTAATAGATTTTTACCACATGCCACCTGATTCTTGAAATCCTTGTTTGCCATCCATCTTTTTCTCTGGTACATTACCATGAGCTTTTTTCATGTGACGTTCAAGTCTTTCTGGTAGATG